>Ga0316628_100005221_pt1 | contig 10352 bp, 12 predicted proteins | sample OWC_Aug_M2_C1_D5_FD_207648 | JGI IMG/M metagenome (GOLD analysis project Ga0316628, IMG submission 207648) | Wetland soil microbial communities from Old Woman Creek delta, Ohio, United States - OWC_Aug_M2_C1_D5_C | ecosystem: Environmental > Terrestrial > Soil > Wetlands | place: USA: Ohio... | reverse complement strand
CCCACCGAGCGGGCGCCGTGGCGGAAGCTGACGCGCTCGAACGCCAGCGAGGCGCCGCGGCCCGATGCCGGCGGCAGGTCGCGCGCATCGGCGGCGTCGCCGATCTCGGGCCGCACGCCCATCAGGTCCACCATCTGCTCCATGTCGATGAAGGCCTGCCGGATCTCGCGGTAGTTGAAGCCGAGCATCCCGAGCGGCTGGTAGAGGTTCCTGAGCAGCAGCGTCGCGGTGAAGATGCCGCCCAGCGTCATGCCGCCGTTCACCACGTAGAGGCCGGCCGCCACCGTCATGATCGCAAGGCCCGTCTGCAGGATCACCGACTGGGCGCCGTTCAGGAGGTTCAGCGAGGTGTTGGCGCTGACCGAGGCGTCGACATAGTCGTGCATCGCCCGTTCGTAGGCGCCGACCACCCGGCCCTCGGCGCCGAAGGTCTTCACCGTCTCGTAGTTGATCAGGGCGTCCACCGAGAGACCGGCCGCCCGGCTGTCGGTCTCGTTCAGCCGCCGGCGATGGTCGAGCCGCCAGTCGGTGATGCGGAAGGTCACGACGACGTAGATCACGATCGTCATGAGGGTGATCGCCGCAAACGCCCAGCCGAGGCGCGCCGCCATGACGCCCATCGCCAGCACCAGTTCGATCAGGGTCGGGCCGATGTTGAAGACGACGCTGCGGATCAGGAAGTCGGTGGAGCGCGCGCCCCGGTCGATGATGCGGGCGAGGGTCCCCATCTGCTTCGACTGGTGGAAGTCGAGCGAGAGACCGAGCGCGTGCTGGAAGCTCTCCACGGCGGCCTTGGCCATGGTCGCCTGGGAGACGCGTGTGAAGATCGCGTCCCGGACGTACGGCGCCCAGGCGGCGGCGAGGCTCAGCGCGGACGCCGCGAGCGCGCCGGCCACGAACAATCCGAACGCCGGGTGTCCGAGCTTCGGCACGAGGTGGTTCACGGCGTCGCCCAGCGCGACCGGCGACCACACGCCGGCAAGCTTCCCGACGAAGACCATGGCGAGCGCGGCGGCCAAGCGCAGGCGCAGCTGCGGCGCCCCGGAGCGCAGCACCAGCCGCCAGAGGTCGGCCATCGAGCTCCAGACGTCGAACTTCACATTCGCGGGGGCGACCGCGCCGGGACCCCTGAACCGCGCGCCTGCCGCGTGGACGTGAGCCAATCGAGCCTTTCCCTCTCAGTCCAGGAGGACGGTGGACTGCACCCCGCCACCCGGAGTCAGCCAGTCGGCCCGAAGGCCGCCTTGCGTGAACTGGCTATGCAGCGGGCCCCCGACAAGGGGTTGCGCGGGCGTCACCTCGACGCGCGCCGCGTTCCTAAATCCGTCGCCGACGATCTCGAGGCTATGCGGTCCGGGGGCGAGGCGGGTCAGGGCGATGGCGTAGCGGCCCCGGGAATCCGCCCTCGCCTCGGCGGCCTGCCGCCCGTCGAGCTTGAGGGAAAGCCACGCCTTGGCGGGCGCGCTTCCGGAGACCACGGCTGCGCCCTCGTGGTCGAAGTCGAGCGCGCCGAGCTGCGGCCCCGCCGAGCGGTCCAGCCGGACCGCGCCGGCGCCCGAGCGCAGCAGGGCGGACTTCCCCGCCGGCCCGATCAGGACGTAGCCCTGCGCCTGCACCACCCGGCCGCCGACCCGTTCGGAAAGTCCGAAGATCCGCGCATCGGGCGCCGCTGGGAGCGATAAGCGGAAGCGGCCGTCGGAGCCTGCCGAAGCCGTCACCGCGGCGCCGCCCGGCCTGGCCAGGCGGACGAGGGAGCCGGGCGCGGCGGCCCCGTCGATCACGACCCCGGCGCCCTCCTGGCGCGCCGAGAGCGCCTGGGGCGAGACGGCGAACTCGGACGCGGGTGGCGCCGTGGCCTGAGGCTGCGGCGGCGGTTCCGGACGACGGCCGCATCCGGCCGCCCCGGCGAAGGCGGCGAAGGTCGTCACGATCGCCCATTTCGGGAACACGGCGCGCTTGAATCCCCTTAACCTCAGCCATAGCTAATCGGGCCTTCGTCGCGCGCCGGCAAGCGCGGCGAGGCTCTCCGGGAGTGATAACGCATGCGGCGTAATGCGCGCCTGGACAGCATCTGCGTCTTCTGCGGGTCGGCCGAAGCCGCCGACCCGTCGTACCACCGGGCCGCGGCGGCCTTCGGCCGCGCCCTCGCGCAGGCCGGCCTGAGGCTGGTCTACGGGGGCGGCGGGGTGGGGCTGATGGGCGCCTGCGCCCGCGCCGCCCACGACGCGGGCGGCCGCGTGCTGGGCGTTATTCCCGACTTCCTGGTCGGCCGCGAGCGCGCGCTGGAGACGGTCGAGCACGTCGTCGTCTCCTCCATGCACGAACGCAAGATGATGATGTACGAGCGCTCCGACGCCTTCGTCGCGCTGCCGGGCGGCATCGGCACCCTGGAGGAGGTGGTCGAGCTGCTCTCGTGGCGCCGGCTCGAGCTGCACGACAAGCCGGTGGTCTTCTACAACCCGCGCGACTTCTGGCAGCCGCTCTTCCAGCTGTTCCGCCACACCGTCGACGAGCGGCTCACCCCGCCAGGCTTCATGGACTGCTGGCGCGCCGTCGATCGCGTGGAGGACATCCTTCCGGCGCTCGGGGAGAAGCGCTCAGCCGCCGGCGACAACGCCTTGGCGCGGAAGGCCTAGCTTCGCGCCGCTGCCTGCGCGTGACCTTCCCGTCCGCCGGTCCGCTGGGGCGCTGGGAAGCGAAGCGTGAATGTGGCGCCGCCCTCCACGTTCCGCTGCGAGAAGCTCCCGTGCAATCGCTTCACCTGGGCCTGAAGCAGCTTCAGTCCGAACCCTTCGGATCGGGTCAGGTCCGTTCCCTCGGGGACGCCTCGCCCGTCGTCCCAGAGCTGGACCTCGATCAACTCTCCGTCGCGCCGCAACGCGACCACGATGCGGCCGCGCGCTCCCGGAGCCCAGGCGTATTTGCGCGAATTCATCACCAGTTCGGCGACCATCATGCCGACGGTCGTCGCCACCTCGGTCGGGACCACCGCGCCACCATCGACCCGCGCCTCGATGCTGATGTTCGGCGGCAGGGTCGAGGCCAAATCCTCGCAGAGCGCGCGCACATAGTCGCCGAGGTCCTGGTCGTCGACGCGATTGCTGCTGCGGTAGAGCCGGCGATGAACCAGCGCCATGCAGCGTATCGAGGACGCCATTTTCTCGCACATGTCGCGCGCCGTCGGATCCTGAACGTCACGTCCCTGTAGGCTCAGGCGCGAGGCGACCTCCTGGAAGTTGTTGGTCACGCGGTGCGTGAGCTCGCGGAACAGCATGTCCTGGTTTTGGATGGCGTCGCGGAGCGCGGCCTCGAGCTTTTTTGTCTCGGTGATGTCCCGGAAGCTGACGGCGACGCCGCCGTCGTCGACCGGAAACACGCGCACATCGGCCCAGCGACCTGTCGAGGGGCTGAGCATCTCCATCTGCAGCGGTTCGCGGCCGGTCATCACGGCGCGGATCGCTGCGTCCACCTGCGTGCCCTTCGCGGCTGGGAAGCAGTCGAGAAGACCCCGGCCAACCACCTCCTCGCGCCCGCGCCCGAAGAACCTTTCGGCCTGGCGGTTGAAGAAGCGGACCCTCCAGTCCGGTCCGACGCCATAGATCGCATCGCCGATGTTCTCGAGTATGCTCGCGCTGACCACAGAAGACCGCCCTGCCTTGCCGTCCCATCGTCCACTCGGGCGACAGTTTCGGCGCTCGGCCTCATGTGGGTTGATCTGCAGCAATCGCTCGTGCGACGAGCCGCCGCGCCAGGCTCAGACAGGCCGGCCGGACACAAAAACGGCCCCGCGTGGGGCCGAAGGAAACGGATACCCGTGTCGCGCAGTCAGTCGTCGCGGTGAACGCGTTCGCGGCGCTCGTGGCGCTCCTGTGCCTCGAGGCTCAGCGTGGCGATCGGCCGCGCTTCCAGGCGGGCGACGCCGATCGGCTCGCCGGTCTCCTCGCAATATCCGTAGGTGCCCTCCTCGATCCGCCGCAGCGCATCGTCGATCTTCGAGATCAGTTTGCGCTGGCGGTCGCGGGTCCTGAGCTCGAGCGCTCTGTCGGTTTCCGATGAGGCGCGATCGGCAAGATCAGGATGGTTTTCAGTTTCGCTTTGCAGGTGTGTAAGCGTCTCCCGAGATTCTTTTAAGATTTCTTCTTTCCAGTCTATGAGCTTTTGCCTGAAGTACTCAAGCTGGCGATCGTTCATGAACTCCTCGTCCTCCGAAGGACGGTATTCAGAATTCTCAGCCAAAACAGCGGCTGTCTTCATGGATGCCTCAAGCCCCCTGGACTCCCCGACCGACACGCGGGCGGCCTTATAACAAACCGAACGCGGGTCGCAAATCACGCTGCGTCATAGTTGTGCGGTTAGGCCGCACGGCCCATTTCGAGCTTGGCGAGCTCCACCTGGGCGCGAGTCTCTATCTCGTCGAGGACGTCCTCGAGCCTCGGATCGTCCGTGGCGTGGCGCTGCTCGCGGATCGCGCGCTGCAGCCGGTCGAGGTCGTGCGTGGACAGCTCGCCCGAGAGCAACGCCAGCTTCACGCCCTCCAGCACGTCGAGGATACGGCTCGCGCGGCGCACCGAGCGGCGGCGGCGCTCGAGCGGGCCGCCGACGTCCTGAAGCGCGATCAGCGCCTCGACGCCCATCACGGCGCCGGCCGCGCCCGACGCCGAGGCCTGGGCGGATCCTGCGGAGCCTCCGGCCGCTGGAAGCCTGAAGCCCTCGCCGCCCGCCGGACGCGCCGCCTTGGCGCTCCCCGCCGGCCCGATGCCGCCCGTTCCGGTGACCTTCATCACGAAAGCCTACCCCGCTTGACCTGAACGGGAGCTTTCCCCGCGCCGCCTTGCGGTATGGTTAATGCCGGGCAATTTCTGCCGAGGCGCAGGCCCGGGCCTTAGCCGCACCGGATGAGCGGCTGATTCCAAAGAGCTTTTCCGTGGCCCCGCGCTGGCACGCGCGTCGCATGGATCTGGCCGAAGCAGCTTCGACCGGGTCCCATGCGTCAGTTCCTCCGACTTCTCGCCGCCACCCTGCTCGCCGCCCTCGTCGCGGCGGGGCCGGCCGCCGCCAGGTCGCGTATCAAGGACATCGTCGACTTCGAGGGCGTGCGCGAGAACATGCTGGTGGGCTACGGCATCGTGGTCGGCCTCAACGGCACGGGCGACGCGCTGCGCAATGCGCCCATGACCCAGCAGAGCCTCGAGGCGATGCTGGAGCGGCTGGGCGTCAACACCCGCAACGCCAACCTGAACACCAAGAACGTGGCCGCTGTGATGGTGACCGGAAGGCTGCCGCCGTTCGCGGCCTCCGGGTCGCCGATCGACGTCACGGTCTCGGCCATGGGCGACGCCAAGAGCCTGCTGGGCGGCACCCTGCTGGTCACGCCGCTGCTCGGGGCCGACGGCCAGACCTATGCGGTGGCCCAGGGCACGGTGCAGACCGGGTCCGTCTCCGCCCAGGGCGCCTCGGGCTCGTCGGTGTCCAAGGGCGTGCCCACCGCCGGCCGGATCGCCGGCGGAGCAATCGTGGAGAAGGAGATCGGCTTCCAGCTGGCGAGCCTCGGCACGCTGCGCATGACGCTGCGCAATCCCGACTTCACGACCGCGCGCCGCATCGCCGAGGTGATCAACGACCGCTATCCGGGCACGGCGCTGGCCGAGAACCCGACCATCGTCGCCATCCACCCGCCTCCAGGGCAGGACATGATGAGCTACATGGCCCAGGTGGAGAACCTGACGGTCGAGCCCGACGGCCCGGCCAAGGTCGTCATCGACGAAGTCGCGGGCGTGATCGTCATGGGCGAGAACGTGCGCATCTCAACGGTGGCGATCCAGCAGGGCAACCTGACGATCACCGTCCACGAGCAGCCCGCGGTGAGCCAGCCCCTGCCCTTCTCCCGCGGAGGGACCACCACCGTCGTGCCGCAGTCCGACGTCTCCGTCGACGAGGAGCGGGGCAAGCAGTTCCTGACCGTGAAGTCCGGCGCCTCGCTCGCCACCCTGGTCGCAGGGCTCAACGCCCTTGGCGTGACGCCGCGAGACATGATCTCCATCCTCCAGACCATCAAGGCCGCAGGCGCCCTGCAGGCCGAGATCGAGGTCATGTGATGGCGGATCTCCCGCTCGCCCTCACGCCGCCCTCGCTGCTCAAGCCCATCGCGCAGCCGACCGCCGCCGATCTCGCTCGCCGCGTCAAGATCGAGCAGACCGCCCGCGACTTCGAGACCCAGTTCCTGGGCGTGATGTTCTCGCAAATGTTCGAGGGCGTCGGCGACGGCGCCGGCGTGTTCGGCGGCGGGCCGGGCGAGGCGATCTTCAAGTCCTTCCTCACCGACGCGATGGCCAAACAGGTGACCAAGGCCGGCGGCGTCGGCATCGCCGCGGCCGTCTCGCGCGAGATGCTCAAGATGCAGGGGCTCAGCTGATGAGGATCGCCGCGCAGGACGCCGCCGACCGGGTGGCGCAGCTCATCGTGCTCACCGAGCGACTGACCGAGCTCGTGGCGGCGCAGGCCCAGGCCTTCGAGCAGCGCCGGCCCCAGGACGCGGCGGCGGTACTCGAAGAGCTCTCCGGCCTCGCCAACGTCTACCGTCACGAATCCGGGCGGGTGCGCGCCGAACCCGCGCTGATCTCCGGCGCCTCGCCGGCGGAACGCACGCGCCTGGTCCGGGCCACCGAGGCCCTCGACGCGGTCCTCGCCCGCCAGGCCCGCGCGCTCGAGGCCGCGCGCTTCGTCACCGAGGGCCTCGTCCGCGCCATCGCCGAGGAGGTCGCCGCCCAGCGCGAGCGCGGCGAAGCCCAATCCTACGGCCCCGACGCCGCCCGCGTCGGCAAGCGCCGCGACGCGCCCTCCGCCAAGGCGATCACGCTCAACAAGCGGGCGTAAGCGGCTCGCCCTTCGGGGGCATAATTCACCGCTTCAAACAGTTGTTTGACCCTGCGGAACGTGGCTATCCTGCCCCTCGCCGTCGGGCTGTTCCGACGGCCTACGTTCTCAGGGCGGGGTGGAATTCCCCACCGGCGGTGATGCCTTGCGCTTTCCGGCGCAGGGATGAGCCCGCGGGCGCTCTGCCGGCTCCTCAGGGAGCGACGCAGGGGACGAGCAGACCCGGTGCGAACCCGGGGCCGACGGTCAAAGTCCGGTTATGAGAACGCCGAACCGTGGGACGGGCGCACGCCCGGATTCCGCGGGCCCGGCCGTCTCCCTGAGTCGTGGTTCAACCCGATCAGGGAAGAAGACCATGACCCAAGCTGCCTATGAACTCCCCACCGCCAACGGCGCCTTCCGCGCTGCGCGCATCGGCTTCGTCCACTCGCTCTGGCATCGCGACATCGTGCTCGAAGCCCACGCGGGCTTCGTCGAAGAGTTGGCGGCGCTCGGCTTCCGCGCGGAGGCCGTCGAGCGCTTCGAGACGCCCGGTGCCTTCGAGATCCCGCTGCACTGCCAGACGCTCGCCCGGACCGGCCGCTACGCCGCGCTGGTCGCCTGCGCCCTGGTGGTGGACGGCGGGATCTATCGCCACGACTTCGTCGCGGGCACGGTGGTGAACGCCTTGATGCAGGTGCAGCTCGCCACGGAGACGCCGGTCTTCTCGGTCGTGCTGACGCCGCATCACTTCCACGACCACGACGTCCACCGCCGGTTCTTCCACGAGCACTTCCGCGCGAAGGGCGCCGAGGCCGCCCGCGCCTGCTCGGGCGTGCTGGAAAGCCTCGCACGGCTCGCAGCGTGAGGACGCGCCCATGGATACGCAGACGCTTCCCCCACCCCCCGGCTTCGCGCGGCACGACCGCCACAGCCCCCTGACGGACCCCTGGGAGCCGCTTTACGCCCGCACTGCGTGCGACACCGTGATCTTGGGGCTCCGCGCGGCGGCGGCCCACACCAACAGCCGCGGCTTCGTGCACGGCGGGCTGATCACCGCCCTGGCCGACAACGCCATGGGGCTCTCCTGCGCTCGGAAGCTGGGGACGTCGGGCGGCCTCGTGACGGTGAACCTGTCGGTCGACTTCCTGGGCGTGGCGCTCCGGGGCCAGTGGCTGGAGTTCGACACGGTGTTCGTGAAGCCGGGCAGGACCCTCTGCTTCGCCCAGGCGTTCGTGACCGCCGACGGCCAGCCCTGCGCTCGCGCGAACGCGGTGTTCCGGGTGCTGGCCGAGCCCCGGAGCTTCGGCAAGTGAGCGCCTACGTGGTCGCCCAGATCACCATCCGCGACCGGGCGCGCTACGACCGCTACGCGGCGGCCTTCCTGCCAACGTTGAAGCCTTTCGGCGGACGGCTGCTCGCCGCCGACGAAAGTCCCGCGGTGCTGGAGGGCCGCTGGGGCGCGGAGAAGTTGGTGCTGATCGCCTTCCCCGACGCTGCGGCGGCGCGCGCCTGGGCGGCCTCGCCCGCCTACCAGGCGATCGCGGTCGACCGGCTGGCGGCCACCGACGGCGTCGTGCTGCTCGCCGAGGGTCTGAGTTAGGCCTCTAAGTTGCGTCATCCCGGCCGCCGGGATGACGAGGGGAGCATCAGCCCAGCGCGATCTCCCGCTCGACCCCGATCGCGTCGAGGAAGTCGCGGTCGTGGCTGACGACGAGCAGCGCCCCGTCGTAGCCGCGAATGGCGGCCTCCACGGCGCCCAGGCTGTCGAGGTCTAGGTGGTTGGTGGGCTCGTCGAGGATCAGCAGCTGCGGCGGCGTCGGCCCCGACAGCACGCAGGCGAGCGCGCCCCGCAGCCGCTCGCCGCCGCTCAGCGCGCCTACCCGCTTCTCGGCGTCCCGGTTGCGGAACAGGAAGCGGGCGAGCGACGCATACGCCGCGTTGGCCGTGGCGCCGGGATTCAGGCGCGCGAAGGCCTCCATCAGCGTCTCCTCCGGCCGCAGCACCGCGGCCTGCTGGTCGAGAAGCGCGGCCGGGACCGCAAGCCGCACCCGCCCGGCTGCGGGCGCAAGCTCGCCGGCGGCCAGCCGGATCAGGGTCGTCTTGCCGCTCCCGTTCGGGCCCGCGACGGCGACCCGCTCGGGCCCGGCGATGCGGAACGAGAGCCGCTCGAAGAGCAGCCGCCCGCCGTCGTAGGCGAAGCTTGCGTCCTCCAAGGCGAGCACGATCCGCCCCGCCGGCAGGCCGGAGGGCGGGAGGTCGAAGGACAGCCGCCGCAGCCGCTCCACCTTGGCCTCCGCCTCGGCGAGCCGCCCGGCCGCCTCGCGCTTCAGCCGCTCGGCGAGCCGGTTCTGGCGTCCGCCGGTCGCCTCCGCCCGCTCGGCCTGGGCGTCGAGCAGCATCTTCGGCGCATCCCCCTTTGCGCGGGCGCGGCGGCCGGCGGCGTCGCGGCGGGCCTTGCGCTCGCTCGCCACCTGGACGTCGCGGGCCACGCGCGCGACCTCGGACTTCGCGTCGGCGAGCTCGCGGGCCGCGGCGGCCGCCTCCGCGGCCTTCCGCTCGGCGTAGAGGTCGTAACCGCCCCCGTAGACGCGGGCCCCGAGGCCGGAGAGCTCGACGATCCGGTCCATGCGCCGCAGCAACGTCCGGTCGTGGCTGACCACGAGCGCCCCGCTCCGCCAGCGGCCGAGCGTCTCGGCGACCAGCGCCCGGCCCTGGGCGTCCAGGTTGTTGGTGGGCTCGTCGAGCAGCAGCAGGTCGGGGGCGGAGGCCAGGAGGCCCGCCAGCGCCGCGCGCGTTAGCTCCCCGCCGCTCAGCCTCGCCGCCGGCCGGTCGGGCTCCAGGCCGGCCAGGCCGAGGTCCGCCAGCGCGGCCTCCAGCCTGGCCTGCAGCATCCAGTCGGCCTCGGCGAGGTCCTCCGGCGCCCCCGCGCCGGCGGCGATGCGGGAGAGCCGCGCCAGGGGCCCGGCGAGGCCCATCACCTCCGCCACGGTCACGCCCGGCGGCGGCTCCAGCGTCTGGCGCAGCCGGCCGATGCGCCCGCGCACCGACACGGCGCCGTCGGCCGGGGCAAGCTCGCCCGCAAGGACGCGCAGCAGGCTCGTCTTGCCGACCCCGTTGCGGCCCACAAGGCCGGTACGCTCGGCGCCGAGCGAAAGCGTCAGGTTTTCGAAGAGCGGACGACCGTCAGGCGTCTTGAGGCTGAGGCCGTCGAGGGTGGCGAAGGAGGACATGGCCGGACCGGGCTGCGTGGACGTGCGGAACGAGCGGGGCATCCGTCACGTGACGCATGGTCGGCCTCCTCTGAGTGCGGCGCTTCTTAGCCCTTCCGGCCCCGACGCGGCAACCGCCCGCGCTCCTCGCCGCGCTCGTGCTCGAGCGTCGCGGGCTCGGGGAGCAGAAGGAGCAGCAGCGACAGGGCCACGGCCACGCCGACCAGAAGCCACTCGCCCAGACCCGCGGCGAAGCCCACGATGGCCGCCACCCAGATCGCCGCTGCG
>Ga0316628_100005220_pt1 | contig 10353 bp, 5 predicted proteins | sample OWC_Aug_M2_C1_D5_FD_207648 | JGI IMG/M metagenome (GOLD analysis project Ga0316628, IMG submission 207648) | Wetland soil microbial communities from Old Woman Creek delta, Ohio, United States - OWC_Aug_M2_C1_D5_C | ecosystem: Environmental > Terrestrial > Soil > Wetlands | place: USA: Ohio... | reverse complement strand
TGGAACGCGGCGTCGGGAGTAACCTCCGTGATTCGAGTGATGACCATCGCTTTCATGGCTCAACTCCGTGGGGGTGCCCCAGACCCCGGACCTTTAAATAGAATAGGGGATATCGCCGAAAGAGTAAATGACTTCTTTATCAAGGCCCTCGTTTTTAAGAAAGTGCCGTCCTTCTCAAGACGAAAAAGTAAATTAACTTTACGTTTTTTAAGCTCTTTTCCGGATCAACAGGCGGAATCGGTATAAGCCCTTTTGGCATGATTCGTGCTAAATTGGAAATGAGGACCACGATGCGCGACCTCGAAGGCCTGCGATCCCGGAGCGAAAAGAAATCGCTCCTTACGGGCCGGGGTGCGGCGCTTCTCCTTGTCGCTCTTCTCTCGCTCGGATTGTCGGCCTTCGGCCGCGAAAAAAAGACTCCTCAAGAACCCGATCCACTCGCTTTCCTGTCCGATTTGCAAAGGGCTTTCGACGCGTCCAACCGGGCGGCTTATCTGGAAACTTTTTCCGCCGAGCTCCGGGAGCAGGAGGGATTGATCTACGACTCCCTCCGGCAGACCTTTCTCATGACCTCGGTGGCTTTCCGGCCGGTGGGAAGCCTCTTGGCTGGCGAAAACGGCGAGACGCTTTTTGTGAACGCCCTTTTCCGCAACGACCAGGAATCGATGCTCGAAACGTGGAAGCTCCTCCTGGCCAAGGAGGGCGAACGCCGGATCATCCGCGAGAAAACGATTTCGGGGAATCCGACCCTCTACTATAACCTGGTCTTTCCCTCTTCCCCCGCCGTCCGGGCCGCCCGGGTCGAAATCAAGCACCGGGACATCGACGCGGTCTTCGAGAACGTCTGGGTTTTTTACGATAATATCGCTTCCCTGGACACCGGCCTGGTCATCCTTGGGAAAGGACGGCTCCGGTTCAACCCGGCGTCGGAAACGGAGCGGCATCAGCTGTTTCTCCGCTACGAATCCGGCGGGATCGATAGGGACATCGCCTCCGCCTATCTCCGTTTTTCCCCCCAGTTCTTTAAAGCCAATATAAAGATCACGCCGGCCGCCGGACCCGTTTCGGCCGCGGAGCCGACGGCGTTGGAAATCTCCGCGGCCCGCAGCCTCTTCAACCGGTTTTACGCTGAATCCTTCTCGATCTTCGATCCCGTCGAAGGGCGGCTCCTGGCCACCGTTCCTCAGAGCGATCAAGCGACGTTTGAATTCCAGACCGACGTCCGGTCCGGCTTCGGCTACGCCTACGACCCGTTCTCGCTCGAGGAAGTCCGTTTCTGGAGCCGCGTCCCCGATCACCTCCTTTGCCTTTATTCGCCCGAAGCTTCCGAGGCCGAAGGTCGGCGGATGATCGTCTCCTTCAGCGAGAAGTACGACCTGATCCGTTGCGACGTCGACCTGGACATCCAGCCGGACCGGTTCTTTCTCTCGGCCAAGGCCCGGATGACGGCCGAGGCCCGACTCCCGGGCGTCGAAAGCCTGAAGTTCGACCTGAACGCGGCTTTCGAAATCCTCCGCGTCGCCGACGGCGACGGGCGGCCCCTGTCGTTCACCCAGGACAAGGACCGCCATCTGCTGATCGTGGCCCTTCTCCAGCCGCTGGAGAAGGGACAGTCCGCGACGGTCGAAATCTTCTATCGGGGAATCCTTCAGCCTCCCGTCCAAACGGCGGATATTGCCCAGGTGATTCCCTACCTGGACGCTCCCAAGGAAGAATTGCCCGAATTCGACAGCTATCTCTACAGCCAATCGGCCGGCTGGTATCCCTCGCCTTCGGATACCGACTTTTTCCAGTCCCGCCTCCGGATCAGCGTCCCGCCCCTTTATTCCTGCGTCGCCGTCGGCGAGCTTGTCGCCGAGGAGACGATCGACCAGGTCACGCGGGTCCTGACCCTGGAAAAGATCGGCAACCGGCTGTCCACGTACGAGACGCGGACCCCGGTCAAATACCTGGCCTTCATCGTCGGCGTGTTCAAGCGGCCCGTCGCCGATAACGACGCGGCGCTGAAACCTCCTATCAAGCTCTTCGTCTCCGAGGACATCCGCAATATCCGCCGCTCCATGATCGAGGAAGCCCGGGCGATCCTCCAGGCCTACGAGGCGGTCTTCGGCCCTTACCCGTTCGAAAAGCTCTCGATCGTCCATCGCGTCTGGGGGACGGCCGGCGGCCATAGCCCGGCTTCATTCATCGTCCTCAACGAGCTGGCCAAGAATCTCGACACCTCGGCCATCCCGGACCCGAAAAGCCCCATCGACCTGCCCCAATACAAGGAATTCTTCATGGCCCACGAGATCGCCCACCAATGGTGGGGGCAGGACGTGACCGGGGCGACCTATCATGACCAGTGGCTGAGCGAGGGCCTAGCCCAGTACTCGGCGGTCCGGTATTTGAAGGCGAAATACGGGCCGAAAGCCTTCATCGCGATCATGAAGAAGTTCGTCGAGTGGACGGAAAAAGCGTCCGACATCGGACCCATCACTTTGGGGGCTCGCCTGAGCACCCACGATTTCCGGTCCTACCAGGCGGTTCTCTACGGCAAGTCCTGCGTCGCCCTCTTCCTTCTCTCGGATTTCATCGGAGAAGATGCCTTCGACCGGGGGCTCCGCCGTTTTATCGAACGGCATCCCTTCGCCCAGGCCCGGACGTCCGAGTTTATCCGGGCGATGGAAGAGGCCTCAGGCCGTCCGCTCCGGGAGTTTTTCCGGGGATGGTTCGATTCCCATCTCCTTCCCCGGCTGGAAACGACGACCCTGACCGTCCGTCAGGGAGATGGTTATGATTTCAAGATTACGGTAAAACAAGCCGGACCGGTTTTTGTCTTCCCGCTGGTCGTCAGCTGGCAGGAAGGGGGGCGTTCTGTCCAGCAGGTCCTCGAGATGGACGCCGCCGTCAAGACATTCACGTTCCCGGTGAAGAGCAAGCCGGGGAAATTCCGGGTCAATCCCGATCACGCCGTCCCCGGCAGCTTCCGCTGATCCGGGCGCCGAACCTTAGAAATTTCCCGCGGGGATGTCGAGGCGCTTGAGCATTTCGTTGAGCGTCGTCGGCTTCAGGCCGAGGAGCGCGGCGGCCGTTTTCTGAACGCCGTTGGCCTTAGCTAGGGCCGTCTCGATCAACCGCCGCTGGAAGGCCAGGGTCTGTTCCTTGAGATCCAGGCCGTCGACGCCGGAGACGTCCGCGGTCTGTACGGCTTCGCCGGGCGAGAAGAACAGCTCGGGCAGGTCGTCCCGGTTGATAATCTTACCCTTGGCGAAAACGACGGTCCGTTCCACGAGATTTTCGAGCTCGCGGACGTTTCCGGGCCAGGGATGGCGGTCCAGAATCTGGAGAACATCGGGGCTTACGCCGTCGATCGTCTTTCCATTTTCCCGCGTATAAACGTCCAGGAAGTGCTTGACCAGGAGGGGGATGTCCTCCCGGCGCTCGCGCAGCGGCGGCAGGACGATCTTGATGACGTTCAGCCGGTAGTAAAGGTCTTTGCGGAAAGTCTGCTGCTGGATCATCTCCTCCAGGGCGACGTTTGTCGCGGCGATGATCCGGACGTCGACCCGGATCGTTTTCGTCCCGCCGAGCCGCATGAACTCCCGGTCCTGCATGACCCGGAGGAGCTTGGCCTGGGTCTCAAGCCCGATGGTCGAGATCTCGTCGAAAAAAATCGTCCCTTTATCGGCCGCTTCGAACAGGCCCTGCTTTTCCGAAACCGCCCCGGTGAAGGCCCCTTTGACATGGCCGAACAGGTGGCTTTCCAGGAGGTCGGGCGGCAGGGCGCCGCTGTTGACGACGACGAAGGGATGGGTGGTCCGGGGGGAATTCGTGTGGATGGCCCGGGCGACCAATTCCTTGCCCGTTCCGCTTTCCCCTTGGACCAGGATCGTGGACCGGGTCGGGGCGGCCGCCCGGATGAGCTCGAAGACCCGCTCCATCGGCTTGCTCCGGCCGAGGATGTTGGAGAAGCTGAATTTCTTCTTGAGTTCCTCCCGCAACCGGTCGTTTTCCTCCTGGAGATTCTTGTGGGCCAGGGCCCGCTCGATCGTCAGGAGGAGCTCCTCATGCTTGAAGGGTTTCTGGATGTAGTCGTAGGCCCCGATCTTCATCGCCTCGATCGCCGACTCGACCGAGGCGTAGGCGGTGATGATAATGACCACCGTCCCCGGGGCGACTTTCTTGATCTCCGGCAGGATCTCCAGCCCGTTCCGGCCGGGCATCAGGAGGTCGAGAAGGACGAGGTCGTAGGCGCAATTGTCGAACTTGGGCAGGGCCTCCTCGCCCGAGGCGGAAAATTCGATGTCGTAGCCTTCCGCCCGGAGGAGCTCTTCGAGAATGTCGCGGATGACGGGCTCGTCGTCGATGACGTGAAGGTATCCTTTGCTCATACGTCCTCGGTCTTTCTTTTCCTTTGATCGAGGTCCTTCGGAAGGAAAATGGTGAATTTCGTCCCCTTGCCCATTTCGCTCTGGACCTCGATCCGGCCTTCATGCTCATTGACGATCGCGTAGCTGATCGACAGGCCCAGGCCGGTCCCCTTGCCGACGCCCTTGGTCGTGTAGAAGGGATCGAAGATCCGGGGGAGGTGCTGCTCCTTGATCCCGGTCCCGGAGTCGCTGATGGCGATCACCGCCTCGGCCGGGGTTTCGGCGAGCTCGAGGCGCAGGCGTCCGCCGTTGGGCATGGCGTCCAGGGCGTTGAGGATGATGTTGATGAAGACCTGTTGGAGACGCTCGCCCTGGGCCCAGATCGGCGCGACCGGGGCCAGGTCCGTTTCCAGAACGATGGACATGGCCTTCAGCTTGTATTCGATGAGGGAGATGATCTCCTGGAGATTGTCCCGGAGGTCGACGCGCTGGAACGACAGGTCCGAGGGATTCCGGGCGAAGGTCAGGAGGTTTTTAACGATGCGGGAGACCCGGTCGGTCTGGGCTTCGATCTTGTTCAAGAGGCCTGAGAAATGCTCGTCCGAAACCTTCTTCTGGAGCATCTGGACATAGCTCGAAATGCCGGTCAGAGGGGTGTTGATCTCGTGGGCGACGCCGGCCGAAAGAAGCCCGATCGAGGCCAGCTTTTCCGAGGTCAACAGCTGCTGCTGGAGGCGGACCTTGTCGGTGATGTCCTCGAAGACGATGATCGTGCCGTAGGAGTGGAGAAGATTGTCCAGGAGCGGCGTTTTGGCGATATCGAAGATCCGCATCTCCCCGGAGGGCCGGTCGATCGGGATTTCCCCGACGAGGTGGTATTCGGCCTGGGTGTCCGGGGGAAAGATCGCGGCCATCGCCTTCGGTCCGATGATGTCGCTCAGGCGCTCTCCGAGAACCTCGTCCCGCTTCCGGTTGAACGTTTCCTCGCAGACGCGGTTCCAGCCGCTGATCCGGCCGTTCTGATCGAGCACGGCGACGCCGACGGTCAGGCTTTCGATGATGTTCTCGCTGTAATCCTTGAGCCGCTCGAGCTCGGACGCCCGGAGCCCGGCCTGGTTGTAGAGGTAGGCGTTTTCCACGGCCAGGGCGACGGGCGCGGAGATGGTCGTCAGGAGCTCCCAGTCCTCGCTCGTCAGGAAGGTCGCGTCGAGCTTGCGGCCCATGGCCAGGCAGCCGACGAGCTTGTTTTCGCCCTTGAGGGCCAGGAAGTGGTCGAAGCCCGAGGCCCGGAGGCCTTCCAATTTCGCCTGGAGCTTGATGTCCTCGGTCACCGAATAAAGCGACAGCGCGTCGTTCTCCACCAGGCTTTCGTAGACCTTGGGATCGAACGTCAGCCGGCTTGTCGGCGTTCCGGTCGTGTCCCCCCGGGCGCTGAAGATCGAGAACGTCGTGCTCCCCGTCTCGACCGGAAGCAGCAGGGCGATCGACCGCAGGGACAGGGCGTTGGAGATCACCTCGAGCAGGCGCCGGGCCAGGGTTTCCAGGTTGCGCTCCCGGGAAAGCTCCTGGGAGATGGTCAGGAGGGTTTTCCGGTATTGATAGCTCCGGCGGTAGAAAACCCGGTCCATCACCGATTGGATGAGGGACCGGATCGGGGAGAACACCGTCGCTCCCAGGATCAGGGCTAGGATGCCGAGCAGAAGGGCGTTGATCTTGTTCTGGGAGAAAATCCGGGTTTGGGATGACACGGCCAGGTAGATCAAAGCCAAGACGAAATAGGAAATGACCAGGGTCGCGGCCTTCTTGATCATGACCTCCAGGTCCATCAGCTTGTAGCGGGAGATGGAATAGGAGAAGGAGAGGGGGATGAGGGCTTGGAGGAGAACTGTCATCTCGGCCGCCGTGCTCGGGGCGGCCCCGGCGACGAAGGGGATGACGTACAGGGCGGCGAACGGAACGACGCCGAATCCCAAACCGTAAACGATCCACTTGAGCTGTTTTCGGACGATGAAGCTCTGGTGGCGGAGGGCCCCGACGACGGTCACGGCGAGGGCCCAGAAGGTGAACACGGCGAAATGAGCCAGGTCCCATTTCTCCAGGGAGGAATAAAGCCGCATGATGCGGTCCGGGCTCCATTTCGGGAGGACGTTGAGGAAAAGGGCAAGACGGACGAGGAGGAGAAGGAAGCCGGGGATGTAAAGAAGGAGGGCGAGGGACGGCCGGTCCCGGAGGATTTTTTTCCGCTGCGGGAAAATCATGAAGTAGTGGACCAGCAGCGGCGGGAACATCAGGAAGGCGAACTTGTCCAGGGCGTAGAAGAGACTGTCGAGGAAGTCGAAGTTCCCCGTCGAGGAAAAGATATAAAACATGTACAGGAAGGCCGATAAGAAATAATAATGGACGTTGGCTCCCCGCAGCGGCCGGGCGGAATTCAGGAAGACGATCAAAGCGATGATGACGGTCATCAGGGCGATGAAGGCCAGGTAAAAATAAAGGACATTGGGTCCCTTGGACAAGGGAACAATCGACCCCGGGAAGGTGATGGGGGCGTCCTCCCGGTAGATCTCGTACGTGATCTTCTGACGCTCCTTCCAGGCCTGCCAGAGGATCTTCTCCAAGTCGAGCTTGGTCGCGATCGGGGTCGCGCTGGCGGCGATGTTGAGGGTGACGGATTTAAGGATATCGCCTTTCTTCAGGTTGATGGCGTCGGCCGGCCCGCCCTTCTCGACTTTAATCGCCGTCAAGCCGTTTTTCGTCATCGCCCAGACGACGCCGTCGGAGGGCTCTCTCCAGGCGATCTTCCGGTAGACATTCAAACCGCCGAGGCCCAGAAGGACGATGAGGGGAATCAGCAGCCAATTGGCCCGGTTTTTCATGAGGCAATCCAAAAAATTGAATCCCCCGGGCCCAAAAAGGACGCGGAACGATTTTCCATGGCCATCGGCTTAATCCAGGATGTGCCGCCGGGCGGCGCGGGCGGCCCAGGCGACCGTCGGTTGACGCTGTAGTCTCTGGAGGGACTTATCCGCCTTGACCCCGAGGGGTCTGGTGCTCTGGGAAAGAAGTCTCATGTAATCGGTGGCCGGCCGCTTAGCCGGATCCGTCGTTTCCTGGAGGCCCTTCTCCGGCGGAGGGGTCTGCTGCCCCAGGCCCAGCGCTGCGGCCAGAAAAAGCGGCGGCAAAAGCGCCTTGGCCTTTACCCGGTTCGTTTTCATCCCGCCTTATTAAATACCCCGCGGCGGCCGAAAGTCAACTTTGCGGCCCATGCCCTTTTTCGATTGCAGGCGCGGGTGCGTTCGCATAAAATCACGGTATGAGAAAGTCCCGCCGGGCTTGGCTTCTCCTCCTTGTTTTCCTGGCTGCCGCGATGCCGTCCCGCCCCGCCGAGAAGACGGAAACCGTCATTAAGAGCCTCGATCAGCTGGCGGAGATGCGGATCGGCGTTCTGATCGGCTCCACTCACGATCAGTTCATCACCTCCCGGTTCCCCCGAGCGACAATCCTCCGCCTGGATACGAGTCCCGACCTCGCCGTCGCCCTCAAAGCGGGTCAATGCGATGCGATCATCATGGACTCCAACACCGGCCGGCTTTACCGGCGGGACGATCCCGAGCTGGCTCTCCTGGCCACGAAGATCTTTTCCGAGAGCCTGGGATTCGGATTCGCCGACGCCGCGATCCGGGACGCCTTCAACGCGTTTCTCGGCGAGCTGAAGACGTCCGGGGAATTGGACCGGATCCGGTCCAAATGGGAAAACGATTCCGGCCAGGAACCGGCGCTCGATCCGCCGGCCGGCGGAACAAAGGGCCGTTTGCGCATCGCCACGTCCGCCGACGGCCTGCCCTTCACCTTCATCAAGGAAGGGAAATATACCGGCCTGGACATCGACCTCGTCTACCGGTTCGCCGAGCGGCAGGGGCTGGTCCCGGATGTTCAAACGCTCCCGTTCGCTTCGCTGATCGCCAGCATCGCCTCGGGAAAATCGGACGTCATCTGCGCCGGGATCACCATCACCGAGGAGCGGGCCAAACAGGTCCGGTTTTCCGACGTGTACTATGAATCGGGAGCCGATGCCCTCATCCTGAAGGAGAATGCGGCCCCCGGGCCAGGCCAGTCGCCGGCCGGCCCCGCGGCCCCGGCGTTCGAGACGGCGGTCATCGGGGCGATGACCGGGACGACCGGCGAACAGATCGTCCGGGAGCGGTTCCCCAAGGCCGATTTGAAGCTCTTCGACGACGTCATGGACGCCGTCGCCGCTCTCAAGACGGGCAAGCTGGCTTACGTCATTACCGCATATACCACGGCCCTCCGGGCGGCCAACGCCAACAAGGATCTGGCCCTCCTCCCCGAGGAATACAACCACGAATGGGCCTCCATTGCCGTTCCTAAGAACAACCCGGAATTGCTCGGCAAGATCAACGCGGTCCTCAAGGACTTCAAGGCCGATGGAACCCTGGACAAGATCATCGGGCATTGGGTGAGGCCGGACGGCTCGCCGTACGAGATCGTCAAGGTTCCGAAGGCGGCCGGCGGAAGGCCGCTGCGCGTCGCCATCGCCGCCAACCGCGAGCCCATGGGCTATCACCAGGGCGGGGAAATCGTCGGCCTCGATCCCGAGCTGATCGAGAGCGTGGCCTACCGCCTGGGCCGCCCGGTCGTTTACTCCGACATGAAATTCTCGGCCCTGGTCGTGGCCCTCGAATCGGGCAAGGCGGACGTGATCTGCTCGAACATGACCGCGACCGAGGAACGCCGCAAGCGGGTGAGCTTCACCGACGGCTATTACGTCAACCCTCAGGTCATGCTGGCCCGCCGGGCGCCCGTTACGGCGGGCGCCGCGCCGGCCGTGGAAAAGACGGGATTCTGGGCCCGGATCAAGGACAGCTTCATCAACAACATCATCCGCGAGAAGCGCTACCTCCTGATCTGGGCGGGGCTGAAGGTCACCTTCCTCATCTCCATTCTTTCCGCACTTCTCGGCACGGTCCTCGGAGGCCTGATCTGTTTCATGCGGATGAGCCGGCGGAAGACGCTCCGGGCGATCGCCCGGGTCTATATCGACCTCCTCCGCGGCATTCCCCAGGTCGTCCTCCTGATGATGATGTTTTACGTCGTCTTCGCCCCCCTGAACATCAGCGGGGTGCTGGTGGCGACCATCACCTTCGCCATGAACTTCGCCGCCTACGTCTCGGAAATGTTCCGGACCTCGATCGAAAGCGTGAAAAAAGGCCAGACCGAAGCCGGAATCGCCCTCGGATTCAGCAGGGTCGGCACCTTCCTCCATATCGTTCTGCCCCAGGCGGTTCAGAGGGTTTTACCGGTTTACAAGGGCGAGTTCATCGCCCTGGTCAAAATGACGGCCATCGTCGGGTATATCGCCGTCCAGGACCTGACCAAGGCCAGCGACATCATCCGGAGCCGGACGTTCGACGCCTTCTTCCCCCTGATCATGGTCGCCGTCCTTTATTTCGTCCTGGCCTGGCTCCTGACTCTGTTGCTCGAGGCCATCCAGGTCCGCACCGCGCCGAAGCGGGGAGGCGCGAGATGAACATCAAGGTCGAACACCTCTCCAAGTGCTTCGGACCCACGACCGTCCTGAAGGACATCAGCGTCGAGATCAACACCGGGGAAGTGATCTCGATCATCGGACCGTCGGGAACGGGGAAAAGCACGTTCCTCCGCTGCCTGAACCTCCTGGAAACACCGACCGGCGGAAGCATCCGCGTCGACGGCCGGGACATTCTGGCGCCGGAGAGCGATCCCAACGCCCTGCGGCGGAAGATGGGGATGGTCTTCCAGAACTTCAACCTTTTCGACCACCTGACCGCCCTGGGGAACCTGACGATCGGACCGGTCAAGCTTCTCAATAAAAGTCCGGAGGAAGCCGCCAAGCGGGGCCGGGAGCTTTTAGCCCTGGTCGGCCTGGCGGCCAAGGAAAACGCCTTCCCCGACGAACTCTCCGGCGGCCAGCAACAGCGAGTGGCGATCGCCCGCTGTATGT
>Ga0316628_100005219_pt1 | contig 10353 bp, 9 predicted proteins | sample OWC_Aug_M2_C1_D5_FD_207648 | JGI IMG/M metagenome (GOLD analysis project Ga0316628, IMG submission 207648) | Wetland soil microbial communities from Old Woman Creek delta, Ohio, United States - OWC_Aug_M2_C1_D5_C | ecosystem: Environmental > Terrestrial > Soil > Wetlands | place: USA: Ohio... | reverse complement strand
TGCTGCGCTATGAATTCCCGGGGCGGGGGCTTTTCACTTTCCTGTCCATCGTGCCGATGATCATGCCGCCCATGGTCGGGGTTATGGGGTTTGTCTTCATCCTGGGCCGGGCCGGCACGGTGAACACCCTCCTGATGGACTATCTCGGGTTCGTGACCCCGATCAACTTCATGTATGGGATCCAGGGCGTGCTGCTGGTGGAGACCCTGCACCTGTTTCCGCTCATGACCCTGAGCATCGTGGACGCCATGGGCAAGATCTCCCCGTCGCTGGACGAGGCCGCGGAAAGCGTGGGCTCGCGAGGGCTAAGAAAATTCTGGGACATCACTTTCCCGCTCACTACGCCGGGCTATGTGTCGGGTGCGCTGCTGGTCTTCATCTGGACGTTCGCGGACTTCGCTACCCCGCTCGTGGTGGGCGTCGACGACCTGCTCGCCTCCCAGGCCTATCTGAACATTGTGCAGTTCGTCGACCGTCGGCTCTTCAAAATGGGCATCGTCATATCGGCTATCATGGTGATCCTGGCGATCCTCTTCCTGATCGTGGCCAAGAAATACGTGGCCATCAAGGATTACAGCTCGTTGTCCTATTCGGTCATCGAGCGCAAGCCGCTGCGACCTGCCGCCAAGCTGGGCGTTGTTTTTTTCCTGGGGCTGATCATCGTCCTGGCCTTCATCCCCTACCTGGGAATTGCTCTCGACTCCTTCGGCAAGGGCTGGGCCCTGACGCCGTTCCCCGTGAAGTACACCCTGCAGTATTTCGAGCGCGTGGCCTTCGAGACCCCCAAGTTCATCATCAACAGCCTGCTCTACGCCGGGATCTCGGTGCTGATCTGCATTGTCGTGGGAGTGCCGCTCGCCTGGGTGGGCGCGCGCACCAAGCTGCCGGGCCGGGAGTTCCTTGACTCCATGACCACACTGATTCTCGCCCTGCCCGGCACCGGGATCGGCATCGCCTACATGAGGGCCTTCCGCGAGCCGCTCCCCTATTTCGATGTGGCCTTCATCGGCATGTGGATCGTCATCCCGGTGGTTCTCGGGGTGCGCCGCCTGCCTTACACCGTGCGCGGGACGTTTGCCTCGCTGCAGATCGTGCACAAGTCCTTCGAAGAGGCGGGCGAGAGCGTCGGCGCGACCAAGGCAACCACCTTCAAGGACATCACCCTGCCACTGATCTGGAAGGGGGTGCTGGTGGGCTCGCTCTATTCCTTCATCCTGGCGCTCCAGGAGGCCTCGGCCACGCTGCTGCTCGTGGTGCCGGGGCACGAGATGATGACGGTGGGCATCTTCAACTTCTACATCAGCGGATCGGTGAACGAGGCGGCGGCGTTGGGCCTGATCCTGATCGTACTGGGTGCGTCCTGCCTTTTCATCATCAACAAGGTGGCCGGCACCAAGATGGGAGGAGTCTTCGGATGAATTTCACCTCAGCGATCTGCGGAGAAAATTCATTTTAAGATGGGACAAAAAAAGGCATTCCTGCCCACTGAGCAGAAATGCCTTAGGTGTTCACCGTCAGTCAGGTTAGCTGACTGTCGTGACGTTCACGGCCGCGGGGCCTTTTTTGCCCTGCGTGATGTCAAAGGTAACTTTGTCGCCGTCTTTCAAGGTCTTGAAACCGCTGCCGTTGATGCCGGTGTGATGGACGAAAATGTCCTGACCATCTTCCGACTGAATGAAACCGTAACCTTTTTTGTCGTTGAACCACTTCACAGTTCCGTTGGCCATCCTTGCACCCTCCTTTCATAAAATTCTCATAGTCTCATACTAAGGGTGCCACCATCGGAACTGGGTTTCCCTTAAGTCGAAACCGGCCCCTTATCCAGAGGGCCATTTGATGATTATAACTAGTTTACACCCTCTTTGGGAAAAATCAAGGGTTTTTGTAACCTGGGAGCGACACCATGGAAAAAAGCAAATCAACGGAGAGTCCCCCAATTTCCATCAGGGTCTGGGACCTCCCGACCCGGTTCTTTCATTGGCTGCTGCTGGCGCTGGTGACTTCATCCTTCGTGACCGGAAAGCTCGGTGGGAACTGGATATTGTACCACGAGTGGAGCGGCGAGGCGATTTTGACACTGCTTCTGTTCCGGGTCGGGTGGGGTTTTATCGGCAGCGGCCCGTCCCGCTTCCGCGCTTTTCTGGCCGCTCCGGCAACCGTGATGCGCTATGCCCTGGCCATGCTGCGGCGCGACACCCCTCACTACATCGGCCACAATCCCCTCGGCGGGTGGTCCGTCATGGCCATGCTGCTGGTCCTGTTCATCCAGGCGGGAACCGGCCTTTTCGCCAACGACGATATCGCCACCACCGGGCCCTTATACAAGTGGATCAGCAAAGCGGCGAGCGACCGGCTCACCTCCATCCATCGCTTGAACCAAGACGTCATCATCGTCCTGGTTGCCATCCACATCGCGGCGGTGTTGTTCCATCTGATCTGCAAGCGCGAGAACCTGATCACCCCGATGATCACCGGAATCAAGCAGTGGAAAGGGGATCCCGGTGAGGGCACATCACAGCAGCCCTTGTGGCTGGCGGCCCTGGTGGTAGCTGTTGCGGCAGGTGCGGTTTATTTTCTGGTGCGTTAAAAAAGCCGGACACGGTCCGGCTTTTTTATGGCTGAACTTCTTATCACCACTTTACTTGTTTCGGTACGCGTCGTGGCACGCCTTGCAGCTTGCGCCGGCGGCACCAAACTGGGGTTTGATGGCGTTCAAATCCCCGCCCTTGGCGACCGAAGCGAGTTTGGCGAGCTCAGCTTCGGTCGTCTTGTGCATTTGCGCAAATTTGTCTTTCTGGGTCAGGGCTTCAGCCTTCATACCGCTGCCTTTGTCGCTGCCTGGGGCCATGAAGGCCTCCAACGGCAGCTGATAGAGCGTATCCACCAGGGCGGCATTCTTCTCAAATGCCTCCTTGTTGTAAGACGCCTCGCCCTTCACCACCGCCCCCATGCGGGTAAAATGCTGGCCGATGAGAAACATGGCCGACTGCCGGTATTTGATCGCGTCCTCAGTCTTGGCAAACTGGGCGAATGCTGCGCCTCCCAGGAGGCCGACCACCGATAGGAGAACCACCCACGTCATCAGCCTTTTCCTCATAACCCCCTCCTTTTATGTGAAAATTAACCCCTCCAGGCCTTTTTGCCGGAATCTAGTACAGAATCGCTCTAGTCACGTATCAGAAAGCGCCAAGGTTGTCCACACGCCGCACTTTGGGTTGGAATGAAGGGGTGGGATTTTTTGCTTGACAATGGTTTTTCGATTCATGTAATAATTGTTACAAATTGCAATAATATGGAATATTTTTTACAATGACCTACGCCCGCCTGCTGAATGAAAAGGCCGAGAGCCTGACCCCGTCGCAGAAAAAGGTCCTTAATTTCATTCTGGCGAATGACGAGGAAGCCGTATTTCTCAAGGTCCAGGACCTCTCCCGGCAGGCGAACGTGAGCGTGGCCACCGTGGTCAGGCTGGCGAAGGCGCTCGGCTATGCAGGCTTTCCGGAATTTCAGCAGGAACTGAGGTCTCTCTTCAGGGACAAGCTGACCACCATATCCCGGCTCCAGAAGGCAGCGCGCAAGGAAACGAGTGAGGAAAATGTCCTGGTCAAGGTGTTCCAGCAGGACATCGAAAATATCACCGAAACCATGCAGCAGGTTTCAGTGGATGATTTCAGGCGGTTCGTTGCAGCGTTGAACGCCGCAAGACGGATCGTGATCATCGGGCTCCGAAGCGCACACTCGCTGGCGGTCTTGATGGGGGTCGCCCTGGGATTCCTGCAGCGCGACGTCTGGGTGGTCACTCCCGGGATCGGTGTCATGTGGGATCGGCTGCTGGGCCTGAGAAAAGATGATGTGGTGGTCGCGATCTGCTTCCCTCGCTACACCAAGGAAACGGTGGAGGTACTGCGGTTCGCGCACGAAAATGGAATCAAGACGCTTGCCATCACCGACAGCCTGATTTCCCCGTTGGCGCGATATGCCCATTGTGTGTTGCCCGCCCGATGCAAGATGGATTCCTTCATTGAATCCTTCACCGCTGCCTTGAGCCTCATCAACGCCATTGTCACCGCCGCCGGCGTTTATCGTAAGGATGCGACCCTGAATTCCCTCAAGAAGCTTGAAGAGTTTTGGAAGAGCCGGGGGATTTATTACGAAAAGGAGATGTAGCCGCCAACCCCAGAGGACCATGCGCGCTTCGATCCTCTAACAACCCAACTAAGGAGGGTATCATCATGAAAAAGCGTTCCAACATCGTATTGACTGCAATCGTCCTGACTCTTTTTCTTCTGATCGCCGGCCCGGGGTTTTGCAAGGACACCAAGTTGCTCTTTGCCACGGGGGGGGTCTCAGGCACCTTCTATCCTTTGGGCGGTGCCATTGCCCAGGTGTGGAACCAGAAGATCCCCGGTTTGAATGTGACGGTCCAGGCGACGGGGGGATCGCTCGAAAACGTACGCCTCCTGGGCAGCAAGGACGCGGAGGTCGCCATCTGCATGAACGACATCGCCTATTACGGGCAGCAGGGCCTGGAGGTATTTAAAGCCAAAAACGAAAAATATTCCAATTACATGGCCATCGGCAACGTCTACCCCGATGTGGTTCAGGTTTTTACCCGTAAGGACAGCAACATCAAGTCCATAGGCGATCTGAAGGGCAAGAAGGTCTCGGTCGGCCCTCCGGGCAGCGGCACTGAAATCAGCGCCCGGCAGGTGCTCGGCCTTTATGGGATTGATTACAAAACCCGCCAGGACCTCAAGCCGAGCTACCTCTCCTACTCGGAGGCGGCAGATCACTTTAAAGACAACCTGATCGAGGCGGCCTACTTTGTCGTGGCGGTGCCGAACGCGGCCCTGCAGGACATCAACCTCACCAAACCGGTCAGGTTGCTGGGGATCGACGATCAGATGTTCGCAAAGATCATCAAGGATTATCCCCTGTACTCCCGGTTTGAAATTCCCGCAAATTCCTATCAGGGGCTGGCAGAGCCCACCAAAACCATCGCCGTGTACTCGAGCCTCCTGGTGCGCAGCGACCTCCCCGCCGACCTCGTCTACCAGATGACCAAAGTCTTCCTGGAAGAGCGAGCTGCAATCGCCCAGGGGCATGCCGCGGGCAAATACATCAAGCCCGAGATCGTGACATCCGGAATTGCCATTCCACTGCACCCCGGTGCGCAGAAATACCTCAAGGAAAAAGGTCTGATTAAGTAGCCTACGCCCCGGCACCAGCACTCTTCCGCCACCGTCCGTGCCGGCTGCATGGTCGGCGGCGGAAGAGCGGCCGTAAAGACGGAGGTGTTTAATGGTTTCAAACGAAAAACCATTGAAGCGCAACGGCAACGGGGATACGCCAGAAGAAGCCCTCGATATCGACAAGGTGCTGGAGAAATTCGACCCTGAATCGCGCTTTCTGAAGCTATCGGGGTGGTGGGTTCCGATTGCCAAAACCATCGCTATTCTTTTCTCGCTTTTCCAGCTCTACACCGGCAGCCTCGGGGTTTTCGAAGCTCAAATCCAGCGTCCCACCCACCTGATGTTTGCCCTGGCCCTTGTGTTTCTGCTTTACCCGTTCAAACGGCGCAGAGGGAGCACCACCCCCCATCCGGTCGACCTGGCACTCGCCGGCCTGAGCGTTGCCGCGGCCCTATATTCCATCATCAACTACGAGATCATCGTGGAAAGCGCAGGGCTTTATTCGAGCCTGGATTTTGCCGTTTCCATCCTCGGGATTGTCCTGACCCTCGAGGCGACCCGGCGGATTGTCGGCTTGCCGATCGTCATCATCGCGAGCCTCTTCATGCTCTATGCCTACCTGGGAGCATATTTTCCGGGATTTCTGGCGCACCGCGGCTTTGAGATCAAGCGCATCGCCACCCAGATGTGGCTTACCACCGAGGGGATCATGGGGCTGCCCCTGGGGGTCTCGGCCAATTTCATCTTCCTTTTCATCCTGTTCGGCGCATTCCTCACAAGCACCGGCATCATGGATTTTTTCATGGACATCTCTTACGCCATCGCGGGCTGGGCCTCGGGCGGGCCGGCCAAGATAGCGGTCATTGCCAGCGCCTGTGAAGGCACCGTCTCGGGGAGCTCGGTCGCCAACACGGTGGGCTCCGGAAGTTTCACCATCCCCATGATGAAACGCCTGGGATATAAGCCGGAGTTTGCCGGCGCGGTCGAGGCAGCCGCATCCACCGGCGGGCAGATCATGCCGCCGGTCATGGGCGCTGCGGCTTTCCTAATGGCTGAATTCATGAATGTGCCCTACTTTGAAGTCGTCAAGGCCGCCGTGATACCGGCGATTCTGTACTTCACCGGCGTTTTCGTCGTGGTGCATTTTGAAGCCAAGAAATGCGGGCTCAAGGGGCTTTCCAGGGAGGAGCTGCCGAAAATCGGCAGAGTGCTCAAGGAACGCTTCTACCTCATTCTCCCCTTGGTCGGCATCATCTATTTCCTGGTGGAGGGGTCGACTCCCATGCGGGCGGCCTTGAGCGGCCTGGTCCTTTGCGTCCTCGTCGGCATGATCCGCAAGGAAACCCGGTTGAACCTGAAAAAGCTGATGGATACCCTTGAAGCAGGCGCACGCGGCGCGCTGGGAGTGGCCCTGGCCTGCGCCACGGCCGGAATCATCGTGGGGGTGGTGACGCTTACCGGCCTCGGGCTCAAGATGGGTGACGGGCTTCTTGCGCTCGCCGGTGGGCAGATTTTGCCAACGCTCATTTTCACCATGATCACCTCGCTGGTTTTAGGCATGGGGGCCCCCACGACTGCGAACTACGTCATCACCTCCACCGTTGCCGCGCCGGCTCTCCTCAAGCTCGGCACCCCCCTCATGGCCGCCCACATGTTCGTCTTCTACTTCGGGATCGTAGCCGACATCACCCCGCCGGTGTGCCTGGCGGCCATGGCAGGGGCTGCCATCGCGAAAGCGGACCCGATGAAAACGGGGGTGAATGCGACCAAGCTGGCGATAGCGGCGTTTCTGGTCCCCTTTATTTTTGTTTTCAGTCCGGCCCTGCTGATGATCAACGCCACCTTCCTGGGCATCGTCCAGATGCTGATCACATCGGTCACCGGCATGATTGGTGTCGGCGCGGCCGTCGAAGGATGGTATTGGACCCGGATGGCTTGGTGGGAGCGGCTCATTGCCCTGGCGGCCGGCCTCATGCTCATAGATCCGGGAACCGTCACCGACATCGCAGGGTTGGTTCTGATGGGACTCTTGACTTTCTTTCAGCACCGCAAGGCCAAGTCAACCCGCGCAGTGGTAAGGGATGCGGTAACGGCAGCGGATTAACTTTGTTCGTCAGCTTCATGACGTCTGCGCTCTCACGAGAAACGGAGGTAAAGGAGATGACAGCAGCTCGCAGCAATAACGACCACGTGTTCTACCGAAGCCCGAAGAAATTCTACCCGACGGCTGAGCGGGGAGAGGGAATCTACATCTACGACACCAAAGGAAAGAGCTACCTCGACGGCTCAGGAGGCGCGGTCGTGGTGGGCATTGGCCATGGCGTCAAGGAGGTGGCCGACGCCATGCTCAAGCAGGCCGGCCGGATCGCATTCGCGCATGGCTCGCAGTTCACCACCGAGGCCGCCATCGAACTGGCTTCCAAGCTCGTGACGTTTTCCCCCCGCGGCTTGAACAAAGTTTATTTTCTCTCCGGGGGTTCGGAAGCCATCGAAGCAGCGATGAAAATGGCCCGGCAATACCAGGTCGAAAGGGGCAACCCTGGCAAATACAAGGTCATTTCCAGGTGGACGAGCTACCACGGCAATACGTTGGGGGCGCTGGCCCTGGGGGGCCACACCGGCCGGCGGAAGCTTTACCTGCCCCTCATCCAGCATACCCCGCACATTGCCCCGGCTTACTGCTACCGGTGCCCCTTCGGCGCGGCGCCCGAAAGCTGCTCGCTGGAGTGCGCGCTCGACCTGGAGAAAACCATCCTCTATGAAGGCCCGGATTCGGTCTCGGCCTTCATGGCCGAACCGATCGTCGGAGCCACGGCCGGGGCGCTGGTGCCGAAGGATGGCTACTTTCAGAAAATTCGAGAGATCTGTGACCGCTACGATGTGCTTCTGATTTCCGACGAGGTGATGACCGGGATGGGGAGAACCGGGAAGAATTACGGGCTCGACCACTGGAACGTCGTGCCGGACATGATCGTGGTCGGAAAGGGCCTTGCCAGCGGGTATTCGCCGATCTACACCGTCATTGTGAAGGAGGCCATCCACACCACGATCAGGGAAGGCTCGGGGGTGTTCATCCACGGCCATACGTACAGCCAGAACCCGCTCTCATGTGCCATCGCCTGTGCCGTGATGGATTATCTCGAAAAACACGACCTCGTTTCAAAATCCGCAAAAATGGGGGACTATCTGCTCAAGGCGCTTCAGGCTCTGTATCGCCATGAATTCGTGGGCGATATTCGAGGACGAGGCCTTTTCGCGGGAATTGAATTCGTCAAAGACAGAAAGACGAAGGCGACCTTCGACCCGAAGCTCAAGCTGAACGCCCAGGTTGCCAGCCGTGCCTTTGAAAAGGGGCTCATCATCTACCCGGGCGGCGGAGGAGCGGATGGGGTGAATGGCGACCACCTGCTGATGGCACCGCCCTTGATCATCAAAGAGAAGGAAATCGACATGATGGTTTCCATCCTGGATGAGACCTTCAGTGAAATTTTCAAAGAGGTGGGAAAGGCCTAGACCAATGGAAAAACTGATCATCACGGTCGCGCTGACCGGCAATGTCCCCACCAAGAAGATGAACCCGAACCTGCCGGTCACCGCCGAGGAGATCGCTGCCGACGTCCGGCGCTGCCGCGACGCGGGAGCAGTTCTGTTTCACGTGCACGCGCGCGATGCCGACCAGAAGCCGACGCTCGACATCAACGTGTACAAGGAAAACGCCCGCCGGATCAAGGAACTGGCGCCGGAAGTCATTGTACAGCTGTCGACCGGCGCCCGGGCGGGCAAAGATTGGGAGGAAAGGGCCAAGCCCGTGCGGCTGCTGCCGGAGATGGGCTCCTTCACCACGGGGTCCAACAATCTCCCGGGCATCGTTTATGAAAACTCCCCCCCGTTCATTGAATTCCTGGCCAAGGTTTACCAGGAAACGGGTGTTAAACCCGAGATCGAAGTCTTTGAGACCGGCATGATCACCAACGCCCTGTTCCTCGAAAGAAAGGGATTCATCAAGGCGCCGCTTCATTTTGACTTTGTCCTGGGGGCTCCCGGCTCGATGCCCGGCACGATTAAGAATCTGCAGTTTCTCTCGGAGAGCATCCCGGCCGGCTCGACGTGGTCGGTGGCGGGAATCGGGAAGACGGAAATCCCGCTGTCGACCGCCGCGATCGCCATGGGAGGACATGTGCGGGTGGGGCTGGAGGACAACCTGGTCATGCCCGATGGGTCGCCGGCGTCCAATCCATTGCTGGCGGAAAGGATTGTGCGGATCGCCCGGGAGGTGGGCCGCGAAATCGCAACCCCGGACGAGGCGCGGTCCCTGCTGTCATTGGACCCGAATCACAAGAACCGAATCCTGAAGATGCTCGAATGAAGCCGGGTTTCTTCAGACTCGACGGGCATTGGTTTCCGGGTACGGATATTCCATGTGCTTCGCCGTGGCGCGGGCGATCGGCTCGCCGCAGTAACGGGCGACCGTCTTGAGCGCCATGTCGATGCCCGCGGAAATTCCGGCCGAGGTCAGGACCCGGCCGTCCTCGACCACGTGCTGATGATATTCCACGGTCACGGCCGGAAACGAATCGCGCATCCAGTCGAGAGACTTCCAGTGGGTCGTAGCGTGGCGGCCGTCGAGCAGGCCGGCAAATCCCAGCAGCATCGACCCCGTGCATACGGAGGTCAGCGTCTCGACCTCCTTTGCGCGTGCTTTCAGCCAGTTCAACATGACCGGATTCTTGAGCTCCCGGCGGGTGCCCCACCCGCCGGGAACCACCAGAATGTCCAGCTTGGGGCAGGAGCGAAAGCTGTGGTGGGGCGTAACTATCATGCCTCCATTAGCAACCACCGGGCCGCTCTTCTCGGCCACGAGGATCACCTCAAACGGCGACGGATCCTCACGCCGTCGTTCCTCGTTCAGCCGTGCCGCGCAAAACACTTCAAAGGGCCCGCAGAAATCCAGGACCTCGATGTCATCAAACAACACGATCCCGACTCGTTTTTGTTCCATGTCAGCCTCCCTGCAGAATCGTAACCTCCGGCACGCTTAATTCACAACCTAAAACGACCGATTTTATCGAGTGACACCGAGGCCCGGAGGGGTCTGCGCCCCGCATGGGCCGCCGCAAATGACACCGGGGCTGCGACAACGCCCCCAGGGGTTCTAGAATGA
>Ga0316628_100005218_pt1 | contig 10354 bp, 10 predicted proteins | sample OWC_Aug_M2_C1_D5_FD_207648 | JGI IMG/M metagenome (GOLD analysis project Ga0316628, IMG submission 207648) | Wetland soil microbial communities from Old Woman Creek delta, Ohio, United States - OWC_Aug_M2_C1_D5_C | ecosystem: Environmental > Terrestrial > Soil > Wetlands | place: USA: Ohio... | reverse complement strand
AAGACGTATTCGCGCATCACAGCGCGATCCAGATGAGCGGCTACAAGACGCTCAAGGAAGGCCAGAAGGTCGAGTTCGACGCGCAGAAAGGCCCGAAGGGCATGCAAGCCGCGAACGTTCGCCCGCTTTAAAGCGGCGCGACGCCAGAAAAAGGCCCGGGAGACCGGGCCTTTTTTTTGCCCGTCTAAAAGCGTTCTTTCAGTCCCACCTCGAATCCGCCCGGCAGGATGCCCAGGATGAACGGGCTGTCGCGCTTCTGCGCGTAGTAGCCGGTGGCGGTGCCGAGCGCAAAGCCAGCGAGGACGTCGGTCTGCCAGTGAGCCTGCTGCTTCATGCGACCGATCGCGTCGTAGAGCGGCAGCAGCTCGAGCGCGTAAACCGCCGGCTGGTCCTTGCCGTACTCGAGTACGAACGGGGTGATCGCCGAGCTGATCAGCGTCACCTCGCCGCTCGGAAAGCTGTAGTGCCCCTGGCCCTGGAACCACCTGTCCGGGTCGTCGGTCTGCGTCGGCCTTTCGCGGGTGAAGATCTCCTTCATCGCGGTGGAGGCCACAGCTCCGAGCGCCGAGGAATCGAGCGAACGCCAGAACGTGTTCCCGAGCCGGCTGTCGCCGCCTTCCCACAGCGAGCCGCCGATCACCGTAGCGATCGTCAGGTCTTCCAGCAACAGCTGATTGCTGCGCTTCCAGATGCCGCTGTTATCGTAGGTAATCTTGTGGTCGATGCCGAGCGGCCCGCCGCCGGCGCACGCAATCGCGAGATGAAGGAAGAGCGCGCAGCCGAGCGCCGCGCGCCGCGCAAAGGTCATTTGCCGCGCATTCTAGCGAGCGCGACGCTTCCCGTACTGTCGCCCCGCGTCAGTCTACTTCGGGCACGAGCCCGCGTCGGATGCAACCTTGCCGACCAGCAACAGGAAGCTCTTGAACGGGCCCATGTTCGCCATCGCCTCCATCTTCGGCCCCTCGAACTTCAGGCGCCCGAACAGCATCGCCTTCATCGGACCGTACTCGCCCTTGCCCATCTCCACCCAGCGTGCAGTCTCCGCATGCATCAGGTAGTCGGCGCCGTCGTCGAGCGGCGCCTTTTCGATCGCTCCGCCATACACGCACTCCGCCTTCGGCTGCTTCGTCGCAATGCGCAGCTCGACCGGCGCGCTGCCCTGGCAGTCGGTGCGATAGACGTGGATGACCTTGTACCCGCGGTCCTTGTCGTTCCCAGTCCAGCCCGACTCCTTCAGGCCGGTGGTGAGCGAGCCCTCCGCATTCCAGGCCGCGCAGGCCTCCTTCGCCCAGTCCGCCGACATCATCGTCGGCGCGGCCTGCGCCGCTCCAGCCGCGGCCAGCCCAAGCGCCGCGGCAAACACTCCGCTCCAGGACCCCTTCATGGCCTCCCTCCTAGTCGCGCACATCGCGCGGTTTTCTCAATCTAGCGGGGCCAACCGTGCGGGGCCAATCACAGAATTTGCTGACATCATCACGCGCAGAACGCGTCGATCACCATCCTGCGTGACCAGAATGTGGCCGCAGGAATCGAACCAGCGACCAAGGGTTTACAAAACCCCGCCCGAGAGGGGTCTAGTGGCCGCTCGAGCGTGACGCTCAGCTCGCCTTGCGTCGGCGAGAGAATCCGAGTCCGGCCAGGCCAAGACCGAACAGGGCGATGGTGGCCGGCTCGGGGACGGACTCGACGACCGGCTGGGCAATGGGGAAGCGACCGGACGCGGAGCCGAATTGGCCGCCATCGGGGCCCGTGATGGCAAATGACATCGTGTGCGTCATGTCGGCGAGCCCCACGCCGACCGTACTCGCAGATCCACCAATGTCGAGATAGTACGTGCCGGCGGGCAGCATGAAGCTCTCCGAGCCGTTTGGCTGCCCATTCAGCGTGCCGCTGTGTGAGTAGATGGGGAGGCCGTAGCAGAACGGGTCGGTCGGCGACAACCTGCCACAAACTGCCCAAGCGGCGCCGCCTCCTCCCGAGTACGTCCCGGAGACGCTGATGTCGAGCCGAAAACCGCTGTCGTCGAAGAAAGTGCAAGTGAATATCTGCGGGCAAGTGGTGGCCGGTGTCGGGTCAAACAGCTGGATCTCATCCAGCGCCCCACCGGCGACGGTCACGTTGGTCGTACTCGAGTCGGAGACCGCGAGGAGCTTGATCTCCCCGGAGACCAAATCGGCGTAAGCGGTGCCGTAGGCGTACGCACCGGAAACAGCGCTGGTCGAGGCTTGGGCGATGAATTGCGGCCCGGAGACCGTCTGCCGACTTGGAAATTGACCGCCGATCACCGCATAGGCATTAACCGAATCAAATCCGATGAACGAGTATTGCGAGATGGTGGCGTCGGCCGGAATGGCCGCAACCATCAGACTCAGGGCGAGTGCAATCAGAAGCGGGATTCGGGCACGCATTCTTCCCCCCTTTAAATGAATCCAAGCAAGCTATGCAAGGCGACTCTCCTGGCTCCTAGAGGTCGTCTATCGTTTCGCTTCTTAAAGCAGAGCAAACACTGCTGCACGGCGTGAGTCTCTTTAAGCTACTTGACCGCTGACGTCAGTAGCAATACTCGTGCCGCGAATGCAGCGAAAAATATCTTGCAGATTTCGTTGCATATTTTTGAGGCGACAGGAGGGGCTTACTCAGACTGTAAAGATTTCCGTCACTTTGATTCGCGTTGCGCTTCTTGGAACGGAAGAAATGCAAGCTCGTTGTAAGTAATGGGGCAGGGACCTTTCGGAAGTTCTTTTATGTCTTTGGCTCACGGCGTTTGCACACTCCGGGAAGGTTGATGCGCGTGCCACTGATCAGCGACTGCGCTCGCTCCGTGGTTCGTCTCTTCGCGCGGTTCCGACGTAGCAACTTGTCTTGCCGCCGGGTGTAGGAATCGCGCGACATACGGCTTACAAATTGCCACGCAATAGTGCGGCTAATCCACGCCATGCAATTGCCGTGTTTTCGGCTTCAGTTCCTGCATCAGAGGCGACAAGACTGCGGCACGCAAATCTCTTTGGGAAGCAATGCCTGTTTAGCGTGCCAATCGAGTAGCGGTTTCCTTGAGGCGGGATTCGCTTGAGCGTCTCAAGTTGGCCCAAGTCTCAGCCATCAACGCAATTACTCGAACCGCGCGCGCACGACAAGAGAAAGCGCAGTTGCGCAATCGAGGTGGTGGCGATGCCTCCGAATACGCTTACGTTGTCGTCAGAGAACGGCTTGATGATGACATCTTGCTGACACACAGAGAGCGCTCTGAAGTCGGAAAATTTTACAGTTCGTCTCGTGCTCGCTTCTAACCAATTGATAGTTATTCCATGATAAATCCGGCACAGATCGTGCTCTGCTTGAGCGAGGCGTTCACGCAGCGAGTTTGTCGTCAGTGCGTTGTCAGCGTTGTCGCCAGTCACTCTGATCGGTATAGAGGGCGATCTTCTCTCCACTGGTCGGCGTTCGGATATTTGAAAAAGGGGGGACTCATGCTTACCAGGTTGCTTAAATTCGTCGCTCTCGGCGGCTTGTCGCTCTTGGCCTTTTCGGCTCAGGCGTTCCCGTTACTTCCAGTGCAGAATCTCACCTTTAGCGATTACACGGGTTTTGCTCCCAAGACTCTCTTTACGTCCGTTGATCCGGTCGGCTGGACCGGCGGAACTGGCCTCATCTCTATCGATGCTCCCGGCACCGCCACGCAAAATAGTCAGGCGCACGGTAATGCCTACCCCGTTTATGGTCCATTCGCGAACCCTCCGTCTGGCGGGAACTTCATCCAAGCGGACGGCAATCCAGCTTTTCAGACTTCGTTCAACCAGAGCATTACCGGGCTGACTCCGGGGCAGGATTACACGCTGACCTTCTGGCAAGCGGCCGGGCAGCAAACGGGGTTTGTTGGCGCCACGACCGAGCAATGGATCGTCGCGCTGGGCGGTAGCGGGTTTGTACTCTGCCACTCCTGCGGTACTGATCCGACGTATGGCGTTGTAGACACTTATTCCAACCCCGGCGCGGATCTCCAGACAACACACCTCATGCACACCCCTTCCCAGGGCGTTTACCCCTGGGAAGAGGTATCGGTGAACCTCAGGGCCAACGCTATCACCGAAACGCTAAGCTTCTTGGCCTGGGGTAACAACGGCAGCGAAGTCAATCTTCCGCCGACAGTATTCCTCGCTGGCGTAAATACGCCGTCGGTGCCGGAGCCAGCAACGCTGGCGCTCTTTGGTATTGGCCTTTTGGGCTTAGGCGGGAACATGCTGCGTCGGCGCCCCAAGCGTGACGCCGAGGTCTGATCACTCCATCATCATCGGTTAACGGCGCGTCCGGGCCCACAACGCGGCCCGGACAACTCGCCGGTCGATCAGGATAAGCGTCTTTGCCTGCGTTCCTGGACCAGCAGCATCTTCTGGCATTCCTGGTGAGCGTGGTGAGGCTTAGCGCGTGGCTGCTGCTTCTCGCCGTGATCTTCTTGCCACTTGAGCGGCTGTTCGCGCTGCATCCGCAAAAATTCTTCCGCAAGGCCCTTGCCCAGGATCTGGGCTATTACTTCATTAGCGGGTTGGTGCCTGGCCTGCTGCTCGCCGTGCCGCTTTCCGTCGTCGCGTTGGGCGCCCATGCTGTCGTGCCATACCGCGTGCAAGCCGCAGTCGCGGCCTGGCCGCTGTGGGAACGCGTGCTCGCAGGGCTGGTGGTCGGCGAGATCGGTTTCTACTGGGGGCATCGCTGGACTCACGAAATCCCGTTTCTTTGGCGCTTCCATTCCATCCACCACAGCGCCAAGCATGTCTACTTCTTGATAAGCGCGCGCGCCCATCCAATCGACAGCGTGTTCACCCGGCTATGCGGCCTGATCCCGGTCTACGTCCTCGGGATAGCCACCCCGCTCACGCCTGCGGGCGGTGCCGTATCGGCGCTGCTCGTGCTGGTTATCACCATCTGGGGCTTCCTTATCCACGCCAACGTGCGCTGGCGGCTAGGGCCCCTGGAATGGGTGATTGCCAGCCCCGCGTTCCACCACTGGCACCACACCCTGGGCGAGCAGCGGGACCGCAATTACGCGCCGATGCTGCCATGGATCGACCGAATGTTCGGGACCTACCATCTGCCCCGGAACCAATGGCCGACGTCCTACGGAATCGAGGCAAAACTGCCCCGCTCGTTGGGTGGACAGCTGCTGTATCCGTTGCGCCCGCTGCCTACTCAAGAGCGTTTACTGGAGCGCGTCGCGGCGGATCGGTAATCGCCGGGGGCGCGGGACTTGGTGCCGGCTGCAGGAATCGAACCCGCGACCTTCGGTTTACAAAACCGCTGCTCTACCAACTGAGCTAAGCCGGCGCTTGGGCGCAGTCTACTTCACGCGCCGGAGGGTGGGCTTTCCTGCGGGAGGCTTGGGCGGCTCGGGCTTGCCCTTCTCGGTCGGCACAGGCAGCGCCGGGGGTGTGCTTCCGGCGACCGGCTCGAGCTCTCCCTGCGCCTGCACCGGCGCCTTGGCAAGCTCGACCTCGAAGGTCATGCCGTGCCCGGTCTCGCGCGCGTAAAGCGCGTAGACGTTGGCCACCGGCACTGAGATGTGGCGCGCCACGCCGCCGAAGCGGGCGGAGAACTCGATCACATCGTTCCCCATCTGCAGCTTGTGCACGGCGCTCGGGCCGACGTTGAGCGTGATCTCGCCGTTTCTCACGTGCTCGGTGGGCACCTGCGTATGCGAGTCCACCTTGACCGCGAGGTGCGGCGTGTAGCCATTGTCCACGCACCACTCGTACAGCGCGCGCAGCAAATACGGCTTGTTGGGGATCTCGGCCATCGCGCCTACTTGCGCATCACCTTTTCCGAGGGGGTCAGGGCCTCGATGAAGGCGGGGCGCGAGAAGATGCGCTCGGCGTACTTCATGAGCGGCGCGGCGGGTTTGCCGAGGCGGATGCCGTAATGGTCCAGGCGCCACAGCAGCGGCGCGACCGCCACGTCGAGCATGGTGAACTCGTCGCCGAGCATGTACTTGGTCCGGGTGAACACCGGCGCGAGCTCGATCAGGCGATCGGTCACGTGCTGCCGCGCCTTGTCGACCTGCTTTTCCTTGCCCGAGTCGAGCGCATCGATCTGCGAGAAGAGCTCGACTTCCATGTTGAACAACATGAGCCGCGCGCGGGCGCGCATCACCGGATCGGCCGGCATGAGCTGCGGGTGCGGAAAGCGCTCGTCGATGTACTCGTTGATGATGTTCGACTCGTAGAGCACCAGGTCGCGCTCGACCAGTACCGGCAGGCGGTTGTATGGATTCATCACCGCGATGTCTTCCGGCTTGTTGTACATGTCGACGTCGATGACCTGGAAGTCCATGCCCTTCTCGTACAGCACGAAGCGGCAGCGGTGGCTGAAGGGGCAGGTGGTGCCGGAATACAGTTGCATCATGATGCGTTACCTCGGTCCAGAGAAAAAAGCCGGGCGACACTGCCGCCCGGCCCGGCGTTGCGACGCCTTGAACGCAGCTACTTCACGTCCTTCCAGTATTCCTTCTTGAGCGCGTAGGAAAGCACGAACAGGATCAGGAGCACGAACAGCGCCACGATTCCGATGCGCACGCGGCTGGTGGCTGCGGGCTCGCCCATGTAGACGAGGAAGTTCACCAGGTCGCGCACCGTGGTGTCGTACTGCACCGTGTTCTGCGAGCCCTTCGAAAGCTCCGTGAGCTCATACTCGACCTTCTCGTGGCCGCCCTCTTCCGTCTTGACCTCTTTCAGCGCTTTCTCGCCCTGCAGCGTCCACAGCACGTGCGGCATGCCGACGTTGGGAAACACCAGGTTGTTCCAGCCGGACGCGGTCTTCGGGTCGCGGTAGAACGTGCGCAGGTAGGTGTAGAGCCAGTCAGCGCCGCGCGCGCGCGCGATCACCGAAAGGTCGGGCGGCGCCGCGCCGAACCAGGCCTTGCCCTGCTTGGCCGTCATCGCCACCTTCATGGTCTCGCCGACCTTTTCACCGGTGAACATCAGGTTGTCCCTGATCTGCTGCTCGGTGAGGCCGAGATCGGTGAGCCGGTTGTAGCGCATGTACTCCGCGCCGTGGCAGCCCATGCAGTAGTTGACGAAGGTGCGCGCTCCGGCCTGCAGGCTGACGACATCGGTCGGATCGATCGGCGCTCGGTCCAGGCGGTAGCCCTCCTCCGAGGCCCACGAGGCAAGCGGCGCGAACAGCAGCGCGATGAGCAGCTTCTTCATGATCGTGGTCCTCACATCGTCACCCGCTCGGGCACCGGCTTGGTCTTGTCGATTCTCGTGTACCAGGGCATCAGGATGAAGAACAGGAAGTACAGCGTCGTGCAGATCCGGGCCACCACCGTCCCGCGGTCCGCCTCGCCGAGCCAGGGCCCGAACTGGCCCCAGATGTTGGTCGGCACCGTGCCCAGGTAGCCGAGGATCAGGAACACGATCACGAAGATGCCCAGTGCGGTCTTGTAAAGCCCGCCGCGGTAGCGGATCGACTTCACGGGGCTGCGGTCGAGCCACGGCAGGAAGAAAAGGATCAGCACCGCCATGCCCATCACCAGGACGCCGGGAAACTGCGACAGGAACAGCGGCGGTACCGACCGCAGCATCGAGTAGTAGGGCGTGAAGTACCACAGCGGCGCGATGTGCGCCGGCGTCTTCAGGGCATCGGCCGGAATGAAGTTGTTCGCCTCGAGGAAGTAGCCCCCCATGTTCGGAACGAAGAACATGACCAGGCAGAAGACCGCGAGGAACACCACCACGCCAACGATGTCCTTCACCGTGTAGTAGGGATGGAACGGGATGCCGTCGAGCGGCTTGCCGCTCGCATCCTTCTTTTTCTTGATCTCGATGCCGTCGGGGTTGTTGGAGCCGACGTCGTGCAGCGCGAGCAGGTGCACCACCACCAGGCCCAGCAGCGCGAGCGGGATCGCGATCACGTGAAAGGCGAAGAAGCGGTTGAGCGTCGCATCCGAGACCACGTAGTCGCCGCGCAGCCACAGCGCAACGTCGGGTCCGATGAAGGGAATCGAGTCGAACAGGTTGACGATCACCTGCGCGCCCCAGAACGACATCTGTCCCCAGGGCAGCAGGTAGCCGAAGAACGCCTCGCCCATCAGGCAGAGATAGATCAGCACGCCGAAGATCCACAGCAGCTCGCGTGGCTGGCGGTACGAGCCGTAGAGCAGCGCGCGGAACATGTGCAGGTAGACTACGAGAAAGAACATCGAAGCCCCGGTCGAGTGGACGTAGCGGATGATCCAGCCGCCTGGGACGTCCCGCATGATGAACTCGACCGAGCCGAACGCGAGCGCCGCGTCGGGCTTGTAGTTCATCGTCAGGAAGATGCCCGACACGATCTGGATCACGAGCACCAGCATCGCGAGCGAGCCGAAGTAGTACCAGAAGTTGAAGTTCTTGGGCGCGTAGTACTCGGTGAGGTGCTTGCGGTATTCCTGCGCGAGCGAGGGCATGCGCGCATCGACCCACTGCCACAGCGCCATCAGACGGCTAGCCATTGGTCAAGCCCCTTTCGTGTCTTTGCCGATGATGAGGGTCGAGTCCGAGAGGAACTCGTATGGCGGCACCACCAGGTTGGTCGGCGCCGGCACACCCTTGTACACGCGCCCCGCGTAGTCGAACTTGGAGCCGTGGCAAGGGCAGTAGAAGCCGCCGTTCCAGGCTTCGCCCATCTCGCCCTTGTCCTCCGCCGACTTCTTCTGCGGCGAGCAGCCCAGGTGGGTGCACACGCCGACCAGCACCATCAGTTCCGGCTTGATCGACCGGTACTCGTTGCGCGCGTAGTCCGGCTGGTGCGGAACGTCGGAATTCGGGTCGGCGACCAACGAATCGTCTTTCTTGATGTCCTCGAGCATCTGCTTGGTGCGCTTCATCACCCACACGGGCTTGCCGCGCCACTCGAAGATGCCGAGCTCGCCCGGCGCCAGCTTGGAAATATCGATCTCGACCGGGGCCCCGGCGGCCTTGGCGCGTTCGGAGGGCAGCATGCTGGCGACGAACGGCACGGCAGCGCCGACCGTCGCCGCGCCGCCGACCACCGAGGTCGCGACGACCAGCGTGCGGCGCGTCTTGTCGGGTTGCTTTTGATCGCTCATGGAGTCGAACCTGGAAGGGAAATGACAGGGAATCGATAAAGCGCGCCATTATAGCGATGCCCGCCGCGAAGTCCAAGGATTCGCCGCTAACCGTTTCAATATTCGGGGGTTTTTGACCACGGCGGCGACAGGGCCGAGACAGGCGGCCACTTCCAGGGCCGCCTTTTCCCCCTGAGCCCTATGGTAGGCTAAATCTGTCATGTATCGCCTCTGGCTGATCTTCTCGCAGGCCGCGACCGTGGCCGTCGCAGTGCTGTTCGTGGTGTCGACCTTCCACCCCGAATGGCTGCCGCAACGGGCAAGCTCGCGCGCCCCGGTGGCGGTCGTGCAGCAGGCGCCGGTGAAGCAGGCGGTCGCAACGGTGCAGCCCGAGTCGCTGCACTTCGCCGTGGAGCACGCCACGCCCTCGGTGGTGAACATCTTCACCTCGAAAGAGGTGCGCGTGCCGCGCCACCCGATCTTCGACGACCCGATGTTCAAGCGCTTCTTCGGCGACCAGATCCCCGACGAGGAGCAGCGTTCCACCAGCCTCGGCTCGGGCGTAATCGTGAGCCCCTCGGGATACATCCTGACCAATCATCACGTGGTCGAGGCCGCCGAAGAAATCGAGGTTGCGCTGCCGAGCGGCAAAAAGCTGCTCGCCAAGGTGGTCGGCAACGACCCGGAAACCGACCTCGCGGTGCTGCGCGTGGACGCCGAAGGCCTCCCGGCGATCACCTTCGGCTCCTCCGACGCGCTGCGCGTGGGCGACGTGGTGCTCGCGATCGGCAATCCCTTCGGCGTCGGACAGACCGTGACCTCGGGCATCGTCTCGGCGCTCGGACGCAGCGGCCTGCAGATCAATACCTTCGAGAACTTCATCCAGACCGACGCCGCCATCAACCCGGGCAACTCGGGCGGCCCGCTCGTAGACTCGCGCGGCGACCTGATCGGGATCAACACCGCGATCTACTCGCAAACGGGCGGCTCGATCGGCATCGGCTTCGCGATTCCGGTGTCGACCGCGAAGATGGTGCTCGACCAAATCATCAAGAACGGCAGCGTGACGCGCGGCTGGATCGGGGTGGAGGTCCAGGAGATCACTTCCGGGCTTGCCGACTCGTTCAAGCTCGATGACACGCGCGGCGCGATCATCAGGGGCGTGCTGCGCGGCGGCCCCGCCGACAAGGCCGGATTCAAGCCCGGCGACGTGCTGCTCGAGGTCGAGGGCAAGCCGGTCACCAGCCCATCGAGCATGCTGACCCTGATTGCGGCGCTGACCCCGGGCAGCCTCGCCAA
>Ga0316628_100005217_pt1 | contig 10356 bp, 4 predicted proteins | sample OWC_Aug_M2_C1_D5_FD_207648 | JGI IMG/M metagenome (GOLD analysis project Ga0316628, IMG submission 207648) | Wetland soil microbial communities from Old Woman Creek delta, Ohio, United States - OWC_Aug_M2_C1_D5_C | ecosystem: Environmental > Terrestrial > Soil > Wetlands | place: USA: Ohio... | reverse complement strand
GGGGCGAAGACCGAAGAGGGCAAGGAGGGCAAAAAGAAGGAAAAGAAAAAGGAGCCCGGGACGGACCTCATCGTGCGGGAGCTTGCTACCGGAATCCAGACCACCGTCCCCGAAGTCAGCGAATACGTCTGGGCCAAGAACGGAAGCTGGCTTGCATTCGGAGTCTCATCCAAGACGCCCGCGAACGACGGAGCTTTCGCGCGCAAACCGGGCGATTCCTCCGGGAAAAATCTCCTCGCCGGGCAGGGCAACTACAAGGGCTTCGCTTTCGACGAAACGGGTGCCCGGCTGGCCTTCGTCAGCGACCGCGACGACTACAAGTCCGACGTGTCCGCCTACAGACTCTACCTCTGGGAAAGCGCGGGGGATGCCGCCGCGGAGCCGGTATCTCTTCCATCCGGACTCTCGCCGGGAATTGCGGTGAGCGAAAACGGAAAGCTCGAGTTTTCAAAGGACGGGAGTCGACTCTACTACGGAACCGCCCGGCTCCCCGCACCGGAACCCAAAGATAGCGCCGAGCCGATCAAGGTCGATATCTGGAATTACAGGGACGCCGATCTTCAGACGGTGCAAAAGTCCCGCGCCGATGAGGACAAGAAACGGAGTTATCGGGCGGTCTGCCACATCAGGGAAAAGCGCTCCGTCCAGTTGGGATCGGCCGACATGCCCTCGATCACCACCGTGGATTCTGGGACTCGAGCGCTGGGATCGTCGGACGTCCCCTATCGCCAGCTGGTCTCGTGGGACGGGAGCTACAGCGACTACTATGTGGTAGATCTCGCCGACGGTTCGAGACGAAAGGTGATGGAAAAACTGCATTTCGGGGCGTCGCTCTCCCCGGAAGGCAGCTATGCACTCTACTTCGACGACAAGGACCGCGCCTGGCACACCCTGCGCACCGCCGACGGAAGAACATTCAACCTGACGGGCGATCTGGCCGTCTCGTTTCAACAGGAGGATTGGGACACCCCGGACCAGCCCCGTCCGTATGGATCCGCCGGCTGGCTGGAGGGAGATCGGGCCGTGCTGCTGTACGACCGCTACGATATATGGGAAATTGCACCCGACGGCTCCTCCCGGCAGTCGCTGACTCGCTCTCACGGACGGAACCACAAAATCGTCTTCCGGTACCAGAAGCTCGATCCCGAGGAAAAGGCGATCCCCGCCTCCGGTCCGATCCTTCTTCACGCCGTCGACGACAGGTCAAAGGCGTCCGGCTACTATCGGGCCGGCCTTTCCGGGGCGGCGGACCCGGCGCCTCTGGTGATGCTGGACAAGGCTGTCGGCAACCTGGTCAAAGCCAAAAATGCCGATTCTCGCGTCTTCACGCTCTCCCGTTTTGACGAGTTCCCGGACCTGTGGTCGAGCGACGGCAATTTTGCAGGAATGAAGAAGGTCAGCAACGCCAACCCCCAGCAATCGGGGTATTTCTGGGGACGTTCCGAGCTGATCGATTATCGCAACTCCGATGGAAAAGAGCTGCGAGCCATCCTCATCAAACCTGAGGATTTCGATCCTGCGAAGAAGTATCCCCTGATGGTTTACATTTACGAGCAGCTCACCGGCGGGCTGCACCGGTACGTCCCCCCGGCGCCGGGCACCAGCATCAACATGACGCGCTACGTCAGCAACGGTTACGTCGTCCTCGAGCCCGACATCGTTTACCAGACAGGGTATCCCGGCGAAAGCGCGATGAAGTGCGTGCTCCCTGCGGTCCAGAAGGTGGTGGACATGGGGTTTGTCGATACGGAGCGCATCGGGATTCAAGGCCACAGCTGGGGCGGCTACCAGATTTCGTACATGATCACCCGCACGAACATTTTCCGCGCAGTGGAAGCAGGCGCGTCGGTGGTGAACATGATCAGCGCCTATGGAGGGATCCGATGGGGTACGGGACTTTCCCGCGCCTTTCAATACGAGAAATCCCAGAGCCGGATCGGCGCCCCACCCTGGCTGAGGCCGCTCCAGTTCATAGAAAACTCGCCGCTATTCTGGGTGGAAAAAGTGCAGACCCCGTATCTGACGATCGCCAACGACGAGGACGATGCCGTGCCGTGGTACCAGGGGATCGAGTTCTTCACCGCCCTGCGCCACCTGGGCAAGGAGGCCTACATGTTCAACTACAACGGCGAGAAACACGGGCTGCGGGAACGGGAAAATCAAAAACACTGGACGGTGCATCTCGACGAGTTCTTCGATCACCACCTGCAGGGCAAGCCCGAGCCGGACTGGATGGAGAAGGGCGTCCCCTACCTGGAGCGCGGGAAGAGAGACATCGATGCGCTCTTCAAAGCCCAGCCGCAAAACTCGCGAGTCGAAAGGTAATCTTCAACTAAAACGTTTTTAACCGACCGGCGTAGTATTATTAGGCGTTTCCAAGTCGCAAAAAATTGGATATGGAATCCTGTAACCATAAGATAGGAATCATGATACGACGATATATTCACTCGGCGGTCCAGCGCCCAATCTGGTATGCCGTCCTGTGTTTTTCTCTTTTCGCGCTCAATGCGTGCGAGAGGGGGGGCACCCAGACGCCCGCAAAGAAGGCTGGCGGACGGATTGCCGCGATTCAGGTTCAAACCACACCGGTGCGACGGATGTCGGTGCAGCGCCAGGTGGACCTGTCCGGGACTTTGATGTCACCGGACCAGGCCAAGGTGAGCAGCGAGGTCGCCGGCATCGTGCGGCAGGTACTCGTGGAACTGGGCGCCGAAGTCAAGCCCGGCCAGGTACTCGTGAAACTCGAGCCGCGTGAGCTCGATCTGGCTTTGCGCCGGGCGATCAGCCTTTTGCGCCAGACGGAAGCGCAGCTCGGCATCGACGGGGTCAAGGTCACGGAACCGCCGCCGGACGAAGAAATCTCCGTGGTCCGCACCGCGATCGCCAACCGGGACGATGCCCGAGCGCAACTCGCGAGGGCGCGGCGCCTCAGGGGCCAGAATCTGCTGGCTCAGGCAGACCTGGACACGGCCGAAACGCGTGTGAAAGTTACGGAAGCCGCCTACCAGGCGGCCGTGGAGAGCATCCAGAGCCTGAAGGCCAGCCTGCAGGAGCGGCGTGCCGCAGTGGAACTGGCCCAGAAAAAGCTGGACGACGCCGTCATTCGCGCTCCCGTCGCAGGCTCTGTGAGCGAGCGCCTGATCTACCCCGGTGAGTTTATTCGCGAGAATACGCCGGTGATCAGTCTCGTACAGATGAATCCCCTGAAGCTGAAGACGGCTGTCCAGGAAAAGCACGCGAGCCTGATCAGACCTGATCTGCAGGTGCAGTTCCGGGTCGAGCCTTTCCCGGATGCGGTGTTCAAGGGAAGGATCGCCTTCGTCAGCCCTGCGATAGACCAGGCGCTCAGGACTTTCGCCGTCGAGGTGCTGGTCGACAACCAGGACCGCCGTCTCAAGCCGGGCTTTTTCGCCAAAGGCGCGATTTTCGTGCGCCGCGACGAGAACGTGCTCGCTGCGCCCGACGATGCCGTTTCGACGCTCGCCGGGGTGTCGGCGGTCTTTGTCGTGGAAAACAACAAGATCCGGCAGCAGATCGTCGAAGTGGGGGCGCACGAGGGCGGCCTATTCGAGATCGTCAGCGGCCTCAAAGGCGACGAGATCCTGGCCACGAGCAATCTCAACCTCCTTGCCACGGGCGTTTCGGTGGAGGCCCACGCGTCAGGCGAAGCTCCTCCTCAGGGCAAAGCAGCGCCCAAGGAAGCGTCTGCAGGCGGAGAGCGGGGAGGACGACTGTGAAACTTGCTGAAGTAAGCATCAGGCGGCCGGTTTTTGCATTCATGATGACGGCGGCCCTGGTCGTTCTCGGTCTGTTCTCCTATCGGGAGCTGGGCCTGGACCTCATGCCCAAGACCGACTACCCCGTCGTGGTGGTCAGCACTTCCCTTCCGGGCGCCAGTTCGGAGGAAATCGAAACTCAGGTCACCAAGCCCATTGAAGAGGTCGTGAACTCGATCAGCGGGCTCGACGAGCTGCGCTCGATGTCCGACCAGGGCATGTCCCGCGTCATCATCACGTTTGTTCTCGAACGGGACATCGAAACCGCGGTCCAGGACGTGCGCGACAAGGTCGCCACGATCGTGGCGAGGTTCCCGCGCGATACCTTTCCGCCGGTCATTCAGAAGATCGATCCCGACGCGGCTCCGATTCTTACCGTGGCAGTGTCTGCCGACCGGTCCCCAAAGGAAATCACCGAAATCGCGGACAAGAAGATCAAGCAGGTGCTCGAAACCGTCAAGGACGTCGGCGACGTGACCTTCGGCGGAGAGCGGCGCCGCGAGATTCAGCTCCTGCTCAATGCGGACCGCATGAGCGCTTACGGGTTGTCGGTCGACCAGGTGCGCTCGGCGGTCGAGCGCCAGAACGTCGAGATTCCCGGAGGCACCTTCATCGCCGGCCCTTCGGAAATCGCGTTGCGCACGATGGGCCGGATACAGAACGTCAACGATTTCAACCGGATCATCCTTGCCTATCGCGAAGGCTCCGTTATCACCTTCGGCGATATCGGCCGCGTGATCGACACCGTCGAGGAGCCGAGAAGCCTGGCCCGTCTCGACGGCCGGCCGGCGATTTCGATGATGATCCGCAAGCAGTCCGGCACCAACACGGTCGAGGTTGTCGACGCCGTAATGGCGAGGCTGGAACGAATCAAGACTACCCTGCCTTCGGACATAAAGATCCAGACCACGCGCGATCAGTCCCGCTTCATCCGGCGGTCGATCCAGGACATTCAACATCATCTCATCCTGGGCAGCCTGCTCGCGAGCATCGTGGTCTTCTTCTTCATCCGCAACATCCGAAGCACCGTCATCGCCGCGCTGGCGATCCCCGCGTCGATCATCGGCACCTTCACGATCATGAAGGCGTTCGGATTCACGCTGAACAACATGACCATGCTGGCGCTCTCTCTGGCAACGGGAATCGTGATCGACGACGCGATCGTCGTGCTCGAAAACATCTTTCGTTACGTCGAGGAGAAAGGCGTTACACCCAAGGCCGCCGCCGCCGAGGCTACCAGCGAGATCGGGCTTGCCGTGATGGCCACCACCCTTTCGCTTGTGGTGATCTTCCTGCCGGTCGCTTTCATGACCGGGCAGGTGGGACGCTACTTTTTCAGTTTCGGCATCGCCTCCGCCGCCGCGATCCTGCTCTCGATGTTCGTCTCCTTCACTCTCACGCCTGCCTTGTGCGCCAGCTGGCTCCGGCCGGCCGACGCCGGGGGACAGGGCCAGAAATCGAAATCCCGCGGATTTTACGCCGCCATGGACAGGCTCTACGATCACATGCTGCACTGGAGCCTCCGCCATCGGTTCGTCATGCTCATGATCGCCGCCGTTGTGACCGCTTCGGCGGCCATGCTCTTCCCCAGGGTCGGCAAGGAACTGGTGCCGGACGACGACCAGAGCGAGTTCAGCGTTAACGTGCGCCTGCCTACAGGCACCAGCTTCCTGCGCACCGACGAGTACATGCAGGCCATCGAAAAAGACCTGCGCGGCCTGCCGGAAGTGGACACTGTTTTCACCAGCGTTCAACCGGGGCGGGGCAACTTTTACGTGGGGCTTACTCCGCTGGAAAATCGAAATATCTCCCAGCAGGAGCTCATGAGACGGGCGCGCATCTACCTGCGGAGGTTCACCGGCGCACGCATCAGCGTATCGGGGGGCACCGACATTTCGGGTTCTTCCACGGCCGGAGGACGAGGCGGGGGACAGGGCAGCAACCGGCTTCAGGTTCTGATCCAGGGGCCCGACATCGAGCAGCTTCAGAACTACACCAAGGACCTCATGAGCCGGTTGCGGCCGGTGCCCGGGCTGGTGGACGTCGATACGAATTACGAGGCGACCCAGCCCGAGCTGCGAGTAAGGATCGACCGCGCCCGGGCTGCCGACCTCGGTGTGAATATCGACTCCCTGGCGACCAGCATGCGGATCCTGGTTGGTGGCGAGGAAGTCTCCAAGTTCAAGGATGGTGATGACCAGTTCGTCGTCAGGCTCAGGCTCGACGAGCAGTTCCGCAACAACCCGGCAACCATGGGCGAGCTTTTGGTGCCGGCCACCGCCGCCACTCAACGCATGGTGCGGGTCAGCGACGTAGCACACCTGACACTCGAGCCGGGGCCGGCATCGATCGACCGGTACAACCGCCAGCGCCAGATTTCCGTGATGTCTAACCTTGACCGCGTCCCCCTGGCTGAGGCGCTCGCGGCCGCGCGAGTCAAAATAGAAGAGATCAATCTCAAGCCGGGATATCAGGCCGTGTTCGGAGGAAGCGCAAGGACCCTGTCCGAAGCTTCCAACGACTTCGTCATCGCCATGATTCTCGCCGTGGCATTCATCTATATGGTGCTCGCCTCCCAGTTCAACAGCTTCGTTCACCCGCTCACGATCATGACCGCCCTGCCGCTCAGCCTCCCGGCCGGTCTCCTGGCCCTGATGGCATTCGGCATGACGGTTAATGTCTACAGCGCAATAGGATTGATGATGCTGTTCGGGATCGTGAAGAAGAACTCGATCCTGCAGGTCGACTACACCAACACGCTCCGGTCCCGCGGGATGGAACGCCACGAGGCGCTCATCGCCGCAAATCACGTCCGGCTGCGTCCGATCCTGATGACGACCATCGCCATCATCGCAGGCATGTTTCCCATTGCCTTCGGACGCGGTGCCGGCGCGGGCTCGCGCGCTTCGATGGCGGTGACGATCATCGGCGGCCAGATGCTCTGTCTGCTGCTGACGCTCCTGATCACCCCCGTGGTCTACTCGTACTTCGACGACATGAGGGAATGGAGACTGGCGCGGCTGTTCGCGTGGATGCGTCGCTCGCAGCCCTCCCCTCCGCCGCCTGCGCCCGAGGAAACCCGCAGCTGAACATATTGACGATTTACGATTGACGATTGACGATTGGAAGCCTGGTTCAGGTTGAGAAATCGTAATTCGTCAATCGTAAATCGACAATTTCATCACACCGGCTCTCCGTATACAATTACTCGCGGTTCGGGACCAAAAATCGACACAGGAGGCAATGATGGGCTATCCCTTCTGGGACATCCCTATTGGTTACGGAATCCTCATGGCGTTCATCGGCATCCTCCACGTGTTCGTGTCGCACTTCGCTATCGGCGGGGGGCTCTATCTTGTGGTAAGCGAGCGAGCCGCCAGAAAAGCTTCGGACGGCGCAAGGCTCGAGTTCCTTCAGAAGCTGAGCAAGTTCTTCGCGCTGACCACGCTGGTCATAGGAGCGCTCACGGGCGTCGGGATCTGGTTCGTCATCGGACTCGTGAACCCTGCGGCAACGGGAGTGCTGATCCACAATTTCGTCTGGGGCTGGGCGATCGAGTGGACCTTCTTCGTGGTCGAAATCGCTGCGGCGCAGATCTACTTCTACGGCTGGAAGAGCATGGCGCCCGCGGCGCACATGGCTGTGGGTTGGATTTACTTCGTCTTTGCCTGGCTGTCGCTCGTGGTTATCAACGGCATACTGTCGTTCATGCTCACTCCGGGCCGCTGGCTCGCCACCGGGCAATTCTGGGACGGATTTTTCAATCCGACCTATCTGCCGGCCCTTTTTCTGCGCACCGGCATCTCTCTCATGCTGGCGTGCCTGTATGCGCTGCTCGTCGCCGCGCGCTACCCGGCAGGGGATTTCAAGGCGCGCACGGTTCGTTATACCGCCCTCTGGGGCGTGCTCGGGCTTTCGGCAACCGTGGCGTGCCAGTACTGGTATTGGAAGGCCATCCCGGCCGGTATTATTACGAAGGCGCTTCAGGCGATGCCGACGCCGATCAACTCCCTTCACTATTCGTTCTGGTTTGCGGGCGGCATTGCGCTCCTGCTCGTCCTCTCCGGTCTTCTGGTGCCGAGAAATCTTCCGTTCGGCGTGGCCGTTCTGCTCATGGCCGCCGGACTTGCCTGGTGTGGAGCCTTCGAGTGGTTCCGGGAATCCGTGCGGAAGCCTTACATCGTCACCGGGTACATGTACGGCAACGGGGTCGAACTCGCGCAGGCCGAGCAGCTGCGCAAAGAAGGGTACCTGGTCCGGCTCGCCTTTCGGTCGGGAGACGACGACGCCGATCTTTTCCGCCACTCCTGCCGGGCATGTCACACCATGAGCGGCTACAAAGCCCTGAAGCCCTCCTTTGAAGGAACCGACCGGGCATTTATTGCTGCAATCGTACAGAACACCCACTTGCTGAAGGGCAACATGCCTCCATTCCTCGGGACCCAGTCCGAGGCGCAAAAGGTCGCCGACTATATCGCCTCGCACCTGGAGATGCGTTCGCTCGGCGCCATCTACGGCCTTCAGGACGTCGAACTCGGCAGAAAGGTGTACGACATCCGCTGCGGATGTTGCCACGTCCTGGGCGGGATGGACGACAAGACCAAGTCCTTCGAGGGACTCAACCGGGGGGATCTCGAAAACATGCTCGACGACGCCGAGAACCTGGGCGAAGGAATGCCGGCTTTCACGGGGAGCGCATCGGACAGGGCGGCTCTCGTGTCATTCATTCTTACTCTCAACGGCGGAGGGAAAAAGTGAATCTCCCGGATTCAAGTTTTATCCCGGCACCACTCTGGCTGATCAATGTCCTGCACCTGTTCACGCTCAGTCTCCACTTCATCGCCATGAACTTCCTGTTCGGCGGAATCCTCGTCGTTCTGAGTGCGGGCTCGAAAGACCGGTGGAACGACCCGGTAGTAAAGCGGCTGATCAAGATGTTTCCGTCGGCAATGGCCGCCACCGTGACTCTGGGAGTGGCGCCTCTGCTGTTCATTCAGGTGGTGTTTACCCAGCAGGTATACTCGGCCGCTATCGTGAGCGGCTGGCTCTGGCTGGGGGTCATTCTCGCCGTGATCGTCGCCTATTTCGCCCTCCACCGGGCCGCGCTGAAAAGCGATGACGCCTCCCGGTCAAAGCGGGCGCCGCTCGTTGTCGCGCTTCTGGGCATGCTCTACGTCTCGCTGGTCTACAGCTCCGTCTTTTCGATGGCCGAACGCCCGCAGCTCATCCACAGCCTCTATGCGCGCGCCCAGACCGGGCTGATCCTGAACCCGGAGTTCGGCGACTACTTCCTGCGCTGGCTGCACATGATGCTGGGGGCGGTGACGGTCGGGGGATTCTTCGTCGGGCTCATCGGGCGGGATCACCCCCACATTTACGCCATCGGTAAGAAGTATTATCTCTGGGGGATGGTTTTCGCGTCGGGGGCGGGCATCGGCTACCTCGGCTCGCTCACGCCCTACATGCCCGGGTTTATGCATTCTCCGGGAATCTGGGCGCTGACCGCGGCGATCATCCTGTCGCTGGGGTCGCTGCATTTCTTCTTCGCGAAGAAGTTTCTTCCCTCAGGTCTGATGCTCTTCGTTTCCGTCGTCGGCATGGTTACGGCGCGCCAGTACGTCCGGCTCGTGAAACTCCAGGGGCAGTTCGATCCCGCTTCCTGGCGGGTGTCTACCCAGTGGTCGCCGCTCATCCTGTTCCTCGTGTGCCTGGTGGTGGCGATTGCGACCGTGTTCTACGTGATACGCCTCTTTCTCGCCGCAAAGCCCGCGCAGCCGGGCCGCGACTGAACGCATCGAAGACCAGTATATCGAGCCGCGTGTCTTTCATGCGGACTCAAAGGCCGCATGCCGCCTGCAGTGTAGGGGCGGCGTGCCGTGCCCACTCTTACCTGGACACGCGCTATTTTGGACGGGCTTGACTCATGGTCGCCCCTGCTGCGGCCTTTCGTTCGGATAGGCGCGGGCACCGGAGACCCAGGAGCTCGCGGGCACGGCACGCCGTGCCCCTGCTGCGGCCCGTCGATCTGGTGCTGTAATCATCCGACGGTCGTTTTTGAATCGGAGCAGCCGGCCGAATTCCTCAGTCGGGGCTCGGGAGATTCGGGAGCTTGAGGGCCTGAGATCATGCGGCCGCTACGCGGCCCGGATTCTGCCGTCATGTGAGAAGTTCGGGCTAAGGACATTTGCTGTTTATCGTCGGGTTCGCGGTCGTTCAGGCTACCGTGCGGGCGCTTTCCAGGTGAAGGCGCCCGGCACCTCGGGGAACGGAAGCTGGTTGAATTTCGTGCCGCCTGCCTTGCCGAAGAATTGCAGATCCGCGAAGTCGAGCAGCACGTTCCAGTCTCCGGCGTTTTGCTCGTGCTTGCCCGCGCGATAGTGAATTGCGATTCTGTCGGCTGCGCGCAGAAATTTGTAGACTTCCTTCGCCGCCAGATAGGTGACCTCGCTGCCGAGGGGATTGGCCCACAGGTCGCCCAGGGCCTCCGTGGTCAGCAGCGCGCGCGGAGCGACCAGAGCCTTGAGGAAATGCTGGTCGAACGGCATTTGACCCACGTGACCGACGAAGTCCGCAAAGCGCG
>Ga0316628_100005216_pt1 | contig 10356 bp, 7 predicted proteins | sample OWC_Aug_M2_C1_D5_FD_207648 | JGI IMG/M metagenome (GOLD analysis project Ga0316628, IMG submission 207648) | Wetland soil microbial communities from Old Woman Creek delta, Ohio, United States - OWC_Aug_M2_C1_D5_C | ecosystem: Environmental > Terrestrial > Soil > Wetlands | place: USA: Ohio... | reverse complement strand
GATCGTCACCGTAACTTCGTCCCCCACCACTGCCCCGCCCGCGTCGAGGGCGCGGTTCCAGTTGATCCCGAAATCCTTGCGGTTGAGCTTCGTGGTGGCCTGCGCGCCCATGCGCCCGCCCCCGCGAGGGTCCTTGATCTCCGGGGTGGGGCCGTCCACGTCCAGCATGACTTCCTTTGTCACCCCGCGCATCGTCAGCTCGCCCGTGATCTTGAGCTTGCCCGGCCCGGTGGCCTCCACCCATTTGGAGCGGAACGTAATCGTGGGGTGCTTCTCCACGTCGAAGAAGTCCGCGGTCTTCAGGTGCGCGTCGCGCTTGGGCTCGCGGGTGTTCACGGTAGTGGCATCGATAGTGACGTCCAGGGCGGCACGGCCCTGGTCGGCCGGGTCGAACTCCGCCGTGCCCCGCACCCCGCTGAAGGCGCCCCGCACGGTCGAAACCATCATGTGGCGGACGGCAAACTGCGCGCTCGAATGCGCACTGTCGATCTGCCAGGTGGCGGCCGGAAGCCCGGCGGCACAAACGAAAGCGGCGAGAACTCCTCTGAGGTGCAACATGGCTTATGCGGCATTAGATGCGTCTTCGGCCGTAGCGGTTGTCACTTTTACACTCGCACGAACCATTTCCGCCGGTACATCGCCCACGCCACCCCGTACATCAGCAGGGTATAGGCCAGCGCATACAGCAGGGACGCGTTGCGCGGCGCGGCCAGCGGCGCGAACAACGTGCGGTAGAGCCAAACCCGCAGCGAAACGGAGCCCGTCCCCGTGCCCCAGCGTACGGCGTTCAGCGTGCTGTCCAGCAGTTCCGAGACCATGTACACCGTGATGGCATTCATCCCCATGACGATCGCGGGCTTGAAGAACTTCCGTCGGCCCAGTCCGTCCGCGCACCACACGAAGATGGCCAGCACCACGAAGTCCAGACCCGCCATGAAGAGGGCGAAGGAGGTGGTCCACAACTTCTTGTTGATGGGCAGCCAGGCGTCGCAGATGAGCCCGCAGGCGATCAGCAGGTTGCCGATGAGGAACAGCCACGTGGTGCGCTCCGTCAGCACCCTCCGCGCCGTCACCACCCGCCCCGCCAGCAGGCCGAAGATCGCGGTGGCGATCGCTGGTAGCGTGCTCACGATGCCTTCCGGGTCCCACGTCCGCGTGGGTGCGTAATTGTGCCGTCCCAGCACCAGGCTGTCGATGTAGTGGGCGAAGTTGCCCTCCACGTCGAGCCGTCCCGCGCCGTAACCCGGCACTGGCGCCAGCATCATGATGAGCCAGTAGACGCCCAGTAGCCCCGCCAGCCACACCAGTTGCCCCCGCACCCGGCAGGTCAGGTAGATCGCGGCGGCCGCTACATAGCAGGTGGCGATGCGCTGCAAAACCCCCAGCACCCGGAACGTCGCCGGGTTGAAGTGCGGGAAGGCGTAGACCGCGAGGCCGAGCCCGTAGAGGATCGCACCGCGCCGCAGCGCCTGGAGAAACAGCATGCCCCGCGGGGCGCCGGCCGCCAGCCTCCGCGCGAACGCCAGCATGATCGCCACCCCCACGATCCAGATAAACGACGGGAAGACCACGTCCGTCACGGTCCAGCCGTGCCATTCCGCGTGGAGAAGCGGAGCGTAGGTGTGCGCGCCGTCGCCGGGGTTATTCACCAGTACCATCAGCGCCATGGTGGCACCCCGGAAAGCATCGAGCGCCGCCAGGCGCGGCCCCGCTGCCGCTTGCGTCGGCGCTTCGGGTGGTTCTGGAACCGGTGCTGGCTTCATGGTGGCGGCCCCTCCGTTCCTTCCATGATATCCCCCTGGCCCGGCTCACTCGTATTATGGCCCACGCTGCCGAAACCACAGCGCACAGCTCCCGGCAGCCCGGGGAACGACATGATCACAAGCCGGGACTTCGTCGCATCCACGGCACAGGCCGGCGCTCTCGCCGCGGCCCCCCTGGTAGTCCTGGTCCAGCGCTGCGGCGCCGTGCCCCCCAGCGGCCGCATCTTCGCAGCGGGTACCGGCAGCCTCCGCAAGTCCGGCCTCCGCGCGCTCCTCTGCTTCGGCCAGGTGCAGTTCGTCGCCATCTGCGACGTCTGCAACCGGCGGCGCGAAGAGGTCAAGAGCATGTTGGACCAGAAGTACCCCGCGCAGCACGGCAATTCCCGTCTACCGCGAGAAGCCCCTGCTCCCATGTCCGTCGAGGAGAGCCTCACCCTCGCCGCCACCTTCCGCCGCCACGACCACACCTGCCAGGCCAAGTGCCAGGACCGCAACGCCGCTGCCCAGCCACGACTAGCTGACCCCGGGGGGCGCCAGCCTCCCAAGTCCGTGCTCGACTGGAACCGCTGGCTCGTCCCCGCACCCTGGCACCCTTACCGCTCCAGCTACGTGCGCGGCGGTTGGCGCAACCGACTTGCAAGGAGACCGTCCTCGGCCCCGCGCCGGACATAGTCCAGCGCGTCGCACGCCCCAAGCTAAAGGCAACTTGCTCATCCGCGTCATCAATTCGCAATACCCTGACCGGCAGGGCCGGTTGCTGCCCCAGCAGACAGTACATTGCCAAGTGCACACCGTGTCCGCGACGACCCGCTTGAAACCGGGCCCTCTATCGCCTCCTGGGGCATTGGAGGGCCGCCGCATGTTTCGCGCCGCAGCGTCACATTGCTTTCGGGTACCGGGCGGTCGTTAGCCGCACGGGCGCTCCGGGTCATCGGCGAGAGCGGCTGAACACGCCAATCCGGCGCACCGGTGCGGAAGTTGGCTGCTCGCCTGCCGAACCTTGATTATGTAAAATGGATGTAGCTTGCATCTATTTTAGAACCGTTGGAGATCCGGAATGCCGCGACGAAAATGCTCCCACCATGGCCAGGATTATCCGTGTACCTGCGCGATGGGCAATCTCTACCGGTTCGTCGAGCCGGTCGTTCTGCTGCTGTTGAAGAAGAAGGGCCGTTCCTACGGTTATGATCTTGGAAACGAGGTTCAGGAACACGCCGTCACGGACGCGGAGATTGAACGCGGGGCCTTGTACCGGACACTTCGGAATTTGGAAGCGAACGGCAATGTCGTGTCCGAATGGGAGACCGACGTAAGCGGTCCTGCGCGCCGGGTTTACAAACTGACCCGGAAAGGCGAGAACCACTTGAAGGAGTGGGCGTCCGTCCTGGATCACGTCGCGAAATCCATGACCCGGTTTGTCGCGGAAGCGAAGGATCTGGTGGGGGACACATCCACCGCAAGGAAGAAGCCGGTTTGACTCTTCCGGAAGAGGACGAGGACCACGTGTCCCGCCGTTGGTTCGAGGGAGTCCTTGCCCGCCGGAATCGGGTTTTCACACCGGACCTCGTCTCCCCGCAGCACACGCCGGCCCCGGACAGGCTATCCTTCTCCGTGATTCTCGGCGGGGCGTTGCCCGCTGGTGCCGGGCTTCTCGCCAAAGAAACGGACGTACAGGAAGACGTTGCCGATCATGATCCCCGCATACAGGTAGAACGGCAGCGCGATGTTATGTATATGGAACAAATAACCGGTCAATGTCATCGCCCCTGAGGAAGCGGCCAGCCGCGCCACCTGGTTGATGCCGAGCGCCCTACCCACTTCGCCCCCGCTCACCAGTTCGGTTACCGCGGTCTGCTGTACCGGCAGCGCGGCCACCCGCAGTGCCGGCGTGACGAAGTAGACGGCGAGCGCCACGGCCAGCACCGGCGAGAGCGGCATAATCGCCAGCAGGAGGGCGCCGATCCCGCGCGTGATCGCGATGCTCTTTACGAAACCCCACCGCCGTTCGAGAAAGGGCGCGGCCAGCAGCGCGAAGGCGCCCGCCGCCCCGCTGACGAATCCGTAGGTGGACATTCGTGATTTCGGGACATCATACACGAGGATGAAGAACGGGATGAGAAAGGGTGTGACCAGGCCTTGCGCAAAGCCGTTCAACGCTCCGGTGATGGTGAATTTCCCGATGACGGCCTTGCTGGGCAGGCGCCGCGCGCGTCCGGTTGGCCGTGTGTTCCGCATAGGTATCAGGAGCAACGCCCCGGCGCCTGAGACCAGGCACGCTGCGAGAAACACCTCGCGGACTTCGAGCGGGCGGGAAGCCAGGGCTCCCAGGGCGGCGAACAGTCCGCTGGCGAACGTGAAGATCGAGAAATACGAAGTCCGCTTGGCGGGGGTGGTCAGGTCGGCGATGAGCGCGCTCTGAATCGGCTGGGCTGCGCCGCCGACCCCACCGCCCATGAGCGACCCGGTGGCGGAAAATCCGCCGAGCATCGCGGCGGCAAAGATGACCGGCAGCGCGCCGGAGAGATACACGAGCAGGCAACTGGCCGGCAACAGGGCGCCAGCCGCGATGAGGGCCTGCTTCCGGCCCCAGGAGTCCGCCAGGATTCCGAAGACCAGGCCCAGAACGGCCGTGGCGATGGCCCCGGCGGTATAGACTACCCCCAGCACGACCGCCGGATAGCGCAGCGACCGCAAAATGAGATACGGAAACGCGAGGGAGATCATGCCCGCGGCGATGCTGCGAGCAACCCGGAACAGCATCAGCAGCGTTAGATCGCGGGAGGATCCGGTCACTGCCGCTCGTCCTCCGGTTCGCCGGACCGGACGGTGTAGCCGGTAATCCACGAGGGATCCATCGGGTAAACATCGGGATCGAAGATCACGGTGTAGAAGTGCCAGACGAGGATCGCAAGCGTGGCCAGCACGGCCTCGTAGAAGTGGATGGCGGTGAGCACGAACAGCGTGACGCCGGGCAACCACCGCAGGACCAGGGTATTCGCCCACAACATCACACCGGTGATGGACATGACAACGGCTCCCCAGACCAGCGCCCAGTATTCGGCCTTCTCCACCCAGGAATGCGGCGAGCGGCGCGGCATCGTCCGCCGGAGGCCGAGGTTGTAGGCGAACCCCGCGGCTGCTTCACCGAAATCGCCGCGGCGCGGCCAGAGTTGTTTCCAGTGCTCCCGCAGGTTCCGGTTGCGCGCCAGCGAGATCAGGTGCGCCATGCCAAGGGCGATGAACGCCGCAGCCGCTCCCCTATGAATCGCCCCGCGAAGGCCGGGAAAGCGCGACTCCCATGCCATTAGAGGCTCGGCCCAAAACCGCCCCGGGTATTTCAGGGCAAAACCCGTCCAGGCCAGGACGATGAAGGTGACGATCAGGATGGCGTGCTCGATCCTTTCGAACCGGTACATGCGGAGGGCGCCCCGGCGGGCCGGAATGGTGCGTTGCCCGCTGGGCCGCAATCTCAAGCTCACGATTTTTCGCAGCCAGTCGCCGGTGCAGTAGAGCAGCATCGCGCCGATAATGATGGGGATCAGCGTGAGATAGGCTGCGCGGACCCAGTAGACGGGCACCGGCTCCCCCTGCCCCGGAACGAAGTGGATGGGCCCGATGGCGAAGTTGGCACCCGCGCCCGGATGGCACTTGCCGCAGGTCTTGGGCAGATTCGCCGGGTTGATGGTCGAACGCGGATTCGAAGACCGAAGAATCAGGTGATATCCGTGGCAACTCGCGCAGTTGGCGACAGTCTCCCGGCCTTCGCGCAGCGCCAGCCCGTGAAATGAGTTCTGGTAGCTTACCAGGCTGTCCCTGGGGAAGTTGAACTCCGCCGCGAGGCGCACGTCGCCGTGACACCGGCCGCATGTTTCGGGAATCCGGGTGGAAAACACGGACGAGGTCTTCGCCTCCGGGGACTGGATCATGTGCGCGCGATGGCAACTGGAGCAAACGGGCGCCGCCACGATTCCCCGCGCTGCCGCCCGCCCGTGGACGCTCTCCTCGTATTGATCGAACGGCCCGGCGTGACAGGTCCCGCAGAGCTTCGGAACGGCCTGGCGGAATGCCTCCGTGCCGGCCAGCTTCACCTCGTGTACGTTTCCGTGGCAGACCGTGCAATCGGGAGCCGCGGCGTTTCCCGCCGCGCTAAGCTCACCGTGAATTCCCAACCTGTACCTGGCCGCCACCTCCTCGTGACAACTCGCGCAAGCGGGCTTGGGAATGCCGGCGGGGTGGGGATACACCTGGTGCTTCGGGTGGCAGGTCTGACACCCCACGGCCGCGTGGGCGGTGCCCATGATCGTCTTGGGCTGGTCGTGACACATCGAGCAGCCGGCGGCGTTGGGTTCCTGCGCCTCCACCGCGGACGGCGTACTGAAAACAACCGCGAGCATGAGCCGGCCGATGGACGGATTTCGCATGGGACTCAGCGGAAATGAAAGCGCCTAAAGATCCGGATCTTCACGAAATCGACAAGCGTAAGATAGAAGGCCGCCAAGGTTACCAGCCCGGCAATCAGTACCGGGCTGATGGCGGCCATAAGAACACCCTTGGCCGCCAGAAAACTCACCACCGCGATATCGGCGCAGGAACTCAGCACCAGCCAGCGGCTCGGCCGCGATTGCCAGAAGTGGCGCCGCTCCCGCACCAGATACACGTTCCCCTGGCCGGTGAGGACCAGCATGACGAAAACCAGCGTCTGTAACTGTGGCAAGGGCAAGTGGAGAAGATCGCGCCCGGCGAAGAAAACGGCGAACGACAGCGCCAGGATGAGCGCCGCCAGCGCCGCACCGGTCAGGACGAGCGTACGGATATGCCACCGGTCGGGTTTCGGCGAGAAGGATACGCGATCCGTCGCGATCGACATGGTGACGAAATCGTTGGTAAACAAAAGCAGGACGATGAGCAGCGGAGTAATAACGAAAACACCGGTCACCATCACACCCACGCTCAGGAACACGGCGATCTCGATGGTCTTGACGATTTTATTGAGCGTGTAAGTGAGCATGCGCTGGTAGATGCGGCGGCTGGTCTCGACCGCGGCCACCACGTTGCCCAGTCCGGGATCGGTCAGCACCATGCTGGCCGCGGCCTTGGCCACATCGGTGGCGTTCGACACGGCGATGCCCACTTCGGCCTGTTTGAGCGCGGGCGCGTCATTGACGCCATCGCCGGTCATGCCGGTAACGTGGCCGAACCGCTGCAAGGCCTCCACCAGCCGGAATTTGTCTTCCGGGAAGACCCCGGCGATGACGCCACATTCCTGAACTTCTTTGGGGATGCCGCCGCGCAGGATGCCGGGCGGGCAGGCGGGTCCCCCAATCCCCACCTGGGCGGCAACGGCGCGTGCGGTCACCGGGCCGTCGCCCGTCACCATGGTGACGCGCACACCCAGTTTTCGCAGGTGTTCGATCAGCGCCCGGGAATCCTCGCGGGGCGGATCCGCAAGCGCCACCAGGCCGGCGAGGCCAAGCTCGCTTTCCGTCCCGGCCGCCACCGCCAGCACGCGGTAACCGTCGGCCGCCAGTTGCTCCACGTCGGCGCTCCAGTCCGGCGCATTCGCGACCAGCGCGGCGACCGGCTGCGGCGCGCCCTTCGCCACTCGCAGCGCCCCTCCATCCCGCTCGTACACCGCTTCGGAACGCTTGGTCTGCGAATCGAAAGGAACGAAACGCAGCCTTTGCCGCACGCCGGGAAACGGGCCGCGGTCGTGCGCGGCGTTCAGAATGGCCAGGTCGATGGGGTCCTGTGTGGCGCCGTCGCTGGCCAGCGCCGCCAGGCGCAGCACATCGTCTTCCCCGTAGGGGGCGTACGCCCGCACCGCGCCCAGCGCCAGCCGGTTCTGGGTAATCGTGCCGGTCTTGTCGCTGCACAGCACGTCCATGGCGGCGGCCTCTTCGATCGCGGAAAGGCGTGTGATCAGGACGCCGAGCCTGGCCAGTTCCAGGGCGCCCAACGCCGTTGCCACGGTGAACGTGGCCGGCAGTGCGACGGGAACCGACGCCACCAGGAGGATCAACGCGAACGGTAGGATCTCGCTTAGCGGGATGGCCGTAATCAGGGCGTAGAGCAACAGCGCGGATACCAGCACCAGGTCAAGCAGTACCATGTACCTGACGACGGCGAAGATGATCTTCTGGAGGTGGCTGACGGTCTTTGCCGCGCCCACCAGTTCCGCGGTCTTGCCGAAGTAAGTACGCTGGCCCGTGGCCGCGACTTCGCCGCTCGCTTCACCGCGCTTGACCGTTGCGCCCGCATAGGCGGTCTGGCCGGGACTTGTTTCGACCGGCAGGGACTCGCCCGTCAGCGCAGACTGGTCCAGCAGCAACTCCCCATCGAGCAAGCGGATGTCCGCCGGCACGATATCGCCCATGCGCAGGTGGGCGGTGTCGCCGGGCACGAGTTCCGCGGCGGGCAGCAGCCGCCACGCGCCGTCCCGCAACACCCGCGCCTGCACCGAAAGACGTTTGCGCAACAACGCGAGAGCTTTGTTCGACTGCGCCTCCTGAACGAAGCTCAGAATCGAATTGAACACGAGGAGGGCTGCGATGATGATGGCTTCATCGGATTTGCCAAGGGCAAGCTGAAGCACGATGGTCGCTTCCAGCATCCATGGCACCGGCGCCCAAAATTTGCCGAGGAAAACCAGCGCCGGGTGGGGACGCCGCTCGGGCACGGCATTCGGACCGTACTGCCGGAGGCGGGCGGCGGCCTCGGCACTGGTCAATCCTTGCATCACAACTGTTGCAGACACGTAGTGGCCCCCTCAATAACGCCGTCACCGGTCCGGCGCCGGCCGGCAGATATTCTCATTATCGAATCGCGACGCCAGGGTTGGCCGCGCGAACCGTCTCCTTGTGGTGTCCGTCCGTACTAACCAGATAATTACGGTCCGATCGTCGGAAAGTGCTTCCGCGTGTCCGGTCAGGCGGAGGAACGACACGGAGCGGTCCCCCTGCCGGACCTTACCGTCCAGCCGGAAGGTCTGAGCGGTATTCTCAGGCCCTGTGCGCGGTTGCGGGCCGGCCGGGGAAGGAATCCGGGTAGCGCCGCCGGATGTTTCACGGGGAGTGTCGCCGGATTTTGCGGAACCGGTCACTTGGTTCGCGGCCCCCGGGTCGAATACATATCCGACGGCGCCGGCAGGCTGGAGGAGTTCCAGCCGCCTCCGAGCGCCAGAATCAGTTGCACCGCGGATGTGAACCGGCGACCGAGAGTCTGCACTGCGGCCCGCTGATCCGACAGCGCGATCGTCTGGGCCGTGATCACGTCCAGGTAAGACACGGTCCCGGACCGGTACTGATCCATTTCGAGCCGCAGCGACTCCTGGGCCGCCCGCACGGCCGAGTCCTGCTGGGCCGCCTCGATCTCCAGTTGCCGCAGCGCCGCCAGATTATCTTCAACTTCCTGAAATGCGGTCAGCACCGTTTGGCGGTAGGCCGCGACGGTGTTGTCGTAAGCGGCTCCCGCCTCCGCGCTCTGTGCGTGACGGCGCCCGAAGTCGAACACGGACTGCGCGATGGTGGGCCCGGCGGACCAGAAGCGGCTCGGCCAACTCAGCCAATTCAGGATGCTGCTGCTTTCGAGCCCCGCCGCGGCGCTCAGCGCTACGGCGGGGAAGTAGGCCGCGCGCGCCAGCCCGATCTGGGCATTGGCCGCCATAACCAGCCGCTCCGATGCGGCGATGTCCGGCCGCCGTTCCAGCAGTTGCGAAGGCAAGCCGGCCGGAATTGGCGGAGGCGTGCCGCGCATCTTTCCCGGCGCCAGCGAAAGCCCGGCGGGAGGCTGCCCCGTCAGTACGGCGATGGCGTGTTCGTATTGCGCGCGCGCGATTCCCAGGTCGGTCAGTGCGGCCCGCGCGGTAGCCAACTGCGCCTGTGCGGCCACCACGTCCGCCCGCGAGGCCACCCCGTGTTCCTGGCGGAGGATCGTGAGTTGCAGCGCCCGCTGGTAGCCCTCGATCGTGGTCTGCAGGAGGTGCTCCTCCATGTCCACCGCTTCCATGGCGAAGTAATTGGACGCCAGGTCCGCCTGCATGCTCAGCTTCATGCCCCCGAGTTGGGCCGCGCTGGCCTGCGCCTGAGCCACGGCACTCTGGACCGCCAGGCTGATCCTGCCCCAGAAATTCGGTTCCCACGAGACGCCGAACGGCAAGCTGTAAATTGTGGCAACGCCCTTGGCGCCGCCGGTGGCCGCCGTGCTGCCGGACACGATCCCGGAGCCGAGATTGACGGAGGCGGCCGAGGCCTGCATGCCGGGCTGTGCGGTGATGATGGGAAAATACCCGGCGTGATTGTAGGCGACCAGGTAGCGCGCCTGCCGGAAGGCGGCCTCCGCCTGCTTGACGTTCTGGTTGGAGACCGTCACCTTCGCCTCCAACTCGTCAAGCCGCGGGTCGTTGAACAGCTTCCACCAGTCCGCCCGGAGCGCGCCGTCGCTCGGATTGGCCGTCTTCCATTGATCGTTTCCGGGGGGCGGCTCTTTATAGGCGGGCGGAACGGGAGCGGACGGGCGCTTGTATTTCGGACCCACGCTGCAAGCCGCCAGGGCCAGGCACGCGCAGGCAGCCGTCAGAGCTTTCCTCATACGTCAC
>Ga0316628_100005215_pt1 | contig 10356 bp, 7 predicted proteins | sample OWC_Aug_M2_C1_D5_FD_207648 | JGI IMG/M metagenome (GOLD analysis project Ga0316628, IMG submission 207648) | Wetland soil microbial communities from Old Woman Creek delta, Ohio, United States - OWC_Aug_M2_C1_D5_C | ecosystem: Environmental > Terrestrial > Soil > Wetlands | place: USA: Ohio... | reverse complement strand
TGAGCGCGATCGGGAGTTCGCGCTCAGCCTGGGCGCGGAGCAATTCCTCGTCAAACCGGAGGAGCCGGAGGTCCTCATACGAACAATTCGGCAAGTCATCCAGCAAGTCCAACGTCCGCCCGCCCCACCGGCCCCACCGGCGGCGAACACGCCGGCCCGGCTCCCCATGCAAGTGCCCCAAGAAGAAGAGGAAGCCGGCTATCTGAAGCAATACAACGAGGCGCTTATCCGCAAGCTGGAAGCGAAGATGCAGCAATTGGAGCAGACTAACCGCGAACTAGAGGAAGACATCGCCAAGCGCATGCGCTCGGAGGAGGCGCTAGTCAAGCTCCGCCAAGCGGTTGATGCCTCCGGGGAAGTGGTATTCATGACCGATCGGGAAGGGACCATCACTCTCATCAACCCCGAATTCACGCGGCTCTATGGCTACACGGAGGCGGAGGTCGTCGGCAAAGTCACGCCGCGCATTCTGAAGAGCGCCACCATGCAGCCGGAGGAGTACGCGGACTTCTGGCGTACGATCCTCGAAAAGCGCGTCGCCAAAGGCGAAATCATCAACAAGACGAAGGACGGGAAGCGAGTGACCGTGGAGAGTTCGGCCAATCCCATTCTCGATGAGCGGGGAAACATCACGGGCTTCCTTGCCATTCAACGCGATGTGACCGCGCGCAAACAACTCGAAGAGCAGCTCCGCCAGGCGCAGAAAATGGAAGCCATCGGACGGCTGGCCGGAGGCGTGGCCCACGATTTCAACAACTTGCTGACTATCATTGCGGGCTACGGGCAGTTGGTCCTTGAACAACTCCCCGAAAAGGACGCCTCGCGCCCGCAGGTGACGGAAGTCCTGAAGGCCGCGGAGCGCGCCACCTCTCTCACCCGCCAATTGCTGGCGTTCGGTCGACGTCAAGTCCTCGCGCCTCGCGTCCTGGACTTGAACGATGTGATTGCCGATACGGAGAAGATGCTGAGGCGGTTGCTCGCCGAAGACATCGAGCTGGTGGCAATTCCGGGACCGGATTTGGGACATGTGAAAGCCGATCCAGGCCAGATCGAGCAGGTGATCCTTAATCTCGCCGTTAACGCCCGCGACGCCATGCCCCAAGGAGGCCGGCTCACCATCGAGACGTCGAACGTTGTCCTGGACGAGGCCTATGCGGACCAGCACGTCTCGGTTCAGCCGGGCCCCTACGTCATGCTCGCGGTCAGCGACACGGGTCACGGGATGGATCCCGAAACCCAAGCCCACCTGTTTGAGCCTTTCTTTACCACCAAGGAAAAGGGCAAGGGGACCGGCCTGGGCTTGGCCACCGTCTATGGCATCGTCAAGCAGAGCGGCGGCTACATCTGGGTCTACAGCGAACCCGGACAAGGCACGACGTTTAAGATCTATTTGCCCAAGGTTCAGGAGACAGTGGAAGCAACGCCAGCGCCCCCGGCGGAAAGGACGTCTGCCGGCGGGACGGAGACGATTCTGCTGGTCGAGGACGACAGCTCCGTCAGGTCCCTCGTGCACGCAGTCCTGGAGCCGCGTGGCTACAAAATCCTCGAGGCGCGTAATGGCGACGATGCTCTCTTCCTCTGTGAACAACACAAGGGCCCCATCCACCTCCTGCTTACCGACGTGGTGATGCCCGGGATGAGCGGCCGGGAACTCGCGGAACGCCTCAGCCCGCTCCATCGCGAAATGAAGATCCTCTTCATGTCGGGCTACACGGACAACGCCATCGTCCACCACGGCGTCCTGGACGCCAACGTGCGGTTCCTCCAGAAGCCTTTCTCGCCACCCGCCTTGGCAAACAAGGTCCGCGCGGTCCTCGACGGAGCAGAATAACCCTCTCACGGCCGGTGTTTCGTTTCGTGTCTCGTCCCACACGCCGTCAGTCCAGAGACACATTATCGCGGTCCCTTCCTATACATAACCCCCTTTAATTCAATGGAATAGAGTTTGGCCGCTGCGGTGCCTCAACTTCAAACGATTGGCACGAGACGAGGTGAAGGCGATGCGGCGGACAACGATTCAAACCAACCGGCAGAAGATCAAGGGGAAGGCCTCCATGCTGGTCTCCGCAGCGATGCTGCTGCTCATTGCGGGCTCCTCGGCGCTTGCCGGTGATTTGCAGCCGACGGAAGGGCGGGCAGAGATTACGCTAACGCCGGCCAAGCGCCGAATCGTGGTGAGCATTCCGGAGCGGAAGCTCGCGCTCATCGAAGACGGCAGCGTCCTCAAGGTTTACCCGGTCGCCGTGGGTACCCGTGGAACTCCCAGCCCGGTCGGGCAGTTCAAGATCGTCAACCGCGTTGTTTCGCCCGCCTACTACCACCAGGGCAAAGTCGTCCCGCCGGGCAAGTCGAATCCCCTGGGCAACCGCTGGATGGGCCTCGACAAGAAGGGCTACGGCATCCACGGGACAGACGTTCCGAGTTCAATCGGCAAGGCCGCTTCGCACGGCTGCATTCGTATGGCGAAGCAGGACGTTGAGGAGCTGTTCGAGATCATGCGCGTGGGAGACGTGTTGGAAATCCACGGAGAGCGGACGCCACAACTGGCTGCGGTTTTTGGCGAGCGCAAGCCTGCGATGGCCTCTGCGATTCCGGTCATCCGGCGCGCGGCGTCTCAGCCCTCGCCCGTGGTTCTGGCCGCGATGGCGGGCCAGCTCTAGTTCGGCAGATGGGCTGCCGTGAACCGCGCGGCTGAGGAACGCTGCGGGAAGCAGTCAGTCTCAAAGTGGAGGACGGAAATGCAAGGCTGGTTCGAAATGGTGGGATTCCTGATCGTCACGTTGATTTCGTTTTCGTTCGTGTTGCTGCTCGAATGGCTGCTGCTCGCGGCAGTGTTTCGAGCGATGGCTGCGGGCCAGCCGTTCGCCCGCGCGGAAGTCACTGTCCGGCGCTCGCCCATCACTGAGCGGCGCAGGTAAACGGCTCCGGGTCCGCAATCCGGGGCAGAGAAGAAGGAGGAAGCCATGGTTCAGTTGAAGTATCTGTTGATGTTTGCAGGTTTGGGGATGTTGCTCGCCTCCGTGTCCCTTGTTGCGTTCGACCTCTACCTGGTTGAGCAGTATCGTCGCCGGCTCGCGGCTGGCGGCACGGGAAATCTGCCGCCCACGGAGCCCAAGGTTCGATGGAAGACCCCCCGCACCATGGCGGCACTGGCGCTGCTGCCGCTGCTCGCGGGCTCCAGCATCGTGGTGGTTCCGAGCGGCATGGCCGGCGTGCGCGTCAGCCGGATTTCCGGTACCAAGCCCGGCGCCCTCTATCCCGGAATCCACTTCATCAAGCCGCTTGTCGAGCGCGTCGTCCTCTTTGACACGCGCGATCGCATCCTCACCACCGAGGCTGCGCCGGAGCCGGGCAGGAAAGGCGAAGTCCTGAAGGTACAAGCTCGTGACGGCTTGGCTGTCGGCCTGGCCATCACCGTCCGCTACCGCCTCGACCCGAAGCGGCTTGACTATATCCAGAGCAATCTCCCGCAGCCGGTGGAGGAAGAAATCGTCCCGCCGGTCGTCGCCAGCGCCTTCCGGGAAGTCGTGCCGAACTACACCGTGCGCGACGTCTTTGCGGCGCAGCGCGAGGAGATTCGCCGTCAAGCCGCCGAGCAAATCACCAAGAAGCTCGGCGTGGACGGAATCCTGGTGAAGGAAGTTATGGTCCGCGACCTCAAGCTGCCTGAAGAATACGCGAGCGGGCTGGAAGGTCTGCTCCTGAAAGAACAGGAGAATGACCGGCTCGCCACCGAAACCGAAATCCAGGCGAAGCGCGTCAAGATCGCGGAGCTCGAAGCCGAAGCCGCCAAAGCCCAGGAAATCAAGCGCGCGGAAGGTGCGGCCCAAGTGCGGGTGCTTCAGGCTAAGGCGGAATCGGACGCCATGCAGTACACGCTGCCCCTCAAGGAGAAGCAGATTCAGCAGACCCGCCTCGAGGCGGAAGCGCGCAAGGAGGCAACGGTGAAGAGCGCCGAAGCCGCCGCGCAGGCCAAGGTGATCGACAGCAAAGCGGAACTCGAAAAGCGCAACCTGCTCGCCGACGCCGAAGCCAACCGCATCCGCGTCACTGCCGCCGCCAATGCCGAGCGGCTGAAGAGTGAGGCGGTCGTGCTCAAGCAGAACCCGCTACTGATCAACAAAATCATCGCCGAGAAGCTTTCCGACAAGGTTCAGATCATGATGGTGCCGACCGACGGAAAGTTTTTCCTGACCAACGACCTGTTGCGCGGCGCACCCATTCCCTCTCCAGCGCCTTCGCCCGACGCGGATGACGTGACCGACTCGAGTGTAGGCCGCTACGCGAGTTCCCGTTAACGGAGCCCGCCCCGGATGGCCTCGCCCCCGCCGCGGCGAGGCCATCCGCGAGGCGGCACGAAATCCCCGCAACTTTCTGGTTAACATCCTCGCCGATGGCCTAAAATGGGCGTGCTATAATTCTCGCCTCGCACGAGGTAGCGCGTCTTCATGCGGCTCTCGCGCCGAATTCCCGGGCTTCCTCTCGCCTGGACCTTCGTCTGCATCCTGGCGGTCCCGCCTCTGGACGGAGCGGATCCTTGGAAAGAATCCGTGGACGAATTGGTAAAGGCTATCGCCGCTCAGATCGGCTCGCCGACGACGATCGCGCTAACGATGCGCAACGCTTCCACCTTGACGGAATCGGACGCCGGCGCGATCCGCCAAGCCCTCCGTTCTCAACTGCGCAGCCAGGGCGTTCGCTTCACGCGCGCCGATCGCGCCAAGGCAGAAGTGCGCTTGACCCTTTCCGAAAATGCCGACGGCTATCTCTGGATCGCGGAAATCCGAAGCGGCGATTCCCGCCAAGTCCGCATGGTTTCGATCCCGCGCGTGCCGCCCAGTCCAGCAAGCTCTGCCCCCGAGCCACTCTCTGTCCGAAAGGCGTTCATCTTCGAACAGGAGGAGCCCATCCTGGATTTCGCCTTCCTCGGACCCGAGACGACTGGCATCGCGCGTATGGTCGTGCTGGAGCCGGGGAGAGTCGTATTGTTTGGAAAGTCGGGGGGAGCCTGGGTCCGCGAGCAGGCGTTCACCGTTTCCCACCCCCGACCTTGGCCGCGCGATCTGCGCGGCCGGCTCATCGTCCGGCCCGATCAGACCTTTGATGCGTATCTCCCCGGCATGAAGTGCACGCGCACGGTGCAGCCGGAGTTCAGAACGGATTGTCGTGAGAGCGAGGATTCCTGGCCCATGGGTGCCGGATCTGAGGACTCGCCGACCGCTCGCTTCGTGGGCGACCGGAATTTCTTCGAGGGGAGAGTCGCTCTCGGACCTGATCAGGAGATGTTGTTGCCACCATTCTATTCAGCCGCAGAAATTCCGGGCCGGGGAGGGCCCACGTGGGCCTTCGCCGGTGTGGACGGACAAGTTCGCCTGATCGAGAAAGGCCCGGAGCCGGTCGCGACCTGGGAAGGCTGGGGCAGCAGCATCGTCAGCCTCCGGAGCGGCTGCGGAAAGGGTGCGCAATTGCTGGCAACGAAGCCCGGCGATGCCACGGAGCCGGACGCCGTGCAAGCCTTCGAGGTCAGCGGTCGGAGGGTCGTACCGGTCAGCACGCCCGTGGAATTCCCGGGCCCTGTAACGGAAATGTGGCCGTCCTCGGATGGCGTCGCTGCCGACACAATCAGCCGAAACCTCAAAACAGGAAGGTATGAGGCTTTCACGCTTTCAATTTCTTGCGGCCAGTAGCGCGGCGTTTTTGGCGGTCACCGCACAGGCCGCCACGCGGCCCCGCTACGGCGGAACACTGCGTGTGGAGTTGCAGGCGCAGGTATCTTCGCTCGATCCCGCGGCATGGCCCGAGGATGCGGCCAGCACTCGAGCGCTCGCCAAGCTGAGCGATCTCGTGTATGACCGGCTGGTGCGCTTTGATGCGCAGGGGAAATTCCAGCCCGCTCTCGCCATCCGCTGGGAGCACGACGCACAGAGCGCGACGTGGCGGTTCTATCTGCGGCCCGGGGTCAAGTGGCACGACGGATCGCCACTTATAGCCGCCGACGTTCTGCCGGCGCTCGAAAACGCCGTCCCGGGCCACCCGTTCCGTCCGGCCGGTGACGCGTTGGAGATTGACACGGGTGATCCGCAGCTTGACTTGTTGCTGACCCTGGCGACTTCACCCCAGGCCATCATTCGCCACGGCAGGTCAGGCGCGGGAGGCGGGCCTCCCGTGGGCACGGGACCCTTTCGCGTTGCGGACTGGCAGCCGGGGCGGCGCCTCGTCCTCACGGCCAACGATGACTGCTGGGCCGGGCGGCCGTATCTCGACGCAATCGAAATCTCCCTGGGCCGCGCCAGCCGCGATCAGCTCATCGACCTGGAATTGGACAAGACCGCCGTCGTCACGCTCGACCCCGCCGAGGCGCGGCGTGCCCAGCAGGAAGGCCGGAGGGTCTGGACTTCCGCGCCGGTGGAACTGGTTTGCCTGTGGTCCGCCGAGGTGGAAGACCCGCGCCTGCGTGAAGCCGTTGCTCGATCCATCGATCGCTCCGCCATCCAAAAGGTTCTCGTGCAGAATTTCGGTGAGGTCGCCGCGGGAATTCTCCCCGCGTGGCTGAGTGGTTATGCTCTTCTTTTCTCGACGGAACCGAACCTCGATCGGGCCCGGCAGTTGCGTGCCGAAATCGGATTGCCCGCTGCATTGAAACTAGGATATGACGCGAACGATCCTCTGGCGCGGCAAGTGGCTGATCGGATAGCCGTGAACGCCCGCGATGCGGGCATCACCCTGCAGCCCATCCCGCTGCCAGGAGGGAGAGTCGGCTCGGCCGGTGCCGAGTTGTTTATCCGGAGTTTCCGCATCGACGGCCCCGTATTCGCGGCGGCGACGAGAGAAGCGATCCGCCGGGGATTGTTGCGGTCCGGGACCAGGGATACTCCTGAGGACGTTTACGCTGCTGAGAGAGAGTCGATCGATAACTTCACCGTAGTCCCACTCGTCGATGTTCCGGAAATCGTCGGCCTCGGCGCGCGGGTCGAAAACTGGATTGCGCCACCGTGGGGAGCGTGGCGTTTGGACGAAATCTGGCTGGAAGCTGCAAAACCGTGAGCTACCGAACCAAGTTGCTGGCGCTCTTTACCGCGACCGTCGTGGTGGCCGTGGTGTCCGTCACCTGGATCATCTCGAGTTTCACCCGGCGCGCCTTCGAGCGGCTCGACGACCAGCGGACTGCGGCGCTCGTCGCGCAATTCCGCCGCGAATTCGCGCGACGCGGTGAGGAAGTCACCAACCGCGTCGAGGGAATCGCCCAGGCGGAGGAGACGACGCACCTCGCTGTGGCGCTCAGCCAGCCGAAACCGGATTACTCTGCCTACGTGAACGAGGCGTCAGCGCTCGCCGCGGCGCATCAACTCGATTTCCTGGAACTAATCGCCCCTGACGGCACCATCGTATCGTGCGCGCAGTGGCCGGCACGGTTTGGGTACAAGGAAGACTGGGTGCCCGAAACTCCCGACTGGACCTCCACGGGTGCATTCCTGAAGAGAGAGGAGCTGCCCGACCGAGTCGCGCTCGCGCTCGTCGCGGTCCGCGCGGTACGAATCGGAGAGAAGAATCTCTTTGTGGTTGGAGGCCGCAGCTTGGATAAGGAGTTTCTGGGCTCCCTTGTGCTTCCCGCCGGCATGCGGGCGTTGCTCTATCGCCACCTGGGCCAGAATGTGAGCGCGGCCTCGCTGACCGACGCCTCCGGCCCCGTCGCGCAAGGCGAGAAGCTCCTTCCCCTCATCACGCGCGTTCGCCAGCAGCCGCGTGAGTTGGCGGAGACCATCCGATGGACGCGCGACCCGGTAAGTGCCGAGACGTTCCACGCCTTGCCCCTCGTAGGCCGCCAGGGGGAACTTCTTGGAATGTTCCTCATGGGCAGCTCGCGCCGCGAGCAAGTTGAACTGGAAAGGCGCATCCGCCTCGTGGCGCTCGCCGTGGGCGGAGCTGGCATTCTGCTTGGTGTGGTCCTGAGCGGCTGGGCTGCCTCGCGCGTGACGCGGCCGGTGAAAAGCCTGGCGGGCGCCGCGCGGCAGGTGGCGGGCGGGAATTGGAATTCGCGCGTGGAAATCTCATCGAGCGACGAACTCGGCGAGCTGGCTCGGGCCTTCAACCAGATGACGCAAAAACTGGGCGAGCAGCGCGACCGCCTCATTCAAGCCGAGCGAGTTGCCGCCTGGCGTGAACTCGCGCGGCGCCTTGCGCACGAGCTGAAGAATCCGCTTTTCCCCTTGCAGATAACCGTGGAGAATCTGTTGCGAGCTCGCGAGCAGCACTCCGACCAGTTCGAAGAGGTTTTTCGCGAAAGCGCTTCGACGTTGCTTGCCGAGCTGGCCAACATGCGGACGATCATCGGCCGCTTCAGCGATTTCGCCAAGATGCCGCACCCCCAGCTCCAGGCGGTGAGGATCAACGAACTCGCTCGCGGCGTCGTCAAGCTCTTTGAACCCCAGCTCAACGCGCCAGGGCGGCCAGCCATTGTGGCGCGGCTCGAGTTGGCCGAGAATCTGGAGGAGATTCAGGCGGACCCGGATCTGTTGCATCGCGCCGTGCAGAATCTGGTGCTGAACGCGCTCGACGCCATGCCTTCCGGCGGTACGCTCACGCTGCGGACGGAGCCGCAGCCGGGGCGTATCTGCCTCGCGGTCTCCGACACCGGGAAGGGGCTGACCCAGAAGGAATGTGAGCGCCTCTTCACGCCGTACTACACCACAAAGCAGCACGGCACCGGCCTGGGGCTTGCCATCGTGCAGTCCGTGGTGAGCGACCACGGCGGGAAGATCTCCGTTGAGAGCGACCCGGAGCGAGGCACGACGTTCCGCATCGAGTTGCCCGTGCGGCCGCCCGACGCCGCAAGCGTTACTACTTCTGCGGTGAAGGCGGCGGAACGAACTTAAGGGATCGGAACAGCACTGTGACTCCCAAAGCGCATCTGCTCATCGTCGACGACGAACCGAACACTCTGGCGTCGCTCTCGCGCGCCTTTCGCCTGGCCGGGTACGAGGCGACGGTGTGTGACAGCGCGGCGCGCGCGCTGGAGCTTGCCAAAGCACAAGCCTTTGACCTGATCCTTTCCGACGTCGTGATGCCGGGCAAGGACGGCCTCTCGCTGCTCGAGGATCTGAAGGCGCTCGAGGTTGCCGCGCCCGTGGTGATGATGTCCGGCCAGGCTCATATCGAAATGGCAGTGCGCGCGACGCGCCTGGGCGCCGTGGATTTTCTCGAAAAGCCGCTCTCCACCGAGAAGCTGCTGCTTACGGTCGAGAATGCCTTGCGCTTGGCGCGGCTGGAAGAAGAAAACCGCCAGCTCCTCGGCCGCCTCGGCAGGCACGAGATCGTCTGGTCGGGTGAGGCGATGCGGCGCGTGATGGCGCAGATCGAGCGCGTGGCGGCGAGTGAATCGCGCGTGTGTATCCTGGGCGAAACCGGCACGGGCAAGGAACTCGTCGCGCGGACGCTTCACGAGCGCAGTGCCCGGCGTGAAGGGGCGTTTGTCACGCTCAATTGCGCCGCCGTCCCGGCGGAGCTCATCGAATCGGAGCTCTTCGGACACGAGAAGGGCGCCTTCACCGGCGCCGCGGGACGCCACCGGGGGAAATTCGAGCAGGCACACCGCGGAACGCTCTTCCTGGACGAGATCGGCGATATGCCGCTCGCCATGCAGGCCAAACTCCTGCGCGTGTTGGAGGGAGGCGAGATCGAGCGCGTGGGAGGTGACAGTCCCGTCGCCGTGGACGTGCGCGTGGTGGTGGCCACGCATCGCAATCTCGAGGAACTCGTCCGGCAAGGGAAGTTCCGCCAGGATTTGTACCACCGCATTTACGTCTTCCCGCTTGTCCTGCCCCCGCTCCGCGAGCGCCGGGACGATATTCCCTCGCTGGTCGAGCACTTCGCGCGCCAGGTCGCCGCCCAGAACGGCTGGAAGCCGTTGAGCTTCGAGCCCACGGCCATCGACGAGTTGCAGCGCTACTCCTGGCCTGGAAACGTGCGCGAACTTCGTAACGTGGTCGAGCGCGTTCTGCTTCTGGCCGTGCGCGAGGCCATTGACGCCGCCACGGTGCGCCAAGCGCTTCCGGCCTCCGGCGTCGCAACCGGTGCCGGACTGTCTCCGTCCGGAACGCTCGCCGAGCGCGTTGACGCCTTCGAGCGTGAGACCATCCTCGCAGAGCTTCGCCGGCACGACAACCACATCACCAACACCGCCAAGGCGCTGGCCCTGGAGCGCAGCTATCTCTACAAGAAATGTCAGCAGCTCGGCATCGATGTACGCGCCCTAAGAAAAGAAGAATAGCAATCGGGCCTTACTCTGGCGCACAGGTGAGTCTTGCCGCGTGTGTCGGCTGAAAGGCCGCGCCGACAACCAATCCAGGGGCCTGTCAC
>Ga0316628_100005214_pt1 | contig 10356 bp, 6 predicted proteins | sample OWC_Aug_M2_C1_D5_FD_207648 | JGI IMG/M metagenome (GOLD analysis project Ga0316628, IMG submission 207648) | Wetland soil microbial communities from Old Woman Creek delta, Ohio, United States - OWC_Aug_M2_C1_D5_C | ecosystem: Environmental > Terrestrial > Soil > Wetlands | place: USA: Ohio... | reverse complement strand
TCGCCGAAGGGCGAATTGGCGAAATCCCGGCCGTAATGGTTGCCGTCCGACGAGATCAGGAAGACGATGTCCCGGCCGGCTTTGAGGCCCCTGTCTTTCATATAGGCGCCGATGATCGAAGCCAGAGCGCTCGAGATCTCGTCCATTCTCTCGAACGGCATGGGAGCGACCATGATGGGCGTGATTCTCACATCCGGATTGAAATATTGGAGAAAGGGCAGCAACGCTTCGATCGAATGCTCGAGCTCATGGGCCCGGTTGCTGACGAGGAAGGCGGATTTGTCGAGGCGCCCTCTGATGAATTCTCGGAGCGGTGAGACGCCGATCGGCTTCAAGACGCCCGGCCAGGCGGCGTACTCGTCCAGGATGACGACGCCCTGAGGGTCCTTGATCTCCTTTCGCACCGCGCCGTGGGTGACTCCGAAGATGACGGCCTCCTGTGCCCTCAGGATCTTGAAGAGAGGGTAATAAAGGCGCCCGGCGTAGAGATAGTCGTCGTGGGGCGAGACGGCGGCGACCAAGCCTTCAGCCGGAAAGTCCTCCTTCTCCTGCGCGGCGAGGTATTCGACGAGAGTCCTCATGCTCGCCGGATTCCAGCAGAAGCCGACGTCATCCTTGACCGGCCGCGCATTCTGCCCGGCCAGTCCGCCGATCGCCAAGAAAAAGATCAGCCCGCCTTTGAACAATCTCATGTCGTCCTCTCTTTTGGCGCTTCCCGCCTGATCCATCATTATAGGCTCCGCCGCGGAAGGGGTAAAGCCGGCGCCGTTTGCCGCCCCGAAGATCTGTCCGTCGAACAGTTTCGGGGACATGATTCCCTGTCCCTGTTGAAGGAGAAGAAATGATCGACTGGAAGTCAGCACGGAAACGGGGACAGGGTATCGTGTCCCCCTTGTCTTGGAAGCTGTTCGACGGTCAGCCCGAAGATTTCTTGACTTTACCCATATAACGGGTTAAAAATGTTAGCTTACGTGCGAGGAGCATCATGAGAAAAACCATCCTTTTTCTGTCGATCCTGTTCATCGCCGCTGCGGCCGCCCCCGCCCAGCTCATTTCCTTCAAGCTGACGGGCGGAATGACCTGGATCGACGGGGATGATTACAACAAAGGAATCGCCGGTTTGAACCGGTATATCCAGGACACCACCACGACCAGAACGGGCTCCTTTCGAGAGCTGACAAACGGCTTTCATGCCCTGGGCGAGATCATCGTCCACACGCGATCCGGTTTCGCCGTCGGCTTCGGCGGCGGCTATTATCGCCTCGGCCAAGACAGCTCCGTGACGGGGCAGGGAATGCAATCGGATGCCGCGTTCGATTTTTCGTCTACCTACAAGCCCCGGCTGTCGGTCATCCCCCTGTTTATCAATCTTCACTACTTTGTTCCGCTGGCCTCCAAAGCGAAGCTCGATTTATATGCCGGTCCTCTCTTCCAGGTGGTCCAATATACGTTCGAGAATCCCTCGACGACGTCCGTCGACGCGGTCAGCCAAACCGTCACTTACACGGCCAGCCAGACGTCGTTCGGATTCGAGGCGGGTCTGGGTTTGAGCTGCAACATCATGCCCGGGGTCGCTCTGATTATCGACGGCTGTTATCGCAACGGCGAGGCGACCGATCTCAAGGGCAACTGGGCGGTCCTCGGAACATCCGCCTCCGGAACGATCAATAAAAGCAGCGCCGAGTATTATGTCTGGGCATATGATTACGCCCCGGGCGGGACGTATTCGCTCGTCGACTTTTTCGACGCGAACGGGCCGGCGGGAGAATTCATCTCCGGCGCCCGGAAAGCCGTCATCCGTTTATCCGGAATCACGGCCTCGGCCGGTCTGAAAATCTTTTTTTGAAATGTGTGATCGCCACGTCGCTGCGCTCCTCGCGATGACAATTATTTAATTGAGAACAGCCTGTTCTTTATTCCTGACGATGCTCGCCTTCCTGGCGGCTTCCGATCCTCTTGCCATACCTGGATCGATGCCTGGCACAGGAACGGAAGACGCGCCCGCCGCCGTCATGAAAAGCGAGTTCATCTTCGAGACGGCGGCCTTCTCCCAATGCCATGCCTCGACCATTGTCGAATCCCAAGGGCGTCTGACCGCCGCTTGGTTCGCCGGGACCGGCGAAGGGAGGCCCGACGTCGGCATCTGGCTCTCTCGTCACGAAGGCGGCCGGTGGAGCGCGCCGGTCGAAGTCGCCGATGGCGCCGAATCGCCCTCTCTGCGCCATCCGTGCTGGAATCCGGTCCTCTTCCAACCGAAAAGCGGCCCGCTCATGCTCTTCTATAAGGTCGGCCCCAGCCCCGGCTCCTGGTGGGGCGTCATGAAAACCTCCGCCGACGGCGGCCTCACCTGGCCGGAAGCACGGCGCTTGCCCGAAGGCATCCTCGGTCCGATCAAGAACAAGCCTGTTCAACTGGCCGATGGAGCGATCCTCTGCCCCTCGAGCACGGAGCACGACGGCTGGCGCGTCCACTTCGAACGGACAAGCGATCTGGGCCGGACGTGGCAAGCGACGCCGCCGGTGAACGATGGTCGGGAATTCCAGGCCATCCAACCGAGTCTCCTCATCCACTCCGGCGGCCGGATCCAGGCCCTCGGCCGGACGCGCGAAGGGATCGTTTTCCAGATCTGGTCGGACGACGGCGGGAAAACGTGGGGCCGGATGACCTCGGCCGGACTGCCCAATCCGAATTCCGGCCTCGACGCCGTGACGCTCGCCGACGGCCGGCATCTCCTCGTCTATAATGATTCCAAGACGAGCCGCAGTCCTTTGAGCGCGGCCGTCTCGCGCGACGGCAGGGCATGGACATCCAAGATCGTTCTGGAAAGCGGGCCGGGGGAATTTTCCTATCCGGCGGTGATCCAGTCGAGCGACGGCCTCGTCCATATCACCTATACCTGGAAACGCACGAACGTGAAACATGTCGTCCTCGATCCGAAGAAACTCGGCTAAAAAGGCGCGGCATCGATAAAAGAAGGAAGGATATCACGTGAACGGCAATCCCGATCTCGCTCTCGCGGAGACGTCTCCGGCGCCTGGCCGTTCCGCGGCGCGCCCCCTTTTCCCCGTCCTTCTCCTCCTCTTCGCCGGCAGCGGCTGCGCCGCCCTGATCTATGAGATCGTCTGGCTCCAGCTCCTCCAATTGGTCATCGGTTCGACCGCGGTCTCCATGGCCGTCCTGCTCGGAACATACATGGGCGGCATGTGCCTGGGCAGCCTCGCCCTTCCCCGCCTGATCTCGCCGCGCCGGCATCCCTTCCGCGTTTATGCGGCGCTCGAGCTCGGGATCGGTCTCATCGGCCTCGCCGTCCTGACCGTCATGCCCGTCGTCGTCCGGATCTACACGGCCAACGCCGGGCCCGGCTTCCTGGGAATCCTTTTGCGCGGCTTGATCAGCGCCCTGTGCCTGCTGCCGCCCACGATCCTCATGGGGGCGACGCTCCCCGCCCTGGCCCGCTGGCTCGAAACGACCCCCCAGGGGGTGTCGTGGATGGGATTTCTTTACGGCGGAAACACGGCCGGCGCGGTGCTCGGGTGCCTGCTGGCCGGCTTCTATTTGCTGAGAGTCCACGACATGGCCACGGCCACGTTTTTCGCCGCAGCGATCAACGGCGCTGTGGCCTTGATCAGCTTTTTATTGGCCAAACGGGCCGAGCATCGATCCGCGCCCGAGGCGCCTGCCGCGGCGGGCCGAGCGCCGGGCAACGGACCGATCTACGTAACGATCGCCGCCTCGGGTCTATGCGCTCTCGGCGCCGAGATCGTCTGGACGCGACTGCTGTCGCTCATGATGGGGGCGACCGTTTATACCTTCTCCATCATCCTGGCCGTCTTTCTCGCCGGGCTGGGATTGGGAAGCGGGGCGGGCTCGATCCTCTCCCGAAAAAAGTTCTCGCCGCGGATCATGCTGGGGATCTGCCAGCTTCTTTTGGCCGTGGGGATCGCCTGGACCTCTTATATGATCGCCAAGTCCCTGCCTTTCTGGCCCGTCAATCCCGCCCTGAGCAAGAGCCCTTGGATCAGCTTTCAGGTCGATCTCGTCCGCTGCTTATGGGTCGTCTTTCCGGCGGCCCTTCTCTGGGGAGCGAGCTTCCCCTTGGCCTTGGCGGCTTCGGCGCGGCCCGGGCAGGACGGCGGGCGCCTGGTCAGCCGGATTTACGCCGCGAACACGATCGGGGCGATCATCGGCTCGATCGCCTTCAGCCTGGTGCTGATCCCGGCCTTCGGCACTCACCGTTCGCAGCAGGCATTGATCGGATTGTCGGCGGCGGCCGCCCTCCTGGCCTTGGGGCCGATCGTCAACAAAACCCCTCTCGGCGCGCGGGCGGGGAGCGCTCAGCCCGATTCAGGCCTTCGGATCGGCGGCCTGGCCTGGTTGTCGGGCGCGGTCGCCCTCGGCGTCTTCCTAGTTCTGAGCACACCCGCTGTTCCCTGGGAGCTGATCGCTTTCGGTCGCTACCTGCCGACCCGCACCGAAAAATCCAGCCTTCTCTATTTCGGTGAAGGCATGAATTCGTCCGTAGCCGTCACCGAGCTCGAGGGCGGAATCCGCAATTTCCATGTCAGCGGCCGGGTCGAGGCTTCCAGCTCCGCTCAGGACATGAGAATGGAGCGGATGCTGGGGCATATTCCGGCGCTTATTCATCCCGAACCCAAATCGGCGCTGGTCGTCGGCTGCGGAGCGGGCATTACCTCCGGCACCTTCGTCCTTTATCCGGGCATGGAGAGGATCGTCATCTGCGAGATCGAGCCGCTCATCCCGAAAGTCGTGGCCCGCTACTTCGGGCAAGAAAACTACGACGTGTTGGACGATCCCCGCGTCCAGGTGGTCTATGACGACGCCCGCCATTATATCCTGACGACCGACGAAAAATTCGACGTCATCACCTCCGATCCGATCCATCCCTGGATCAAGGGTTCGGCCCCGCTTTACACCAAGGAATATTACGAAATGGTCAAGCGGCGCCTGAATCCGGGCGGGGTGATCGCCCAGTGGGTGCCGCTCTACGAAAGCACCCCGGAAACGGTCAAAAGCGAGATCGCCACATTCTTCGCCGTTTTTCCCGGAGGGACGATCTGGAGCAACGACTTCAACGGCCAGGGATATGACGTCGTCCTGGTCGGCCGGGACCAGGAGACGCCGATCGATGTGGACGCCCTCCAGCAGAGGCTGGACCGGGGCGACCATCAATACGTCACGTCCTCGATCCGGGAACTGGGGCTGGGGACGGCGGCGAGCGTCCTTTCGACCTATGCCGGCCGGGCTTCCGATCTGACGGGCTGGCTTAAAAACGTGGAGCTCAACCGCGACCGGAACCTGCGCCTGCAGTACCTGGCGGGAATGGGGCTCAACTCCTATCAAAGCGGGATCATCTTTGATCAGATTCTCTCGCTCCGCCGCTTTCCGAACGATCTCATCATCGGCTCGGACCAAAGCTTAGCGGCGTTGTGGAAGCTGATGGGGCTCGTCAAATAGCAGGATATTTTTTAAAAAAATCGCAGGCGATTCCCGCATAGCTGTAGGCCGGCTTGGAAAAAATGATCCCCGTGTGAAAACGAAGGAGGTTCGCTTCCCGCCTGAGGGCGGCCGCTCCCCTTCGATAGCCGGCGTTGTAAGCCGTGGCGTAGAAGCGGAGCCTGTCTTCCGCGCCCGGCCAGATTTCTCCGGCATAAACCTTGTCCATCACCAGAATGAACGCGGTCAGGTAATCGACCTGGCCGTCGAGCTCGGTCAGCCGCGAGACCCGTGCCCGGCGGTTCTCGACGGTATCGGTCGAATCGTACTTGGGGATGCCGATTCTGTCTTTTTCTCCGGGATCGATCAAGCGGTTGAAATCCCCTTCGAGAGTCTCGACGAAGGACGGCTTCATCTGGAAGCGGCCGACGGAAAAATCGGAATACTTTTTTCCGAATTGAACATAGAGAGCCCTCAAGTTGCTCGTTTCGATGACGTCGGACAGAGCCGACCAGCGGATCAATTCGGGAAAGACGATCGCCCAGGCGAAAGCGGGATCCACGGAACGGGCGCGGAATGTCTCATCGACCCGGCGATGGCTCCGGATGAAGTCAAGGGCGTTCCTGTAGTTCCGGCCGAAGATCTCTTCGTAATCCTGAGATGCGCCGCCCCGGAGGAACGCCCCGGCCGTCCCGAGAGCGGCGAGGAGAAGGAAGAGCGCGGCCGCCGCGGTCCGTCTACAACGTCCGCGAATAGACCACCACATCGCCGTTGTCCTTGAGCGACACCCAGCACAGCGTCGTCTTGGCGGCTTTCTTCTCAAACTTGAGCATGACCGGATAAGGGAACGCGGCGCCGTCGCTGAACATGAGCTGATCGCCAGCCAGCCAGGCGTAATGGGATGCGTCGTCGATCCAGAAATTCGACTTCGAAATTTGTTCACTGAAAGGCTTTAGGGGCGTGCCGTTGAGGTAGGCCGTATGGCCGACCGTGAAGATCCAGTCGTTGGAGTCGGCCAGGAACCACATCTCGTTGAAATCCGCGGATTTTCCGAACGGGCCGAACTTGCGGCCATCAATCGTAAAGAGAGTGATATCGTCGATGGTGGTGAAGTCGATCTTGGAGGGATCGATCTGCACGCCGCCGATCGGAGTGAAGTGGCCGGTGCACTGCCCGACCGCTTTCGTCCCGTCGGGGCTGATGATCACTTCGCTCGGCATTCCTTCGGCCGGGACATCGCGGCCGTCGGAAGCGACGAAACGGAGCTTGCCGGCTTTCACCGCGAACGCGTACAGCCTGGCCTTGTCGGGCGTCACGGAGACGTTGAGGACCTGCTGAAAGGGCCCCATCCTCTTCCCGTTCCACTCGATATATTGCCGGGTTCGGTCGCCTGGATCGGGAACGATCTCGACGCCCTCGTTCGAGAATTCCGCTTCGTAGTAGGGCGCGCGTGGCTCGGGGGCCGCCGCCTCCCTCAACATCTCGGCCGTCATCTTGTCGAACGGCCCTTTCCGGCCGGACTTGTCGTAGATGAAGAACTGGCTCTTCCCCGCGCGGCTCGTTTGAGTCACCAGAAAGAAATCGTCCACGGCGCACCCGGCCCCCGTTCCGGCCAGGAGGACGGATTCGCCGGCCACGATGGACTCATTCGCGCCGAGAGTTGCGATCTTTTTCTGGCTGACCTGGGCCCATGCGACCTGGATCGCCGCGAACGTCAAAACCCATACGACAAAGAAGATTGTTTTTATGCGCATACGGATTATTATAATAGAATCCCGATAAAAAAAGTAGCCTTTTCTATACGGCTGTTCTCACTTCCGCAAGAACCGGTTGAAGAAATCGTCCGCGGCATTGAAGGTCTGAATCCACTTCCGGAAAACCAGGAAGTCGTGGACCTCATCGGGGAAAACGATCAGCTCGTGATGAATATTGCGGGCGCGGAGGAGCTGGACGAGTCCGGTCGTCTGGGAAAAGGCGACGTTGCGGTCGTCGTCCCCCTGGACGAGCAGGACGGGGGATTTCCATTGATCGATCGTGGCCACGGCCGAGGCTTTGAAGGCCGTGCCGTTGGTGTCCAAGGAGTTCCCCCAGAGATGAACTCCGGCGATGTCCACGCCGGCCTTGAAGATATCCGAGTTCCTCGACAATCCCAAAGCCGTCAGCAGCCCGCCGTAGGACAATCCATAGAGGCCGATGCGGCCGGGATCCACGTCCGGTCTGGACTGAAGGTACTTGGCCGCGGCATAGACGTCCTGATACTCGGACGAGCCCTGGGCCCCGCGGTTGGGAGCCATCCGGAAATCGCGGCCGTAGCCGATGCCCGAGCGATAATTCACCGAGATGACGACGTAGCCTTTGTTGGCAAAATACTGGTTCATGGCATAGGCCATGTGGTAAAAAAACATGTAGTGATATCCGAGCAGCATCTGCCGGCCCGGCCCGCCATGGGTAAAGAGGATCGCCGGCCGCCGTTCGCCGGGCTTGATTCCTTTCGGCACGAAGACCTGGTTGTGGAATTCGAGACTGTCCGCCGCCTTGAGATTGACCGATTGGGGGATGACCTGGGCTTCGAGCGGAAAATCCGCGGAGAGATTGGGATTGATGATCTTGGCCGTCCCTCCGGCCGAAGGCACCAGAGCGACGCACCTCGGCCGCTTCGCGTCGGAATAAAAGACGGCGACACTCGTGCCGGAAGCCAGGGGCGCCGCCTCGGTTTCGATCCCGTCGCCCTTCGTCAGGCGGGACGGACCGCCGCCCGAGGTCGGGGTCTTCCATAGGTCGCGGCGATCGATGTCGCCCGCGTTCGAGGTATAGAAGAGCGTTTTGCCGTCGGCCGAGGTGCCGACATATTCGGCCTCGCCATCGCCGGGCGTGAGATCGACCGGAACGAAATCCAGCCCTCCCCTCGCCGGCACGGAATAGTAATGCCGCCAGTTGTTTCGTTCCACGAGGAAGACGAGGCTATCGCCCGCCCAGGCGATCGTTCGGATATTGCGCATCGTTTCGTCGGCGAGCGGCTCGCGCCAGATCCTTTCGCCCTTGCCGCTCTCGACGTCGGCCGTCCAGAACGTGAGCATGTGACCGTCGGCGAATTTCGACGCCTGAAATCCCGCCCCCGTCGCCGGCTTAGCGGGTGAGGCGGGCGCTTGAGGCTGGAGTGTTTCGCCGCGGTAACCAGGCGGCTGCCCCGGCGTTCCTTGGGCTTGTCGGGCTTGGGCGACGATTTGGGCGAAGGCCGAACCCGGCCGGCGGATAAAGGCGATCTTCTGACCGTCGCCGGACCACGTCGGGCTCGTATCCCGATCGACCGAGGGAGCCAGGTAGATGATCCCGCGGCTGGACAGGTCGTAAACGCCGATGAAGCTGTGGTCCTGCCGGTCGCTGACGAAGGCGATCTTCCGACCGTCCGGAGACCAGCAGGCATCGCTGTTGGTTCCCCAGGTTCTGAAGAGCGGCTGGAGGTCTCCATCCTCGGATCCGGGCTCAGCCGTCCCAGGCGGCGGTATGGGAACGCCGAAAACCTGCCCGCTTTTAATCCAGATGACCCATCGGCCGTCTGGAGAGAGGGCGGGATTCGCGCCAGCGGACAGGCGGAACGGCTTTGCTTCGGAGGGCCGGACGGCCCAGATAGCCTGCTCGGCGCCGTCCGGGAAATGGGACGGATTGGCGATCCAACCCTGCCGGTTCGGATCGTGGCCGCGGACGAAGACGATGATCGAGCCGTCATCCGAGATTTCAAGATTCGTCAAGTCGGTCCCGTCGTCGGCCGTGAAATCCGTCAGGCGGACGGGCTTGAAATCGGGGGCCGCCGCCGTGTAGACATTCCTTCTCCCCTGCTCGAACTCGAACCAGGCGATACGGTCGGCCTTTTTCGCCGAGGCCAATTGGTAGGAGAACGAGTAGCCCAGAATCTGTTCGATGGTGAAAGGCTTCTGGGCAAGGGCCGGTTCGACGGCAACCGACAGGAACACGAGTGAAATCCCGGCAAAAACGATCCAACGGGAAAACTTCATGGCGAACCTCCAATTAAAAGGATATGAGCTATTATAATAAAAAAATGGTTCAAAATGGGGTCGCGTCTACATTCTGCCAGTCGGTAAATCGGGGCGGCGTCTACATTCTGCCATAAAGTGGCGAAATGTAGACGCGACCCCAATCTGCGAACGAAACTCGATTGCAACCAACCGGGATCCGTTGTAGTTTATTACGGCGGGAGGAATTCGCATGATCCAAGCGCGTAAGATCGTCGTTATCGCCTTGTTTTCTCTTCTTTTTATCGGCTTGTCCTTCGCCCAGAAAGTGGAGACCGTGAACGGTGTCCGGGTCGTCCATAACGAAAAGGGCGGGCTGTGGGGAAAAACCCCGAAAGTCACCCTGACCAAGATCCGGACGCTGGGCGACGTGGAGGCCACCGACCCCAACCTGGCTTTTTACATGCCTTCGGACATCGCTCTGGACGCGTCGGGGAATCTCTATGTCCTCGACACGGGAAATCACCGCATCCAGAAATTCAGCCCCGACGGGAAGTTCCTCTCGAGCTACGGCCGGCAGGGCCAAGGGCCCGGCGATTTTTACTTTCCCGACTCGCTCGGCATCGATGACAAAGGAACCCTGTTCGTCGGTGATCCCAACAATCAACGCATCCAGGTCATGGCTGCTGACAGCAAGGACAACAAAACCATCCGCGTTCCCAATAACAACGTCGGCCGGATCGTCCTTCTCCCGTCCGGCCGCCTTCTTATGGGTCCGGGCCGGGGCGTCTTCATGATCGGACCGGGCGGGCCGGATAAGAAAGAGGAGCCGTCCAAGATCGTCAAAATCCTCGATCTCGAGGGCCGCATCGTTTCGGAATTCGGAACGTCGTACGACTACGGCGACACGCTCCTGAACCGGATGGGTAAC
>Ga0316628_100005213_pt1 | contig 10357 bp, 9 predicted proteins | sample OWC_Aug_M2_C1_D5_FD_207648 | JGI IMG/M metagenome (GOLD analysis project Ga0316628, IMG submission 207648) | Wetland soil microbial communities from Old Woman Creek delta, Ohio, United States - OWC_Aug_M2_C1_D5_C | ecosystem: Environmental > Terrestrial > Soil > Wetlands | place: USA: Ohio... | reverse complement strand
GGTCGCTGACCAGCACGGCTGAGCCGTCGGTCGTCTTGTCTTTGCCCACCACCCAGGCATGGCTGAATCGTGGTGGTGGCGGCGGCGGCCGGTTCGTCGGACCGAAGTCAACCTTGCGCGTGAGATTGTGCTGCTGTGCGAAGTCCATGACTTTGCGGACCCACTCGTCGGAAACGTCCCCGCGTTGAATCACGGATGCGTCATCTCTTATGGGCCGGCCGCGAATAGCGCCTGCGGCGTCATCGAGAGAAAAAGTACGGACCTGCCTTTGCCCATCCTTGATTTCGTAATAGGTGGTCATTTCACGCAGTCCGTCGCCCGAGAAGAAAAGGGCCAGCCTCCACCATGAAGCGATGCACGCCGCGGGTGTCCATGTTTCGGGTTCCAGGCCGAGATTCTCGAACAGATAGAGCAGCTCGCCTCGGTGAGTATTGATGTAGGCGTTGACGCCGTCGCTGTAGGCCTGAAGCAGGGCGAGCGTTTCGCCGTCGAGGTTAGCGGCGACACTTTGAGCGGCGCGGTAATACCCGATTGTACGCATCTCAACGTCGCTCCGCACAGCCGAGTTTCTGCCCTCGGGCGTCGCGCGGGAGACGCCGACCTTCACATCGCCGATCAGCTCGGCTAAGCGGCCTTGAATGATGCGAAGATTGTAGTACATCTGGAACGCGCGGTCTTCGGCCGCGGCATAGCCCAGCCCATACATCGCCCCGGCGTCGGTCTTGGCGAAGACGTGGGGAACACCCCAGGTATCCCGCAAAAGCTCGACCCCGCGGGGTTTGGCGGGCGCGTTGCCCCCGGCCTGGTGCGCAGCGCAGCCGGCGAGCGAAAGGACCCATAATAGCAATGCTACGAAGACACGTGTGGCTTTTGATACCATGTTTCTGCCCTCTACAACTGTAGGTGCCTAAAGTTGAAAGTGCCTAAAGTTGGGCAAAGCCCGCGCCAACTTCACTTTAGGCACTTTAGTTCACTTTAGCCACTTTAGCTCACTGGACTTCACTTTGATACTTATTTTTCTTGCAAAGCGGCAAGGTTTGGCTTAAACTACATAGAGAATCGTTGGTACTACTGGGGAATAGTGTAATGGTAGCACAACTGACTCTGGATCAGTTAGTTGGGGTTCGAGTCCCTATTCCCCAGTTTTCCGCAGTTGGCCACGAAGGCACAGAGCAGAGAAGGCCAGTCCGACCTGTCGGACCGGTCTGACGCGTCTGACTGTCTTGGTGTCTTTGTGGCGGAAGAGGAGATATGGTGTTGACCCAGTACCGACACAGATTAGTGACGCTCTGTGCTCTCTGTGTGCTCTGGAGCTATCCTTGCTTTGCAGCTTCCGTTGCGGACATAGTGGCCGAGGTCAGCACGGACAGCTACAGGGCCTTCCTCGACAATGACCTGTACGCGCACGACGGCGCAAATCGCCACTACGGATTCGAGCACTATCTGGCACGGCAGCAAATCCTGACGCGGTTCCAGGGCTTCGGCCTAGTCGCAGACCTCGAGCCTTTCTGGTACAACTCGGGCCTGGACCACAACGTGGTGGGGATTCTGCCGGGGGTGATGTGTCCGAGCGAGATCTACATCGTCGGGGCCCACTACGACGCCATAGCCGGCGCTCCGGGGGCTTACGACAACGCCAGCGGCGTCGCCGGCGTGCTGGAGGCCGCCCGCGTCCTGTCGCAGCAGTCTTATGAAGCCACCATCGTTTTTGTCGCGTTCGATCGCGAAGAGCAGGGAAGGATAGGCAGCATGGCTTACGTCGCCCAACACGCCGAAGATGACATTCGCGGCATGATCAACCTTGATATCATTGGCTACCAGCCCGCCCGGCCGGGGGACTGGGACTACGCTATGGCACGTCTGTACTACACGCTGCGAACGGGCCTCGTTGACGAGTTAGCTGCGGCGATGCAGTCTTACGCGGGGATGCAGTGTGCGCCGGGCTTCGGCGAGCACAGCGACCACGTGCCGTTCAGCGACGCAGGCTTCGCTGCGGCTTGGTTAGGATCATTTGCCACCGACAATCCCTACATCCACACGGCGCTCGATTCCGTCGATACGCCCGGCAATATCAACTACGCATACTCAGCGCAGATCACCTCCGGCGTGGTCGCCTACCTGGCCACGAAGGCCAGACTCTGTCCCGTTTACCGCAGCCCCGATTTCAACGGCGATGGGAAAATCGATATCGCGGACCTGGTGATCTTCGTCGACCACTGGGAGCAGGGTGACCCTTCATTTGACATTGCGCCGCCGCCCAGGGGGGATGGCGAGATGAACGTCGAAGACCTGGAAGGCCTGCTGTATTACTGGGGCCGCGAAGGGATTTGCGATTTATGATTTTCGATTTATGATTTTCCGCCCTCGGCGTTGCGAGCCCAGATTCTCGATTATCGCCAACAGGCTCAGCAGAAAGCTTACTGCACTTTCCCCGCCCTGATTTGTGTTGACGCCGTCGGGGCACAGGCCGTCGCAGCACCCTTTTGAGCTGGAGTCGTAGAGGGCAATCCCCAGGTCGTTGACACCGAGGAACCAATCGAAGGCCTTGCGCTGAAGCGTCAGGAATCTTTCGTCGCCCGTGCAGTCGTGTGCGGCCTTGAGCATCAGGACCGTGCCGGCGGCCTCAATGGGCTGCTGGTCGAACGTCGCTCGCCGCCGGCCCCGCTTATACCACCCGTGGCAGCCGATGAAGCTGAAATGATCGCCGCAGAACGTGTTGGCTAAGAGGAACTCGCAGGTTTTCTCTGCGATCTGGCAGAACTTCTTCTCGCCGAGCGCCGACGAGGCCACGAACAAGGCGTGGGGCAGGATGGCGTTGTCGTATGTGAGGGCGTCCTCGAACCACTGCCAGTCGCGGTGACTGCTTTGCTCGTAGCGGCTCAGCAACCCGTCGGCGGCTGATCTTAGCTGGTCTGCGATATCGCCGGCGTCGGGGAAACGTTTAAGGTAATCGCTCATGCCTAAGATCGAATAGGCCACGCCTTTGGAGCCCTGGCGCTGGGCCAGGGCGACGGATTTTTCAAACGCGTCGCTGGCCATCGACAGGTAGGCCGGACTCGGGGGGTCGGCCACCACCGCTCCGAAGGCCCACAAGGCCCGGCCGAGCGCATCGTTGCCGGGTTCGTTCTTGTACCAAGTCCGCTCGAAGTTCATCCAGTTCCTGATGGTGCCGTCGGGGTTCTGGGCATGCAGGACAAACGCCAGGTATGTGTCCAGAAGCCTCAGCGCCTGCGGGTCGCCGAGCACCCCGTCGATGTCGTTTCGGCGCGGGAGCGCAGGCGTCCTGAGCGCAGTCGAAGGACCTTGCTGCTGCGCGTAGTACCGGGTCATGGCGATTACGGCTCGTGCGTTATCGTCGGTGCAGTAGCCGCACTGGCGGTCGGGCAGTATCACTTTGGCGTGCTGAAAGAGCCCCGTGTCGTCGGTCAGCCTCGCCAGATGCGCCAGCGACGGCTCGGGCACCTCGACGTTTGATGAAGCCCCACCTCTGCGAGTCTTTCTTGCCATCCGCAATGTCCCCTTTCAGCGTGCCGTAGGCCAGCTTTGCCCATCTTAGCCGTCGCCGGCCAGCCGGTCAAGGCGCCGAGCACCCCGTCGATGCGATTTCGGCGTGGGAGCGCAGGCGTCCCGAGCGCAAGCGAGGGACCTCCCCGAGCACCCCGATGAACGCGGATTCGGTAGGGTGGGGCTTGCCCCACCGTTCTCATTCGCCGAAACATTCGGCGTCAAGGTTCGTGACTTCTTTGAAACCATTCGCTCGGCCGTAGAACCCTTCCTTGACGTACTTGTGATACGTGGACCAAGGCCAATCGTCAAGGTCGCGGACCAATCCATGCTTGACCGGATTGAAATGAATATAATCCACGTGGCGCTGCAGGTCACGCTCATCGCGTATCTGGTGTTCCCAAAATCGCCGCTGCCAGATGCACGCTTCGCCTTTGCGCATATGTGAGGGCGATACCTTTCTGCTCTGGTGCATCAGATTCAAGTATGCAGCGCTGAATTGACCTTTTATCGAGGCCCATCGTCTCGAATAATCCGCGTCATCATCAGGAAGCTTCCAGATGCAATGCAAATGATCGAACAACAGGCAAAACGCGACGGTCTCAAAAGGCCGCCGGGATTGCGTTCTCTCGATGGCTCCTTTCAGGCAGCGACGAACAAGCTCCGTACGGAATAACTTGGCGCGGGCGTATGTAACAACGGTAAAGAAATAATACCCTCCCTCAAACTTGGCACGTATGTAATTGGGCATGAAGGATATCGTAGCGACATGATTGCGGTGGGGCAAGCCCCACCCTACAAACTGGCCTGTGGGTCCATTTCCTCAAGACACAGCTCAACCACCTCTTTGAGGTTGTCTCTAAGCTCATCGAGCGTTTGTGCCTGGGTGTGTGCGCCAGGGATTCCCGGAACGATTCCCACGTACAGGCCGGTCTCCGGGTCCTTTTCGATATATCCGGTAATCCTAAACATTCAGCCGTCTCCCGACTTCAGATTCAATAAACCATTACACCATCCGAAAATGAATTCTGTCAAATTTCGTGTAAGACGCCAAACAAAAAAGGGCCGCAAGTGCAGCTCTCGCGGCCTGTAAGTACTGGTCAAACGACGACTCTGAATGGTGCAGTTGTCTTACTTGATGACTCTGATTACATCTATTCCTTCAAACGAAGGCCCGTCAGTAAGGTGGCCGGTAACAGTCAATCCGGTATAGCCTGATGCACCCAAGCCGATCAGATAGTCCCGGACGGCTGCTCCGTCAAACTTGACCATTCTTTCGAGTATGCCATCTGCGTCATGGTCCATGATGTTCCCGCTATTCGCCCCCGGTCAGGCCCAGCCCTCTGTTCCGGTATGAGCGGATATATTTTCCAAGATGACGGTCGAACCATCGACATCCATTGCGTCGTAGCCCTGCGGCAACTCGATATAGCACGTCACTCACTTGTCTTTGCTGGTTAAATTGAGCGTGTCAGGATCGATGTCGATCGTTGCCGCAATCGCTGTCCCGCAAGCTGCTGAATCTCACTCTTCGACAACGCCCGGTTGTAGATGCGGACTTCGTCCATATCGCCCAGCATTTTTCTGAGTATTCCCGGAGGCACGTTCCACCGGTATGCACCTATCAGAAGAGGTTCAGGAATGTTATTGATAGTTGAGATTGTCTGGTTGCAATCAGCAACTACTACCCCATCTCGGTACGCCAGAACTTTGCCTCCAGACCCACTCCAGGTCATTGCAATATGGTGCCACAACGAGTCTTTCAGGGTTTCACCAGCGTCGTTACCTATGTAGTTGATAGTTGTGCCGTCTGAAAGGACGTAATACTCGACCCATTTTCCGGTAGAGGATTCCCTGATAAGAAATTCGTATGCAATTGTCCAGGGAAAACTGCTGCTGCTTTCCTTGCTCACTCCGAATTCATTACTCATGTTACTTGAGGGATCAATTCTAATGAAAGCTGCGATTGTGCCACCTTCTCCCGGCAGATCCAGACCCGGACTGTCAGGCACAGTGATGTAACCTGCTCCGTTCAAATGCACAGCGCCCTCCACTACTCCGCTTGTCGCAGTTGCACCCCCTACAATCGGGCCATTATTGCCTGTGGCGGAATCGTCGTGCCCGAGAGCACTGCCATTGTCAAAACTCCAATAGCCGACTAAGCCATCCGTCAAGTCCGCGCATCCAGCACCCGTTGCCAATAGAATCACCAGCATTGCCCCCAAGATCACATTTCCCATTGTCTTCATGTTGCTTTCTCTAAAAAACGTTGTCATTTCCTCGCAGTTGAATCCACGCTTACGGCGCGGCTGCGAACAAGTCCTCTCAAAAGCCGGGTCTTCGTGAGTGGGATAGCCTGACGCGTCTCGAATGGGCTTCACTCCCACTCCTCCATGCTTACTTCACCATACAACACTTGTTGAAGCCGTCTATTGTGGTGACTACGTATTTTTTGCAGAAAGTTGAGAATCCAGGACACAGGACACAGGAGACAGGAGGACTTGAATATCGAATGACGAATATCGAATATCCAATGCCGAGGTAAGAAATCCGCGTAATCCGCGAAATCGGCGGTTTCAAATTCGTGTTTATTCGAGTTCATTCGTGGTTTCATTTCTGGTTGCGGCTAACGGCCAGGTCCTTCGCTGGCGCTCAGGACATCTGCGCTCCCACGCCGAAACGACCTCGACGGGGTGCTCGGCGAAATTCTTGCCATTTTTCGTTTTTATTTTGCACCCCGGGCTGGCGGAATCGTATAATACCCTACTCTCGAAGTAGGAATAAATGGGAATATAGACTATGAAACTTTCGACTCGTACGAGGTATGCCGTAAGGGCCATGATTGAACTGGCCCAGAACGAACCGAACAAGCCCCTGCAGCTCAAGCTCATCGCCAAGCGGCAGGACATCTCGATCAAATATCTTGAGCAGTTGATGGCTGTTCTTCGGTCCGCCGGGTTCATCAGGAGCGTGCGAGGCTCGAAAGGCGGGTACATCCTGGCCAGGCCCGCCAGCCAGATCACCCTCTGTGACATCCTGCACTGTCTGGAAGGGACGGTAACGACGGTCGAGTGTGTTGAAAACGCCGAGCGCTGCGTGCGGGCCGCCGAGTGCGCCGCAAGGCAGGTCTGGATCAAGGTCCAGAACGCGATTGACGGCGTGCTCCAATCCATCACGCTTCAGGACGTTGTGGATATGACCAGGGACGAAAAACTCGTGGATTACCAGATATGAACGAAAGAGCGCTGACCGACAAGAGAATACAGGACCTCGTTGAGGAGATTGCCCAGACCTACCGCGGCGATACGGGGATCAACTTCATCGACGTGTCCAACCTTCCCGTGCGGGACAAGATCGTGGAGGTCCTCGATCTGCTCATTGAGATTCTCTTCCCCGGCTACACGGGCAAACGAGCCGTCACGAAATCGAACGTCCATTTTATCGTGATCGACATCCTGTATCACATCTACGCGGAGCTTGCCGAGCAGATAGAGAGGGCGTACACCTATCAGTGCCGGATGCAGAAGTGCGATACGGGTGACTGCCGGGCCACGGCGGAAGACGCCACGCTGCACCTGTTGACGCAGGTGCCGCACATAAGAGAGATGCTCAAAGGCGACGTCGGGGCCGCGTTCGAGGGCGACCCGGCGGCCAAGTCGCACGAGGAAATCGTGATCAGCTACCCGTGCATCACCGCCATCGCGACGTACCGGATCGCCCACGAGCTGTTCCTCAAGCAGGTCCCGCTGATCCCGCGGATCATGTCCGAATGCGCGCACGCCAAGACCGGCATCGACATTCATCCGGGCGCCACCATCGGCAGGAACTTCTTCATCGACCACGGCACCGGCGTCGTGATCGGCGAGACAACGATCATCGGGGACAACGTAAAGATCTATCAGGGCGCGACCCTCGGAGCGATGAGCTTCCCCAGGGACGAAAGGGGCAGGATTATCAAGGGCCGCAAGCGACACCCGACACTAGAGGACGATGTGACCATCTACGCCGAGGCGACGATCTTAGGCGATGTCACCATAGGAAAAGGCTCGGTCATCGGCGGCAACGTCTGGATCAAGCAGTCCGTGCCCGCCGGATATACGGTGTCCACGGCCGGCGCCAACATAGTGTCCAAAACTTCCAGGACCGACGGCGACACGTACGAGATATAAGATGAACGAACGAGTCATCAAGAAAATCGAAAGCCTCAAAGAGCGCCGCAAGGCGGTAATCCTGGCCCACAACTACCAGGCGGGCGAGATTCAGGATCTGGCCGACTTCACCGGCGATTCGCTGGGCCTGAGCATCCTGGCGGCGCAAACGGACGCCCAGATCATCGTCTTCTGCGGCGTGCGCTTCATGGCCGAGACCGCGGCGATCCTCTGCCCCGACAAGAAGGTGCTTCTGCCCGAGAAGTCCGCCGGCTGCCCGATGGCGGATATGATCACCGCAGAGCAGCTTATCAAGCTCAAGCAGGAAAATCCCGATGCCCTGGTCGTCTGCTACGTCAACAGCACCGCGGACGTCAAGGCCGAGAGCGATTACTGCTGCACGAGCGCCAACGCGGTCGAGCTGGTCAATTCCCTGCCGGCGGACAAGCGGATCATCTTCGTGCCCGACCAGCACCTGGGCCGGTTTGTGGCCGAGCGGACGGGCCGGGACCTGATACTCTGGCCAGGCTACTGCACGACGCACGTGCGGATCACCGAAGACGATATCCGTAAAGCCAAGGCGAAGTATCCCGATGCGGTCGTCCTGGCGCACCCGGAATGTTCCGAGCCGGTCAAGGAGCTTGCGGACGAGCTGCTCAGCACGGGCCAGATGCTCAAGTTCGCCGCGAGAAGCGAAGCGAAACGCTTCATTGTCGCCACCGAAATCGGAATCATTCACGCGCTCAAGAAACAGAACCCGCGTGCCGAGTTTTATCCGGCCAGTGAACGGGCCGTCTGCCCGAACATGAAGAAGATCACTCTGGATAAGGTCGTCAGCTCCCTGGAGGACATGCAGTACGAAATCACGGTGCCGGAGCAGATCAGAACCAGAGCGAAGAAATCGCTCGATAGAATGGTAGAGGTTTTACCGACCCGATAGAAAGGATTAGACCCGATGGCAGAACAACCGAAATATCACTTGGAAACGCTGGCGCTTCACGCCGGCCAGACAGTAGATTCCGATACGCTCAGCCGGGCTGTGCCCATTTACCAGACCACGAGCTATTGTTTCAAGAATACCGAGCATGCCGCCAATCTCTTCGCGCTGAAAGAGTTCGGCAACATCTACACCCGCCTGATGAACCCGACGACGGACGTGCTGGAAAAGCGGCTGGCGGCCCTCGAAGGCGGCGTGGGTGGCCTGGCGCTGAGCTCGGGCCAGTCGGCGATCTACGTCAGCATCTTCAACATCTGCGGCTCCGGCGGACACATCGTATCCTCGAATTCGCTCTATGGCGGGACGGTGACGCTCTTTAGCCAGACCTTTGCCAAGCTGGGCATCGAGGTGACTTTCGTGGATCCGAAGGACCCGAAGAATTTCGCCAAGGCGATGAAGGACAACACCCGGCTGGTTTATATCGAGACGGTCGGCAATCCCAAGAACGACATCCTGCAGTACGAGAAGATCGCCGAGATCGCCCACAAGCACGGAATGCCGGTGATCTGCGACAACACGGTCACGACACCGATACTGTTCAGGCCGTTCGACTATGGCATCGACATTTCTGTCCACAGTTGCACGAAGTTCATCGGCGGGCACGGGACCTCCATCGGCGGCGCGATCATCGATTCGGGCAAGTTCGACTGGACCAACGGCAGGTATCCCGAGCTGACCGAGCCCGATCCGAGCTATCACGGTGTCAAGTACGTCGAAGCGGTCGGCCCGCTGGCCTACATCATCAAGGCCCGCACGCAATTCCTTCGCGATATGGGAAGCTGCATGTCGCCGTTCAATGCGTTCCTGTTCCTGCAGGGCATTGAGACGCTGCACCTGCGCATGCCCAGGCACTCGGAGAACGCCCTGAAGCTGGCCAAATGGCTCGAAAAACAGAAGTCCGTCAGTTGGGTGAACTATCCGGGGCTGGAGTCGCATCCGGACTACAAACTGGCTATGAAGTATCTGCCCAAGGGACAGGGGGCCATCGTGGGTTTCGGCATCAGAGGCGGCCGCCAGGCCGGCGTCAAATTTATCGACAGCGTGAAGCTGGCCAGCCATCTGGCCAACATCGGCGACAGCAAGACGCTGGTGATTCATCCGCCGAGCACGACCCATTCGCAGCTCAGCGAGGAAGAACAGTTAGCCGCGGGGGTTACGCCGGACTACGTCCGGGTCTCCGTCGGCACCGAACATATCGACGATATCATCGCGGACTTCGACCAGGCGCTCAAAAAGAGCGCTAAGGTCTGAGGTAAGCAACAACGCATAGCTAAGGACTCAGAACTGATTATGTGGGAATACACAGACAAGGTCAGAGACCACTTCTTCAACCCGCGGAACGTCGGTGAGATCGAAGACCCCGACGGCGTCGGCGAGGTCGGCTCGCTGGCGTGCGGCGACGCCTTGAAGCTGACGTTCAAGCTCGATGAAAAGGGCAGAATCAAAGAAGCAAAGTTCAAGACCTTCGGCTGCGCCAGCGCCATCGCATCGTCCTCGGTGCTGACCGAGATCATCAAGGGCCTGTCGCTGGAGGAGGCCGCCAAGGTCACCAACAAGGACATCGCCGACTACCTGGGCGGGCTGCCCGAACAGAAGATGCACTGCTCGGTGATGGGCCGGGAGGCCCTCGAGGCGGCCATTGCGAACTATCGCGGCGGAGGCGGCAAGAAGATCGAGCTCGAAGGCAACATCGTCTGCACCTGCTTCG
>Ga0316628_100005212_pt1 | contig 10357 bp, 2 predicted proteins | sample OWC_Aug_M2_C1_D5_FD_207648 | JGI IMG/M metagenome (GOLD analysis project Ga0316628, IMG submission 207648) | Wetland soil microbial communities from Old Woman Creek delta, Ohio, United States - OWC_Aug_M2_C1_D5_C | ecosystem: Environmental > Terrestrial > Soil > Wetlands | place: USA: Ohio... | reverse complement strand
ATTGGAGAGGTATCTCGCGGGTGTTGATCAATTTGGAAGGTCACGGCCGGGAACCCATTATGACAGATGTGGATATCAGCCGCACCATTGGCTGGTATACTTCCAATATCCCCGTGCTGCTGGATATTAGCCAGGCCGGTGACCTGTCCCAGGAAATTAAACATATCAAAGAGTTATTGAGAAAAATTCCCAATAAGGGCATTGGTTACGGGATATTGAAGTACTTAACCCCCCCGGAGAAAAAGCAAGGACTCCACTTTTCCTTGAAGCCGGAAGTCAGCTTTAACTACCTGGGGCAATTCCAGCAGCGGCTTAATGAAAGCGATAACAGCGGGAGCATCGGTTTTTCCCGGCTGCCGGCAGGGAATGATATAAGCCCGGAAAATGAGAGGTTTTTTACCATCGATGTGGGGGGGATAATGGTGGACTCCCGCTTAAACCTCTCTTTTCATTATAACGGCAATGAATATGAAAGAAGCAGTATCGAGGCTTTAGCCCGGTGCTATAAGTCCGCATTACTCGAGATTATCCACCATTGTATCACTAAAAAAGAAAAAGAATATACACCCAGTGATTTCACCAAAAAAGACATGGATATGGAGGAATTAAACGGTGTCCTGGATATGGTGGCAGACATTTCCATCGACTCGTAATAAAGAAAAATGATTTTGCCCTGGGTAATGGCAAACAAAGTATGAAAAAGAGGCGGCGGCGCTTGCTTTTAGCCCCGGAGAAGTGCCAGGTTTGACATTACCTTGCTCACAATATGGAGGAAAAATGAGCAACGACCCAAACATTAAAGATATCTATTCCTTAGCCCCTTTACAGGAAGGATTCTTGTTTCACTGGCTGCTTGATGAGAGCTCTTCAACCTATTTTGACCAGATAGAATATACTCTCATCGGGAACATCGATGTCGATTTATTGGAAATGAGTGTTAATCAACTCATCGAGAGATACGATATTTTAAGAACAATATTCATATATGAAAAAGTCAAGGCACCCATACAGGTGGTCTTAAAAAAGAGAACGGCCAAAATCCATTTCGAGGATATATCCCATTTAAATGGGGAAGAGCAAAAAAACGAGTATATCAAAAAATTTAGACAGGGCGACCGGGAAAAAGGGTTTGACCTGTCCAAAGATTTGCTCATGAGAATAACACTGTTCCGGTGGGCAGAGAATCAAGCCAGGCTTATATGGAGCTTTCATCACATCCTCATGGATGCCTGGTGTTTGGAAATTCTTTATAAGGAATTGGTGCACATTTATGCTTCATTAAAAAAAGGAGAATCACTGCAATTGGAGCCGGTCATACCCTATAAAAATTATATCCAATGGCTGGAACAGCAGGATAAAGAAGAAGGATTGCGTTATTGGCAAGAATATCTTTCCGGCTATGAGAGCCCGGCAGTTGTTCCTGGGTTCAATAACAACCGAAGCAATAAAAAATCCGAATTGATTCGATATCAATACAACATCGACCCTCTATTATCGGAGGGTTTGTGGAATATTGCCGGCGAAAATAATGTAACCACCAATACGATATTCCAAACCATATGGGGTATTTTGCTGCAGAAATACAATAATGTGGAGGATGTGGTTTTTGGAACCGTGGCTTCCGGGAGACCTGCTGACCTTGACGGAATTGAAAAAATGGTGGGATTCTTTATGAATACTATCCCGGTGAGAATTACATTGGACAATGATTGGGACTTTCTCCGGCTTCTCCACCGCGTCCAGCAGCGGGAGATACTTTCAAAATCCTACGAATATTTTCCCCTGGCTGAAGTCCAGTCGTGTTCAATACTAAAGAAAGATTTAATCAATCATGTCATGGTCTTTGAAAGCCGGCCGGTAATGGCCGATAAGAATAGGAAAAGCAATGACCACTCCATTAAGGAGGACAAAAACAATCCCAGGCTTTTTAATTTTTCAATGGTAAATACAGAATCTTTTCACCAGATAAACTATGATTTTGCCCTGGTTGTTATTCCAGGCAATATGTTCAAATTGGCATTATATTTCGAACCTTCTGCTTATGAAGGTGATTTTATAAACAATATTGCCATGCACATCATTGAAGCCCTTAAACACGTGGTGGAAAAACCGGGCATAGATGTAAGGAAAATCGAAATCTTAAGTAACGAAGAAAAAAAGAGATTACTGCTGGATTTTAATCAAACCGGTGTAAATTATCCCAAAGATAAAACCCTTCATCAATTATTTGCGGAACAAGTAGAAAAGATGCCGGATGAAATCGCCGTGGTGGGCATGACGCACTGCCTGGAAGGAACGATGGCAATCACCTACAGGGAACTGGATATAAAATCCGATCGATTGGCAAGACTGCTGCGTGCCAGGGGTGTTAAACCGAATACAATTGTGGGAATAATGCTGCCCCGTTCTATTGAAATGATTCTTGGTATTCTATCTGTCTTGAAAGCTGGGGGCGCTTATTTACCAATCGATAAAGAAAACCCACCAAAGCGAATAAAATATATGTTGGATGATGCGAATACCCCTCTATTACTCACACAGGACAGCGTCATCGCCAAACTTTCCTTCATCGATTTACAAGGGCTGCACACTTCTGGCGCAAAAGTACACCGAACCGGCATAAGGAAACAGATTACAGATTTAGAGAACCATTTACCCATACCTGACCGCAGCCTGGTTAGTTATGAAAAATACAGTAACGATATTGGCCTGGCATTGGCCAAAAATACCATCGCAATACAGGGCAGCCGCGGCTGCCCCTATAAATGTATTTATTGTCATAAAATATGGCCTAAAACACATGTTTTTCGTTCTGCCGAGCATATCTTTAACGAAATAAAACTGTATTATAATATGGGAGTGAAACGCTTTGGTTTTTTTGATGACATTTTCAATTTAAACGAAAATAACAGCAGAAAATTTTTTAAGCTAATCATTGAAAATAAATTGAAAGTACAGTTTTTTTTCCCCAACGGTGTGCGCGGGGACCTATTAACCCGGGATTATATCGATCTGATGGTGGAGGCCGGGACCATCCACCTGGGAATGTCTTTGGAAACCGCTTCGCCCCGGCTTCAGAAGGCTATCAAGAAAAATTTAAATGTAGATAAATTACACCAAAATATGGTCTATATGTGTGAGCAGTATCCCCATGTCATCACAGAACTATTTACCATGCATGGTTTTCCCACTGAAACAGAAGAGGAAGCCAAAATGACCCTGGATTTTATCAAAAGCCTCAAGTGGGTCCATCTGCCACTGCTAAACATTTTAAAAATTTACCCCAATACCGATATGGCAGACTTTGCCGTTGAAAACGGGATATCCGCAGATGCCATACTCAGGTCTGCAAATTTGGCTTTCCATGAACTGCCGGAAACCTTACCCTTCGACAAAAATTTCACATTGAAATGCCAGGCGGATTTTCTCGATTATATGTTATCCAAAGAACGATTATTGCATGTGCTGCCCTATCAAATGAAAGTATTAACCATGGGCGAAATGATACAAAAATATAACAGCTATTTGCCCACGGAAATCAATCGATTGGATGATTTACTGAAGCTGGCCGGTATTGAGCGGGAAGAATTGAAACCGGTCCCGTTATTAGATGAAGACTATATGAAGGCACACGATTTGGATAAAAAAATGAAAATGCATTTTCCCGCCCGGGAAAAACTTCAAAATGCGTTAAAAATTTTACTTATCGATGTGTCCCGCTCTTTTAGCGGCGAGTGTGATATGCTCTATGATGTGAGTGAACCTCCATTGGGTTTGATCTATCTCTTGACCTATCTAAATAAAACCTTCGGGAGTAAAGTTAAAGGGAAAATAATCAAATCCAGGACCGATTTTGATAGTTATGCAGACCTAAAAACAGTATTAGAGGATTTTAAACCGGGACTGATCGGCATGCGAAGTTTAACCTTTTTTAACCAATTCTTCCATAAAACCGCAGCAATGATTCGCCATTGGGGATTCGATGTCCCCATTATCGCCGGCGGCCCCTATGCCACAAGCGATTATAAACGAATTTTGCAAGATAAACATGTGGACCTGGTGGTTTTAGGGGAAGGCGAAGTTACCTTCAGTGAATTTGTTGGTAAATTTATGGAAAATAATCGCAAAATGCCGGGAGAAAAGGCTTTAAAAGAAATCCCAGGCATTGCCTTTGTCCCGGGAAAAGAAAAACAAACCAATCTATATGCTCGTGAAATTATCATGTTGGATGAATTATCAGGGGTATTAATCAAGGAATCAGGCTTGAATTCGGAACATATCGGTCTACCCCACCATTTGGCTTATACCATGTTTACTTCGGGTTCGACAGGGCAGCCCAAAGCAGTATTGGTAAGGCAGCAAAATGTGGCCCGGCTGGTGAAAAACACTAACTTTATTTCCTTAAAGGAAGGAGATAACCTATTGCAAACCGCACCACTGGAGTTTGATGCCTCTACAATTGAAATCTGGGGCTCTTTGTTAAATGGATTAAGTTTATTTCTTACTACTGAAAACAATATTTTAAACCCGGATGAGTTAAAGGAATTGATAAGAAAAAATAATATCGATCTCATGTGGATGACATCGCCGTTATTCAACCGGATGTTAGAAATAGATATTGACATTTTCTACGGGTTAAAACATATCATTATCGGAGGCGATGCGCTTTCTCCCACTCATATTAATCGATTGAGAAATCGGTACCCCCGGTTGAATATCATTAATGGTTATGGCCCTACGGAAAATACGACTTTTTCAACCACTTATTTAATCGATAGAGGATATGAAGGCCCTGTTCCCATTGGGAAGCCCATCACCAATTCAACAGCATATATTCTAGACAAATATAATAACCTTGTACCCATTGGGGTGGCCGGGGAATTGTGTGTCGGGGGAGACGGCGTATCGACAGGGTATCTCAATAACCCGGGGCTCACCCAACAAAAATTTATCGCCAATCCCTTTGTGAAACATGACGTCTTATATCGAACCGGGGATAAAGCCAGGTGGCTGCCCGATGGCAATATCGAGTTTTTAGGCCGGTTGGATACCCAGGTAAAAATACGGGGAATACGCATCGAGTTAGAAGAGATAGAGAGGCATCTGCTAAGCCATCAAGATATAACGGATACCATTGTAATTGCAGAAGAAGGCGATTATGGGGAGAAAGAACTCAATGCCTTCGTGGTTTGCGACAAACCCATCGAATTATCCGAAATGAGGAACTTTCTTGGAAAGAAATTGCCAGATTATATGATACCCTCCTGTTTTCTACAAATCGAAAAGATCCCGTTAACTCCAAATGGCAAAGTAGACCGAAAAGTACTTTTCGAGAAAGGAAGGCGACTTCGCAGTTCGCAGCAATACCTGGCGCCTCGACTTGAAATCGAACGTCAAATTGCGGATATATGGGAACAAGTACTAAAGGTAAACTCGGAAGAAATCGGGGTTTATGATAATTTCTTTGACCTGGGGGGTGATTCAATTAAAGTGATCCAGGTACGCAGTCGGCTGAACCAATACTTTAATAAAAATATTAAGATTACCCTATTGTTTGAATATCCCACTATCCATTCCCTGGCTCAATTTTTGAAGGAGGAACACGGAGACGAAGAAATCGACCGTTCCAATGAGATAGATAAAGGTAAAGAGAAGTTGCAGCAGCGATTGAATAGAAGAAAAGGAAATTGAAGGGAGGACAAAAGATGATCCTGGAAATGGTGGCGGATATTCCCATCGGTTCATAAAAAAATGGAGAAAAAATGAGCAGTGACAAAAACATTAAAGACATCTATTCCTTAGCTCCGTTACAGGAAGGTATCCTGTTTCACTGGCTGCTTGATGAAAGCTCCTCAACTTATTTTGACCAGATGGAATATACCCTCATCGGGAAAATCGATGTCGGTCTATTGGAAAATAGTGTTAATAAAATCATCGAGAGATACGATATTTTAAGAACAATATTCATTTATGAAAAAGTCAAGGCACCCATACAGGTGGTCTTAAAAGAGAGAACGACCAAAATCTATTACGAGGATATTTCCCATTTGGGCGGGGAGGAGCAAAAGAACGAGTATATAAAAAAATTTAGAAAAAGAGACCGCGAGAGAGGGTGCGATCTGTCCAAAGATTTGCTCATGAGAATAGCATTGTTCCAGTGGGGAGAGAATCAAGTCAGGCTCATATGGAGTTTTCATCACATCCTCATGGATGCCTGGTGTTTGGAAATTCTTTATAAGGAATTGGTGCACATTTATGCTTCATTAAAAAAAGGAGAACCGCTGCAATTGGAGCCTGTCATACCCTATAAAAATTATATTCAATGGCTGGAACTGCAGGATAAAGAAGAAGGATTGCGTTATTGGCAAGAATATCTTTACGGCTATGAGAGTCCGGCAGTTGTTCCTGGGTTCAATAACAACCGAAGCAATAAAAAATCCGAATCGGTTAGATATTTCTATAACATCGACCCACTATTATCGGACGGTTTGTTGAATATGGCAGGAGAAAATAATGTAACCGCCAATACAGTATTCCAAACCCTTTGGGGCATTTTGCTGCAGAAATACAATAATGTGGAGGATGTGGTGTATGGGGCAGTGGCTTCCGGGAGACCGGCCGATCTTAGCGGAATTGAAAAAATGGTTGGATTTTTTATAAATACTATCCCGGTGCGAATTACATTGGGAAAAGACCGCAGTTTTCTCCAGCTTCTTCGCCGCGTCCAGCAGCGGGAGATATTATCGAAATCCTACGAATATTTTCCCCTGGCTGAGGTCCAGTCGTGTTCGCCGCTAAAAAAGGATTTAATCAATCATGTCATGGTCTTTGAAAGCCGACCGGTAATGATCGATAGGCAAGAAAAAAGCAAAAGCCATACCATAAAGGAAAACACAAGGAATCCCAGGTCCTTTGATCTGACCCTGGTAAATGAGGAATCTTCTCACCAGATCAATTATGATTTTGCCCTGGTTATCACTCCCCAGAATCCGTTCGTATTGGCATTGTATTTTGAACCCTCCGCTTATGAAGGCGATTTTATACACAATATTGCCATGCACATCATTGAAGCCATCAAACAGGTAGTGAAAAACCCGGGTATCGATGCCAGGAATATCGAAATCTTAAGTAAGGAAGACAAAAAGAAATTACTGGTTGATTTTAATCAAACAGACACAGCATATCCCAAAGATAAGACCATCCATGAGCTATTCGTAAAACAGGTGGAAAAGACACCGGATAATATCGCCGCTGCCGGTGAAGGAACTACCGGTCCATGGCAGCGATTCATACAGTTAACCTACCGGGAATTAAATAAAAAGGCCAATCGACTGGCCTATTTGCTAAAAAAAAGGGGTGCCACCCTGGACGTTGTAGCCGGCATAATGGTGCGCCATTCCATCGAGATGATTGTAGGCATATTGGGGATATTAAAAGCAGGCGGGGCATTCTTGCCCATTGATCCCGGTTATCCCCAAAAACGGGTTCTCTCGATGTTAAATGACAGTTGTGCCCCTATTCTCCTCGCAACCGCCAATGTTTTAGATAGGGGAGATTCTTTATTTACCGCTTTACAAGGGCCCCAGTTACAATTACCCCGAAGCGAAATACGGGTTACACCCCGGCGCCCACAGGTGAGGTTTGGCCGTGATATCGTAATAATGGATGAAGGAACGGAAATACTGAACGATGGACCCCACCAGGACCTTGAAATCGTAAATCGATCTAATGACCTGTCATATGTTATTTTTACCTCCGGGTCCAGTGGGACACCCAAAGGTGTTTTGGTGGAGCATGGAGCCCTGGTGAATCTTTGTTTTTGGCATAACCGTTGTTACAAGGTTACGGAGCGGGATCATGCCAGCAAATATGCAGGATTTGGCTTCGATGCATCCATATGGGAAATATTTCCATATTTAATCGCCGGGGCTTCATTATACATCATCGATGATGCCATTAAATTGGATATGCAAGCCTTGAATCGCTGTTTTGAGACCCATGACATCACGATTGGTTTCTTACCTACGCAAATATGTGAACAATTCATGTCATTGAACCGGGAGAATCGTTCACTGCGGATACTGCTTACCGGTGGTGATAAATTAAATATATTCCATAAAAAAAACTACGAGCTCTATAATAATTATGGGCCCACGGAAAATACAGTGGTGGCTTCATCATATTTGGTTGATGGATACCGGGAAAATATCCCCATCGGTAAGCCCATCGGTAACAGTAAAATATATATACTGGCTAAAAATAGGAAGCACCTTCAGCCCACGGGAATGCCCGGGGAATTATGCATCGGTGGGGACAGCCTGGCCAGGGGTTATCTGAATGATGCGGAACTGGCAAAAGAAAAATTTAGAGATGATTTGGCTTGGAACGGTCAACGGCTCTACTTTACCGGTGATTTAGCCCGCTGGCTGCCGGATGGAAATATAGAATTTTTAGGAAGAATCGACCAACAGGTGAAGATTAGAGGGGTTCGCATCGAACCGGGGGAAATTCAATATCAATTGAATACCCATCCTAAGGTTAAAGGCGCGTGGGTTATGACCGGGGAAGGGGATAATGGCGAAAGTGAACTCTGTGCCTTTGTGGTCTGTGAGAAAGCCCTGGAATTGTCTGAATTGAAGGAATACCTTGTGGGGAAATTACCCGATTATATGATCCCCTCCTATTTTCTACAAATTGACAAAATTCCTTTAACCCTAAATGGTAAGGTAGACAGGAACGCACTTTTTGAAAAAGGAAAACGCTTCCGCAGCTCGAACGAATTCATCGCCCCCCGCTTTGAAATCGAGCGTCGGATCGCTGAGGTTTGGAGACAGGTACTCAAGGTGGACCGGGAAGAAATCGGGATTTACGATAATTTCTTTGACCTGGGCGGCGATTCCATTAAAGTTATCCGGATGCGCAGCCGGTTGAAAGAAATTACCGGGAAGGATATCCGGGTGACCGACTTATTCGAGTACCCCACCATCGATACCCTGGCACGGTTTTTAAAGCAGGAAGAGGGAAATGAAAAAATCGACGAAGCAATCGACCGTTCCGCCAGGATAAATAACGGTAAAACGTCTCTGCAACAGCGATTGAAACAAAGAAAAAAAAATTGAAAGGAGGACGGCAGATGATCGAAAATAGACCCTTTGGTGTTAAATTGATTCACTGTGGAAATATAAACCCGGCCAATCCCATCGATAAAGAGGAAAAAAATTTATTTTTTATGCCTATGGGATTACCAGCATTGGCTGATTTGTTAAAACAAATGGGTGTTGATGTGGAGATTATTCACTCGGACCTGGAACAGGGCCATAGGATTGAGGATATCGTGAATTTTGATACCCTCGATGCGGTGGGATTTGATTGTCACTGGATCAATCAAGCACTGGTGGTCCTGAACACAGCGGCATTGATTAAGAGAATTAAACCCGGGGTATTTATTTTTTTAGGGGGTTTTAGTGCCAGTTTGTTTGCGGAAGAGATTGTGTCCACTTATCGGCAGGTGGACGCGGTGATAAGAGGAGATGCGGAAATTCCCCTCCAGGAGCTCTGTCGGGCCCTCCGGGGGGAAATACCGGTCGAGAAGGTGCAAAACCTGGTATGGAAAGACAGAGAGGAACATGTACATGCGAATCCATTTACCTATACCATAACGGCAGAGGAAATGGACAAACTGGATTTTACTGCCTTTCACCTGGTCCGCAATTTTGATTTTTATAAATATACTTCAAAGTACTGGACCACCTTCCCGCAGATGTCCGATTCCCAGATGTTTTTACTTGAGGTGGGCCGCGGCTGCCAATTCGCCTGTACCTTTTGCGGGGGCAATTGTGACGCTCAATACCGCATAAATAAACGAAAAAAAACCATTGCCAGGTCTGTCGATTCGGTTATCGGTACCATAAAAAAAGCTGTCTCCGCCGGGTTTAATACCTTTTATACCTGCCTGGAATGGGACGATTCCCAGGAATGGTATATCCAGTTGTTCAACCGAGTCCGACAGGAAAACCTGAAAATCAATTATGCCTATGGATGCTGGGGACTCCCTTCTAAAAGCCTTATCGACTCGCTCTCCGACAACTTCAAAAATGCCATTATCGAAATATCACCTGAAACCGGGAATATCGAACTCCGTAAAAAAAATAAAGATATTCGCATCTATTATACCAATGAACAATTGGAACAAACCCTGGATTATGCGGAGAAAAAAGGAAATGTAAAAATCCATCTCTATTTCGGTTATTATTTAGCCGGCGATACTAAAGAAACCATATTGGAAACCTTTGCTTATATTTTACATCTGATCTCAAAGTACCCCAACCTGCTCATTGCTGCATTCTCCAATTTTTCC
>Ga0316628_100005211_pt1 | contig 10357 bp, 10 predicted proteins | sample OWC_Aug_M2_C1_D5_FD_207648 | JGI IMG/M metagenome (GOLD analysis project Ga0316628, IMG submission 207648) | Wetland soil microbial communities from Old Woman Creek delta, Ohio, United States - OWC_Aug_M2_C1_D5_C | ecosystem: Environmental > Terrestrial > Soil > Wetlands | place: USA: Ohio... | reverse complement strand
ACATTCTGCCCTTTCAGCTGACAAAGGCCCAGGAAAATGTATTCAGCGACATCCTCTGTGACATGAAGAGACCCCACCCAATGAACAGACTAATGCAGGGTGACGTTGGGTGCGGGAAGACTGTTGTTGCATTGATGGCCATGACTGTTGCGGCCGAATGCGGATACCAATCAGCCCTCATGGCGCCGACAGAGATACTCGCAGAACAACATTATATTAATATCTACAGATTAATAGAAAACCTTGGTCTGAAGATATGTCTTTTGACGGGAAGCAAGAAAGACAGGCGGATCGACGAGATCGCATCCGGAGAGATCGACATGGTTGTGGGAACTCATGCGCTCATTCAGGAGGGCATAGTTTTTAAAAACCTCGGGCTCGCCGTGATAGACGAGCAGCACCGTTTCGGGGTCATGCAAAGAGCCCTGCTTAAGAAAAAGGCGGTCAATCCCGATGTCCTCGTCATGACGGCTACGCCGATACCCAGGACACTCGCACTCACGCTGTATGGAGATCTTGATTACTCGGTCATCGACGAGCTCCCTCCGAACAGGCAGCCTGTGAAAACCCTCCTTTTTCACTCAAAACAGAAAGAATCCATATACAGGCTTATCAGGGAAGAGGTAAAAAAGGGAAGGCAGGTATATGTCGTGTATCCGGTGATCGAAGAGTCGGAAAAAACCGATATGAGATCCGCGACATTAGGGAAAACAGCCTTCGAGAAGTTTTTCCCTGAATTCAGGACCGCTCTGATTCACGGCAGGATGAAGGCAACGGAAAGAGAGCTCATAATGGAATCCTTCAAGCAGGGAGAGATAGACATACTGGTCAGCACAACGGTAATAGAAGTGGGCGTTGACGTGCCAAATGCATCGCTTATGATTATAATACATGCAGAGAGGTTCGGCCTTTCGCAGCTTCACCAGTTGAGGGGAAGGACCGGCAGGGGTTCACACCAATCCTATTGCTTAATGGTGGCATATGAACCCTTTGGACAAGAGGCGAGGAGAAGGCTTGATATCATGGTAAAGAGTAACGACGGTTTCAGGATAGCCGAGGAAGACCTGAACATACGGGGTCCGGGTGAATTTTTTGGGACGCGTCAATCCGGCCTGCCGGACCTCAGGATTGCAAACATAGTAAGAGATGCCCGGCTCCTCAGTGAAGCGCGGAGAGAGGCTTTTACCTTCATTGAGAAAGACCCTGACCTGAAGGGTTACCCTATTCTGAGGAGAGCCCTCGAGACATTCTGGGAAGGGAAGATCGAGCTGTATAAGACCGGCTGAGGGGAACATGCTTAAAAAATTAAAAGATAATTTTGACAGCGGAGTCGAAAAGATCAAATGGTTTTCATCACTGCTTTCAGATCGGCTGAAGATAGAGATTTCAGTGATGAAACTGCTTCACCAGTCGGAACAGATGGAGAAAAAAAAGGACGACTTGATGAAAACAATAGGACGGCGGGTGTATGAGTTGAAAGAGTATCCCGACAGGCACGCGCTTAAAGACACGGTCGTCACGGATGCATTGAATGAGATCGAGGTGATAAACGCAGAAATAGAATCATTAAAAAGAAAGGCATCGGAGATCAGCAAGATTGAGGGGTAACTCAATAAATTTGTCATTGACTCGAGAATACCCCTCTTTGGCAAAGAGGTCTGCGATTCGTAGAGGGTTAGGGGAGATTTTGTAGATAATATGCGAAAGTATTATTTCTTTAAATCCCCCTTCATCCCCCTTTTCCAAAGGGGGAGTAAATATGATGCATGATCTGATTCCACAAATCCTGGCCTTTATCTTCGGTTCCGTCATCGGTTCATTCCTGAATGTCTGTATCTACAGAATGCCCAGGAGCATGTCGATAATCACACCTTCTTCGAGGTGTCCTTCCTGCAATATCCCCATAAGAGCCTATGATAACATTCCGATGTTAAGCTATCTTTTGCTGGGCGGCAGATGCAGGGTATGCAAGGCAAGGATACCGTTAAGATATCCTCTGGTCGAATTCCTGAACGCCGCGTTATACGTTTCGGTCCTGTGGAGGTTCGGTCTTGACTGGCATACGCTCGTATATTTTATCTTCTGTTCCGCCCTCGTCGTCATAACCTTCGTTGATCTCGATTTTCAGATAATACCTGACAGAATCACCCTGCCCGGTATACTGATAGGCCTTATCGCAGGATCATTGCTGATGCCGGATCCTTTTATGCGGAATGCGCTTCTTGGATTCAAGGCATCGATCATCGGCCTCTTTGCCGGCGGGGGGCTGTTTTACGCCATAGCTGTTCTCAGCAAGGGTGGGATGGGTGGCGGCGATATAAAAATGATGGCGATGGTCGGCGCTCTGATGGGATGGAAATCCGTGCTTTTAACCACTTTTCTCGGCAGTCTCACCGGCGCCGCCTTCGGAATTACCCTCATGATTTTCAAGGGGAAAGGCAGAAAAACAAAGATACCATTCGGGCCCTTCCTCGCCCTCGGCACTCTCATCACACTTTTTTACGGACAGGAAATATTTCATTGGTATTTCTACAGGTAGCCATAACATGAGTGCAGAGATCATATTTTTATATTCAATAGCGTTACTCACCGCGGTCATGGGGGTTTTGCTTCTCCTCAGGATATTCAGCCGTTATTACAGGGCAAAAAAAAACCTCGAACAAAAAGAGGTGTCTCAGGTCAGTTTTGTTGTGGACACCTTTCACGAGCTTGTATCCCAGCTTAAAGAGAAAGAACGGGAGCTTGAAATCCTGCGGAAGAAGGCAGAAGACAGGGCAACAGCGATCGAAGGGTATAACGAGAATATATTGCAGAGCGTACCGAGCGGGGTGATCAGTTTTGATGAGGAAATGAAGATTACAAAGGTAAATCTCGCTGCCGAGAAGATTTTAGAGATCAGAGGCGAAATGGCTATCGGAAAACACCATCAGGAGGCTCTGAACAAACCGATAACAGACTTTTTGAAAGACAGAAAGGTAATCGAACGGGGTGAGATCGGATATGTAACTCCTTCCGGGAAGAGGATATGGCTTGGTCTTGCCCTCTCCCCCCTTAAAGACCGTGAAGGCAGGGCGATAGGCCAGATACTTGTTTTTACGGACCTCACCCATCTCAAGGCAATCGAGTCGCAGATGGAACTGAGAAACAGACTTTCCAGTCTCGGCGAGATATCGGCGGGGATAGCCCATGAGTTAAGAAATCCGATGGGGGTAATCGCCGGTTATACAAAGCTCCTGTCAAAAAGGGCGGATAACTCCCTGAAACCGACTGTGGAAGCAATATCAAAGGAGATCGTAGTTATGGACAGGATCATCTCTGATTTCCTCTCCTTTGCAAAACCTGTTGAACTCAATCTAACGGACATCGATCTGAAGACCGTCATCAAAAATTGTGTAGCATCAGTTAAAGGCGAACGAAATGATGTTATTGTTAAGCTGAACGTTGACAGACTGCCTGTCATAAAAGGCGACGAAGTGCTTTTACGGCAGGCATTGATAAATCTCATACAGAATTCGGTCGAATCAATGCCGCAGGGGGGGAGTCTGATGATAAAGGCAACCCCTTCAGCCGGTGTCGCCGGGAATTTTCTGGACATATTCATTGCTGACACCGGCCACGGCATTTCGGAAAACATAAAGGATAAGATATTCCTGCCGTTTTTCACTACAAAAGAAAAGGGAACGGGCCTGGGTCTTGCAATAGTTCACAAGATAGTCGTATCCCATGGAGGCAGCATCTCCGCCGACTGCAGTGACAAAGGTACGATGTTCAGGATAAGACTGCCCGTTAAATAACCAATAACCACCCTTCGACGTGCTCAGGGTGACATTGTGAGCTTGTCATGGTGGACCTGCCGAACCATGCAAATTGGAGTTTATTTGGTGCCTGGCCATTGGTACTTGGTTATTGCTGCGAACGGTATGTTAAAATCAGATATGCCGAAAATCACCATACAGGATTTTCTCAGGAAAAAGGCAGAGAAGAAAAAAATCACAATGCTGACCGCATATGACTACCCTTTTGCAAAGATAGTCGATGAAGCAGGTATCGATGGTATTATAGTCGGTGATTCACTTGGAATGGTTGTTCAGGGGCTTGAAAATACACTCCCGGTCACAATGGATGAGATGATTTACCACGCAAAAATCGTGGCAAGGGCAGTTCAAAATACGATGGTTGTCGGAGACCTTCCCTTCATGTCTTACCAGGCAAGCGTTGAAGAGGCGATAAGAAATGCCGGTCGTTTCATCAAAGAGGCAGGTGCATCTGCAGTGAAAATCGAGGGTGGCGCTGAAGTGGCAGACCGTATACGTGCTCTTGCGAGATCCGACATACCTGTCATGGCGCATATAGGCTTGACTCCGCAGTCAATTCACAGGATGGGCGGCTACAAAGTTCAGGGCAAGACAGAAGAATCTGCGAAAAGACTGATGGAGGAAGCACATATTGCAGAGGATGCAGGGGCTTTTTCGTTACTGCTTGAGGCAATTCCGATGGGACTCGCAAAAAGGATTACACAAGAACTTACAATCCCCACCATCGGCATTGGCGCGGGACCTCACTGTGACGGACAGGTGCTTGTTCTTCATGACGTAATTGGTCTGTTTGAAAGGTTCCTCCCGAAGTTCGCCAAACGATATGCAAACTTAAAAGACGAAGCTTTAAATGCTGTCAAAATCTATAAAGAAGAAGTTGAAAAAGGAGTTTTCCCATCCGCAGAACAGAGTTTCAAGTAAAAACCGGATTTCAATTCCAGGAATTAAGTGATTCCCGATCGGTATGCGCGATGTCATGGTGTCAGCTTGCAGAATCTTCGCTGTCGCTGAACTCTAAGATGAGGCGTCTCTAATAAGACCCGTTGTGTATTGTGAGCAAAACGTATTATAGTACTTCATGCTGAGCAAAGAAAAAACATGGGGAAAGCTGGTTGCAACCGGTAAAGTTCAGGGCAGCATGCCTTCGGGTGTTTTGGATCTTAGTGGTCTTGACCTGACAGGCGCAGACCTCACCGAAACAGATCTGAGGGGCGCCATTTTCAACGGTGCAAACCTGATCGGCGCGGCCTTTGTCAAGGCATATCCTATCGGCGCCGATTTCCGCAAGGCTGCGCTGAGAAAAGCAATTTTGACCGAGGCGAAATGTATGGCTGCCATGTTCGATGAAGCAGACCTTAGTGAAGCTAAGGTGAACTCGGCTGAACTCAGCGCTGCGAGTCTTCGGGGTGCCAACCTTGCAAAAGCAGATCTCCAAAACACCTTCCTTACCAGTTCTGTTCTTGAGGGGGCAAATCTGAGAGGAGCCAATCTCGTGAAGGCTCAATTGAGCGCAGCCAACCTGAGCGGCGCGGACCTCAGCGAGGCCAACCTGAGCGGCGTGGACTTTAATGGTGCTAAGCTCGGCGGAGCAAGACTTGAAAGAGCAAACCTCACAGAGGCGGACTTCAACTATGCAGACCTCTCGGGTGCCGACCTGAATGGCGCCAACCTTCAAGGAAGCAAAATGGTTAATGCCAATCTCGAGCGTACGCGGAACATAACGATTCAACAGCTTTCTCAGGCAGCTACCCTTGTGGATGCCCGACTGGATCCTGCCATCAGGGAACGGCTTCAGGCAGACTATCCTCATCTTTTTGTCGATCTGCAAGGGTAAGGTTTCCTGCCCGCCATAATTAGTCGTCTTAATCGTAGCAAAAGGGGGAGATTGCTTCGCTTCGCTCGCAATGACAGACAATAGCGAAACGATATGATGTCATTGCGAGGAATCCCGAACGCTTTCGGGATGACGCGGCAATCTCAAAGGATCTCACTCCCGCATGAATTATTTGAAGAGTCTCTATCATTCTCTACGAGTCTCCACGTCTCAATTTACGCCTGCCGGTAGAAATTGTCGTCAGGAATGTGGAAGACAAAATAGTCGGTCTCTTCATGATATACAGGACTCATGATGAAATTCACTTCATCTGCAAAACTTTGCGTGATCGAAAGCAGTCTTTCCTGTATCCTGTTCCAATCAAATTGGGAGATAATCTCCACGATATAGAAACTCGATAGTGCCTGGATCCATGAGTATCCGTCAAGTCCCTGCTTCATGGCTCCATCAATCTCAGCGCGTCGTTCTCCGGATGCCCGGATATCCCACGAAACAATCAAATGCATTTTGCTGTTACCAGTACCCTACAGTTACCTATTCCCAAATTCAGCGATAAGAATGGTCATTGCGAGTGAAACGAAGCAATCTGACGCAGAGCGTTATTCCGAGCGGAGCGAGGAATCTCCTTCGAGATTGCCACAGGCTCCCGCCTTCGCAACGGCCTTTCAGGCCGGATTGCCACGCACCCTTCGGGTGCTCGCAATGACAGGCGCAATCGATACTTGCAATGATAATCGCGGGATTTGGGCTATTCTTTATTTATCTTTAAATCCAACCGTTTCATCTATAATGAACATCGGCCTCTTTCTGGATTCATCAAAATTCCGCCAGAGATATTCACCGATAACGCCAAGCATTATGAGCTGCACGCCTGATACCATGAGGAGGACGACCATCAGAGATGCCCACCCTTCCACTGGCACCGAGAAAAACAGCCTGTTCGTAATGATGAAAAGTGAATAGAGGAAACCAAGGAGAGCAATCAATATCCCGACAACCGAGATCATGCGCACGGGAAAATAGGAGAAGGATACAAAGGTATCGATGAACAGTTTAATCTTCTTGCCCGTGGTCCACTTTGATACACCTTTCTGCCGGATTCCCTTCTTATATGTAATCAACTTCTGCCGATAGCCGCTCCAGAGAATAAGACCGAATATTGAAGTGTTCTTCTCTTTCATGGATGTAACTGCATCAACAACTTTCCTGTCGATAAGAAATACATCGGTCCCACCCTCCGGCATATTTCCCAACGCAAATCTTCTAACCAGTTTATAGTAAAGTCGCGGAAAGGCTCTGAGTGAACGTTCCTTCCATTCTCTCACACCAATTATCACTTCATGGCCTCTTTTCCATTCTTCGATAAGGTTCTGAACCATCTCCGGCGGATCCTGGAGATCTGCAGAGATAAACGCGCAGGCATCACCTCCTGCGTAGCTAAGTCCTGCGAGGCATGCCGCATGACTGCCGAAGTTCCTCGAAAATTTTATGATTTTTATTCTGGGATCCTTGCCGGAAAGATCTCTTAAGACACTGAAAGAGCGGTCTGATGAACCATCATCAATAAAAATAAACTCGAATTCATTCTTTGACCTCTCCGCAGACTCTTGCAAGCGCATGTAAAGACCCGGAATATTCTCCTCTTCATCGTATACGGGAATTATGATCGAAATCAGTGCCAATCTTTATTTCTCCCTGTTCGTTTCTCCGGTATCTGTCCGTCTTTTCCATTGTTCAATCTCGTCCTTGATATGCCGGACAATGCGTGCAGGAACGCCTGCGACAAGAGAATACGGAGGGATTATAGTATGTTCCCGGACAACTGAACCTGCCGCAATAACGCTATGATGTCCGATCTTTACACCCTGCAGAATCGTCGCGTTTTCACCTATAAAGACGTGATCTTCGATAATTGTCTCGGCTTTGTCTAATTTTTCGTAGACTCTTTCCGTCAGGCACCGCCTCACAGTGGAATGGGAGATAATATGCACCCCGCAGCTAATATCGCACTGTTTTCCGATCTTCAGCCCTCCGATACCGTCTATTACGGTGAACGCCCCGATCCATGTGCCTTCTCCGATTTCAGGATCGTTAATGATCCATGCGTGAGGATTGTACCTGTTGGCTGGGATTCCATGATCGTCAGACGTCACTGCAATATCTCCGTGATACAGCGGATGACATATTCCTGTTCATCCCCCGTCATCGATGGATAAAGAGGAAGGATAATGGTGTTCCTGCTAATTCTCTCGGTTTCAGGAAGCGATACTCCGTATCCCGAATAACTTTTCTCTAAATGGATCGCCATTATTCCTCTCCGTGTAGAAATTCCCTTCTTAAGCAGTTCTGCCATCAGTCCGTCCCGGCCGACGGGTGAAGACCGAAGGATCTCAATCCAGTAGGACTGATAATTATGAAATGCATATGACGGGACTTGAGGCACTCTGATAAGAGGAATTCTGCCCAACTCCCTGTTATAAACGTCGGCGAGTTCTCTTCTCTTTTCTATGATAAACGGCAATCTGTCGAGTTGAATGATACCCACCGCTGCCTGCATATCCGTCATCCGGTAATTATATCCGATTTCCGGATAAGTCTCGATAATTACCCTGTCCGCAGCATGGCGTTCAACATCGGAGACCGACATTCCGTGGTGGCGGAATCTTCTGAGTCTTGAGGCAAACTCGGGGTCATCAGTTGTTATTATACCTCCCTCACCCGTGGTTATGATCTTTCGGGGATGAAAGCTGAAACAGGCCGGATTGCCATGTCCGCCTACCTTTTTGTCTTTATATGACGAACCGATTGCACAGGCAGCGTCTTCAACCAAAAGCAAACTGTGTTTATTGGCGATCTCCGCAATGGGATCGAGATCAGCCGGCAGTCCCATCTGATGCACCGGCATGATTGCCCTTGTTCGCTTGGTAATAGCCCCTTCTATTTTACTAATGTCTATGTTGCACGTGTCCGGATCAATATCCACAAATACCGGCTTCCCGCCGCAGTGAACGACTGAATTTGCCGTCGCAATGAACGAAAGGGAAGGCACAACAACCTCGTCACCCGGTCCGATACCGGAAACCGAAAGCGCGGCATGCAGGGCGGTGGTGCACGAAGTTGTCGCAATGGCATAGCGTGCGCCGACAAAGGCTGCAAACTTCTCCTCAAACTCAGCTACCTTCGGCCCCTGCGAAACCCACCCGCTATCGATCACCTCTGATACGAGATGTTTTTCTTCCTCGCCAAAATACGGTCTTGTGATCGGAATCTTCATCATCACCAGTTAAAGACAATCTCTTGCTTCATCAGTTGTCCGATATCATAATTTTGAGAGAGAAACCAGTCAATATAAAGGCCGATCCCATTCTCAATGTCTACTTCCGTATTATAGCCAAACATCTTTTTCGCCTTTGAGATATCGGCATAATGCCGTAGCACATCTCCGGGCCGCTTTATTTCGTAAACGGGCTTCAGATCAGATCTCCCGAGCCGAGCTGCAATGATCCCTGCAAGTTCATTAATACTGACTTCCCGTCCTCTTGCAATATTCACGGACTGTCCTGTCATAGCATCACATTCCGAGGCCGAAACAATGCCATTTATCGTGTCTGAAACATAAGTAAAATCCCTCGTTTGGGTGCCGTCACCGAAGATCACCGGCGGAAGGCCGTTGAGAATTCTCAATACGAATCTCGGGATGACCTCTCCATATACTCCGTGAAGATGCTCCCTCGGGCCGTATGTATTAAACGGCCTCACGACCATAGACTTGAGCCCATACGTTTCATGATACGCAAGCGTATATAATTCGCCTGCCAGTTTGCTTGCGCCATAGACAGTCGTCGGCTTACAGGGATGACCCTCACTCATGGGGACTCCAACGGCCGTGCCATAAATCTCGGATGAGGACACATAAACAAACCTTTCAACGGAATGTTCAAGGCTCTTCATTAATAGATTCAAAGTGCCTGTGGCATTGACCTCGTGGTTAAGCCCGGGATCTTTGATAGAGGCCCTGATGCACTGCACTGCCAGGTGATAGATTATATCAATGTTCTTGAATACAGCTTCGAGGATGTTTCCGTCCCTGATGTCGCCTTCTATAACGGCCACATTTCCTCTTCCTTCGTGATGAGACACATTTTCCCTCTTGCCTGAAGAAAAATTGTCCAGGATTATTACGTCGTTGGTATCAGCCAGTTTATCCACCAGGTGGCTGCCGATGAACCCGGCTCCTCCTGTGACAAGTATTCTTTTATTCTTTACTGTCATGCTAATTGACCCATAATAATCACCACAATGTTCACCTTTTCGGTCGTCATTCCCCAGCTTGACCGGGAAATCCAGAAAGTCGGCCAGGCTTCTTTATCCACAAACGATGCTACACTTATGAATCGGGTATAAACCTTCGGCCCACAAAGGAGCATGAAAATACCAGATATTCCTCCCTTTGGAAAAGGGAGGTCAGGAGGGATTTTTGAGATAAAAAGATAATCCAAAAAATCTCCCCTGTCCCCTCTTTTCCAAAGAGGGGTATTCTCGGGACAATTTATCAGTCATTCCGAATTTCTGAAAACTCATAGAATTCCTTTATCTTCCCGGCAACATCCTCCTGACTCTCTTGATCAAGTTCAGGATACATGGGAATGGAAAGTATCTCGTCGCATGCCTTCTCGCAATTCGGGAAATCCCCCTTCATATATCTCAG
>Ga0316628_100005210_pt1 | contig 10358 bp, 6 predicted proteins | sample OWC_Aug_M2_C1_D5_FD_207648 | JGI IMG/M metagenome (GOLD analysis project Ga0316628, IMG submission 207648) | Wetland soil microbial communities from Old Woman Creek delta, Ohio, United States - OWC_Aug_M2_C1_D5_C | ecosystem: Environmental > Terrestrial > Soil > Wetlands | place: USA: Ohio... | reverse complement strand
GAGCGCGCGCCGGAGGACGAGGCCGGCGGCAACACCCGCTTCACCGCCGGCGCGATGCGCGTCTGCTACGACGGCGTCGAGGACATCAAGAAGCTGGTCGAGCTGTCGCAGACCGAGATCGACACCACCGATTTCGGCACCTACACCCAGGACCAGTTCTTCGACGACATCTTCCGCGTCACCCAGTACCGCACCGATCCGGACATGGCCGAGACGCTGGTGACGCGCAGCCTGCCGACGGCGATCTGGATGCGCTCCAAGGGCATCCAGTTCGTGCCGATCTACGGCCGCCAGGCGTTCAAGATCGGCGGCAAGTTCAAGTTCTGGGGCGGGCTGACGGTGGAAACCCGCGGCGGCGGGCCGGGCCTCTATGACGCGCACATGGCGGCGGCCAAGCGCGAGGGCATCGAGGTGCTGTACGAGACCCGCGCCGTCGAGTTCCTCTACGACGGCCTCAAGGTCAGCGGCGTCAGGGTGAAGCACGACGGCGCGATCCGCGACATCAAGGCCAAATCGGTGGTGATGGCCTGCGGCGGCTTCCAGTCGAACCCGGAGATGCGCACGCGCTATCTCGGCGCCGGGTGGGAGCTGGCCAAGGTGCGCGGCACGCGGTTCAACACCGGCGACGGTATCAACATGGCGCTGAAGATCGGCGCGGCGTCCTACGGCAACTGGTCGGGCGGGCACGCGGTCGGCTGGGACCGCAACGCGCCCGAATTCGGCGACCTCGCGGTCGGCGACCAGTTCCAGAAGCACTCCTATCCGTTCTTCATCATGGTCAACGCCGAGGGCAAGCGCTTCGTCGACGAGGGCGCCGACTTCCGCAACTACACCTACGCGAAATACGGCCGGGTGATCCTGGGCCAGACCGGCCAGTTCGCCTATCAGGTGCTCGACGCCAAGGTCGCGCACATGAAGCGCGACGAATATTCGATCAAGCAGGTCACCAAGGTGACCGCGAACACGCTGGAGGAGCTGGCGGGCAAGCTCGAGGGCGTCGACGCCAAGCAGTTCCTGCAGACGATCAAGGAATACAACGCCGCGGTGCAGCAGGACATCCCGTACAATCCCAACGTCAAGGACGGGCGCTGCACCAAGGGGCTGGAGATCAACAAGTCGAACTGGGCGAACACGGTCGACACCCCGCCGTTCGAGGCCTACGGCGTGACCTGCGGCCTGACCTTCACCTTCGGCGGCGTGCGGATCAACGGCGACGGCCAGGTGGTCGACACCGACCTGAAGCCGATCCCCGGCCTCTATGCCGCCGGCGAATGCGTCGGCGGGCTGTTCTACTTCAACTATCCGGGCGGGTCGGGGCTGACCGCCGGCGCGGTGTTCGGCCGGCTGGCCGGCACATCCGCGGGCGCGGCGGCGAGCGGGAAAGCCTAGGCCCGCGGCCGGCGCTCACAGCCGGCCGGCGTGGTACAGGGCGGCGAGCACGATCAGGCCGAACACGATGCGGTACCAGCCGAAGACGCGGAAGGTGTAGCGCTGCACGAAGCGCAGCAGCGCCTCGACCACGGCGAGGCCGGCGATGAACGCGGCGGTGAAGCCGATCGCGATCAGCCACAGGCTGTCGACGTCCATCAGGGCGCGGTTCTTGTACAGATCGAACGCCGCCGCGCCGAGCATGGTCGGGATGGCGAGGAAGAACGAGAACTCCGTCGCCGCCTTGCGGTCGACGCCGAGCAGCAGCGCCCCCATGATGGTCGCGCCCGAGCGCGAGACGCCCGGAATCATCGCCAGCACCTGCGCGAAGCCGATGGCGAGGGAGGTCAGGAGCGGCAGTTCCTCGGCCGAATGCAGGCGCGCGTGCGGGCGTACCCGTTCGACCACCAGGATGACCACGCCGCCGATCACCAGCGAGAAGCCGACGACGACCGGCGAGAACAGCACGCCCTTGATATAGCCGTGCAGCGCCGCGCCGAGCACGGCGGCGGGCAGGAACGCGATCACGACCGAGGCGGCGAAGCGGCGCGCCGCCGGATCGGTCGGCAGCGCCAGCACGGCCCGCGACAGCCGGGCGAAGAACAGCACGCAGACCGACAGGATAGCGCCGAGCTGGATCACCACCTCGAACACGTCGCCGGGCGAATGGAACCCCAGGATGTCGCTGACCAGCAGCAGATGGCCGGTGGAGGAGATCGGCAGGAACTCGCTCAGCGCCTCGACGACACCGAGAAGAACCGCATCGAAAATGCTTGAGATGTCCAAGGGAACGTACTCTTCGACAAGGGTGAAGGCCGGACCGCCGCCGCGCGCCGCCGCATCATCGCATCCGGCGGCCCGGATTGCAGCACGGTACGGCGGCGCCGGTCAGCCGAACAGGATCGAGTTGTACCAGAACGTGCTCACGATCTGGTCGAACACGATATAGAGGAACGCCCAGCCGATCGCGGCGTAGAGCGCCGCGACCCACAGCCTGGCTTTGCCCCAGACCAGCAGGTAGGCGAACATGAACAGCGGCAGGGCCACCAGCTGCCCGGCCAGGATGGTGACCAGCACCACGCCCACCAGCCACAGATAGAAATGCACCCGCCGGCCGAATTCGTCGCCGGCCAGCGCGCGCGGCCGCAGCGCCTGCCATATCGACGCGCCCGGCGGCAGGGTGGCGCGGACCGCCAGCGCGTCGCGCCGCACCACGATCAGCGCGAACAGCAGCGCCGGCACGCTGATCGCCTCGGGATAGAGCCGTACCGTATAGGGCCAGCCGAAGGAATCGATCACGGCGTAGGTCAGCAGCGCGCAGACCACGATCGCGAACGGCAGCGATATCGCCGGATTGTGCGACTCGACGTCCATAGACTGTGTCGCGCCGCCGTCGTTCCTGTGCCGGAACTGGTTGCGGATGACGAAGGCGACGGTGAGCAGCGCGGCGCCGCCGATGACCAGCACGATCGGCCGCGTCACCCAGCTCATGCCGTAGGACGCGACGCTCAGATTGAGCGAGTTCTCCATGATCGGCTCGAGGATGAAGCCGAGCATCACCGGCGCGCGCGGCCAGCCGCCGCGCTTCATCACGTCGCCGATGACGCAGAACACCAGCAGCACCCACCACTGGCCGATCTGGCCGTTGCCCTCCCACGCGCCCATGAACATGCAGAGCACGATCGCCGGGACGACCATGTGGCCGGAGATGAAGATGATCTTCTGCAGCTGGTTGGTCCACAGCATCAGCAGGATCGTCGCCAGCACGTTGGCGATGATCAGCGTCCACACCATGCTGAAGGTGAGGGACAGCTTGGTCGTCAGCATCTCCGGGCCCGGCGTCAGGCCCTGGATCAGGAACGCGCCGAGCAGGATGGCCATGCCGGCGCTGGTCGGGATGCCGAAGGCGACGGTCGGGATCAGGTCGCCGCCCTTGACCGAATGGTTCGCGGCTTCGGGCGCGATCACGCCGCGCACGTCGCCGTTGCCGAAATTCGGGTTCTTCTTCACCGACTGCACGGCGTGGCCGTAGGCGACCCAGTCGGCGACCACCGGCCCCAGTCCCGGTATCAGGCCGATATAGATGCCGATGATCGAGCTGCGCAGCAGCAGCCACCAGTTCTCGAGCACATCCTTCGCGCCGGTCAGCACGCCGCTGGTGACGCTGGCGCGCGGAATGTCGGAGATCGTGCGGTTGCGGGTCGCGATGCCGACGATCTCGGGCAGCGCGAACAGCCCGAGGATCAGCGGGATCAGCGGCACGCCGTCGAGCAGGAAGTTCATGCCCATCCAGTAGCGCGGGATCGCGATCTGCTGGGCGTAGCCGACGGTGCCGATCACCAGCCCGAGCAGACCCGAGATCAGCCCCTTGAGGATGGACCGGCCGCTGAGCGAGCCGACCATGGTGATGCCGAGCACGCCGAGCATGAAGAATTCCGGCTTGGCGAAGGACAGCACCAGCGGCCGCACCACGGGGATCGAGAGCCCCATCGCGATGCCGCCGAGCACGCCGCCGAACGCGCCGCTGGTGAAGGCGGCGCCGAAGGCGCGCGCCGCCTCGCCGCGCTTGGCCATCGGATAGCCGTCGAGCACGGTGGCGGCGGCGGCGGCCGAAGCCGGGACGCCCATCAGGATGGTCGGGATCACGTCGCTGGTCGTGGTCACGGCGTACATGCCGAGCAGGACCGCGAAGGCCGACACCGGATCCATGCCGAAGGTGAACGGCAGCAGGATCGCGAGGCCGGTCAGCCCGCCGAGGCCCGGCACGGCGCCGAAGAACAGTCCGAGCAGCACGCCCAGGACCAGGAAGCCGACCGCCGGCCAATGCAGCGCGAGGCTGAGCCCCTCCATTGCATTCTGGATGATTTCGGATTCGCCCATGCCCGTTCTTCGTTGTCTCGTTTCTGATTTGCGGCCACAGCGGCGACGTGCGCCGCCATCGTCGAGCCTCCCCTGTCCGTGACCGGCTACCGGTGTCGTTGCGTTCGCCTTACCGGACCGGCTCTTATAACCCGGTTATCCAGATTGCCGAAGGCCTCCGCGGGCCGAAATCGCGGCGCCGGCGAAAGATCGCAATGCGGACGCAAGGGTTCGGGTCAGTGTCTCCGCCGGTTCGCGACAGACGTGCGAACGGGTATCGAGGGCGTCGACGTTGTCGCCGTCGCGCGTTTCACAATCAGCGCGCGATGATGTCGGCGTGACTATCCATCGTCGTGCTGCATGCATTGAACGAAAATCGCGATGGACAGCTTTGTGACGTTGGCGTTACTTTGGCATACCAGATCAAAAATACACGGCGCATATCGGCGCCTTTCTGACAAGACCGCCCGCCAATGAGCGCGGCGAAGAGATCGACGAAGAACAAGAAGCGGCAATGAACCGCCAATCATAAAAGGGAGAGAACGACAATGTCGAAACGCTCAAGAACGACGGCTGTCTCGATTTCGGCCTTGATGCTGGCGGGCTTCGGTTCCGTCATGCTCGCGGCCGGCGCCCAGGCCGCCTGGCAACCGACCAAGCCGGTCGAGTTCATCATTCCCGCCGGCACCGGCGGCGGCGCCGACCAGATGGCGCGAATGATCCAGGGCATCGTGCAGAAGCACAAGCTGATGTCGAAGCCGATGGTGGTCATCAACAAGGCCGGCGGCGCGGGGGCCGAAGGCTTCCTCGACGTCAAGAACGCCAAGGGCGATCCCAACAAGATCATCATCACCCTGTCCAACCTGTTCACCACGCCGCTCGCCACCGGCGTGCCGTTCAACTGGAAAGACCTGACCCCGGTCGCGATGCTCGCGCTGGACGAATTCGTGCTCTGGGTGAACGCCAAGACGCCCTACAAGACGGCGAAGGAATTCGTCGACGCGGCGAAGAAGGCGGGGCCCGGCAAGTTCAAGATGGCCGGCACCGGCTCCAAGCAGGAGGACCAGATCATCACCGTCGCGATCGAGCAGCAGGCCGGCGCCAAGCTCGCCTACGTGCCGTTCAAGGGCGGCGGAGAGGTCGCCAAGCAGCTCGTCGGCGAGCACGTGAACTCGACCGTCAACAATCCGATCGAGGCGGTGTCGCAGTGGAAGGCCGGCAATTTGCGGCCGCTGTGCGTATTCGACGGCAAGCGCATCGCGCTCACGGCGAAGGTCACCAAGACCATGTCGTGGCACGACATCCCGACCTGCAAGGAGCAGGGCCTCGACACCGAGTACCTGATGCTGCGCGGCATCTTCATGCCGGCCGGCGTGCCGAAGGAAGCGGTCGATTACTACGTCGACCTGTTCCAGAAGGTGCGCGCGACCCAGGAGTGGAAGGACTTCATGGCCCAAGGCGCCTTCAACACCACCTTCATGACCGGCGAGAAGTACCGCGACTGGGTGGCCAAGGCGGAAGAAACCCACAAGATGCTGATGACCAAGGCGGGGTTCCTGGCCAAGAAGCATTGACCGATCCGGAAGGCCGCGTCGTAAACGGCGCGGCCTTCCTCTCTATCTTCGCGGTTCGACAATGCGGCATCGCACAGGCAGGCGATCGGTGGACCGCGCCCCGAGGACGGGATGATGGACGGCACGGAACAGAAGGACGAACGGGGCGGCGTCTCGGTGCGCGCGCTCGAGATCTTCGTCGCGGCGCTGATCATGGCGCTCGCCACGCTGGTGATGTACGACAGCTGGCTGATCGGCGCGCGCTGGGGCGCCGACGGGCCGCAATCCGGCTACTTTCCGTTCTATATCGGCGTACTGATGTTCGCCTCGAGCGCGATCGTGTTCGTCCGGGCACTGGTCGTCCGCGTCGTCCGGCGCCGGTTCGTCGAGCCGCAGCAGTTCCGTTCGGTGCTGATGCTGCTGGTGCCGTCGATCGTCTACGTCGCGGTCACGGCGTATATCGGCATCTACGTCGCCTCGGCGCTGTACCTCACCTACTTCATGCGGCTGCTCGGCCGCTATCGCTGGATCGTCGTGCTGCCGATCGCCATCGGCGTGCCGGTGGCGATGTTCTTCGTGTTCGAGATCTGGTTCCTGGTGCCGCTGCCCAAGGGGCCGCTCGAGGACTGGCTCGGCTATTGACAGATCGCGGGTGAAGGGAGCGCACGGTCTTGGAAGCCATCGACGCGCTGTTCCACGGATTTTCGGTCGCGCTGACCGGCCAGAACATCATCTTCATGTTCATCGGCATTCTGCTCGGGGTGCTGATCGGCGTGCTGCCGGGCCTCGGCGGCGCCAACGGCGTCGCGATCCTGCTGCCGCTGACCTTCTCGATGCCGCCGACCTCGGCGATCATCATGCTGTCGTGCCTCTACTGGGGCGCGCTGTTCGGCGGCGCGATCACCTCGATCCTGTTCAACATCCCGGGCGAGCCGTGGTCGGTCGCGACCACGTTCGACGGCTATCCGCTGGCGCGCAAGGGCAAGGCGGGCGAGGCGCTGACGGCGGCCTTCACCTCGTCCTTCGTCGGCGCGCTGGTCGCCGTGATCGTGCTCACCTTCCTCGCGCCGGCGGTCGCCAAGTTCTCGCTGCGCTTCGGTCCGCCGGAATTCTTCGCGGTCCAGCTGCTCACCTTCTGCAGCTTCGTCGGGCTCGGCGGCGGCTCGCCGTGGAAGACCGTCGCCTCGATGATGATCGGCTTCGCCCTCGCCGCGGTCGGGCTCGATACCGTGACCGGCCAGCTGCGCATGACCTTCGGCACCGAGCAGCTGCTGCGCGGCTTCGATTTCCTGATCGCCGTCATCGGCCTGTTCGGCATCGGCGAGATCCTGCTGACCATGGAGGAAGGCCTGTCCTTCAAGGGCGAGCCCGCCAAGATCAATGCCCGCGTCGTGCTGGATACGTGGAAGGAGCTGCCGAAATACTGGGTGACCTCGCTGCGCGGCGCCTTCATCGGCTGCTGGATGGGCATCACGCCCGGCGGCGCGACGCCGGCGTCGTTCATGAGCTACGGCCTCGCCAAGCGCTTCTCGCGCAACGGCGCGAAGTTCGGCACCGGCCATATCGAGGGCGTGGTCGCGCCCGAGACCGCGGCCCATGCCGCCGGCACCAGCGCGCTGCTGCCGATGCTGACCCTCGGCATTCCCGGCTCGCCGACCGCCGCCGTGCTGCTCGGCGGCCTGCTGATCTGGGGCCTTCAGCCGGGGCCGATGCTGTTCGTCGAGCAGAAGGACTTCGTCTGGGGCCTGATCGCCAGCATGTATCTCGGCAACGTCGTCGGCCTGATCATCGTGCTGACCACCGTGCCGTGGTGGGCGGCGATCCTGAAGATTCCGTTCAGCATCATCGGGCCGATCATCGTCGTGATCTGCGCGGTCGGCGCCTACACCGTGCACAACGCCTTCTTCGACGTCGCGCTCATGCTGATGTTCGGCGTCGTCGGCTACGTGTTCAAGAAGCTCGACTACCCGCTGGCGCCGATGGTGCTGGCGCTGGTGCTGGGCGACATGGCCGAAGCTTCGTTCCGCCAGTCGATGATCCTGTCGGACGGCAGCGTGGCGATTTTCTGGTCCAACGGCCTGGTCGGCGGCATCTGCGCGCTCGCCATCTTCGTCCTGTTCTGGCCGCTGGTCTCGGAGGGAATTCGGCGGATCTTCCGCCCCCGCCCGGCCGGCGCCGCGCAGACGTAGCCCGATCATGCAACCGCTGGCTTGGCGGGAGTATTGGAATAATGTATACCAACTACCATTGTCACATCCGGTTCGGGCGTTTACTCTTCGCCTTCATCGCGCCGGTCCGAGCGCGAGCGGAGGGGGCTCCATCATGAACACCGTGCGTCTGGCACTGCAGCCGATCGCGCTCAATTTCAGCCTCAAGGACAAGGTCTACGAGGCGCTCAAGGCGACCATCAGCCAGATCAACATCTACGACGGCGCCGGCGAGCCGCGGCTCGACGAACGCCAGCTTTCGGAAGACCTCGGCGTCAGCCGGACGCCGATCCGCGAAGCCATCGCGCGGCTGGAGCAGGAAGGGCTGGTGCGCACCGTGCCGCGGCGCGGCGTGTTCGTGGTGCGCAAGACCAAGCGCGAGATCCTCGACATGATCGTGGTCTGGGCGGCGCTCGAGAGCATGGCGGCGCGGCTGATCACCCAGAACGCGACGGATGCCGAGATCGCCACGCTGCGCGCCATGTTCGGCCGCTTCGAGGGCGACAAGATCCAGGCCAATATCGACGAATATTCCGACACCAACATCCGCTTCCACCAGGCGCTGATCGCGATGAGCCGGTGCGAGCTGCTGGTGTCGATGGCGCAGAACCTGTTCATCCACATGCGCGCGATCCGGCACCGCACCATCGCCGACAGCGACCGGGCGAAGCGGTCGATCATCGATCACATGAACATCATCGAAGCGCTGGAGCGGCGCGACACCGAGCTCGCCGAACGGCTCGCGCGCCAGCACACGCTCGATCTCGCCGCGCATGTCGAGAAGAACGTGCGCGACCTGGACTAGGGACAGCGCGACGCCGCTCTGAGGCGACGAAAATACGGACGGCGCCGGGGTTCGGTCCGGCGGCGATCGCAAGGGAGAAGGATATGGCAACGCAGATACGAGCCGCAGAGCCAACGGAGGTCGGGGCGCTGACGGACGGTTTCCATCTCGTCATCGACGCGCTCAAGCTCAACGACATCGACACGATCTACGGCGTGCCCGGCATCCCGATCACGGATCTGGGCCGCTTCGCGCAGGCGGCCGGCATGCGCGTGCTGTCGTTCCGGCACGAGCAGAACGCCGGCTATGCGGCGGCGATCGCCGGCTACCTGACCAAGAAGCCCGGCATCTGCCTGACGGTGTCGGCGCCCGGTTTCCTCAACGGCCTGACCGCGCTGGCGCACGCCACGACCAACTGCTTTCCGATGATCCTGATCAGCGGCTCGTCCGAGCGCGAGATCGTCGATCTGCAGCAGGGCGACTACGAGGAGATGGATCAGCTCGCGATCGCCAAGCCGCTGTGCAAGGCGGCCTACCGCGTGCTGCATGCCAGGGACATCGGCATCGGCGTCGCGCGCGCCATCCGCGCCGCCGTGTCGGGCCGCCCGGGCGGCGTCTATCTCGACCTGCCGGCGAAGCTCCTCGGCCAGACCATGGACGCCGCTGCCGGCGCCAAGTCGCTGGTCAAGGTCATCGACGCGGCGCCGCGCCAGATCCCGGCGCCCGAGTCGGTCGCGCGCGCGCTCCAGGTGCTGAAGGGCGCCAGGCGTCCCCTGATCATCCTCGGCAAGGGCGCCGCCTACGCGCAGGCGGACGACGCGATCCGCGTGCTGGTCGAAAAGAGCGGCATTCCCTATCTGCCCATGAGCATGGCCAAGGGGCTGCTGCCCGACACGCACCCGCAATGCGCCGGCGCCGCGCGTTCGCTGGTGCTGAAGGACGCCGACGTGGTGCTGCTGATCGGCGCCCGGCTCAACTGGCTGCTGTCGCACGGCAGGGGCAAGACCTGGGGCGACCAGCCGAAGAAGTTCGTGCACATCGACATCGAGCCCAGGGAAATGGACAGCAATGTCGAGATTGCCGCCCCGGTGGTCGGCGATATCGGCTCCTGCGTCCAGGCCCTGCTCGACGGCATGGGCAAAGGCTGGAGCGCGCCGCCGGCGGAATGGACCGGCGCGATCGAAAAGACGCGAAAGACCAACGTCGAGAAAATGGCGCCGCGACTGCAGAACAACAACGTGCCGATGGATTTCCACGGCGCGCTCGGCGCGCTGCGCACGATCATCGCCGAGCGGCCGGATGCGATCCTCGTCAACGAGGGCGCCAACACGCTCGATTTCGCCCGCAGCATCATCGACATGTACCAGCCGCGCAAACGGCTGGACGTCGGCACCTGGGGCGTGATGGGCGTCGGCATGGGCACGGCCATCGCGGCGGCCGTGGAGACGGGCAAGCCCGTGCTGGCCGTCGAAGGCGACAGCGCCTTCGGTTTTTCGGGCATGGAGATCGAGACGATCTGCCGTTACA
>Ga0316628_100005209_pt1 | contig 10358 bp, 9 predicted proteins | sample OWC_Aug_M2_C1_D5_FD_207648 | JGI IMG/M metagenome (GOLD analysis project Ga0316628, IMG submission 207648) | Wetland soil microbial communities from Old Woman Creek delta, Ohio, United States - OWC_Aug_M2_C1_D5_C | ecosystem: Environmental > Terrestrial > Soil > Wetlands | place: USA: Ohio... | reverse complement strand
GCGAGGGAGGCTGGCTCCGAGAGACCCGGCAGACGCTCGCGCAGCTCGGGAACGATCTTCGCGACGATCGCGCCGAAGCTTCCGAGCTCCGCGCGAAGTGCCTCCGGGTCGCTCTCGCGCGCATGGGTGCCGAGGGCTTCGGCGAAGGGCGCGAAGGGCGCGGCGAACTCCCCCTCGACGCAGCGGCCGAAGAGCACCCATGCCCCGGCGGCGCGTGCCCTCGCCGCGAATTCTTCGAGGAGACGGGTCTTGCCGATGCCCGGCTCCCCGACCACGAAGGCGAGGCTCCCGTTGCCGGCCCGCGCCGCGTCGAATCGCCGCTCGAGGCGTTGCAGCTCCTCGTGACGCCCGGCGAAGGGGCCTCGCGCGAGATCGCTCTCGAGGAGCGGGCCGAGAGCCGCGGACGCGCCGGAGGCCGTTGCCACCTCACTCTCTGGTGCGGAGAGGATTTCCTGGTAGAGCTGCGTCGTCTCGACCTCGGGCTCGACCCCGAGCTCGCGCCGCGTCGCCTCGACACAGGACTGAAATTGGCGCAGCGCTGCATCCCGTCGCCCGAGCCGGAGGTACAGGCGGATCAGGGCGCGATGCACCGGCTCGCACGCAGGCTCGAGCGCGAGGAGCCGGAGCCCGGTCTGGAGCGCCGCCACGAGGGCGCCGGCCACGCGCTGCTGCTCGAAGAGCTGCGCCAGGGCCTGCGTGGCTCGCTCGCGGACGCGCTCCCGCTCGGGCAACAGCCACTCCTCGAAGGCCGGCTCGTCCACGGCCAGTCCCTCGAGCAGATCCCCCTGATAGAGCGCTCCGGCGGCCTCGAGCGCGCTCGGCGTGCCTTCGGTGAGCAGGCGCTCGAGGAGGGCGACGTCGACCTCGACCTTGGCCGGATCGAGGGAGACGGTGTCGTCCAGGAGCCGGAGCGCCGCAGGCTCGAGGGGGGCCAGCGCCCGCCGGAGCCCATAGAGCTCCTGGCGCAGGCTGGCCCGCGCCTGGCTCTCGGGCCGGTCGCCCCAGAGGAGGGCGGCGAGCTTGCCCCGCGAATGCGTTCGGCCGGGAGGCAGGGCCAGATAGGCCAGGAGCGCCCGGGCCTTGCGGTTGGGAAGGGAGATGCCGGCCCCCTGCCCATCCGAGACCACGCGCAGACCCCCCAAGAGGGCTATCCGGAGCGGCACCGTCCGAGAGCTCCCCCCCATCCCTGGTCCATGATACTCCCGCGCCACGCGCAAATTCACGCTTTCCTTGACGAATCCGTGACGCCGTCGGGCGAAGACTGGGAGCCCGACCATCGGGCGGGAGGAGTGCCATGCCTGGGATCCGCGGAGTCATCCTTGGAGTCATTTCCGGATTGGCGTCGATCGCGATGGCCACGATGCTCGGCGTGGGGACCGCGAGCGCCGGCTCCCCGGGAGGCATGGGAGGCCCCAGACGCTCCGACCACGAGCCGCAGGGCGGCCCCTCGGACGCGGTCCACCTGACGCTCGACCGCGCGGGAGTCCTGGGAAGCGCCTCGTCGGACGGATTCGACACCGGCGCCAGCAACGGCTTCTTCGCGAACCTGGGAAGCAACGGCCGCACCTGCGGTACCTGCCATCTCCAGTCGGACGCCTGGTCCTTCACCCCGTGGCACGCGCAGTCGCTGCCGCGCCGCGATCCGCTCTTCTCGCCGAACGACGGCTCGGACTGCCCGCCGACGAGCCCCTCCCAGGGCCCCGACCGCAGGCTCTCTTCCCAGGTGCTTCGCTACGGACTGATCCGCGTCCAGATCGCGATCCCGGGCGGCGCAGGCTTCGTGCTGACCTCCGCCACCAATCCGAAGAGCTGCGCGATTCCCCCGGCTTCGGCGGGCGTGGACGGACAGCTCTTCCTCTTCCGCCGCCCCCTGCCCTCCACCAACCTGGTCTTCGACTCCGCCGTGATGTGGGACGGGCGCGAGACCCTTCAGCCCCTGACGACGCAGGCGGGCTTCCAGAGCCTGCTGCCGCTCCTCTTCGACCTGGCCGACCAGGCGAACGGTGCCACGACCGGTCACGCGCAGGGCGCCTCGATCGCCGGCACGCCGGCGCAGGCCGACATCGTGGCCTTCGAGCAGAACCTCTACACCGCGCAGACGGTGCTCCTCCAGCCGCGGCAGGGCCGCTTCGCCGTGCTCGACGCCGACGGCGCCCACGGCGGGCCGGAGTACCTGCGCGATACCGTGGCGCCCGCCTTCGCCATCGGCGTGAACGACCCGCTGAAGCCGGGCTTCACCACCGCGAGCTTCGACCTCTTCGCGGCCTGGGAGCCGACCAGCCCGCAGTACGGAGAGCTGCAGCCGAGCGAGCAGGCGGTCGGCCGCGGCGAAGCGATCTTCAACCACACGACCTTCGTGATCCACGACGTGCCCGGGCTGAACAGCGTCCCCGGCGATCCGCTCTACAACCCGAACGATCCGCTCGCGGGGCAGGACATCGTCGGCGGCTGCGGCGTCTGCCACAACAGCCCGAACGTCGGGAACCACTCCACGGCCCTCGCGATCAACATCGGGGCCACCATGGCGCAGCCCTTCAACAACGACGGCTCGCCGAACCAGCTGCTCGACCTCGCGAATCTCCCGGTCTACACCCTGCAGAATCCCGTGACCGGTGCGGTCGTGCAGGTGACCGACCCCGGCAGGGCCTTGATCACCGGCAAGTGGACGGACATCGGCAAGACGAAGGGACCGATCCTGCGCGGGCTCGCCGGGCGCGCGCCCTACCTGCACAACGGCTCGGCCAAGGACCTGATGACGGTGGTCGAGTTCTACAACGAGCGCTTCGCCATCGGGCTGACACCGGAGCAGATGAGCGATCTGGTGGCGTTCCTGAACGCGCTCTAGCGACGGCCCGGAGTCTCAGGGCCTCTTCTGGCTCTCCCGCCACTTCCCGAGCGCGGCCAGCGTGTTCTCGACGTGTCTTCCGGGGTCGAGATCGGTGTAGGAGTACAGGATGCGGCCGTCCGGCGCGATCACGTAGGACGTCCGGTTGGCGTACTGGGGCCGGCTCTCCAGGATCGCATCGTACGCCTTCATGATGCGCTGGTCCGTGTCCGCGGCGACGGCGAACTTGCTCCGGCACTCGCTCACCGAGAACTTCTGGAGCGTCTCGATGGTGTCGTGCGAGACCCCGATCACGGTGGCGCCGAGCGCGTGGTAGCGGTCGATGGCCTCCGCGAAGTCGTGCGCCTCGACCGTGCAGCCCGGCGTGAAGGCCGCGGGGTAGAAGTAGAGCACCACCGGCCCCTGCTTCAGGGCCGCGGCCAACGAGAACGCGAAGGTCTTGCCGCCGAGCGACGCGGTCGCCGTGAAGTCCGGCGCCTTCGCGCCGTTCGCGAGCACGGCATGCGCGGCGGGAGCCGCCGCGAGAGCCGCGGCGAGCGCGGCGGCGACCAGGACTCTCATGGAGAAACCTCCCGGCGGCGGCGACCAGGCCTCGCCCGTCGAGCCGCCGCCCACAGGGTACCCGAGCCGCAGCAGCGCGGGGGCCCCGCGCGCGCGATCGGAAGCCCCCTCGACCCGACGCTGGCGCCGCGGGTCGCACGGGGGGTATGCTGCCGCGTCCGCGCGATCTCGATCTCGGGCCGGGGGGGACATGGCGATCGCTGGCCGGGCAGCAGGCTTCGTGCGGGGGCTCCGCGTGCTCGGCCCTTCGCTTCCATGAAGGCGCTCGGCCGCGCCGCGCCGGTCGGCGTGATCGGCCTCCTCCTCGCCCTGTGGTGGGCCACTGCCGCCCGGAGCCCGATCTTCCCCACGCCCTTCGCGGTGGTGCTGGGCATCCTCAGCCTGGCCCGCGACGGCACCCTCGCCCATCACGTCGCGGCCTCGCTCTTCCGGGTGGCCCTCGGCTACGGGCTCGCGCTCGTCCTGGCGATCCCGCTGGGGAGCCTGATGGGCTGGTATGCCGGCGTCTTCCGCGCCTTCAACCCGGTGATCCAGCTGATCCGGCCGATCTCTCCCATCGCGTGGATCCCGCTCGCGATCCTCTGGTTCGGCGTGGGAGATGCCTCGCCCACGTTCCTGATCCTCCTCTCCTCGTTCTTCCCGATCGTCGTCGCCACGACCTCCGGCGTCCACCTGGTGGAGCGCCAGTACGTGCGCGCCGCTCAGAACTTCGGCGTGCGTGGCCTGCACCTCTTCCGGAGCGTGGTCTTTCCGGCGGCGTTGCCCCAGATCATCACCGGCATGCGAGTCGGTCTCGGCGTCGCCTGGCTGGTCGTGGTGGCCGCCGAGATGGTCGCGATCAACTCAGGGCTCGGGTACTTGATCATGGACGCGCGCAACTCCGGCACCCGCTACGACCTCGTGGTGGCCGGCATGGTGATCATCGGGACGATCGGATTCCTGCTCGACCTCGCGATGCGACGCCTGGAGTCCCTCGACGTGGTGCGCTGGCGATACCACCATGCCCGATAAGATCGCGGTTCGCGGGCTCTGGAAGAGCTTCTCCACCGATCAGGGCGGGCTCTCCGTCCTCGAGGACGTCGACTTCACGGTGGGGGAAGGCGAGTTCGTCTCGCTGGTCGGTCCCTCGGGCTGCGGCAAGTCCACCTTGCTGAACGTCCTCACGGGCTTCGAGCGGCCGGACCGCGGCGAGGTCCTGGTGGACGGGCGGCCGGTGGAGGGGCCGAGCCCGCGCGGCATCCTGATCACCCAACGCGGATCGGTGTTCCCCTGGATGACGGTGCGGCGCAATCTCCTCTTCGGCGCCGACCGCCTCCCCGAGGCCGAGCGCGAGCCGCTGGCCCGGCGCTACATCGACCTGGTCGGGCTCGCCGGCTTCGAGGAGAGCTACCCCTGGCAGCTCTCCGGCGGGATGCTCCAGCGCGTGGAGATGGCACGCGCCCTGATGGCCCGGCCGGACCTGCTCCTGATGGACGAGCCCTTCGGCGCGCTCGACGCGCTGACGCGGATGCGGATGCGCACCGAGCTGCTGCGGATCCTCGCCCGCGATCGTCACACCTGCGTCCTGGTCACCCACGACGTCGAGGAGGCGCTCCACCTCTCGGACCGCATCCTCGTGATCTCGCCGCGCCCGGGACGGATCCAGCGCATCGTGGAGGTGGGGGCCCCCCAGCCCCGCGTGATGTCGCAGCCTCGCTTCGTGGAGCTGAAGGAGCAGGTGCTCGCCGAGCTCGGCCTGAGCGCGGCCGAGGTCGCGCGCGACACGGCAGCGCCACCGCGCCGCTCGGGGCAACGGACGACGACGGCGCGCGCGCTCGCTCCGCCCCCGCGTCCCGCGCGAAGCGTGCCGCGTCCGCAGGCGTCCGGCGGACCGACCGCCGAGCGCGTGGACGTGGTGGTGATCGGTGGGGGGCCGGGCGGCGCGAGCGTGGCGACCGTCCTGGCCCAGGGCGGCCTGCGCGTGCTGGTGCTCGAGCGCGAGCGCTTCCCCCGCTACCACGTGGGGGAGTCGCTCCTCCCCGCGCTCTGGGAGCTCTGGGACCGGCTCGACGTCACGGCCGAGATCGAGGCCGCGGGCTTCGCGGTGAAGCAGGGCATCCGCTTCGGGATGTTCGACGATCCCGACGACGTGCTCCTCCTGACGGCCGAGTTTCCGGAGTACTTCCCCCGCTCCCACGTCTACCACGTCGACCGCGCGCGCTTCGACACGCTCCTGCTCGAGAACGCCCGGCGCAAGGGCGCCGAGGTGCGCGAGGGCTGGACGGTCTCGGACGTGGTGATGCGGGACGGCTTCGCCGCGGGCGTCCTGGCGGCGCCGAGCGGCGAGACGCCTCGGGCGATCGAAGCGTCGCTCGTGGTGGACGCGACCGGTCGCGACTGTCTGCTCGCGCGCAAGATGGGCTGGCGGCGTCCGGATCCCGCGCTCAACAAGGTCGCCCACTACACGCAGTTCGCAGGGGTCGTGGAGCGCGAGGCGGCCCTACCCTCCTTCGCCGAGCGCCTGCCGGGCTCCACCACCACGGATGTCTACACCGTGGAGGGTGGCTGGCTCTGGAGCATCCCGCTGGCCGGCGGCGTCACGAGCGTCGGCGTGGTGCTCGACGCCCATCGCCCGGACGGGACGCCGGGGCCGCCGCAGGCGGTCTTCGACGCCGCGCTCGCGCAGTGCCCGGAGGTCCGCGCGTCCCTCGCGGGCGCGCGGCAGATCCTGCCGGTGCAGACGGTCTCCGGAATCTCCTACATCAACGAGTCCTTCGTCGGGAACGGCTTCGTCCTGGTGGGCGACGCCTCGATGTTCGTGGATCCCATCTTCTCGGCCGGGGTCACCCTCGCGATCCGCGGGGGCGTCTACGCCGCCGACTGCATCCTGGACGCCTTCCAGCAGGGCGACTTCAGCGCCGCCCGGCTCCGGCCCTACGAGAGCCGGATCCGCCAGCCGATGGACCGGATCTTCGAGATGATCCGGCGCTGGTACGCGACGCTCGACGCGCGGAGTCCGGACGACATGATCCGCCGCGCCCGCGAGATCCCCTGGCTGCGCGAGCGGCTGATCGTGCTGCTGAGCGGCGGCTACGAGAAGATCGACCTCGAGTCCTTCCTGCTCTCGCTCGGCGAGGTCGCCTGAGGCGCTGGCAGCGGAATCATCCCCCCTGCACCAGAGCATCCTGCACGGAGGACGCCAGCAGGCGACCGTCTCGGGTGTAGATTGCGCGCCGGGAGATGCCGCGACCGGCGCGCCCCGCGTCGCTTCGCGCCCGGAGCAGGAGCCAGTCGTCCAGCGGCACGGCGCGGTGGACGAAGACGGAGAACCCGAGCGGGCGGTAGCGTTCGTAGGCGAAGGCGGGACCGAACCGCCACTCGTACTCCCAGTGGGCGTAGAAGCCGCAGAGGAAGACCAGGGCCGCGGCCTGGAGCTGCGGGTCCTCGGGGAGAGGGCTGCGCAGCCGGAGCCACTCCACGTGGCCGTGCGGATCGCTGCTCGTCCGGTCGGGCCAGCGGGGACCGACGCGTCGGAACTCGATGGGGCCTCGCGCGTAGGCCTCGGGCCAGCCCTCGAGCCGTGCTGCTTCGCGGGTCGCCGGCAGGCCATCGGGATCGGGCGGGGCCGGAGGGCTCGGGGAGTCGCTCCACTCCGTGCCCTCGGCGGGAGCGGCGAAGCTCGCCACGGCCTGGCAGAGCGGCTCCTCGCCGCCCAGGCGGACGGCGCGCCGCGAGAGGCGCGCATCCTCCGCGAGGCGCTCGACCTGGAGCGCGAGGGGCTGGTCCGGCGGTGCGGGACGCAGGAACGTGGCGGCCAACGACGAGAGCTCCCGCCCGGTGCAGCCCACACCTGCGGCCAGCGCCATGCGCGCGAGGACATCGCCCGCGAGCGCCTCGCCGAAGAAGTTCTCGAGTCGGACCGTGAACGCCGAGCCGCCGGCGGGCTCGAGCCCGAGGATCTCGCCCAGCGACTCCCGGGGAATCGGAATCCCGGACATGGGTAGCCCTCCCGATCGTCCCCCGTCCGGGAGGACGGGGGAAGCCAGGCCGAGGATACGCCCCCCACGCGGGTGGCGCGGCGGCGGCCGGACGGTCCGCCGGCCCGGGGGCCAGAGGAAGCCCGGATGGGGCCTCCGGTGGAAGGCCGCTTGACACTTGCGCGCGACTAGGTCCCACTGACGGGCAGGGACCGGCGCACGCCTCCTCGGGGCCGGGCGCGGGTTCCGGGATCGCGGCTTCGAATCCCCCTTTTTCCGCGCTCCCATGGAGCTCCCGGGCGCCAGCCGGCCCGGGAGCTCCTTCTGCCCGGCCGACCTGCCCTCGCCGGCGCCCCCGATCGGCCTCAGACGCTCCGGAAGGCCCCGAGCGCCACCACCAGGCAGCCGAGGGCGGTCACCCCGAAGCCGGCGGCGCCGGCGTAACACCAGGAGAGGACGCGGAGGCGCTCGTCCGGCCGGAGCTCGCCGTGGAGCGAGGTCGGCCGCAGCCACCAGCGGGGCGGGAGGCGGTCCCGCGCCCGCAGCACCCGCCGAAGCTCCCAGTGATAGACGAGGCCCGTCGGCACGCCGAAGCCGAGGCCGGCCACCACCAGCCAGAAGCCGGTCAGGAGGAGCGTCTCGACACTCAGGAGGGTCGAAGCCAGGGTGCAGCCGGCCAGGAGCAGCACGGCGGCCAGGACCCCCAGCGCCTCCGGCATCTCCGCCCTCCCCGCGCGTCACACCCCGCGGGGTACGGCATCGGTCTGTCCGGCTCCCGACTGAACGGCCGTGACTGAATAGGCCGCCGGACGCCGGCGTCCCTCAGTGCGAGCGACAGCGCAGCGAAGCGGGCTCGCTGCGCTGGCAGGCGAGAACCTCCGTCACACCGGAGGTCAGCAGTGCGCAGGCGTTCTCGATCGCCTGCTGCTGCGCGTCCTCGCGTTTCGCAGCCACCACGGTGCGACACGCGCTGCGACCGCCGAACTCCACGCAGGCTTCGCACTCGGAGCCCGCCTGGGCCAGCGTCGCTGCGTAGAGAAGTCCCACCACCGCGGCGACGCTGAAGAGTACCAACACCGTCCGCTTCATCTCCGGCAGTCTACACGCCGTGCGCCGACGGCGCCCGTCGACGCAAGATGAACTTCGCGACACATTGCGAGATCGAGAGCCGCCGCTACGTTGGACCAGGATTCCCTGCAAGGAAAGGAAGTGCCATGCGCAGAGCGACACGGGCTTGGGTCATCGGTGCCACCTCCCTCCTGCTGGTGGGAGGCGCGGGCTGCGCCACCAGCGGACGCGTGGACGCGCTCGAGAAGCGCGTCGACGATCTGTCGACCCGCCTCGACACCGTGAGCCGCAAGGCCGACTCGGCGGACCAGAACGCGCGCCAGGCGGTCACGCGCGCAGAGGCGGCGGAGCAGCAGGCCAAGGCGGCCGCACAGCGCGCGGACGACGCCGCGCGCACCTCCGAGCAGATCTTCAAGAAGCGGATCTCGAAGTAGCCGGCGTCGTCGCCTCGGGCGGGAGGGTGCCGATCCGGATCGGCACCCCCTGCTCGTCGGCGATCGCGCGACGCAGCCGGGCCGCGTCCACCGCCGACGCCAGCCCGAGCGCGTCGAGCCGCTGCAGGGCCGCCTCCGCCCGATCCGGCTCGCGGCCGTAGAGATCGGGATGCGCCTCCAGGTAGATCCCGTCTCCCCGGCGACCGAGCTTCACCGACTCGTACATCAGCCGGACCGGCGTGCCCACCTTGATGTGCGCGAACAGCTTCGCCATCTGGTCGTTGTAGAGCCGGACGCAGCCGTGGGTCGCCATGCGCCCGATCGACCACGGGTTGTTCGTGCCGTGGACGCCGTAGGTCGTGTTCCCGATCGTCATCCAGTAGTCGCCGAGCGGGTTGTCCGGGCCGGGCGCCACCACCGCCGGGAGCTCCGGCTTCTCGGCGCGGATCGACGCGGGCACGGTCCAGGCCGGATGCTCGCGCTTCGCGCCGATCCGGAAGGTCCCGATCAGCGAGGGGTCCATCTCGTCCCCGATCGCGACGGCGTAGATCTCCGGCCCGCCCCGGCGGGTGAAGTCGTAGAGCTGCATCTCGGGAACGTTGATCACGAGGCCTTCGTGGGGAACGTCCGGCAGGATGTGCTCGGTCGGGAGATCGACGACCGTACCCGGGTTCGGGATCCAGACGCTGACGCCGGGGTTGAGCCGCGCCACCCGATCGAAGCCGAGGCGGAAGCGGTAGGCGACGTCGAGAAGCGTGTCCTCCGGCTCGACCAGCGTCTTCTGGGGCTCCCCGACGATCGGGGCCAGGGGCGCCACACCGCGCGCGGGCGCCGGGCTGCGCGCGCCCGCGAGGAGGAGAGCGGCGAGCAGGGCCACGACGAGCCCCCGGAGCGCGTGGCCCGGCGATCGGATCACCCCCATGTCTCGACGGTAGGGGAGATCCGATAGGCTTCCAGCCCGATGCGAGACGGGAGGAGCCGACACGCCGGAGGGACACGCCCCGCCGCGTCCATCGCGGCCTGCACCCTCGGCGCGCTGTGGCTCGTCGCCTGTCCCACCCCGCCGCCGCCTCCTCCTGCGCCGGCCCCGCCGCCGCCCGAGGCGGTGGCCCCGTCCCCGCCGCCGCCCTGCGAGCGCGCCGAGGCCCTCGAGGTCCGCAAGTCCGAGCGGAGGCTGCTCGTCCACTGCGTGGGCGGCGCGCTGCTGGAGGTCCCGATCGCGCTCAGCCGCGAGCCGTTCGGCGCCAAGCGCGAGCGCGGCGACGACCGCACGCCCGAGGGCGAGTACCACATCGCCGGCCACCCGCGGCCGAGCCGCTTCCACCTCTTCGTGCCGATCGACTATCCCTCGATCGAGGATGCGGATCGCGCGCTGCGGGAGGGCCGGATCTCGCGCCGCGCACACGACGCGATCCTGCGCGCGCAGCGGCGCGGGCACATGCCGCCCCAGGACACGCCGCTCGGGGGCTACCTGGGATTCCACGGCGAAGGGCC
>Ga0316628_100005208_pt1 | contig 10358 bp, 6 predicted proteins | sample OWC_Aug_M2_C1_D5_FD_207648 | JGI IMG/M metagenome (GOLD analysis project Ga0316628, IMG submission 207648) | Wetland soil microbial communities from Old Woman Creek delta, Ohio, United States - OWC_Aug_M2_C1_D5_C | ecosystem: Environmental > Terrestrial > Soil > Wetlands | place: USA: Ohio... | reverse complement strand
CAGAGCCTCTCGCAGCATGTTTCGAGTTGATCCGCGAGCGGCTTGGGCCGGAGCTGCACAGCCTGTGGTTCAACGCCAATCGCGAGCGCTCCAATACGATCCTCGGTCCGGACTTCGAACCCTGGTGCGGACCGCCCAGCGTGATCGAACGTTTTGGCGGGGCCGCGGTGCACTACCCACCGGGCGCATTCGGGCAGAGCAATCTCGAGATCGCCCACGAGATCATCGAGCACGTGCGCGCGCGGATCCCCGAGGGTGCGCGTGTCGCCGAATTCTACGCGGGCGTCGGCGCCATCGGGCTGTCGATGTTGTCCCGGGCCTCCGAAATGCGAATGAACGAACTCAACCAGCATTCGCTGCACGGGCTCGAACTCGGGCTCGCCGAACTCGAGCCCGCGAGCCGGGCCAAAATTTCCATCATTCCAGGACCGGCCGGCGCGACCCGCGGGGCGGCGTCGGGCGCCGAAGTGGTGATCGCCGATCCGCCGCGCAAGGGCCTCGATCCCGAGCTCACCGATTACCTGCGAGAGTTCCCGCCCCAACGTTTCGTGTACGTGAGCTGCGGGCTCGAGGCGTTCCTTCGCGACGCTGCGCGCCTGACCTCGAGCGGCAGATTGCGCCTCGGCGAGCTCACCGCGTTCAATCTCTTCCCTTTCACCGAGCACGTGGAAACCGTCGCGATCTTCGAACGTGAATCTCAGGAACGGCCATGAACTCATCCTCCATCGACGCCCCGAGAAGCGAACTCACGCTACGCGGCTTGATCCTCGGCGCGCTGATCACGGTCGTGTTCACGGCCGCCAACGTCTATTTCGGCCTCAAGGCGGGGCTGACCTTTGCAACGTCGATTCCGGCGGCGGTGATCTCGATGGCGTTGCTGCGCGGCTTGCGCGGCGCGACGATTCAAGAAAACAACATCGTGCAGACGGTCGCTTCAGCCGCGGGCACGCTGTCGGCGATCATCTTCGTGCTGCCGGGTCTCGTGATGATCGGCTGGTGGCACGGCTTTCCGTACTGGACCACGTTCGCGATCTGCGCGCTCGGCGGCGTGCTCGGCGTGATGTACTCGATCCCGCTGCGCCGCGCGCTCGTGACGACGTCGAACCTGCCGTACCCCGAGGGCGTCGCCTGCGCCGAAGTGCTGAAGGTCGGCGCCGGCACGGCGGCGGACGCCGGCGGCGGCAGCTCGGGTCTGCGCGCGGTGATCTGGGGCGCATTGGTCTCGGCCGCATTCGCGATCGTCGTCGGCACACGGCTGTTCGCCGGTGACGTCGCGCAGTATTTCCGCGTCGGTTCGCGCGGCGGCGCCACCGGCTACGACTTCAGCCTGTCGTTCGCGCTGTTCGCGGTCGGCCACCTGGTCGGCCTCTGGGTCGGCATCGCGATGCTCGTCGGCGCGCTGATCGCCTGGGGCGGCGTCGTGCCTTGGTTCACATGGCTGCATCCGGCCGCCGGGCCGGCCGCCGACATCGCCCAGGCCGTCTGGAGCGGCAAGGTGCGTTTCGTCGGCGCCGGCACGATCGGCGTCGCGGCGGTGTGGACTCTGTTCACGCTGGTGCAGCCGGTCGGCGCCGGTCTGCGGTCGGCGGTTGCGGCCTCGCGCGTCCGCAGGGCCGGGCAGGCCGCGAGCCTGCCGCGCACCGAACGCGACATTCCGATCGGTCTCGTCGCACTCGTGACGCTCGTGTGCCTGGTGCCGATCGCAGGCCTCCTCGGCGCCTTCAGTACGGACAGCGGGCTCGGCGCGCAGGCCGGCATTCTCGTGATCGGTGGCCTCGTCTACGTCGTGCTGATGAGCTTCTTCGTATCGGCGGTCTGCGGCTACATGGCAGGCCTCATCGGCGCCTCCAATAGCCCGTTGTCCGGCGTCGGTATCCTGGTCGTGATCGGCGCCGCGCTCTTGCTCGCGCTCGGGGTCGAGCCGCGGCTCCCCGTCGGCGCTGCCCATGCGCTGGTCGCGTACGCGCTGTTCGTGACCGCGGTGATCTTCGCGGTCGCGACGATCGCGAACAACAACTTGCAGGACCTGAAGACCGGGCAGCTGGTCGACGCGACGCCCTGGCGACAGCAGGTCGCGCTCGTGATCGGCGTCGTCATGGGTGCGGCCGTGATTCCGCCGGTGCTGGGTCTGCTGAACGATGCCTACGGCTTTGCCGGCGCGCCCGGTGCGAACCCGGCCCGAGCGCTGCCGGCGCCGCAGGCCGGACTGATCTCCGCGCTCGCGCAGGGTGTCCTCCAGGGCAATATCGACTGGAGCCTGATCGCCGCCGGCGCGCTGATCGGTGTCGTCTCGATCGCGCTCGATGCGCTGCTGGCGCGCCGCCGCAGAGCCGTCAGCCTGCCGCCGCTCGCGGTCGGCCTCGGGATCTACCTTCCGACCTCCACGACATTGATGGTCGTCGTCGGCGCGATCGCCGGCCACTACTTCGAGCGGCGCGCCGAGCGCGGCCCGGCGCCGGCGGCGACCAAGCAGCTCGGCGTGCTGTTGGCGTCCGGCATGATCGTCGGCGAGAGCCTGATCGGCGTGCTGCTCGCCGCGCTCGTCGTGTTCTCGGGGCGCGCGACGCCGCTCAGTGTAGTCGGCGACCGCTTCGCGAATCTATCCGTGTGGTTCGGCGCGCTCGCGTTCATCGCCGCAATCGTCTGGCTTTACCGCTGGGTGGGACGGTCCGCGTAGATCCCATCGGGCCGGCGCGACCTCTCGTGTAGTCGCGCCGGCCATCACTTGCCGCTTCGCCGTCAGAACGTGTACTTCAGCCGCGCGTTCCAGAATGCGCCCGGCAGATCGTACGTCCCCGCGTCGTAGCCGTTCAGCGTGCAGGTATAGCAGATCGGCGGGTTCTGCCCGAACACGTTGTTGACGCCAAGGGCGAACCGCAGGTTCTTGAGCATGAACGCATCGTTCCATTCCACCTGCGCGTCGTGGTACACGATCGCGTCCAGCTTGTGATAGGTCTCGTTGTTCGAGCAACCCGGCACGGCCGTAATGGTCGCGTTGGCGCAGGCCTCCTTGACCGAGTCGAGATAGCGCATCGTCCAGCTGACGTTCCAGTTGCCGAGCGCCCAGCCGAATTGCGCGTTGGCGCGGACGCGCGGGATCGCGCTGTTATTGACCTCGATGCCGACCTGACGCTGCGACACGTTGCCGTAGTTGTCGACCGCCTTGTAGCTGCTGACGTAGGTCGCCTGCAGCGACGCGCTCACTCGGCCCCAGCTCTCGCGCCTGCCGGCCCAGTCGAGTTTCAGGTCGACGCCGCCGGTCTGGATCTCGCCGAAGTTCTGCAGAAAGTTGTCCGGCGGGTTCAAATTGCCGCCGGGTTGGCGCGAAAACGGCGCGCAGAACGTCGGGTCCACGCCGCCGGAGGCAACGCAGCTGTTCAGCAAGGACTGCAGGTCCGCCGCCTGGATCGCCCCCGTGATCTTGTGGTGGTAGTAGGTCGATTCCAGCGAAAGCCGGTCGGTCAGGGAGTTCTCGGCCCAACTCGCGCGGTACTGCAGACCGATCGTGTAGCTATCGGACTTCTCCGGCTTCAGATGCGGGTTACCGCCCGTGTAGGAGGTGATCTGCGTATTGGCCTGCACGAACCCCGGCCGTACGCCCTGAGCGGCGCAGCCGGCCGTGTAGATGGCTTGCACCACGCCGCTGGTCGGACCGCAGGGGTCGATCAACGTCGGCGCGTACTGCGTCAAGCCGTAGAGTTCACCGAGGTTCGGCGCGCGGAAGCCCGTCGAGTATGTGCCGCGCAAATCGAAGTCCTTGATCGGCTGCCAGCGCGCGCCGACCTTGTAGGTCGTATCCGATCCGAACGTCGAATAGTCCGAGTAGCGCACCGCGGCGCTCGCGTCCAAGCTCTTGAGCAGCGGGAAATTGAACTCGGTATAGGCTTCCTTGACGTTGTAGCCCGCGGCAACCGGAAACGCGGGAGAATCCTGCGACTCGCCGCTCTGGCGCAGCGGATCCGGATTGAACGCACCGAAGTACTTGCGGTATTCGGCGCCCGCGGCGAATCCCGCGGCGCGATCGCCGATGTGGAACATGTCGCCGGTGATGTTGCCGGAGAACAGCTGCAGCTTCTGGTCGCTCGAGTCGATCTGCGTGGCGCGTATGTAATCGATCATCGCCTGCGTCATCGGCCGGCCTTGGCCGCCGAACAGATCGAGCGGCACGCATCCCGGTACCGCGAGACACACGTTGACGTCGCCGAGCGCGAGCTTGATCTTGGCGATGTTGTAGCCGTTCGTGAACGTCTGGCTGGCCTTGTTGTCGCCGTTCACGTAGTTGAGATCCCAATGCAGGCCGTTGCCGACGTGCAGCGTGCCGCTGAGCCCCACGTTGAAGTAATAGGTATTGACGTCCTGGGTGAACAGGCGCGGGCCGACCTCGATCGGCCGGCGCGTGACCCAGCCGAAATTGCTCGCCGGGTCCAGCGTGATGCCGAACGGGTTGTATGGATTGTTCGCCGCGATCGTGATCGTATCGGCGATGCCGCCGGTGCCGGCATACGGGCCGACGAAGATCGGTTCCGGCGCCGCCTGATTGGCCGAGGTACGGTTGTTGAACAGTCCCTTGAAGTGCAGTTCGACGTTGTCGTTGATGTCGTAGCTCAGGTTCGTGAACATCGACTTGCGCTGCTGCGGCGTCAGCAGGTAGTTGAATGGCGCGTAGTTGAATCGGTCGGCGCCGCTCCAGTTGTGGTAAGTGCCGCTCGTCGGGTTGTTCGGATCCCAAACCGGCGTCGTGGTGCCGGAGTTCAGCGTGACGTCGTAGAAGTTGCCCTGATCGGGCGTGCACGAACCATAGTTCGGCACCGCGATGCTCGGGTCGCAGAAAGTAGCGCGGCCCTGTGGCGTCGCGGAGCTGCCGGCCGCATTGCCGGCGAGCGGCTCCGGCGTCGCGGACTGCCACCATTTGGACGAGCTGATCGCATTTTGGTTGAAGTAGCTCGCGACGAACATCGCCGAGAACTTGTCGGTCGAGCCGCCGGCGGTCACGCTCGCTTGCGTCGTCTGCCCGCCTTTGCTGTACCCGCCGCTGTAGCCGCTGACCTGGACGCCGTCGAATTTCTTGCGCGTGATGATATTGACGACGCCCGCTATGGCGTCCGAACCGTAGATCGCGGACGCGCCGTCTTCGAGCACCTCGATGTGATCGACGATCGACATCGGGATCGTATTCAAGTCCGCGCTGCCGCTGACGCCGGATGCCGATGACTCGTTGACCCAGCGGATGCCGTCGACGAGCACCAGCACGCGCTTCGAGTCGAGGTTGCGCAGGTCCACCTGCGAGGAGCCCGCGCCGATGCCGCCGCCGTCCGGCGGATAGCCAAAGTTGCCGGAGGAGTTGAATTTCGTGTTGAGCGAAGACCCGCCGGTCGTCAGTTGATCCAACAAGTCGCCGAGGCTCTCGAGTCCCGTCCTGTCTATTTGCGCGCGATCGATGATCATCACCGGCTGCTGCGATTGCGCACCCGACTGCGCGATGCGCGAACCCGTGACGATGACCTCCTGCAACTCGTTCTTGCTATCGATGGACTGTGCCTGGGCGGCGCCGGCGGCCAAGGCAATAAGTAGCGCTGCCGAAACGCGCAACCACGCCGCCGCGCGGTGACGGGCATACGCCATGCGCCACCGCCAGGCCGAAGAAATATGTGTCAATTTTGCCACACCGGCATACGCCGACGCCTTCCCGCCGAAGCTTCCGGCAAACTGGTCAATCGGGACTGGGTGTCTTTGCAACCGTCGGAGCGATGAATGACGACGGCTCGGGCGGGCCCGCGAACCGGCGATACCGTTAGGATAGGATGAGCTATGCCCCTGCCACATTTTCCATCACCAATACGCCGCGCTTTCCACCGAGCGGCGGCTTGCATCTCCTTGGGCGCGCTGTGCCTTTGCGCCGCGACCACGTCCAGTGCGGCAACAAGCGGCGCGCAGCCGCAACGCGCGCGCGACTTGGGCATTCCGTTCGAAGGCGAACCGGGACGATTCAATGCGATCACGGACGTCCCCGGCGTGGAAGTCGGCCAGGTCACCAAGATCCGCGGATCGGGCGCGCTCAAGGTCGGCGACGGCCCCGTCCGCACGGGGGTAACCGTCGTGCTGCCGCTCGGCAAGCGCAGCGATGCTCCGGTCAATGCGGGATTCTTCAACCTGAACGGCAACGGCGAAATGACGGGGCAGTCCTATCTACAGGATTTCGGCGTTGCCTACGGACCCATCGGTATCTCCAACACGAACGCGATCGGCCAGGTCTATGCGGGCATCATGCGATGGACTTCGCGCCGCTTCGGCAGCGCGATCTGGCCGGTCGTCTCGGAGACCTGGGACGGCTATCTCAACGACATCGAGGGATTTCACGTGCACGCCGCGGATGCGATCGCCGCGATCGAGCGCGCGCGCAGCGGACCGGTTGCCGAAGGCGACGTCGGTGGCGGAACGGGCATGGTTTGCTTCGGCTTCAAGGGAGGCATAGGCACGGCGTCGCGCGTGGTGCGCCTGCGCGGACGAGCCTATGTCGTGGGCGTGCTCGCACAATGCAACACGGGACTGCGGGACGTGCTGCGCATCGCGGGCGCCCCGGTCGGCCATGAGCTCGCCACGCAGTGGCTCGCCTGTTACGACCCGGCGGTCGCACCACCCGGCAAGTCGCCGCTGTGCCGCGCCGATGGCAGGGACGGCGTTCACAGACCGGATCAGGGATCCATCGTCATCGTCGTCGGGACGGATGCGCCGCTGTCATCCACGCAGCTGAATCGCGTTGCACGCCGCGCAACCATGGGCCTCGCGCGGCTCGGCTCCTTTTCGGGCAACAGTTCCGGCGATCTCGTCCTGTCTTTCTCCACGGCCAAGGGCACGAATGATCCGGATCAGACCGAGCCCGTGACGGCGACGCAGATCGCCAATGGCGACATCGACGCCTTGTTCGAGGCAACCGTGCAGGCGACGGAAGAAGCCATTACCAATGAGCTGGTCGCCGCCAAGACGATGACGGGTGCCAACGGCTACACCGTGTTCGGACTGCCGCACGGCGAACTGATCCACATCCTGCGAAAATACGATCGCCTGACGCGCTAAACGGGCTCGTTCTCCGGCATGATCGCGCACAAAAGCTTGCGCCGGTTCTCAATCCGGGGCGCGCGACGGGTGCTACGCTCCAGCGTTGGTAAACCCTGGAGAGCCGAATAACATGAATAAACTCACCGTAGCCGCAGCCCTGCTCGGATGCGCTGGGGCGTGTTTCACGACCGCGCAAGCCGCACCCGCCGCCGCGACGATCAACTGCATCGGCAATAATGCCGCGACGCCGATCCATCTCAGGCTGGTCGATTACCAACTCGACGTCGCCAGCCTGACGACGAACATCGGCTCACAGAGTTCCGGAGCCGGCGCCGGCAAGATCACGTTCCAGCCGTTCGTGGTCGACGCCGTGATCGATCAGAATTTGCTGCCGATGTTCTCGCAACTGATCCGTGGCGTCGCCTATTCGAGCTGCGCGATCGATTTCGGCGGCCACACCGGACTGACCGCGACGCTGAAGTTCGTTGAACTGACGGACCTCAAGGTGGTTGACGACGATCTGGACGCCGCGGGCGGGCATGAAGATGGCGCGGCGAACGGCCGGCCGCCGGTGGCGCGCGTCACGTTCGTGTACGGCGCCATCCGCCTCAGCGACGCGAACGGGGCGACTGAGTCGGTGTCCGCGCTGCAGTAGCCGGCGAGCCGTCAAGTACCGGTGCCGAGCTGCCGTTTCAGCGCGTCGATCGCCGCGCCCGTGAGCGGCGTGCCGTTGAGGCGCGCCGCGTACAAGGCGGCGCCCGCATCTGGAGGAAGCTGCGGCTCGACGAAGCGATAGTTCCGCGAGCCGCGGCCGAGCGCCGCTCGCAGAGGCGCCAGCACGAGATCGCCGAATGCAAACATGCCGCCGGAATAGGACAGTGGAATCGCAACCTCCGCCGGGACGGCCAGCCGGTCGCGTACCGCATGCACGATCTGCGCGAGTTCCTCGGCGGCCGTCGCGAATACCTGCGCGGCCGCCTGATCGCCCTCACCCGCGGCGCGGGCGACCGTCGGGGCCAACTGTGCGAAGCGGCTGCGGTCGACGCCGTCGGTGGAGTAGATGGCGGCGCAAAGATCGAGATCCTCGCTCAGTTCGAATTGCGCGCGGATCAATTCATGCAACGGGCCGCGCTCGGTGCGCCCGTCGCTCATTCGCGAGAACAGACGCAGGCCCTCGCGGGCGACCCAATACGCGGATCCCTCGTCGCTGAACAATTCCCCCCAGCCACCCGCGCGTGCGCGGCGCCCGGCGAACTCGCCGTAGGCGATCGATCCGGTCCCCGCGACGATGTTGATGCCGTCGCCGCCCGCGAGCGCTCCGGCCCAACCGCAGACCATATCGTTGCCGCAGCGGAACCGTGCCTGTGGCAGGGCGGGCGCCGCGATCGCGTCGAGACTCTCTTGAATACGGCTGTCTTCACCGTAGGCCGGCAGTCCGATGAACGCAAAGCCGAGAGCGGACGGCGCCACCGAGGCCGCGTCGAGCACCGCGTGAATGCCGCGCTCGAGCATCGCGCGCAGCGCGTCCAGTCCGGTCTCCAGGTGGTACGCCGGGCCCTCGCGGCGGCGCGCGAGAATGCGCCCTTCGGCGTCGATCAGCAGAAAGTTCGTCTTCGTACCCCCGCCGTCCACGCCCAGCAGTATCGTCACGGCACCGGATTCCAGGGGTATATGCTGACGCCGCGCACGACGCGGCTGACCGTACCCGCGGCGTTCGGCGTATCGGGCCGGTTGCCGGCGGCCAGCGACTGCATGAACGCGAGCACCTGCGCAAACACGATGTACGGCAGGCAAAGACCGAGATCGCCCGCGGGCACGAGAGCGGGCATGCTCAGCGTGTCGGCATGCTCCGCGGCCGCGGCATCCGCGTCGGTCAGCGCCACGACGCGCCCGGCGATGCCGTCGGCCCGCAGTTCGTCGATGAGGTCGCGGTCGTAGCGGCGCGTGTAGCGGTCGGCGGCCTCGAACACGACCACCAAAGTGCGGGAGTTGATGAACGTCTTGGGGCCATGGCGGAATCCGAGCGGCGTGTCGGCGACCGCGACGACCTTGCCGTCGGTCAGCTCGAGCATCTTGAGCGCGGCCTCGCGCGCCAACCCCTTGAGTTCCTTGCTGCCGAGATAGACGATCCGCTGGAAGCGCTCATCGGCCAGGCGCCCGGCCAACGGCAACATCCGCTGCAGCATCATCCGGCCGGCGTCGGCCAAAGTCGCGGTCGCCGCGGGCTCGGCCGGAATCGCATCGAACGCGAGCCCCGCGGCCAGCAGCATCGCCGAGAAGCTCGACGTCATCGCGAAGCTGCGATCGTTCGACTCTTCGGGCATCAGGATCACGTGCGCGTTCGGCAGCGACCGCGCTCGCTGGGCGAGTGCGCCGGCCGCGTTGCAGGTGACGATGAGGTGGTGACCCGCCGTCACGTACCGCTCGGCCAATTCGAGCGCCGCGACGCTCTCCGGACTGTTGCCGGAGCGCGCGAACGACACGAACAGCGTGGGCTCGTCCGGCAACAGCCAGCTGTCCGGGCTCGCGACCAGATCCGTCGTCGAGACCGCATCGACCGGCAGCTGCCAGCGCCGGCGCAGCGCCGGCGCCAGGCATTCCCCGACGAATGCGGAGGTGCCGGCGCCGGTGAGGATCACGCGCAGGGCGCGCTGCGACAACAGCGGCCGCAGGAACCGGTCCAGCGGTTCCCGGCCGGCGGCCAACGATTCGCGTACCTGCATCCAGATCCGCGGCTGCTGCGCGATCTCCCGCGCCGTCCAGTAGCCGCCGGCGGCCTGCAGTTGCTCCGTCGTCAATCCGAGAAAATCCATGGCGCCCCTCAATTCGATCGCGGCCGCTGCGGATGCGCGCCGGCCGAGGACGGTCCGCAGGCATCGACATAGTCGCGGAGCACTTGCTCCACGCCGTGCAACAGCACTGCGTGCGCATCGTTGTCGAGCGTGCCGGCCCGGATCGCGGCGTATTGCACCGGCCGATACTGGCTGAGCAGCGCCAACGGCATGCGCTCGCCGGCGAAGAAACGCATCAGCGACGCGACCGCCGCGCGCACGCCCGGTGCATTCCAGTAATAACGCAAACGATCGCTGAGGCTGTACTGCAAGTCGAAGGTTTCCCGCTGGGGCACGGTGTAGTAGGTCCGCCAATGGCGCGGATCGCCGCGCATCGCGTCGAGCATCGACTGTTTCAATGATTGTGCAGGCCGATGCCCCATCTCGTGCGCGATGTCGGACAGCGCCCAGAGCGACTCGCGCAGCGCGAACGTCAGGGCCGGGCCGACCTTGAGGATCGCGAAGTGGTCT
>Ga0316628_100005207_pt1 | contig 10359 bp, 10 predicted proteins | sample OWC_Aug_M2_C1_D5_FD_207648 | JGI IMG/M metagenome (GOLD analysis project Ga0316628, IMG submission 207648) | Wetland soil microbial communities from Old Woman Creek delta, Ohio, United States - OWC_Aug_M2_C1_D5_C | ecosystem: Environmental > Terrestrial > Soil > Wetlands | place: USA: Ohio... | reverse complement strand
TGACGACGGCGATCGCGTTCGTCATGGGCACGGGCGAGGTGTTCGGCGGCGTGTTGTCCCCCGCGCTCGCCGGCTGGGCGGCGGATGTCGCCGGCTTGTCGGCGCCGCTGTGGATCATGCTGGGCCTGTGCATCACCGCCGGGCTCCTCGCGCTCGCGCTGCATGAGACGGCGCCCGCACTCGAGGGAAGGCGGCGCGCCGGGATAGGCGGGTGAGGTTCGAGATGGAGAGACGCAAACTGGGGGAATCCGGGCTGGAAATTGCGCCGCTCGTCTTCGGCGGCAACGTATTCGGCTGGACGGCGGACGAGGCGACCTCGTTTGCGCTGCTCGATGCCTTCGTCGAGGCGGGATTCAACTGCATCGACACCGCCGATTGCTATTCCCACTGGGTGCCGGGCAACAAGGGCGGTGAATCCGAGATCATCATCGGCAAGTGGCTGCGCGCGCGCGGCGCACGCAGCCGCGTGGTCATCGCGACCAAGGTCGGCACGGAAATGGGTCCCGGCATGAAGGGTCTTTCCAAGGGGTATGTCGCGCGTGCAGTCGAAGCTTCGCTGCGGCGGCTGCAGACCGATTACATCGACCTGTACCAGTCGCATACCGACGATGAGACCGTGCCGCTCGACGAGACGCTCGGCGCGTATGCGCGTCTCGTCGAACAGGGAAAGATTCGCGCGATCGGCGCGTCCAATTATAGGGGCGCGCGGCTCGCCGAAGCGATTCGGATCAGCGCTCGACAGGGGTGGCCGCGCTATCAGAGCCTGCAGCCGCTCTACAACCTGTATGACCGGGCCGAATACGAGAAGGACCTGGAGCCGGTTTGCCTCGCGCACCAGGTGGGCGTCATCACCTATTTCTCGCTGGCGAGCGGCTTCCTCACCGGCAAGTATCGCTCCCGGGAAGATCTGACGAAGAGCCCGCGCGGTGCGCGCATCGGGGATCGCCTCAACGACCGCGGCTTCTCCATCCTGGCCGCGCTCGACCAGGCCGCCGCGCGCCACGGCGCGACGCCGGCGCAGGTGGCGTTGGCCTGGTTGATCGCACGGCCGGGCGTGACCGCTCCGATCGCGAGTGCGACGAGTATTGCGCAGTTGAGCGAGCTCATGCAGGCAACGCGGCTCACGCTGGATGACGAGGCGATCGAGCGGCTCGACATCGCGAGCCGCTGACACGCCGCGAGACGACCCACGATGATCGATGCGTTCCCGGCGGGCAGCCTCGGCCTGACGCGAAATGTCCGACTCTTGCTGGCCGCGCGCGCGAGTCGCAGCTTGGGACAGGGCGTGACGGTCGCCAGCTTCTCGCTGTATCTGCACGCGCTCGGCTACGGCGGCGCGGCGATCGGCACGATTCTCATGACCGGCCTCGCGTTCGGCGCATTGATGACGCTGATCGTCGGGCCGCTCAGCGACCGTCGCGGTCGCCGCGAGCTGCTGCTCCTCTATGAAGCGGCCGCCGCCGCGGCCGCGTTCGCCGCCATGCTCTCGCCGGACGAGGCAGTGCTGATCGGCGCGGCCACCATCGCCGGCTTCGGGCGCGGCGCCAATGGCTCGGCCGGTCCTTTCGCGCCGGTCGAACAGGCGTGGCTCGCACGCGAGCTCGACGGCGCGGCGCGGCGTCGTGCGCTCTCGCTGAACGCGACGCTCGGCTTTCTGGGCATGGCTCTCGGCGCGGCATCGGTGGCGCTGCCGGCGTTGTTCGGCCGCGGCTTCGAGGATCTCGACAATTACCGGCTGCTGTTCCTCGTGCCGCTCGCCGGATCGATCATCGCGATGGCATTGATCGGCAGTGCGCGCGAACCGGCAGCGCTGGCGGCGGCGGCCGCAGCGGCTGCGCCGGATCGTGCGGCCCTGCGCGCCGCGGCTCGACTGACGCGTCGGGAAAATGACCAGCTGCGGCGCCTGGCGCTGACCAACGCCATGAATGGTCTCGCGATCGGCATCATCGGACCACTGATGGCGTACTGGTTCGCACGGCGTTTCGGCGAGCGCCCAGCACTGATTGGCCCGGCATTGGCCGCGAGCTTTCTCCTCGCGTCGCTGGGCTCGGTGTTGAGCGGCAAGTTGAGCCTGCGATTCGGCGCCGTGCGATCGGTCCTGTGGATGCGATCGATCGGGCTCGCGGCGCTCCTCGCGACGCCGTTCGCGCCCTTGTTCGGTGATGCGGTCGCGCTCTACGCGCTGCGCGCCGCGTTCAATCAAGGGACAGCCGGGGCCCGGCAGGCGGTGGCCGCCGGCTTGACGCGCCCCGAGCGGCGCGGGCTTGCCGCGAGCGTGCAGAACCTGTCGGCGCAAATACCGCGCGCAACCGGCCCGGTACTCGGTGGTTGGCTGATCCACGCGGGCTGGTTCACGGCGCCGTTCCTGATCGCGACGGTACTGCAGGCACTGCACCTATACCTCTACCGGCGCTACTTTGGGACACTCGACGCCGCTCCCGGCTGACCGCGGGTGCGCCGGAGCGGCGCACCACCACCTTGGCCTGTGCGTGCCGCCTCGGATTTGGCACAATGAATTCAAATTCCCGTGAGACGCCTATGAAACTCTTCTATGCCGCGCCGTCGCCGTTCGTGCGCAAGTGCCTGGTCGCCGCCCACGAACTCGGACTGCGCGAACGGATCGAGCTCGTACCCGCGAGTCCTCACCCCGTCAATCGCAGCGCGGCAATCATCGCGCACAATCCCCTGGGCAAGATACCTACGCTGATAGATGACGACGGCACGGTGCTCTACGACAGCCGCGTGATTTGCGAGTACCTCAATGCGCAGGGAGACGGGCATCTCATCCCGGCCGCGGGGCCCGCGCGCTGGCAGGCGCTCGTCGAGCAGTCGCTCGGCGACGGCATCATGGACGCGGCGGTGCTGGCGCGCTATGAGACGGCCGCTCGGCCCGAGAGTCTGCGCTGGAAAGACTGGACCGCCGGCCAGCTCGACAAGGTCAGCTGCGGGCTCGCCGAGATCGAGCGGCTCGCGCAAGGCTTCGCGCAGCGCATCGATGTCGGCACGATCGCCATCGGCTGCGCGCTCGGCTACCTCGATCTGCGCTATGCATCGCTCGCCTGGCGCGATCAATATTCAGCGACGGCCGTCTGGTTCGCGGGATTCGGCGAGAGGCACTCGATGGTGGCGACGCGGCCGCCCCCGGCCTGAAAATACACCGCGATGATCGACGACGAAGCCATCGACGATTCCGAAGAAAGCCCCGCGGTGGCCGCGCGGCGGACCGCCGCCGCGTCGCGCAGCACGTGGGTCAGCGTCGCCGTCAACACGGCGCTTGCCGCCGTGCAGGTCGCGATCGGCTTGTTCGCGAAGTCGCAAGGCCTCGTCGCGGACGGAATCCACTCACTGTCCGACCTCGTCTCCGATTTCATCGTCCTGATCGCGAGCCATCACGGCCGGCGCGATGCGGACGCGGATCATCCCTACGGGCATCTGCGGTTCGAGACGGCGGCGTCCTTGGCGCTCGGTGCGATCCTGCTGCTGGTCGGCTTCGGCATGTTGTGGTCCGCGGTCGTAAAGCTCGAAGCCCCGGGTACGGTATCGCGCGTGCATGCCGCCGCCCTCTGGGTCGCGCTCGGCGCGTTGATCGCGAAGGAATTCCTGTTCCGCTACCTGCTCGGCGTCGCGAAGCGCGTCAAGTCCGGCCTGCTCGTCGCGAACGCATGGCACGCACGCTCCGATGCCGCATCGTCGCTCGTCGTCGCGGTTGGTATCGTCGGCAATCTCTTGGGCTATCCCCTCCTCGACCCGATCGCCGCGCTGATCGTCGGCCTCCTCGTCGCCAAGATGGGATGGGGTTTCGGCTGGCGCGCTCTGCACGAATTGATGGACCGCTCGGCGGATGCGGCCGAAGTCGAAGCGATTCGCCGCACCTTGCTCGACACGCCGGGGGTGAAGAACGTGCACGACCTGCGTACGCGAAAGATGGGCGACCTGATCGTCGTCGATGCGCATCTGGAGGTCGATGCCGAATTGACCGTCGAAGCCGGGCACGACATCGCGGTCGATGCGCGCCGCCGCGTATTGCAGCGTCATCGGGTGCTCAATTTGATGACGCACGTGGATCCGTACCGGCGCCCGGATCTGGATCACGCGGCGGTCGCCGCGCAATCATCCGCTCGATGAGCCGGCGATGTGCCTGATCCTCGTCGTCTGGCGGGTTCATCCCCGATATCCGTGCGTCATCGCCGCCAACCGCGATGAATTCCACGAACGCGCGGCGGCGCCGGCCGCCTGGTGGGCCGACAAGCCGCATCTCCTCGGCGGACGCGATCTCGCGGCCGGCGGCACCTGGCTTGGGCTGACACGCGCCGGCCGATTCGCCGCATTGACGAATTTCCGCGGGCCGCAGCCGCGCCGCCCCGAGGCGCCGAGCCGCGGCTCGCTGGTCACCGGCATGCTGGAGACGATCGGCTCCGTGCCTGAAGGCCTCGCGCATCTCGAGCGGGTCGGCGCGCAATACAACGGATTCAATCTGATTTTCTCCGACGGCGAGCGCCTCGGCGTCTACGAGAGCGTGCACGGTCGCGGCCGCGAACTCGGCCCCGGCATCTACGGCTTGTCGAATCATTTGCTCGATACCCCGTGGCCGAAGGTGCAGAAAGCCAAATCGAAATTGCAGGCGGCGCTCGGCGATTTGACGGATGCGACGCCTGTGCTCGAGCTGCTGCGCGACGAGATCCCCGCACCAGACGATGAACTGCCGAGAACCGGCGTCGGCCTCGAGTGGGAGCGCATGTTGTCGAGCGCCTTCGTGCGCTCGGCGGACTACGGCACGCGCTGCTCGACGGTCGTCCGCGTCGATCGGCACGGAGAGGCCTTGTTCGATGAGTGGTCGTGGGATCCCGCCGGCGCGGAATCGGGCAGGACGAGCCTGCGATTCACCCTCACCGATCGGGCGTGACGCGCTACGTCCGCAGCGATCGCGGGCTCGCGTTCTCATATGGCGTGCCGATGCGCTCGTACTCGGCGATGACCTGAGCGCCGAGCAAGACCACGGTCGAGGCGACATCGAGGCTCGCGAGCATCACGATGGCCGTCGTCAGCGAACCATAGACCACACCAACCTCCGACAAGGTACGGAAGTACCAGATCAAGGCATGCCTGGTGATTTCCCAGAGCACCGTCGCGCTGACGGCGCCGATCAATGCGTGCCGCCATGAGGGAGGCCCGACCGGCATGACGAGATAGATCGACGTCAGTACGAAGACCTCGCCGCTGACGCCGAGGAAATAAAGGAGTCCGCCGGCGACGCCATGAAGGGACCAACTGCGGCCGAGGAAATTGAGAGTATCGGCGCCGATCCCCTGGATAGCCCCCGACACCAAGGTGATCGTCAACAGCCCACATCCGAGGAACAAGATGAAACAGTACGGGATGATCGCCGAAACCAAGAAGTGGCGCCGCCGGGTCGCGACCCGATGCAGAAAAACGACGGACATCGCATTTTCCAGGGCGGTGAACGCGAGCGAGCTGAAAAATACCATCGAAGCCAACAGCACCCAGCCGATCGCCCAACGATGGTGCAGGAAGCGCGCGAGTTCTTCGACGACGGCGGCGGATTTGCCGGGGACCAGCCACTCGAGATACCGGCCCACCGTGGCAAGCAGCGCGGCCTGGTCGACGATCCTGGACAGCGCGATCAGTATCAGAATCAGCAGGGGTACGAGGGACAACAGGGTGTAATAGGCAACGGCACCCGCGAGCAGCAACGCCTGGTTGGCGCGGAACGCACGCAGGACGCGCAGGCCGAATGCGCCCGGATGCGTCACCACGTATTTCGCTCTTTGTCCGGAGGCTCGCATCTGTCGGTCCCGCTGGCGCTGCGCTGAGCGCTGCGCTCACATGCCCGGCTCGATCGGCTTGTCGACGGCGCCGCCGGTCTCTACCCAATCCTTGAAGGCGCCGAGGTTATAGATCCGATCGTAGCCCAGGTCTTTCAGTGCCTTGCCGCTGAGTGCCGAGCGGCCGCCGGAGGCGCAATAGACGATGATCGTCTTGTCCCGCGCGAAATTCTTGTCGTGGTAGGGCGACTCGGGATCGGCGCGAAACTCGAGCATGCCGCGCGAGACGTGTATGGCACCCGCGACCTTCCCGCTCTTTTCGACTTCCGGCGCATCGCGCACGTCGACCACGAGGGCGCCTCCCCTGGCGATGATCTCGCGCGCCTGGGCAGGCGTTATTCGCGGAACCACCGCATTCGCGGCCTCCATCATCTGCTTGATGTTCGTAGCCAATTCGCCCTCCTGCTGATCCCAAAAACGTGCCTAGGCATTGGGCCATGGTGAAATTTCGATGACAAAATGGTACTACTTCCCGGGAATGTATGCGCGCAGCGCCAGCAGTGTGATCACGCCAATGTCCCTATTTTCACACGCGATTCTGCGCAATATCGCTCCAGTTTATACCGCGGCCGCGCCCCTGACCGCCTCGATCCATGCCGAGTCCGTATGGAAGTCATGATCCGCGTTGATTTGGAAATACGATCGAACCTCGTCGGGAAACGCGGCGAAGACCTCGTGCAGAGCCTCGACCCGCGCGAGTGGCGTACCGATCCGCGCCACCCAACTTTGAAACTCGAGCAGGCGCTTCCATGTGTCGGCCGATGGATCCGGGAATCCGGCGGCGATGAACATCGAGCGCCACTCCGAAACCCGGTAGCTTCGGACGTGCGACCCGTCGCGCAGCAATTCGATCGTCTGCAACGACGTGTCGAGCAGCGGCCGTTCCGGCGCGATCAAATCGATGACGATCAGACGCCCGCCGGGGACCATGACGCGGAAGCATTCGGCGAGTGCCCGCGGAACGCTCGCCCAATGGTGCGCGGAGTAGCGCGTGACTATGCAATCGAACGCGCGATCCTCGAACGGCAACTCCTCCGCGGCCGCAACGCAGGTCTCGACGGCACGATGACCGCGCGCCGTCGCTTCGTTTCTGACGACGTTCAGCATGTCCTCGGACGGATCGCAGGCCGTCACACGCGTCGCACCACCGCACGCCAGCGCGAAGCTGGCATGCCCGGCGCCGCAGCCGAGATCCAAAACTCTCGCGAGCTTGAGCTCGGCCGCAACGGCGGCCAGGCGGTCGAGGTCCGCGCCCGTCGCATGCACCGAACTCGTCAAGTAATTTGCCGCACGATCGCCGAATTGCTTCACGCTCAATTGATGTTGATCCATGATTGTTTCCCTTGGCTTGACCGCCGCGCAATCCTAGGTCCGCGACTGTTGCCGTATACTGAGATTTACTCAGCTATCGCGGAAGGTCGCTCACCATGACGAAACATGCCGCGGCATCGCTGCGCGCGGTTCAGGCGTTCAGCATCGTTGCGCGCGCCGTTATTGCAAACGCGAGCGCGCCGCCAGGATTGGGCGCATTGGTTCGAGGCGGCTGCCGTCCCGGCGGTCAATATCGCAGGCGGGCCGGTCTTCGAAACCCGTGCGCTCGCGATCCAGGCGGCGATCGCCCGCATGGGCGTCGTCGTCGTCGATCCCCGCTTCATCGAGGCCGAGGTGGCGGCCGGACAGCTGATCCTGCCGTTCGGACTGCGCGTCGCGCTCGACTCCGCGTACTGGCTCGTGTGGCGGCCGGGCCGCGAAACGACCAGGCCGCTCGCCGCATTCCGCCGCTGGCTGGCGGCCGACTGCCGCGCCTATTCGGCCAAGCGGGGGTAGATCTTCGCCGCGATTGCGGCACAAGTGCGCAGCAGTGCGCGCGAGCCGGTGGCCCGCAATATAGCCGCCCAAGGCAACGGCAATCACGATCGCACTGACGGCGAGCCCCTTGTCGGCGATCCAGCGGGCAAATGCCGGCACCAATATTTGCGTCGACTCCACGCCGGCGACCAGAAGGCTCAACCCCGCGACGGCCACGCTCATCGCGCGCGACGAGATTCGCGCGGCCGCGTCGGAGCGGCTCATGAGCCGTGATATCCATATGCCGTTCGCGCCATCGGTGATCACCATGCCGAGCACGAACGCAAGACCGAGCGTCAGGGCGTGTCCCACGCCGCCGAAGCGCACAGCCGCGAGCGCGAACAAAGCGGCCTGACTGACGGTATCCAGGGACAATGCGAACAGCGCGCCGACCGCTGCCGGGGACCATGGCCGGAACATGCCCGGGCGTGTTTTCAACAACCGTGACTTCAGGCCGACCAGTGCGACGAGCTCGTCTGCCGGCACATTGAAAACGGCGCGAAGGTTCAGCACTCCCAAGGCGACCAGGAAGCCGATCGAGATGGCCGCGCCGGCAACATCCAGCCAACCCGGCGTCTGCCAGCGGACCGTCAGGGCGCCGACGAACCCGGCGATCACCATCACGACGCAGCCGTGGCCGAGGGAGAAAAATACGCCGCAAAGACGGGCGAGCGGCCGCCGTTCGCGCGCACCGATTCGGGTCAATGCATCGATCGCCGCGAGATGATCCGCATCGAGGCCATGCCGCATGCCAAGCGCGAACACCACCGCTGCGAGCGGCAGCCAGTTCGCCGGCAGAACCGTCGAGGTCACCATCTGGTCTCGCGGCGGCCGGCTCGCATTTGCCGACGCTGCGCCTGCAGTTTCATATGATGAAGGACTATGCGAGAAGCCGCCCCGGATTGAATTACGTACTTTCACGGAGCGGCGTTCGAGCGGCCGCCCGCCGCGATTCGACCGCTAGGTATATTCACGACTACCGCATAGCCGGTTCGTCGCCCAATAATTATCCGCGAATCGCACCAAGTCGCGCGAGCGCATTGCCAGTCGTCCGGGCGGCGCTGGATGGAGGACGCCAATGAAGATCGCAACGCTGATTTTCGGTCTCTTGTTCGCAACCGGCTCGGCCGTCGCGCAGGATCAGCCTCAATGGCAGGCACTGCCGAGCGTCGCGCCGGCGCCGGCCGACAATCCGACCACCCCGGAAAAGGTGACCCTCGGGAAGATGTTGTTCTTCGATCCGCGCTTCTCCTCGACCGGCACCGTTTCCTGCTTCACCTGCCATAACGTCATGGAAGGCGGCGATGACCACCGCCCGACGTCGATCGGCGTCGAAGCTCAGAGAGGCGGGCGCAACGCGCCGACGGTTTGGAACGCCGCATTCCTGTCGGTGCAATTCTGGGACGGGCGCGCCGCCACGCTCGAGGACCAGGCGAAAGGGCCGCCGGTGAATCCCATCGAAATGGGCATGGGAGACCTGCGCGCCGTGATCGATCGCATTCAGCACATACCCGGGTATCGTTCCTATTTCGAGCGGGCATTCGGCGCCGGCGACGTCGTCACGATGGACAACGCCGCCCGCGCGATCGCCGCCTATGAGCGCACGCTGATTACTCCCGGCAGCGCCTACGACCGCTACGTCAAGGGCGACAAGCGTGCGCTGACGGCTCAGCAGGTGCGCGGTATGAGCGCCTTCGCCGAGCTTGGCTGCACGTCATGTCATCAGGGGCCGGCGTTCAATGGGCCGCCGCTGCCGGTGGGCACGGGTTTTTTCATGAAGTTCCCGATGTACCCGCAGAGCCCCTATGTCGCCAAGTACGATCTACTCAAGGACCGCGGACGCTACGAGGCCACCCACAAGATCGCCGATGACCACATGTGGCGCGTGCCGGGACTGCGCAACCTCGTCTATACCGCGCCCTACATGCACAACGGATCCGTGCAGACGATTCCCGAGGCCGTGCGGGTAATGGCCTCCACGCAGCTCAACCGCGATCTCTCGGCGGAGCAAACCGCGGACATTACGGCGTTCCTGGAGTCGCTGACCGGCCCGTTTCCGGACCAGACGATGCCGCATCTGCCGCCGACGCCGGGTGACCTGCTCGGCCGCTAGCGCGGCCGGAGCCTTGCCGCTCCCGCAAGGGTCCGAAATAGGCGACACAACGCGTCGCGGCCATGATCTACACTGGAACCATGGCCGCGACCTCGCGCATACCGGAGTCCTCCCCTCGCCAGCTCGCCGAGCGGATGCTGAGCCGCGCCGCGGGCGCGCCTCTGGTGGGCGGCAACAGCGTGACCTTGCTGATCGACGGCACCGCGCACTTCGATGCGTGGCTGCGGGCGATCCGCGGCGCGCGGCGGCGCGTGCTGCTCGAGAACTACATCATCCGCGACGACGAGGTCGGTCGCGCGTTCCGGGACGCCCTCGTCGAGCGCGCCGCGGCCGGAGTGCTCGTCGCGGTCGTGGTCGACTGGCTCGGCTGCCTCGGACAATCCGGCAGCCGGTTCTGGGCCCCATTGCGCGCGGCCGGCGGGCGCGTGCGGGTATTCAATGCGCCGCGGCTCGGCGAGCCGCTCGGTTGGATCAACCGTGATCACCGCAAGCTCCTCGTGGTCGATGGTGTCCAGGGCTTTCTATCCGGCGTGTGCATCAGCGCGAAATGGCTCG
>Ga0316628_100005206_pt1 | contig 10360 bp, 10 predicted proteins | sample OWC_Aug_M2_C1_D5_FD_207648 | JGI IMG/M metagenome (GOLD analysis project Ga0316628, IMG submission 207648) | Wetland soil microbial communities from Old Woman Creek delta, Ohio, United States - OWC_Aug_M2_C1_D5_C | ecosystem: Environmental > Terrestrial > Soil > Wetlands | place: USA: Ohio... | reverse complement strand
CAATTTTGCATCACTCCTCTCCTTACGGGAATGTGACTTTCTTCACAGGCTCGTCCGCTGCCGAGGTGCCGAGCCCACGGGGCCGACTCCGAGCCGGTCGTCGTCCCCGGCACGCGACCCAAGACGGTTACTCCGCAGGGAGAAGAAACGCATGGAGCCCACCACCGCCACTGCTGCGAAGACGCCGGCCGACGGCCACGGCCTCTCCAAGGCCCTCGCGAGCGACAACCGGCTGAAGACGCTCGCCGCGACCATGAAGCGGCACCAGTACCAGCCCGATGCCCTCATCGAAGTCTTGCATACGGCCCAGGAGCTGTTCGGGTATCTCGATCTGGAGCTTCTGGTGTACATCGCGCACGGCCTCAAGCTGCCGCCGAGTCGGGTCTACGGCGTCGCGACCTTCTACCATTTCTTCTCGCTCAAGCCGAAGGGCAAGCACACGTGCGTGGTCTGCATGGGCACCGCCTGCTACGTCAAGGGCGCGGCCACGCTCGTGAAGACCGTCGAGGACTACGCCAAGGTCCGCTCCGGCGAGACGCGGGCGGACGGCAGCATGTCCCTCATCCAGGCACGCTGTATCGGCGCCTGCGGCATCGCCCCCGCCGTCGTCCTGGACGGCACGGTGGTCGGCGGCCAGACGCCCGAGAGTATCGTGGGTCACGTGAAAGGATGGCTCGAGAATGGATCTGACCGAGCTGCTTGAGATCGGCGAGAAGGAGCGCCAACGCCAGGGCGGGATCCGCATCCGCGTCTGCGTCGCCGCCGGCTGTCTCTCGGCGAACGCCCAGGCCGTCAAGCAGAGCCTGGAGTCGGCTGTTGCCGAGGCCGGCCTCGCCGAGAGCGTCCAGGTCTCGGGCGTGGGGTGCCTGGGCCTGTGCAGCGGCGGGCCGCTGGTGGCGGTTGACCCGGACAACATTCTTTACGAGAAGGTGACGCCGGCGGATGCGCCCTCCATCGTCGCCGCCCTGACGGGCGGCGGGCCGGCCACGGCCAAGCAGGCCGACTTCAACCACCCCTTCTTCACCAAGCAGGTGCCCATCGTCCTGGAAAACAGCGGGAAGATCGACCCGGAGCGGATCGAGGACTACATCGCCGCCAACGGCTACCAGCCGCTCTACCACGCCCTCCGAGAGATGAAGCCGACCGAGGTGGTCGACGCCGTCATCAAGAGCGGCCTGCGCGGGCGCGGGGGAGCGGGCTACCCCACCGGCCTCAAGTGGGCCCTGGTCGCCAAGGTCAAGAGCGAGCGGAAGTTCATCGTCTGCAACGCGGACGAGGGCGACCCGGGCGCCTTCATGGATCGGAGCGTCCTGGAGAGCGACCCGCATCGGGTGCTGGAAGGCATGGCCATCGCCGCCTACGCCGTGGGGGCGGACCAGGGCTTCATCTACGTGCGCGGCGAGTATCCGCTGGCCATCAGCCGACTGCAGACCGCCATCCGTCAGGCCCGCAAATTAGACCTCCTGGGGAGCCAGATCTTCGAATCGCCCTTCCATTTCCGCGTGGATCTCCGCATCGGCGCCGGGGCCTTTGTCTGCGGCGAAGAGACCGCCCTGATGGGCTCCATCGAGGGGAAGCGCGGCACGCCGCGCCCGCGCCCGCCCTACCCGGCGGAGCACGGGTTGTGGGGATTCCCGACCCTCATCAACAACGTGGAGACCTTCGCCAACATCCCGGCCATCATCCGGAACGGCTCGGAGTGGTTTGCCAAGATCGGCACGGAGAAAAGCAAGGGCACCAAGGTGTTCGCGCTGGCGGGCAAGATCAAGAACACCGGCCTCATCGAGGTGCCCATGGGCACGCCGCTCCGGACGATCATCGAGGAGATGGGCGGGGGCGTCCCCGACGGCGGCGCCGTGAAGGCGGTCCAGACCGGCGGCCCGTCCGGCGGCTGCATTCCCGCCTCGGCGCTGGACACGCCGGTGGACTACGAGTCGCTGGCCGGCCTCGGTTCCATCATGGGCTCGGGCGGCATGATCGTCATGGACCAGCAGAACAACATGGTGGACGTGGCCCACTTCTTCATGGAGTTCTGCATGGACGAATCCTGCGGCAAGTGCGTCCCGTGCCGCGCGGGAACCGCCCAGATCCACCACCTGCTCGCCAAGGTCCGCGAGGGCCGCGCCACGGCGAAGGACCTGGACACGCTGGATCACCTGTGCACCATGGTCAAGCAGACCAGCCTGTGCGGGCTCGGGCAATCCGCCCCGAACCCGGTGCTGAGCACGTTGCGCTACTTCCGGCCGGAGTACGAAGCGTTCCTGGCCAAGCCCGAGCCGCCGTCCGAGACGGCGTAAGACGCACGGGGACTGCGGTCCCCGGCTCGATCCCCTGACCACTCGCACGCGAGGTCGGCGATCATGCCCGTAAAAACGCTCACCATCGATGGACAACTCGTCAGCGCCAACGCGGACCAGACGGTCCTCGAGGCCGCCCGCGAGGCCGGGATCTTCATCCCGGCCCTCTGTCGCCTCGAAGGCGTCTCCGCGATCGGCGCCTGCCGGATCTGCTTGGTGGAGATGGCCGGGACGAACCGGCTGGTCCCCTCCTGCGTCACCACGGTGGCCGAAGGCATGGAGATCCTGACGAACACCGACCGGATCCGCGACTACCGGCGGATGATCCTGGAACTGCTCTTTGCGGAGCGCAACCACGTCTGCGCCGTCTGCGTGGCCAACGGGCACTGCGAACTCCAGGACCTGGCCGTCGCGGTGGGGATGGACCACGTCCGGTTCGATTACGTCTTCCCGTCGCACCAGGTGGACGTCACGCACGAGCGGTACGGGATCGACCACAACCGCTGTGTCCTGTGCGCCCGCTGCGTCCGCGTCTGCGACGAGATCGAGGGCGCGCACACCTGGGACATGGCGGGACGCGGCGCGCAGGCCCACGTCATCACCGACTTGAATCAGCCCTGGGGCCTGGCCAAGAGCTGTACCGCTTGCGGCAAGTGCGTGCAGGCCTGCCCGACCGGCGCCATCTTCCGCCGCGGGGTCACCGTGGCCGAGATGGAGCGCGAGCGCTGGCGACTGGAGTTCATCGTCACGGCACGGGAGAAACAACAATGGATCCGATAAGGCTGGCCACCGTCTGGCTGGGTGGCTGCTCGGGCTGCCACATGTCGTTCCTGGATCTCGACGAGTGGCTCATCACGCTGGCGGGTCAGGTCCGGCTGGTGTACAGCCCGATCGCGGACGTCAAGGAATATCCCGAGGGGGTGGACGTCGCGCTCGTCGAAGGCGCGGTCGCCAACGACGAGCACCTGCACCTCATCCGGCGGATCCGTCGGCGCACGGCGCACCTGGTCTCCTTCGGCGACTGTGCCGTCACCGGCAACGTGACCGCCATGCGGAACCCGCTCCGCACGGCGGAGTCCGTCCTCGCCCGCGCCTACCTGGAAGGTGCAGACATCGCGGCGCAGATTCCCGCCGATCCGGGGATTCTGCCCGTGCTCCTGGACCGGGTGATGCCGGTGCACGAGGTCGTCCCGGTGGATACGTTTCTGTCCGGCTGCCCGCCCCCCGCCGACCGCATCCAGACCGTTCTGGAGCAGCTTCTGGCGGGCAAGCAGCCAGTGCTCGCGGGTCGGGACCTGAAAGCAGGCTAGGCGTAATTTCACACGGAGACGACATCGCCCATGGCTCAGCGGATTGTTATCGATCCGGTCACGCGCATCGAAGGCCACGCCAAGATCACGATCTATCTTAACGACGACGGGCAGGTGACCGACGCCAAGTTCCACGTGACCGAATTCCGTGGCTTCGAGCGCTTCTGCGAGGGCCGGCCGCTGTACGAGATGCCCGGAATCACGGCGCGTGTCTGCGGGATCTGCCCGGTCAGCCACCTCCTGGCGTCCGCCAAAGCGGCGGACCAGATCCTCGCCGTCAGCATCCCGCCGGCCGCGGAGCGGCTGCGCCGTCTCATGAATCTGGGGCAGATCCTCCAGTCGCACGCGCTGAGCTTCTTCCACCTCAGCTCGCCCGATTTTATCCTCGGCTTCGACAGCGACCCGGCCGCGCGCAACATCTTCGGCCTGGTTGCCGCCGAGCCAGAGCTCGCCCGCGCCGGCATCCGCCTCCGACAGTTCGGGCAAGAGATCATCGCCCACCTGGGCGGGCAGAAGATCCACCCCGCCTGGGCGGTTCCCGGCGGCGTCCGCTCGCCTCTTTCCAAGGGATCGCACGCCCAGATCCGTGGCCGCATTCCCGAGGCGCGCGCGACCATTCTGGATACGCTGAGCCGCTTCAAGCGCATGCTGCCGTCGTTCGAGAAAGAGGCGCACATTTTCGGCAACTTCCCCAGCCTGTTCATGGGGCTGGTCGGCCACGACGGCGCCTGGGAGCACTACGACGGGCACCTCCGCTTCGTGGACAGCGCCGGCAACACCATCGCCGACCGGCTGGAGGCGCGCCGGTACCGCGAGTTCATCGGCGAGGCCGTAGAGTCGCACTCCTACTTGAAGTCGCCCTTCTACCGGCCGCTTGGCTACCCCGACGGGATGTACCGGGTCGGTCCGCTGGCGCGATTGAACGTCTGCTCGCACATCGGCACGCCGCTGGCCGACCAGGAGCTGCGCGAGTTCCGCGACCGCGCCAACGGCACGGCCACCTCCTCCTTCCGCTACCACCACGCGCGTCTGGTCGAAATCCTCGCGGCCATCGAAAAGATCGAGCGCCTGCTCGACGACCCCGAGCTCTCCTCCGAGCGCCTGCGCGCCGACGCCGGCATCAATCAGCTGGAGGCCGTGGGGGTCGGCGAGGCGCCGCGCGGCACGCTCTTCCACCATTACCAAGTGGACGAATACGGCCTGATCCGCAAAGTGAACTTGATTATCGCGACAGGTCAGAATAATCTCGCCATGAACCGGACCGTGGCACAGATCGCACGGCACTACGTCCGCGGCCCGGAAATCCCCGAGGGTATGCTGAACCGGGTCGAGGCGGGCATCCGCGCGTACGACCCGTGCTTGAGCTGTTCGACGCACGCTGCCGGCGCCATGCCGCTGCAGGTGAGTCTGGTGGCTGCCGACGGCACGGTCCTCGACGAGGTCTGGCGCTCCTGAACAGAACGCCGGGCGGAGTGTGCCATGTGCCCGGGTACGATCCTGGTCATCGGCTACGGGAACGACCTTCGCGGCGATGATGCTGCCGGTCAGCGCGCGGCTGCCCAGGTCGAAGCCTGGGGGCTGCCCGGGGTCGAGGTCCGCGCCCTCCCACAGCTTGCGCCGGAACTGGCCGAGCCTTTGGCGGCCGCCGACCGCGCGATCTTCCTGGACGCCCACCCTGTCTCGCGTGGGCACGACGTCCGCGTCCAACGTCTCCACCCCGGCACCCCGACCACACGCCTCGCCCACACCTCCAGCCCACAGGGTCTCCTCGCACTGGCCCAGACCGCCTTCGGTCGCGCTCCCGAGGCGTGGTGGATCACGATTCCCGCGACAGATTTCTCCTTCGGGGCGCCGCTCTCGCCGCACGCAGAACGCGGCGTGGCCGACGCCCTCGCGACCGTTCGCCGGCTGCTGGCCCCGCCTGCTCCCGCGGCGGACGCCACGCCGGCCAGGCCCGGTTGCGCGGCGACCAAAGCCGCCGCATGCCCCGAGCAGGACGCCTCGTGAGCGGTGCCCGGTGCGGGCACAGGAGGACCACGGGATGCCCCACACGCTGACCACCTGCACGTTCTGCGGTGTGGGCTGCGGGATCTACCTGGAGAGCGCCGGCAACGCCTTGACTGGCGCGTATCCCAGCATGACCCACCCCACCAACCAGGGACGGATCTGCGTGCGGGGCTGGCACGTGAACGAGGTCGCCAGCGCGCCCGATCGCCTCTTACACCCCTTGATCCGGAAGGACGGTGCGCTGCAGGAGGTCTCCTGGGACGAGGCGCTCGGCTTCGTGGGCGAGCGGCTGCGGCAGATCCAGGGGCGGTCCGGCCCGAACGCGATCGGGTTCGTCAACTCGCCGCGCGGCGCCAACGAAGAGAGTTACCTCCTCCAGAAGTTCGCCCGGGCCTTCATCGGCACGAACAACGTGGACCACGGTTTGGGCGCCTATCGCCACAACAGCATCGACGTCCTCCTGGCCATGCTGGGCATCCCCGCCAGCACGAACTCTATCGGCGAGCTCGACACGAGCGAGGCGATCATCGTCAACGGCGTGGACCTGGGGCTGCAGCTCCCCACCGTCGGCGGGCGCGTCATGCGGGCGAAGCTGGCGGGGGCCAAGCTGATCGTCATCGACCCGCGCCGCCACCGCCTCGCCGAGCATGCCGACCATTTCCTTCAGATCCGACCGGGGAGCGATGCCGCCCTCTACGGTGCCATGGCGAAGGTGATCGTGGACCGCGGGCTCCTGGACACGCGCTTCCTCAAAGCGCACTGCCGGAACGCCGACGCCTTCCTGGAGGCCGTCCACGCCTACGACGTGCTCTGGGCCGCCGACGCCTGCGGCATCCCGTCGGAGCTGATCGAAGAGGCCGCCGTCGCCTACGGCCGCGCCCGCCGCGCCGCCATCCTGTTCTCCACGGGGGTCGAGGCGAGCGGCGTCGAGGCGGTGCAGGCGCTGATCAACCTGGCCCTCCTGACCGGAAACGTCGGAAAAGCGGGCGCCGGCATCTTCGCCCTGACGGAGCACAACAACCTCCAGGGCGTTTGCGACATGGGCATGCTGCCCAACCGCTTTCCCGGCTACGTGCCGGTGACGGACGACGCGGGGCGCCGCCGCTTCGAGGTGCTGTGGGGCGCGCCGCTCTCCGGCAAGCCGGGCCAGGGCGCGGAGGAGGTGCTCTCCCGCACGGGCCGCGGGGCGGTGCGGGCCCTGTGGCTCTGCCGCCACGATCCGGTCATGGCGGCGTCCGCGGATGCGACCGCCGTCCTCCGCCAGCTTGACCTGGTCATCGTTCAGCACCCCTTCCTGACCGAGACAGCCAAATACGCGCACGTCGTCCTGCCCGTGGCCGCCTTCGGCGAGGAGCAGGTCACCTTCACGAACACGGAGCGCCGCATCCAGCTGGTCGGAAAGGCGGTGGACCCGCCCCCGGGCCTGACGCCCGCCTGGCGGCAAATTGTGGACGTCGCGAACCGGCTCGGCGCCGGGTGGGAGTACACCTCCAGTGCCGAGGTCATGCGCGAGATCGGCCGGGCGGTCCCCGCCTACGGCGCCGCCGGGTACGATAATCTGGCCCGGGACTACGGCCGACAGTGGCCGTGCACGACGGACAAGCCGCTCGGGACGCGGTTCCTGTACGAGGAGGGCATCCTCGGGCAGCCCTTCAGTCTGGCCCCGATCCCGCGGCCCAGCCGCCCCCCCTGCGCCTCCCTGGACTACCCGTTCACGCTCAGCTTCGGCCACTCGCTCTACTACTGGCACCAGAACGTCCTGATCCGGCACAGCGAGACCCTCAAGCGGGAATACCAGATCCTCCTCCTCGACTACCCCGACGGCTTTGTGGACATCAACACGGACGACGCCCGCCGCCTCGAGATCCGGGACGGCGCCAAGGTGCGGCTCGTCGGCGTGACCGGCGCGGCCGTCACGACGGCGCGCGTCACCGCCGAGGTCAAGTCGGGCATGATCTTCGTGCCGTATTTCCTCCGCGAGGTTCGGGAACAGCTCTGGGGCGAGGCGGCCTCTGCCGCCCGGAGTAGTCGCGTGCCGGTCTGCGTCCGGCTGGAAAGGGTCTGACGATGCGGGCACGAATCGCCGACAAGGGCAGCCTCCTCACCCTGGTGGATCTCCTACGCGAGGAATACGAGGTCATCGCCCCCTTCTACGGCCGCGGCCGCGACACCTGTTTCGATACCGTGACCGACTCCAACCGGCATCTCATCCAGGTCCACATCCCGAATCCCTATTACCCGCCGAAACGGTACGTCCTGCCCCATATCCAGCACCTGCTTCGAATCCACCTGAACGACCACCCTCGCATCCAGCCCACCGAGGAGGCGCCGCGCCGCGCCATCTTCGGCATCCGTTCCTGCGACACTGCCGGCATTAACCACCTGGACCGGTTCTATATCGGCCGCGACTTCAAAGACACCTATTACGAGCACCATCGTCAGAATCTGTTCCTCGTGAACGTCGTGTGCACCGACCCGGATCTGGACATCGACGACGATTGCTTCTGCATGTGCGCCGATACCGGCCCGGCCGCCCGGGCCCATTTCGACCTGCAGCTCATGGACCTCGGGAACGAGTTCCTGGTGGTGGCCGGCACCGACAAGGGCGAGGCGTACTTCGCTCACCCCATGTTCCGGAAGGGCACGCCCGCCCACCTGGCGCGGCGCGGACAGATCCTCGCCGACGTGCGCAAGCGGTTCAAGGTCGCCACGAGCTGGTACTCGTCGACCATCCGCTACATCACGACCGAGCGGGTGAGCGACGCCACCTGGGAGCAGATCGGCAACCGCTGCCTGGAGTGCGGCGGCTGCAGTTACATGTGCCCGACGTGCACCTGCTTCACCGTCACCGAGCGGCCGGTGGGCCCTGCCGATTACGAGCGCCTGCGGCTGTGGGACGCCTGCGCGCTCGGAGGATTCACCCGGATGGCGGGCGGCTTCAACCCGCGGAAGGCCGCCCACGACCGACGCAACCGGCGGTTCTTCCGGAAGCTGGCCCACTACTTCATCCAGCGTGAACTGTCGGTGGCCTGCGTCGGCTGCGGCCGGTGCGTCGAGGTCTGCCACGGGGACATCGGCATGCCCAGCGTTGTGGAGATCCTGCGCCGCACCACGGCGGAGAGCGAAGGCCATGAGCCAGCCGCACACTGAGAACGTCTATCTGCCCAAGATCGCGCTGCTGGACCGGGTGGTCGAAGAGATCGCCGACGTCAAGACCTTCTACTGGCACTTCGAAGACCCGGCGGAACAGGCGGCCTTCCGCAAGTTCCTTCCGGGACAGTTCGCGCAGGTCTCGGTGTTCGGCGCGGGTGAGTTCCCGGCCTCGCTCCCCCCCAGCCCGACCGAGGAGGAGCTATTCTTCACCGTCCGCCGCGTGGGTAGCGTCACCGCCGCCTTGCACCAGCTCCGGCCTGGTGACCGGTTCGGCGTGCGCGGCCCGTACGGCAACGGCTTCCCCATGAATCAGTACTACGGCCGGAATCTGCTCTTCGTGGCGGGAGGCATCGGTCTCATCCCCCTCCGGTCATGCCTCAACTACGCCCTGGACAACCGGCACCGCTACGGCAAGATCCAGCTCTTCTACGGCGCGCGCGGCCTGAAGGACCTGATGTACCTCGGCGCGCTCCGGGAGTGGGAGATGAGCCGCGGGTTCGAGTGCTACCTCACGGTGGATCGGGCGGACGATCAATGGACCGGCCACGTGGGGGTGGTTGGAAGCCTGTTCCGGAAGCCGGGGGTCACGGTTCCCGTCGAGAACACCACCGCCTTCGTGTGCGGCCCGCCCATCATGTTCCGTTTCGTGATCCGGGACCTCAAAGAGATGGGGTTCGAAGACTGCAACATCATGTCAACCCTAGAGCGATACATGAAGTGCGGCGTCGGAAAGTGCGGCCACTGTTGCATTGGACTGGCGTACGTTTGCGTGGACGGACCGGTCTTCACGTACGAGCAGATCAAGCGGCTGGGAGAAGTCATCTGATGCCAAGTCTCCGGGACGAACTGCGGCAGCGCCTCACGGGGCGCGTCGGCCTGGTCGGTGTCGGCAACCCGGATTGCGGCGACGACGCGTGCGGGCTCCGCCTAGCGGAGGCGGTGCGCGAACGTGGGTATCCCGACGTGGTCCTCGCCGAGCGTTCGCCCGAGCGGTGGACGGAGCGCCTAGCCCGCGGCGGCTTCCAGACATTGATCTTCCTGGATGCCGTGCGGATGGGCGCCGCCCCGGGCGATGCCGTTTTCTTGAGTGCCGCCGAGATCGCGGTACGCTATCCGCAGATCTCCACGCACAAGCTGTCGCTCGGAACGATCGCCCGGCTGATCGAGGCGGAAGCCCCGACGCATGTCTTCCTGCTCGGCGTGCAGCCCCAGTCCATGGCCTACGGAGCACAGCTGTCGGCGCCGGTTCGGGCGACGCTCGAGGTCCTGCGCGACCTCTTGGTCGAGATTCTGCCCATCGGAAGCAAACCCCTCGCCGCCTGTGGGGAGCGATCATGAGCGTCGAAACCGTCGTGGTGGCCGCGGTCGCACTGTTGCTGGGCGGCGCCGTCGTCGTGATTCCCGTGTGCCGCAATCGGCAACTGGCCGGACGCGTGACGGCCGCAATCACGGGAATGGCCAGCCTCTTGGCGATCGGCGCCGCCGTGAGCGTGCTGCTCACCGGCCCCGGCAAGCCCTGGACGGTCTGGGCCTTGCCGCAGTACGCCTCGGCCCTCCGCATCTACCTGGACGGCCTGAGCGCCGTTTTTCTGA
>Ga0316628_100005205_pt1 | contig 10361 bp, 7 predicted proteins | sample OWC_Aug_M2_C1_D5_FD_207648 | JGI IMG/M metagenome (GOLD analysis project Ga0316628, IMG submission 207648) | Wetland soil microbial communities from Old Woman Creek delta, Ohio, United States - OWC_Aug_M2_C1_D5_C | ecosystem: Environmental > Terrestrial > Soil > Wetlands | place: USA: Ohio... | reverse complement strand
GAACTCCTTGATGATCTGCTGTTCGATGCGGAAGAGATCCTCCTCGAAGACCGTTTCGCGAATCCGGGGCGGCGTGAAGAGGCCGTCGGGGGGCCCGAAAGAGAGATGCCGTGTGAAGCGGACCCAGGCGTTGCTGACGTGCTCCTCCAGCCGTTCCAGGGTCTCGGGTTCCTCGCCCAGGAGCCTGGTGGCTTCCGTCAGAATCTCGCGGTCCACGTACTTCAGACCGAGACGCCTGGCGATCGCCTGCCCGATGTAGGATCCGCCCGCGCCCATCTGCCGGGAAATCGTGAGCACAACGGTTGTCGGCGCTTTCATGGTCGCTCTCGCGGGGGTGCCCGCTGCACCACCTGCAGCCCGATCGGGCCCGATTCGATTGTCCGGCGGATTGCCCGCTTTGTCACCTCTTCGGGCACGACGGGCTTGGCCGTCCGCCCCGTTCTGCGGTTGCCGGCCTTTCGTCGCCACATAAGTGGGCCCGGCCCATTTCTCTCGCGCCGGGAAGCCCGGCGCGAGGCACTATCCGGTCCAGCTATTGCCTTGAAGCGGCTGTCTGGGCGATCCTTGGTCGCCCCGTCGTGGGGGAGCCGCGGAGCCCGTGCTCCTCACCTTCGCTGTCAATTCTATGTTCGACCAGGCTTTCATCCACCCGCACGTCGATTCCGCAATCATCCATCCGGCGGGCGGCCGCACCCCCCGCGTCGCCCGCGGCGTCGACCGGAACCAGTCGGCGCGCCCCGAGCTCTTTGCCGACCGCGCGCTGTCGGTCACCCGCAGCTTTGCCGGCACCGAAGGACAGCCGTTGCCGGTTCGCCGCGCCCGCATGCTGCAGCGCGTGCTCGAGGAGCATCCGGTCGTCATCCAGGAAGGGGAGCTCCTCGTCGGGATGAAGGCACGCAAGCCGCGAGGGTCACCCGTATTCCCGGAAATCAACGGCGCATGGGTCGAACGGGATCTCGATCGGCTCGCGACGCGAAAGGACACACCGTTCTTCGTCAGCGACGAGACCAAGCGGGTGCTGCGCGACGAGGTCTTTCCGTTCTGGCGCGGGCGCCAGATCTACGACCGCATCATCGAAGCCGTGCCGGCGGAGCAGTGGAAGGCCGACGAACGCGGCGTGTTGTATCACTACTTCCGCTCACGCACGATCGGCCACTTCAACGCCGCCTACGACAAGATCCTGAACGGTGGTGTCCGCGCCATCCGTGCCGACATCGACCGGGTGCTCGCGTCGCTCGGGGCCGACGAGGCCGGGTACGTGGCCCGCCGGGAGTTCCTCGAATCGGTCGCGATCGTGTGCGACGCCCTCGTGTGCTTCGCGCAGAGGCACGCCGCCGAGGCGAGGCGCCTGGCGGCTGCCGAGGGGAACGCCACGAGGCGCCAGGAGTTGCTCGAGGTTGCCGCTATCTGCGATTGGGTGCCCGAGCACCCGGCCAGGACGTTCCACGAGGCCCTGCAGTCGTTCTGGTTCGTGCACCTCGTGCTGAACCTCGAAACGAGTGCCCACGCGTTCGGGCCCGGCCGCTTCGACCGTTACCTGTACCCGTTCTATCGTCGCGATATCGCAACCGGCGCTCTGACGCAGGATGCGGCGCAGGAACTGCTCGACCTGATGTGGGTGAAGTTCGACGAGATCACGCTGGCGAAGGACGCGGGCGAATCGCAGACCAGCAGTTCGTACCCGGACTTCCAGAACCTGAACATCGGCGGGCTGACGCGCGAAGGGCACGACGCGGCCAACGAGCTGTCGTTCATGTGCCTCACCGCGCTCGATCACACCAGGCTCCCGCAGCCCGGGCTGTCCGCCCAGATCTCCTCGAAGACGATGCCCGCGTTCCTGCTCCGGTGCTGCGAGCTGCTGCGGCAGGGCATGGGCATGCCCGCGATGTTCAACAGCGACGTCCTCGTGCTCGGCATGGTGAACCGCGGCAAGACACTCGAGGACGCGCGGGCGAGCAGCCTGAACGGGTGCGTGGCGTGCTTCGCCGACGGCAAGGACCGGATGGCCTCGAGCGGCTACTTCAACCTCGCGAAGTGCCTCGAGCTCGCGCTGAACGACGGCGTCGACCGGCTCACGGGCGAGCATCTCGGCCCGCGCACCGGCGATCCCGCCTGCTTCTCGACCTTCGAGGGTCTGCTGGCCGCGTTTCACCGGCAGGTCGCGCACTTCGTGGACATGAAGGTGCGCTACGACGACATCGTGCGCGACATCTATGCCACGTGGTGCCCGGTGCCGTTCACCTCGGCGCTCATCGACGACTGCGTGGAACAGGCGCGCGACTGGCACGCGGGAGGGTCGCACTACAAGATCGCGACCATGTCCGGCGTTGCCGTCGGGACCGTCGCCGACAGCCTGGCGGGTATCAGGAAGCACGTGTTCGACGACCGCACCTGGACGATGGCGCAGGTGAAGGACGCGCTCGACCGGAACTGGGCGGGCTGCGAGGAGCTGCGGAGAGCGCTGGTCGACAAGACGCCGCACTACGGCAACGACGACGACTACGCGGACGATCTGGCCGTGCTCACGCAGCAGATCTTCTGCGGCGAGGTGGAGAAACACCGCGACGCGCAGGGCGCCCGCTACTGGGTGGACCTCTTGCCGACGACTGCCCACATCGCGCTCGGCGAGACCACCGGGGCGACGCCCGATGGCCGGCGCGCCGGAACGCCGCTGTCGGAAGGGGTTTCCCCCGTCCAGGGGCACGATCGCCAGGGGCCGACGGCCGTCGCGAGGTCGATCGCGAAACTGGATCACGCGCGCACGAACGGCACGCTGCTGAACATGAAGGTCAGCCCGGAGTGCCTGAGGACCCAGGGGGACCTGCACAAGCTGGCGGCCCTCATCCGCGGGTACTTCGACCATGGCGGGCACCACGTGCAGTTCAACATCATCGACCGCGCCATCCTCGAGGACGCGATGGCGAACCCGGAGAAGCATCGCAACCTGTTGGTGCGCGTGGCGGGGTACTCCGACTACTTCGTGCTGCTCAGCCCCGACATCCAGCGCGAGATCCTGTCGCGCACCGAGCACGCGCTGTGAGGGGTGAGAGTCCCCACGGCATCGTCTGGGACATCCGCAAGTACAGCATTCACGACGGTCCCGGCATCCGCACCACCGTGTTCCTCAAGGGTTGCCCGCTGGCCTGTCGCTGGTGCTGCAATCCCGAGTCCCAGGCGCCCGCTCCCGACATCACGTGGTTTGGCGAGAAGTGTTCGGCATGCGGTACGTGCGTGCAGGCCTGTACCCGCGACGCGGTGATCGTGGATCGCTCGGGCCGGCGGCGCATCGACCGCGCCCGGTGCGACGCGTGCGGCGAGTGCGTGGCGGCGTGCCCCGGCGGTGCGATGACGCTGGTCGGGCGGCCGATGAGCGTGGACGAGGTGCTGCGCGAGGTGGCGCAGGACGCGATCTTCTACAACCGCTCGGGCGGCGGGCTGACGGTGTCGGGCGGCGAACCGCTCGCGCAGCCGGCGTTCACGGCCGAACTGCTGCGGCGCTACAAGGCCGACTACGTGGGGTCCCACACGACGCTGGAAACCTGCGGCGAGGCCGCGTGGGAACAGGTGGCGCTGGTCGCGCCTCACGTGAACCTGTTCCTGTACGACATCAAGCACATGGACACGCTGGAGCACCGGCAGCAGACGGGCGCGGGCAACGAACGGGTGCTCGAGAATGCCGCGCGGCTGGCCGCAGCCGGCGCGGCACTGGTCGTGCGCCTGCCGCTCGTGCCGGGGATGAACGACGGCGAAGAGAACCTGCGCCGCACGGCCGGTTTCGTGCGATCGGTGCTTCGCCTCGATCGCGTGGACGTGTTGCCCTACCACCGGTTGGGCGAGCCGAAGTACTCGCGCCTCGGGCGCGCCTATCAGCTGGCCGGCCATCCGCCCGCGTCACAGGAGCAGGTGGCCTCGGCGTGCTCGATCCTCGAAGCGTGCGGCATGCGGGTGCACGTCGGCGGCTGACCGGATCGACCTCGCTATCTCGGCCTCAGGCTTCGCCGCGTGCCAGGGCCCAAGGCCCAAGGCCGACTCGTCATTTCACCACCAGCGTCCCCTTCATTCCGAGCGCGTAGTGCCCCGGGAACGAGCAGATGAACGTGTAGCTGCCGGCGGCCGGTGCCTGGAAGGTGATGTCCGTCGTCTCGCCCGGGCCCACCAGCTTCGTGGCGGCCAGCACCTGGTCCTTCAGTGCCGGTGAAATGAAGTCGCTGTCGCGTGCGCCAGCCGACCTGTCCGCGAATCCCTTCGCGTCGCCGCCCTTCTTCAGCAGCACGAAGTTGTGCGCCACGGCGGCTTTCGGAGCGGTCCCCACATCCTTCAGGACGACGTGCAGCGACTCGCCGGGCCGCGCCGTGATGCGGTCGGGGGTGAAGCGCATGTTGTCGCTTGCCTGAAGTTCAATGGTCCTCGGCGTCGTCGGCGGGATGGTGGGCGTCCGCGCCCCGCCTCCTTGCGCACTGAGAGTCGGGGCGGACGCCGCCGTGAAGAAGGCCAGAATCAGCGCGAAACGAAACATCTCAGTCCTCGCAATCTTCGGAACGGTACGAGAAAAGGTGCCTGACCCCATTACAGATCTGTATGGCAGGAGAAGACGAGCCGGGTCGGATGTTTCAAAGATTTTACCTGAATTGTTATAGTAAACTATTACACTAGTATTCCAGCATGAGCAGCAAGGATTCGCTCCTCGTCGGTCGCCCGTTCGGATTCCGGCTCGATGCCCGGAGCGGCGTCCCCGTCTACCGCCAGCTAATCGACCAGGTGCTCGTCGCCATTTCCTCGGGCACGCTTGGGCCCGGCGACCGCCTGCCCACCGTTCGCCAGGTCGCGGTCGATCTCTCGATCAACATCAACACGGTCGTCCGCGCGTACAAGGAACTCGAGATCCGCGGCGTGCTCTCCACCCAGCAGGGCACCGGCACGTTCATCACCGATCAGCAGGTGCGCCAGGACGAGGCGGAACGCCAGCGCCGGCTGTCGCACCTCATCGGCGACATGCTGGCGCGCGCCGGCTCCGAGGGCTTCACCCTTGCCGAGGTCCGGCGCGCGCTCGACGATCTCGTGCCCGACACCGACACCAAACGGAGGTAACGACAATGGCAGCGACAGCGACAACCAGGGTCGAGGGCGAGCCGGAGCGGATCAACGTCAACGCGCCCGCCGTCACCGCCTTCCTCGTCTGGGTCCTCGCCGGCGGCATCCTGACCGGCCTGCTGCACAACAACCCGGTCTTCGTGATCGCCGGAGCGATCGTGGGCGTCTACTTCCTCTTCTCCATCAAGGTCGCGGCCCAGTGGGAGAAGTGCGCCGTCCTGCGCTTCGGCAGGTACCGCGGCCTGCGCGGTCCCGGCCTCTTCTTCATCATCCCGATCGTCGACGCGATCAGCAGCTACGTCGACCAGCGGATGCGCGTCACCGACGTGCACGCCGAGACGGCGCTGACGCGCGACACGGTGCCGGTGAACGTGGACGCGATCATCTTCTGGGTCGTCTGGGACGCCGAGAAGTCGATTCTCGAGGTGCAGAACTTCCACTACGCGGTGTCGCTCGCCGCGCAGACGGCGCTGCTCGAGTCGATCGGGCGCCACGAGCTGAGCCAGATGATCACCGAGCGCGAGTCGCTCGGGCGCGAGCTGCGGCGCATCCTCGAGGAGAAGACCGCGCCGTGGGGCATCACGCTGCAGTCGGTCGAGATTCGCGACGTGCACATCCCGCCGAACCTCGAGGACGCGATGTCACGACAGGCGCAGGCTGAACGCGAGCGGCAGGCGCGCATCATCCTGGGCACCGCCGAGACCGAGATCTCGGAAAAGTTCGCCAAGGCCGCCGCCGTCTACCAAGACAACCAGATCGCGCTGCACCTGCGCGCGATGAACATGCTCTACGAGGCCATCAAGGAAAAGGGGTCGATGGTCATCGTGCCCTCATCGGCCGTCGAGACGATGGGACTCGGCGGGCTGCTGGGAACGGCATCGCTCGGTGGGCAGAAAGTCTGAGTCGGGAGTTCGTCGCGGTCGTGATCGGTGGCCGGTGATCGGTGCAGACCGCCCCACCGACCACAGGGCACGACACCCGGTCCCATCGCTGCTCGGTCGTCGCTCCTCCAGGTGAGATCGGGAACAGGCGGCGCATATGTTCGAATTCGACCATCCTGCTATCCAGCGCGGCAAGGAGCCGAACCTGGTGCACATCGTCATTGCGGGAACCGCCTTCACCGTCGTGCTCTTCGTGATGGCGTTCACGCCCGATCTCCCGAGCAGGTACGGGTCGGTCGCGCTGCACCTGTTGGAGTTCGTGCCGTCGGTCCTTGTGCTGGTCGCCACCCGGATGGGTGCCAGCACTCCGGCCACCGCCGGCGCCATCGCGTTCACGCTCGGCGGCGCCGCCCTGGCCGTGCTGACCGGGTGGATGCTGGCCGCTCCGCTTGGCGCCCTCATCGGCGGTTACGTGTTCTTGTCGATCAAGGTCGCGGACCAATGGGAGAAGCTCGTCGTCCTGCGCTTCGGCAAGTATGAGGCGCTGCGGGGTCCGGGGATGTTCGGCATCGTTCCGTTCATCGACCGCGTAGCGGCCACCGTGGACGAACGCGTGCGCACGACACCCGTTTACGCCGAAGCCGCGCTCACGAGCGATACGGTTCCCGTCACCGTCGACGCAGTCGTGTTCTGGGTCGTCTGGGACGTGGAGAAAGCGATTCTCGAACTTCAGGACTTCGATCGCACGGTCGGCTTGATGGCGCAGACCGCGCTGCTCGAGTCGATCGGCCGCCACGCGCTTGGAGACATGATCACGGAGCGCGGCTCGCTCGGCGGGGAACTGCAGCGCATCCTTCAAGAGAAGACGACCCCGTGGGGCATCACCGTGCAGTCTGTCGAGATTCGCGACGTCCGGCTGCCATCGACCCTGCAGGATGCGCTCTCGCGACAGGCGCAGGCGGAACGCGAGCGCCAGGCGCGGATCATCTATGGCAGCACCGAGGTCGAACTGGCGGCGAAATTCGACGAGGCATCGCGGCCCTATCAGAACGACCCCGTCGCGCTCCACCTGCGCGCGATGAACATGCTGTTCGAGGTGATCAAGGAAAAAGGGAGCATGGTGGTCGTGCCGACCTCGTCGCTGCGGAAGAGGACGGGTGGGGCAGGTCGGGCGGGTGGGGCAGGTCTGACGAAGAGACAAGCCCGTTCGTCCTGAGCGGCGGGGCCCCCAACGCGGCAGCCGCGTTGGAGGCCCTGTCGAAGGACGAACGCGAGACCTGGAGGCTCTGATATGCGCGCACCCATATGCTGGTTCTCCGTCGCCGCATTCATCTTCATCCTCATCGGCAGCGCTGATGGCCAGGCGCCGACAAGTCCCGGTCAGCGGGCGCAGCCCCAAACGCAGGCGAAACCCGGGGCGCCGCAGGCGCCGGCTCGTGACACGAAAGTCCGGCAGACCGGCACGGCGGCGATCGAGGGCCGTGTCGTCTCTGGCGACAACGGCGCGCCGTTGCGCCGCGCGCGGCTGGTACTGTCCGCAGCGGGCCTCGAGCGGCCGTTCTACGCGGCGACTGATGGCCAGGGCCGTTACCAGTTCACCGATCTGCCCGCCGGCAGGTACACGCTGACGGTCAGCAAGAGCGGCTACGTCACGTTGCAGTACGGTCAACGCAGGGCGTTCGAGAGCGGCAAGCCGATCGATCTCGCCGACGCCGCCGTGTTGGACAAGGTCGATGTCACGCTACCCAAGGGCGGCGTCATTTCGGGGACGGTCATGGACGACCTGGGCGAGCCGGTCGCGCTGGCCCACGTGACCGCCTTCCGCTCGCGGTTTGAACAAGGCAAGCGGAAACTGGCGGCAATCGGGCGGGAGGTGGAGACGAACGACCTCGGGCAATACCGACTGTTTGGCCTTCAGCCCGGCACATACTTCGTTGGGACGCGACCAACGCCGGGCCCGTCGCAAGACGGCTATCCGTTCGCGCCCGCCTACTATCCGAACACGCTCAACGTCGCGGAAGCGCAGCCCGTGACGGTCCGGATGGGTCAGGAGCACGGCGGCATCAACATGGTTCAACCCCCCGGGCGACTAGCGCGCCTCTCGGGGCTCGTGACTGACGTTTCGGGCCGGCCCGTGACAAACGCGTACGCGGCAGTCGTCGGGCTCTCCTCCGGCTACATGCTCAACACTCCCGTCAAAGCGGACGGCAGTTTCTCGCTTCAGAACATTCCACCCGGAGAGTACGGACTAGCCGCCATGATCGTGGGGCCGACACCCGGCGACATCCGTCAGACGATGATTCCGTTGACGGTCACGGGCGAGGATCTGAGCGGCTTCGTGCTGCAAATGACTCCCGGCAGCCATGTGTCAGGCCGCATTGTCACCGAGGATGGCACCCCCCCTGCGTCGTCGGCCGCGGGTGTTCGCGTCGATCCATTTCCGCTCGAGTCGGATGTTCCCGTACGCATCCAGAACATCGGCACGCAGGGCATCGTGAAGGACGACTGGACGTTCGAGATGAACGGGATAACGGGCACCATGCTGTTCAGAACTCGGCAGCTTCCGGCCGGCTACATGCTGAAGTCGGTGCTGCTCGATGGCCGCGACATCACCGACACGCCGATCGACATCAAGGGAAGCGGGGACGTCGACAGCCTGCAGGTAGTGATCACCAATCGCGTGACGGAGGTGTCGGGCGCGGTCTCGGACGCGAAGGGGCAGCCGGTGCGCGAGTACGCCGTTGTCGTGTTCGCGGACGAGGCGGCCCGGTGGAAGTGGCCGTCGCGGTTCCTGGCGACCGCGCGGCCGGATCAGCAGGGCCGGGTCAAGATCGCGAACCTGCCGCCAGGCCGCTACCTGGCCGTCGCGCTCGACTACCTCGAGGAAGGGCAGTCGGAGGATCCTGATTACCTCGAAACGTTGCGCGCGTCGGCCACCAGGTTCGCGCTCGCCGACGGCGAAACCAAGACCCTGGACCTGAAGGTGACGAGAACCGAAGGCGCACTGTGATCGGAGGCCGCTGGAGGCCGGATGGCTAGCGGACGAGGCGGAATGTGGAAGGCGGGCAGGGACACACCAACGCGGAGGCCACCATGCTCACGCGCTTTTCTATCGCACGCATCGTCTTGATCATCTTGGTCTTTAGCGGGGCGGCTGTCGTCCCACCGGCCATCGTGAATGGCCAGAGCCAGCAGGGAGCGCCAGCCATCGCGTTTCAGGAAAAGAAGCAGACCAAGCCGGTCCCGCCCGAGGAACAGGCATTTCTTGATGCCCTCAACACGAAGGACCCCGACGCCAGGCTGCGAGCGTTCCAGAAGTTGGTGAAGGACTGGCCCGACAGTCGTGCCGTCAAGAACGGCGCGGCATACGTCAACATCCTGTCGCTGACGACCCGGATGGCGGCGACAACCGCAAAGGAAGCGCGCGACGCGGCCGAGGCGTACGCAGCCCGGATTCCGGACAATCGGGACAGCGGCGCCTGGAACAACATGCTGATCGCCATGGATTTCGCGCGGTCCGAGACGATGTGGGCCGAAGCGGAACGCTACGCCCGCAAATCGCTCGAATACTGGGACTCCGGCGGAAAGACAGCGCCCCCGAAGCAGAGTGGCATCGCCCTCGAACGCGCCCTGCCGCTCACCGTGCTCGGCCAGGCGATTGCGAAGCAGGGGCGAGACGACGAGGCGGAAAGGTACCTGCGGCAGGCGTATGAAGCGCGGGCCGACGAGCCGGGCGTGGTCGGCCAGGTGGTGCCGCTGCTGCTCGACATCGCCAGGCGCCGGGGTCGGACCGACCAGCAGATCGACTATCTCGTCGCGCTCGCGCTGCACGGCAAGCTTACGCCCGCGCAGCGCGCCGAGCTCGAAGAGGGCTACCGCGCGGCACACGGGGGATCGCTGGACGGCCTGGAAGCGATGCTCGACGCGCGCTATGAAGCGGAACTGCCGGAAGCGATCCACGTGGAGCCGTTCACGCGCGCGCCGCAGCCAGATGCGCGCACGGTACTGGCGGAGATGTTCACCGGCTCATCGTGCGCCCCGTGCGTCGGGATGGATCTCGCTGTCGAGGCCGCGATGCGGCGCTACCAGCCGCGCGATCTCGCCGTGCTCGTCTACCACGTCCACTCCCCGGCGCCCGACCCCCTCGTCAATCCATCCGGGGAGGCGCGCGCCAAGGCGTATGGCTTTCGGGGTGCGCCCTACATGGCCATCGACGGCCTCGAATTCGACGACGAGGGCGGCGGCAAGGCGGCCGAGGCCGGCTCGATTCTCCGCACACGCCTGCAGCCGGCCATCGAGCGAGCCTTGCAGGCGCCCGCCGGCGCGCGTTTGTCGGTGCAGACGGTTAGGACGGGCGACGTCATCGGTGCGAAGGTCGCCGTCGACCGG
>Ga0316628_100005204_pt1 | contig 10363 bp, 10 predicted proteins | sample OWC_Aug_M2_C1_D5_FD_207648 | JGI IMG/M metagenome (GOLD analysis project Ga0316628, IMG submission 207648) | Wetland soil microbial communities from Old Woman Creek delta, Ohio, United States - OWC_Aug_M2_C1_D5_C | ecosystem: Environmental > Terrestrial > Soil > Wetlands | place: USA: Ohio... | reverse complement strand
GCCGCAGTAGGGGCACGGCGTGCCGTGCCCTCAAGCTCCCGAGTCTCCCGTGCCCACGCCAATCCGAACGAGAGGCTGCAGTAAAGGCAACTGTGAGGTCAGGTCCGTCCAAAATAGCGCGTGTTTAGGAATGCGTGGGCACGGCACGCCGTGCCCCTACTGAGGAATTCGGCCGGCTGCTCTGATAAAGCCTCTGCGTTCCTTTCATCCCGGCGCTGAGATTACTCACTGCAGTGAGGGTACGATCCAGTCGCCCTCGGCCGTAACTTTCGCGCGGCCGGACTCCGAAAGTCGGACGATATATCCCCCTTTGGAGGCAAAGCGCTGACCGGCGGCAAGCCCCAGCCTGGTGTAAAAACCGTTGATGAGCCTGGAACTCAGCATGTCCTCTGTTCGTTCCAACAGGTAGTCCCTCACCAGGTCGTCGTGCATGGAATCCAGGTTTTCCGACAGTATGCTGCAGGCGACGTACGTGTCGACCTGAGTCCGCTCGGCCACGAGATTTATTCGCTGCCATCTGAACCATCCGAGCGGGTAATTGAGAAGCACAGCCCTGCGTTCCGGCAGTTCGAGCGGATAAGTAATCTGCGCCGCGACCCGCCAGCCTCCGCTCAGCGGCACATTCTCCAGGCCGCCCATCACTCCGGAAAAATAGAGTGTCGCCCTCGTCGGCACATCGGGAGGAAGGCCCTTGAGGTCTTTCGGGCGCAGCCAGAACACGACAACGTCGTCCTGTCCCGCGCCCTTCAAAAAGTCCGCCTGAGATTGTATCGAGTCGCCGGATCCCAGCGCATGGTTCAACACTCGGAAACCCACGGGTTCGACTTTGATGCACAGTTCGCGTGAAGCTTCCGCTCCGATGTCGTCCGCCCGGTAAACCTGGATTATCCTGGCGCGTTCCGATTTTCCGACCTGTTCCCGAACTTTCTGGGCGATCAGATCCGCTTCGAGCAGAACGCCCCTCGAGAAGTAAACGTTGTAGAAGTCGCTCTCCTTGACCACGGGAAGCTCGACATTGGGCAGCAAACAGGGAATGGACTCCTCCTGGCAGAATTCGTGCACCGGCTCCCAGTTCCTGCCTGCAATTCCCGAGATCACCGCGAACACGGGCTCTGTGAGCAGGCGCTTGTGCAATTGCGCTTTCCAGGTCTCAGGATTCCCTTCAAGCTGCCATACGTGCAGCTGCCACTTCCGCAGAATTCGTGGGCGGACACGCTCTGAGCCTCGCAGCAGCGGGACCCTCGGCCGGTAGAGAGTGTTCTTTGCGGCGAAGTAATGGTCGAGGACATCGAGCATCGCCTGTTTTTTCACGGGATCGGAATCGGGGGCGATAATGGTGGCGAAATGCATCGTGTCGTCGGTAACGCCCGGCTGCCGCCGGCCCGACAAACTCTTGAGGTAGGCGATCAACGAAGCCATGGTGGCGTCGTCAAGCTTGTATCGGGGCATCAGGTAGTCGAGGGGGCGGCCGTCCGGCCCGACGCCTTCGCGAATGGCCCTCGCGAGCGTGGCATCGGTGTAAGCGCTTCGGTCGGGCACGGCTGCGCTGCCGTGCTGCGTATCCTCTTTGTCTTTTTGTCGAGTTCTGGCGTGGAACAGGTATTTTGCAGTGACGGGTGGAATGACGCTGCGCCCCTCGGTCGAACCGAACCCGCTGGGGCGGTGACAGTGGACGCATGCTGCGTCCGATCCCTCGATGGATCCGGCCCCGGCCCGGTAGCCCCGCAGAGGTCTGCTTGACGGCAGCATCCCTTCCCGGTAGAGACGTTCGCCGGCCGACTCGTCGGCTGCATTCCTCGCGCCTGCCGGGGCAATCAGAATCAGGATGACCCAAACAGAGACGATGAGCGCTTGAAGGCTGTACCGCAGCCGCCCCGCGTGCGCAGGAATGACCGGACTCATTTTGCCGCAGCGACCTCGCTTCTAATTTCTCGCGCCAGTTCGTCTGCGGTCACGAACCCGTCGAAGCGAACCCACGGCCTGCCGGGCGCCAGGCGCAGCAACGTCACCGGAGTGTGGCTCATTTTGTCCCCGCGATAGACGTTGAATGCCCGCTCGGTCGCGACGATTGCCTTCAGCGTGCCCGTGTAATGCTGCCACCCGGGACCGGCGTTGTATCGCTTGGCGTATTCGGTCAGCCGCTGCGGCGTATCCTCCTCGGGATCGATCGTGATCGACACGATGTGCACGCGATCTCGGTCGGCGCCCAGCTTCGACTGCAGACGCTCGAAGGTCTGGCTGAGCAAGGGACAGATCGTGCCGCACGTCGTGAATACGAAGTTCATGACGACGGGCCGCCCGTCGTCGAGTTCCTTCGGGAGGAAGACGCTTTTCCCGTCCTGCCGCACGAGGGTGATCTGCGGAACCGCATATTGCACATTCGAGCGAATCACTGCCGGTTCGGACCCCCTGACGGAACCTGCCATCACGCCGGCCGCGACGAGCATCAGGAATTCAGAGACATACCTCAAACGCGATTTCACTTAAGGCCTCCTGTTTCCAGGCATTAGTCCTTATTGGTCTTTGGAGGAATCCCGAGGTGATAATTGTAGGTTGATGGTGTCCTATTGGATGTTCAATTTTGATCATTTTGCGGGACGTCACCCGATGTCTTCAGCGGCGGCCCCCGCGTATCCGAGGCGGGTTTCTTCCGCAGGATCCTTGGAAAAGTCTGCGGGGAACAAAGGACTTCTCAATAATGTGCATTTCTGAACGGAAATGGTTTCTGATTTCACGCATAATTTTATGTTTCAGAGAAATGCGGAAATTGCCGTTGGAGGACTCTAATCAATGAATTTCGGTCGGATGCAGTCGATTTCGATCCTGGGATCACTCAGTGTTATCTTCGTATTCTCGGCAGGCAGGGCGTTTTCCCAGACGCGTCCGGGAATTAACGCTTTCGTCAAAGCGCCCGAGGGTTGCTCCTATTCCGATCCTCTCGATACAAATGACCTCTATGGATTCATGAAGACTCAGATACAGGCCCTTTCGCTTGCACGAGCGGGAGAAAGCGGAGCTCTTCACATCCAGACAACCGGAAAGTCCTCAAACCCGTCGGCAGACAGGTTTGCCGGCCTGAAGGAAGAACGGATCGGGGACACCTGCGCCGGTTTCATTCTCTCTCCATTTATTAAGAGTGAGAATAAGACAGTCGCGAGTGTGGCCAGGCGTCTGGCGGCGGACTATGGCGAGCTCGGAAAGATGACCGACGAAAGACTGGGCATCGCAATGCAACAGAGTCTGCAGACCCATTACGGAAAGCCCGTCCAGGCTCGACTGTCGGATCTGAAAAAGAAGCGGGAGGACATTATGCGGGATATGAACGATGTTCTACCGGCATCCCTGTCGCTGCTTATTGATCATAACCAGACCGACATTGAAGGCAAACCGGGGCGGATGATTCTGACGCACGATCAGAGGATTTCCCTGAGGGATTTTCTGCAATCACAATTTCCATCTCTTCTGATAGACGATAAGATCGGGACCAAGCCTACCGACGAATTCACCAAGCAGGCCTCCGTCATTCGAACGTTTCTGGCGGGCAATTACGCGCCATCCGCCCGGCAATAAGGTCTCCGCGTCCTCCGAGTCTCTGCTCCGTGAGCTTCACGCACTCAACGATGCTTGCCTCGAAGGCGAGGGGTTGCTGCTTTGTCGGCTGAAGCCGACCCAGAAGGCCCCTGCCGCAATTTGTCGTAGGGGAGACTGTAATGTCGCCCGCACCACGGGAAATCCGCGGGCAACCTGACGGTCGCCCCAGCGTGATCGGCCCAGGCTCAAGCCTGCGGAGGTTGTAGGATGCCCGGGGGGGGGGGCTCGTTGACGGTGTCGACTTCGCACCCCTGAGGCCCGCCTGCAAGGCGGGGTGGGGTCCAGCACTCCCTATGGGGACGCTAAGGCGTCTTTGCAGGTGATGGCGGCGCGGCTTGTGCTGCGGTGGTTGCCGTCGGGAGAGTCTTGAGGCGAATCTCCTCATCGATAGTCTTGGAAAGTACCGACAAGGGAAGCGCTCCGGAAAGGAAACGTCCGTTGATGAACAGCGCCGGAGTGGCCGCCACGCCAAGATTGTAGCCCTCCTGCAGATCCTGCTTTACTCTTTCCGCATATTTGCCGGAAGTCAGGCAGCCGTTGAACGCGGCGCTGTCGAGCTTGAGTTTGGCGGCCTTGGCTTTCAGATCCTCTTCCTTCAGCTGATTCTGCGTCTCAAAAATCAAATCATGCATTTCCCAATAGTGGTTCTGGTCCCCTGCGCAATAGGAAGCCTCCGCGGCTTTCCCGGCAAAGGGATGCAAATTGGGAATCGCAAAGTGGTGGTACACCAGGCGGACCTGGTCACCGTATTTCCTGACGGCCTCACGAAGAGTCTTGTCAAGCTGCGAACAATACGAAGACTGGTAATCCGAGAATTCGACCATCGTTACGGGGGCCTCTTTCGGCCCCAACGACGGGCTCCCCTCCGTCCTCACCTTTGCCCTGAGAGGCGGCAGAAGCACCCTGACGCCATAACGCGATTTCAGTCGGTCTGCCAGGTCACCCAACGCCCTGTTGCGGCGTTCTTCTTTCAGGAATTTCCGGATGTCACCTGAAACCTTATCGAGTGGCTGGTTGTAGCTCTGCTTGTTTGTTTCGTAGAATGCCTTGATCTCCGCCTGCGTGGGCTCTTTGACCTTTCCGGCCAGTTCCGTTTCGAAGAGCTTTTCTTTAGAGATGCCCCTGCTCTGGGCTTCTGCCTCGAACATCTTGTCGGCGAGGAGACGGATCAGGCTCGATTCGAGAATTTGGTGTTCGGCGCGCGTCATGCTCGCATTCAACTGCTGGATGCGAATCCGCAGATCATCGAGATCGGCCGCGGCGGCACGGCGGAGTTCTTCCTCGGTGACATTCTTGCCGTTGAATGTCGCCACCGTCTTTGGCCTCATGTCAACCTGCACTTGCGCAGGCAACGCTGACAGGAAGCAGAAAAACAAGCCCAGACCCACAAGAGTTCTGAAATTCCGACTGTAATCAGTTAGCACTGTCCTTGTCCTCAACGGTTCGATGGATTTATTCCAATCCGACAAGCTCGACATCGAATATCAGGGCGGCACCCGGCGGCACGAGCGGAGGCATACCGGCCGATCCATACGCCAGCTCCGGAGGGATTCTCAACTGACGCTTGCCACCGACTTTCATCCCCTCGACTCCGTCCTCCCACCCACGGATAACCTGACCGACTCCCAACGTAAAGATCGGCGCTTTTCCATCGGTTGTGGAGCTGGCAAACTCTTTCTTCCCGTTTTCAACCCACGCCGTATAGAGGACCTTGACGGCATGTCCTTTTGTCGCGGGATCCCCCGCACCGATCCGGATGTCCCAGTATCTGACACCCGAAGGAGTTGCCATGCCCGGGCCGGACACTGCCGTGGGATGGCTGATGGCAGTAATCGTGCCAGGCCGCACGTTGTTCATCCTTTTCATTTTCCAGTTCGGCGATTGCGCGCCGCAAACCGGAATCGCCAGTGCCGCGATCACACCTATGAACAGTATCCTGCTAATCACGTTCCCTCCTGTAGAACCCCTTCGGACTCAGGGGACAATCCAATCACCTTCGGGGACCAATTTCCTTCCCTCCTCACCGGCCAGACGGACGATATAGCCGCCCTTCGATGCGAATCGCTGGCCCGGAGCGAGTCCAAACCGCTTGTAGTAGCCGTTGACAACCCTGGTGCTCAACATGACTTCGACGTTCTCGAGAAGGTAGTCGCGCACGAAGTTGTCCAGCATATTGCCCAGGTTCTCGGATACGATGCCGCAAGCGACATACGTGTCGACCTGAGTCCGTTCGGCGACCACAGGAATCTGTTGAATCTTGAACCAACCCAACGGGTAGTTCAGAAGTGCAGCCCGCCGCTCCGGCAGCTCAAAAGGGTAAGCCATGCGCGCAGCGCCTCGCCAAACCCCTTTTATCGGCGAATCCTCGAGTCCCCCCATGAGACCGGAAACGAACACCTCAGCGCTTCTGGGTGGCTCGATTGGCAGGTTTCGAAGGTCATCGGGTCTCAGCCACAAGACGAGTGCATCTTTCGTGCCGGCCGTCTCGGTCTCCGCTGCAAGCTTGTCGCCATCGGCGCGGGGTTTGACCGGGCGATTCATCGTCGCTATACCGCTGGCGGCAAGCGCATCGTGGAGCGACTGGGCGGCTGCCGCACCGATGTCATCTTCCCGATAGACCTGAACAACGCAGCGCATTCCCGACGTCTTGGCTTCCTTCTGAAGCCGGTGAGCTATCAGACGGGCCTCGAGCAGAACTCCCCCGGAGAAATAGACATCGTAGAAATCCCGTTCGGCATCGACAGGCAGATCGACGTTGGGAAAAAAGCACGGGAGGGCCTCCCGCTCGCAAAAGCGATGAACGGGACTCCAGTCTTTGCCGCCCAGCCCTGAAATCACGGCAAACACGGGCTCAGATTGGAGCCGCTTCTGGAGCTGCCCGTTCCAGGTCTCCGGCTCGCCGACAAGGTCCCACACATGCAGCTGCCACTTGCGCGGCACATGGTACATCATCCTGGTGGTAGACCGCTGCGGGGGGGGCAAAGGACGGTAGAACGCATTTTTGGCTGCAAAAAAACGCTCGAGAACATCGAGCATTCCCTTGCGCTTGACCGGATCCGCATCGGGGGTAATGATCGTCGCGAAATGCAGGGTGTCTTCGGCAACCCCCGGTGTGGGCCCGCTTGACAGCTGCTTGAGGTATGCGATCAACGAACCCATGGTCGCATCGTCAAGGTTGTAGCGCGGCATGAGGTAATCGAGCTGGCGTCCGTTAGGGTCCACGCCATCGCGGATGGCCCGCACGAGTGTTTCATCTGTATAGGCCATACGGCTCGGCCCCGTGTGCACAACCTGATGCGCTGCGGCTCCCGGGCCGACGGTGACCCCCGGTCTGAAAAGGTACTTGGCGGTGATTGGCGGAATTACGGTTCGCCCTTCCACAGTGCCCAGTCCGCTGGGGCGGTGGCAATTGACGCAGGCGGCGTTGACGCCGGAAGTCGATCCGCCGCTTTCACGACCTCCCGCCACAGGCGATCCGGAGGTCAGAACGCCCCGGCGATAGAGGACCTCTCCGGCAGTCGGCGCCGTGGATTCTGCCGACGTCCAGGAAACAAACAGTATCAATCCAGTGAAAACCAATGAAATGCGCATGGGGTAGAGGTTCCACAACCGGTGAGCAATCATGTACCGTTCGTAATGCGGGGGTATGAGATCGCCGGAGCCTTTAAATCTTGCGTCCCTTCGGGACTCCGAAAACGCGGTCCGGCAGTTTCAGTGCCGGATTCGTCCGACTCCGTGTTTATCCGTGTGTTCCGTATGTTTCTTGCGCCGTTATGATGACTCGGCCGTTCCCCCAAGGCGGCAACATCATTTGGAGGCGATAGCCACGCCCTTGATCTCTCGTAATAGCTCGTCGGCGGTCACAAATCCGTCAAAGCGGATCCACTTCTCTCCGGGCGCCTTACGCAGCAATGTCAACGGAGTGTGACTCATCTTGTCCCCGCGGTAGGCGTTAAAGGCCCGCGCAGTCGCAATGATGGCCTGCATCGTGCCGGTGTAATGCTGCCACTCCGGGCCGGCGTTGTATCTCCTGGCATAGTCGGTGAGGCGCGGCGGTGTATCCTGCTCCGGGTCGATTGAAATCGAGACGATGTGCACACGATCCCGCTCGGCGCCGAGTGCGTCCTGCAGCCGCGCCAAAGTCTGACTAAGCAAGGGGCAAATGGAATTGCACGTCGTGAAAATAAAGTTCATCACGACCGGCCGGCCGTCGTTGAGTTCATCCGGCAGCGAAACCTCCTTGCCGTCGTCCCTCACGAGCGTGACTTGGGGAACGGTGTACTGCGCGGTCGACCGAATCACTTTGGATGCGTCGGCCATCACGGCCGATCCGGTCAGGCCGCCCGCAAGCACCAGGATTCCAGCCATAACCCTGACGGTTTTTCTCATTTTGTTGCTTTCGTCGTTACAGGGCTGGGGCTGGCGGCCCTTTTTGCCAGCGCGCTGCGCCGAGGATCCGGCGGGATACTCATGCCCGAAACATCCGGTTTCGCAAAAGCGCTCGCTTCCAGCTGCGGATTGAGCGCGACCTTTTCGATGTTTATCTTCCGGCTCGTTGTTACTTTTTCCACAACTGTCTCGAGAACAAATGGAATCATCAGGCCGCCGACCGATGTGTAATTGCGATAGAAGATCTCCACATTGTGCAGCTTGCCGTCCAATTTCCGCGGCGTCCCTTCAACTTTGACTTCGAGGAACGACTGCGCGTCGACCCAGAGATGCCGCACGTCGTTGTTTTTCAGCGTGAGTTTGAGTTTGTAGGCATCGTGCTTCTCCACGGGTTCGATTCCCACCAACTCCACTTTCGTGCCTTTGGCTTGATGGTCGATCAGGAAGCCGTCAAGCTCCTGTTGCTCGGCAGCGACTTGCTTCTCCGCGTCGCTGAATGGCTCGACGTCCAATCGCCCCAGAAAAGGCCGGACCTTCCACCCGTTCTCTCCGTCGTAAACCTGCAGCGCTTTTGATCCGCCAACCTCGATTTCGAGCCTCTCCATTCGTGGCCGCTTCAGCTGCATGACAAACGGCAACTGGACGTTGTCCTTGGTCCCGGCGTCCATTTTGCCGGTCATGGTCATGGCCTTGACGTCATGCCAGGCCTGGAGCCCGCCACGGGCAGCGATGTTCTTCTCAATCACCTGGTCAACCGTCAGCGATTGCGGGGGTGCAGCCAAAACAGCCAATTCCATCAACACGCCCGACAGAAACAGCATGACGAACATACGGCTCAGCCTGGTTCTCGACATTTTTAAATAGCCTTTCACGATCTCTGATTTTTGCCCTTTTTATTGGACCACAAGCCCTTCGGCGCGAAAATTGCCGATTACGACGTCCACGCGAGCTCCCGGTTTTACGAAATTACCCTTGTTCGAAAACACCATCCAGTAATTGAGACCATTCTCCGGGTCGGCGGTCTGCCGCAGCATCCCGACCTTCGGCATGGTCGGGACCTGCAGCACGGCTCCCGTCTTCCGATCGATCAGATATGGCGTCGACTTCTTGTCGTTGAGCGCTTGTGCTTTTTTTGCGTCGACGATCTGGTAGCTGAACCGAAGCAGGACACCTGACGCCGCCTCTCGAACTTCCATTTTCTCGATGCCCCAGATCGTTTTGTAGTAACTGTCCGCGCTTCTGCTCATCATGGTTGTCGGCATAATGCTGCGCCGAGATTTGGAGGGCACGGCGGAGACTGAAGAGGAGGCCGAGGGCAATGGTTGTGCAGCCTGAACGCTTCCGGGACCTGCCTGACCCTGATCTGACTGTCCAAAGGCGGTCGGGACCGCAAAAATGCCGGCAAACACTCCTGCGAGCAAAAAAACGCTGATCTTTTTTTCTCTGCACATTTTAATAATCCCGAGTCTTTCGAAGATTTCCGATGTGACCAGTTTAGGTGAACGATCCGCGGACTTCTGTCCAATATTGAGCATTTCAACCGGAATTTCAGCTCCGCAGCTTCACCAGTTGCCTGGCGGACAGCATAGGATGGGCACGAGATTGCTCATGGAAACATGCTGTCGTAAGCCTCGACCCCGGCATCGCATTTCTCGAGAGATGATAAGGGATGTCTCCGCACGCCAGCCCCGGACCTGAATCGTCAGTGCGGCGTACTGACCTTGATCCAATCCTCCACGCTGGGTTGCGGTGTCTGCGGTATTGTTCGAGGTACGAGGGGATTGTATTTCTTCTTCTGCTCTTCATTGAGAACGGCGCGGATGCGCTCCACGGTACTTTCCTGAAGGGCTCGAAACTGGCTGATCCGAGCGCTTCCCGAAATTGACGGTTCAAGCCGGATGCGCAAGGTCTGCTGCTGCCGCTGCTCCAGAATTTTCTTTACCGCGGATTGCTGCGCCTCGCTCAGGTCCAGGCTCTTTGCGAACTGGCTAACCCGATCATCAAGGCTGGATCCGTTGTGCTGACGCTGCGTCTGACTCCGGGTCGCCGCGCCCGCAGGCGCTTGATCTCCGGCAAAGGCCCGGGAGGGCAGGAAATAACCAATGGGGACTGCCAACACAAGGGGGAGGAATGTTCTGAACAGCCATCCCCTCCACTTCGGTTCCGACGTCATGCTCGCTCCGCCCCTCCAAACAATTGTTCCCGGCCACCACCCGCTAATGAGAGTCTAAAGTGTCGGGCTGTGCATGTCTGTTCACTATTGAACGTATTTTCGGTAGGGGCGGGACCTGTGTCAGCCCGTCTTTCTCCTCGATTGTACATGACGACATAAATCGTGATCCGTTCTTGAACCACAAAGACCGTGAAAACCTCGAAGGATCCA
>Ga0316628_100005203_pt1 | contig 10363 bp, 10 predicted proteins | sample OWC_Aug_M2_C1_D5_FD_207648 | JGI IMG/M metagenome (GOLD analysis project Ga0316628, IMG submission 207648) | Wetland soil microbial communities from Old Woman Creek delta, Ohio, United States - OWC_Aug_M2_C1_D5_C | ecosystem: Environmental > Terrestrial > Soil > Wetlands | place: USA: Ohio... | reverse complement strand
AGGTGTGGTGACGGGAAGCAGAATATGCCAAAAGATCTCAGGTAGCGATGCGCCGTCGATGATGGCGGCCTCTTCGATTTCGTAGGGGACCTGTTTGACAAACGAAATCAGAACCCACACGGTGAAAGGGGTCAGCGTGCTGCTCAACACCAATGTTATGCCACCGATTTTATCCAAGAGGTGCAAATCTTTCAGTATCCTATACAGCGGCACGATGGTGCTCACATCGGGCAGCGCCATGGTCAAGAGAAGAATCCACAAGACGCCGCTGCTGCCAGGAAACTCAATGCGGGCAAAGGCATAGGCAGCTATGAAACTGACGACTAGAGTCACAAGCGTGGTACTCACCGCAAAAGTGAGCGAGTTGCGGATATACTGGAAGAAAGGAACCTGCTGCATCAACGTTTGAAAGTTATTCAGAGTCGGCGTGGGGAAATAAATCAACGGGAGTTTGATCAGGTCAGGTGCGGCAGAGAATGCCGATCTCATCGTCCAATAGATCGGCACCAGGACGATCAAAGTGAACAGAATAAAGCTTGCATAGACGCCAGCAGTGCCCCACCTAGGGCTCCGCAATTTCACCATGGTTCCTCTCCACGATCAATAATTTACTTCGACTCTCCGGAACAACCACAACCCAAAGACCCCCAGGATAGCCACAAGGATGAGGAGGATCACGCTAAGGGCTGAGGCAAAGCCGAACTTGAAGAACATGATGCCGTTTCGGAAAATCTGCAAAGCCAACACGGAAGTCGCCACACCCGGCCCTCCTTGGGTCAAGCCGAACACCAAGTCGAAATTCGCCAGTGACCATACCATCCAGAACAAGACCATCGTAACGGTTAGCGGCATGATCAGCGGGAGGGTGATCCGCCAGAATCGCTGCCAGGCGTTGGCCCCATCTACCCTGGCCGCATCATAGATATCGGTGGGCACACCCTGCAGACCCGCCAGCATGACGATGGCCACAAACGGCGCATTCTTCCAGGCAAAAACCAGTATCACTGCCAACTGGGCTCCAAACGAAGAAATGAAAATGACCGGACGAATCCCGGTGAACAAGTTCGTCAAGTACGGAAGCAGCCCGAACTGGTCGTCCAATAGCCAACGAAAGGCGTAGCCGGCTACAATCGTCGGGATAGCCCACGGAATGAGGTTGATGACACGCGCGAAACCTCTCCCTCGGAAATTGGAATTAAGCAGCAGCGCAATCAGCATACCCACAGTTAGATCGAGAATGGTCGAGGCTACGACAAAGATGATCGTAAAAGACACAGAATATCGGACCCCGTAATCATTGCGCATGGCCAAATAGTTTTGCAGGCCGACAAAAGTGTTCGTGTTCTTGATGAGGTCGAGATTGGTAAAGCTAAGGTAAATAGTCTGCAAAATGGGATAGGCAGCAGTTATGAGCCGAAGTAAAAAGGCCGGGGCCACTAGCAGTACAAAAAGCACGTAACGTCGCCGGGCGGCTTTCGACAATGCGAATCTGGATAACACTGACGAAGACGACCCGTGTTTTGCATGTACGTCAGCCTTGGCTTGGACTCGTTTCATACTCTATCTCTTTTCTCATGCCATTATGGCTTTCTCGAGGGGGTCTTGCGCAACTTGATTTCGCCCCCAACATAATGGACAGAGGTCTCTCGGACTTTTGGCGTATTGGATACTGGCCTCGAAGAGTCTGCCTGGGCGGGCCAAGCTCGCCCAGGCAGACTGACAAACAACTCTGCAACGGCTAGAGTTTCGCCATCTGATCTTTGGCTTGCTGCAGCGACTGGTCGAGGCTGATTTGTTTGGTAAGGTAAGCCGCGGCCGTGTCTTCGAGAATCGTGAGCGCTTCCACGAACTTGGGGTGGAAGGGACGCACACCGATGACACCTGCGTCCGTGTACATCTGCATGTTCTTCACCAGCCAGCTGTTCGGGTCGGCTGCCGCGAGGACGGATTTGCGGGCGTTGAGGTACCAGACATTCGCCTTCATCGCCGCGATCGCAACGTCTTTCCGGATCAGCCACTTTAGGAGCTCTTTGGCTTCGGCCATATGCGGGGCTGTCTTGATGATACCGAATCCCCACGCAGCCGAATAGGTACCGCCACCCTTGCCGCCCGGTCCGACAGGCGGCAGCATAACCGCGACCTTCTCCTCTTTGAACCAGTCCTTGTTGCCGCGGGTTACATCGCCAAAGTACGGCCACTGGCGCATGAAGGCGACCTTGTCCGCCATATAGTCCGCATTCTGCTGGTCATAGGTCTTTTGCAGAGAAGCCGGATTGAGTGATTTGCTGGTGTACATGAGATCATAGATGTACTGAAGGGCGATCTTGTACGGCTCTCCCAGCTCGAAGGAATTGCCACCTGCTTGCAGAGTGACCCAGGCCAAGAAGACGTTCAAGAAGGCACCCTTGGTCAGACCATCCTCCGTGGCCCAGACACCCTTGCCCTCGTCCGTCCAGACCTTGCCCAGGGCTTTGACATCGTCCCAGGTCTTGGGGAGAGCAACGCCCTTGGCGTCGAACCAATCTTTGCGGTACCAGACGTACGGCATTTCCCAGTTGTGGATGATGCGGAACGTTTGACCATTGTAGGTGCTCCAGGTCTTGCTGTACTGGACCATTCCGTCGGAAAAGTCATCCCAGAAGCCGGGCTCGAGTAGATCATCGAGTCCAATGACGTAACCGGTTCGTGAGAACGTTGTGGTCAACTCATCTTCAAAATCAATCACATCGTATGGGCTGGTACCGGCCTGAATGGCGGCGCCCAAACGGGCTAGTTCTGTCTCTTTCGCGTCCGACCGGATCACGATCTCATAGTCAATCCCCGTGTTCTTGGTGAACCCGGTTGAATCGAGAAACGCCTTTGTGCCAGCTTGAGCCGTAGCAAGCACTCCTAACTGGACTTTACGAGGCTTGATTACAGCCGGAGCCGCCGTGGGTGGAACAGCGGTTGGAGCAGGGGCTGAGGTCGGTTGAGCGGCGGGGGGGGCCGCAGTAGGAGTGGCCGGCGGTGCGCAGGCGGCCAAGGCGAGACCGGCAGTTGTCGCGCCGGCATACTTGAGAAACTCGCGACGGGAAAGCTTTTTCGTGGACATTTTTCCTCCTTTTGCAAGTATATAGATCAAACTCGTGCGTGTCAATCTATTGACTCTCTAGCTTTTATCACGGCATGGGTACCACCTTTCTATGTGCCGGCTGAGCCAATGCAATCGGCTCACCGGCGAGAGAAGTCGAGTTGTGGCTGTCCTGAGATGCAATTGTCGTTACGGAGTTTTCATAGTATAGTGTAACATACTTGATAGGCCGACTTCTATAACATTTTGCCAAACAGGTGACGTTAAGGTGTCATCTCACAGGTACGGAGATGGTCGCAGACAGTCGAGATGCACAACAGCAAGTAGCCCCGCCGGAAGCCTTCGTTGGACAGGTGAAGCAGGCCCTGGAGCACCTGTACGATTTTTCCTACCTGGAGCGTCATCCACTCGCGCTGGGAACTGAGCACGCTGCTGAGCGCACAACCGAGACAGCCGGCCAGCGCCTGCGGCGTGAGTTCATCGCGGCTATTGAGGCGCTGAGTCCAGGGCCAGGCGTCCCTTTCCGAGCACCCCACGCCCGCCTCTATAATGTGATACATTTGCACTACGTGGAGGGAATGACGATTCAGGAAGTTGCACGCGAGTTGAGTATTTCTCTACGTCAAGCGTATCGGGACCTGCGACACGGGGAGGAAAATGTCGCCGCGGTGTTATGGGCACGTCGTTCTGCACTTTCGCCGCAGGAGGTTGAGGTTGCCCAGGTCTCTTCCGTGCAGACAGAAATAACCCGATTGGAGACTCGTTCTCGTCTGACCGATATGCGCGAACTCCTTGAACATGCTCAAAAAGCAGTGGAGCGGCTGGCGCAGCAGCGAGCGATCAGCTTCTGTGTTACCGTCCCGCCCCAGGCGGTAACCGTCTCGACTGACCCAGTAATCGCTCAACAAGTGCTGGTCAATGCGTTCAGCCATGCCGTCCAACAGGCTCACCCGGGAACGCTAAGTGTGGCATTGACGCCTGGCAAGGAACAAGCCTCCTGCACCTGGCGCTATGTCTTGGACTCCAGCGCGACCGGCCGACCCGTGATCAACGCCGTGGCCGAGCAACTGGCGGACCGATTGGGATGGACCGTGAGGCAAGAGGATCAACCGGGGAACATTCGCACCATGATCCTGCGCATGACAACGCATGGCCCGACCGTGCTGGTCATTGATGACAACGAGGGACTGGTAGAGTTGCTAGAGAGGTATCTTGCCGGCCATACTTGCCAAGTGACCGCCGCCACGAGCAGCCGAGAGGGATTACAACTGGCTCAAAAGCTGGTTCCCGATGCCATCATGCTGGACGTCATGATGCCGGAAATGGACGGATGGGAGCTTTTGCAGAACCTCCGCACACACCCACAGACGGCCAATATTCCAGTGATTGTCTGCTCCGTCTTCAACGACCCTGAGCTGGCTTACTCGCTGGGCGCTTCTCTGTTCCTCCCCAAGCCGGTTAGCCGGGATAGTGTCTTGACTACGTTACATCAGCTTGGCGTGGTGTGAACCTCATCCGGTACCAGCTTGCGCACTTGCAGCGAGGAATTCTGGCGCCGACTGCTCGTCGTAGTGTGGCTCCAACACGTCGATCACCGCGCGTAAACAACGCATGATCTCGGACGGGCGTAGACCGTCCGGGCGGTAGATGACCACTTGGCTACCTCGCTGCGCCAAAGCGTCCTCGGCGTAGCTGGTGGCCGTCAGCAACACGACGGGCACATCCGTCAGATCGGGTTGCCGCCGCATCTCCTCAAGCACCTGGAAACCGTCCATGCCCGGCATGATCAGGTCCAGCAGCACCAAGTCTGGCCGTTGAGCGCGCATGGACTCCAGGCCTTCTGCGCCATCATAGGCGTGGCTCACGCTAAAGGTCTGGCCTGTCGCATGCAAAATCCGTTCCACTAACTGGTCAAAGCCTCGCTCGTCATCAATGATCAGAATATTGTGGACGTTGCTGAGCCGGTCAATCTCCTGCAGGAGCTGCTGGGCCGTGATCGGCTTGGTCAAGCAGGCAGCCACCGCTAGATCATCCGCCACCCATGCCTGGCTGGGCAGCGAGCATTCGATGAAAGGCACGGGCACAGAGGTGATGCCGTTGTGGCCCCCTCGCTCCCCGGGCGGTAGGTTGTAGATCACTGCGCGTGGATGATGCAACCTGAGTTGCTCGTCCAGCCGCTCGATGTTTTCTACCTGCACCACGTCGTACCTTTCAATGTGGCGGCGTATCCCGGCTGTCACGACTGGGTCAGTCTCCACCACTAGGATCGAGGGACGGGTCTCGGGCCACGTTAGCTCCACGGGGCGCTCCACGTAAAGGTGCGAGACAGACGGGGACTGGCCCGGGATGGGCAAGGTGAAGAAGAACGTAGCCCCCTGACCCTCTTGGCTCTCCACCCAGATACGCCCTTCATGCGCCTGCACAAAGCGTTTGCTGATTGCCAGACCCAGACCGATCCCTTTATGGTTGCGGCGCAGCGAGCGATCAACTTGGTAGAACTCGTCAAAGATGTTTTGCAACTGGTCAGGCGGGATGCCTGGCCCGGTATCGCTGACACTGATCACAACCTCGCCGTCAGTTCGTTTCGCCTCTAGCCGAACGGCACCCACCTCGGTGAAGCGCTGTGCGTTGTTAAGTAAATTGAGCAATACCTGTCGAATGCGAGTACGATCAATCTCCAACGTGGGCAAATCCTGGGTGATCTTGATTTCCAGGCCGATGGGACGGCCCCGGAAGAGATCCCGGGCAATCTCTGCCGTGCCCCGCAGCAGCGGCTCCAACGGGGTAGGCTCCTTGTTCAATGCAAACCCGACTATTTCGAAGCGAGAGAGATCGAGGATGTCATCAATCATCTCCATCAAATGGCGGCTGCTGCGATAGATCTGGTAGACATCCCGGCGCAGAATAGGCGGCCAATCCATCTGGCCGTACACCTCGGGGGAGCGGTACATCACTTCGCTAAAGCCCAAGATGAGATTGAGCGGCGTGCGCAACTCGTGACTGATGTTGGCTGCGAATTGTTCCTTCATCCGCCGCGCTTCTTCTGCCTGCTTGCGAGCAAAGACCAATTCATGCTGCGTGCGTTGCAGGAGCGCATAAGCTAGGTCCAACGACTTGACGGTGCGGCTAAGCTCAGCCCGGTGATCGCGCGTCACCTCCAGCAGATGATCGGCTCGCTGTTGCATGCCCCAGGCCCATTGCAGCGCGGTGTACAAGGTGCGTATGGCTAGCCAGGTGGATGCCACACCCAATATCAGCGCGATGAACAGGCCGGGTAATGGATACGCGCGGATTTCGCTACGTGTCAACCACGCTGCCACCATGGCGATCACGCTCGCCGTCGCGAGCTCGCCGCCCAATATCAGTATCGCACTGACAAAAGTCAGCAGTAGACCCAGAAAGGGAAGCCAGGGGACCGAGAACAGCAACATAGCGGCCGTCAAGTCAGCCATGAGGCCCCACACCAATAAATGCCGTGCCAGCGTCGGATGCTTGTTGACCAATGCCTGCACGTTCAGGCCCAATGCTAGCAATAGAGTCAACAGGCCAAACACGATGATCGAAAAATGCTCCTGAGGCAGATACAGCAACATCGCCAAGCCGCTGGCGCCGACGAGCAATAGAGCCAGGCGACCTGTCAACTGGCAGCGCAGGTCTTCCAGGTTGACGAGATTTCCCTCGTAAACAAACCCATGCTTCCAGATTGCTTGCAGCATATCGACCTCCAACTCGGAAACACTTTCCACTCTTGTCCGTCCATCGCGGTGCTCACGACCACGTCCTGGTGATCGTCCCGATGGACAAGTCCAAAACATTATATACCCACGCATCGTTTTCGGTAAGGTTTATAATGGGCCAAATCGGGTATTGACAAATAGACAAACTTCGATTATAATCTTTGTTACATAGACGGTTATCTATATGAGTAAGAAAGCGGTGCGTGCTAATCCAGTTGAATTTGCCAAGGCCTTGGCCGACGACACCCGCCAACAGATCATGACGTTCTGTTGTTGCCAGGAGCGCGGCGTCAGCGAAATTGTCGAGCATGTCGGCGTGGCGCAGCCGACCGTCTCGCATCACCTGGCGATCCTGCGGGACGCCGGACTGGTCAAGGTTCGGCACGAAGGCAAGCAGACGTTTTATGCACTCAACCAAGACCGTGTGATCTCTTGCTGCGGACAACTCTTGGAGTACTTTGCGCCGGAAACAGAAGCTACTGAGGCCGTCAAGAAAACCATAGTCGAGACCTAAACATCGGGACGTGAGTCGTACCCTCGCGTCCCGATCGTTTTGTCAAGTTGTATAGACGTTTGTCTATACGTACGAATACTCAATATCCTGTGGAGGTTGTCATGACCAAATCATCCGATGCAATCCATACAACTGTGCGCGAGCACTATGCCGACATCGCTCGCACGCGCAACACGTCAAGTGAGTGTTGCGACCCGAGCACATGCAGTTGTAGTGACTCTTTGTACTCGGCGGACATGCTCGTCAATCTGCCCGCCGACGTGACGGGCCTCTCGCTCGGCTGCGGCGATCCCATCACACTGGCCGACCTGCGCCTTGGCGATACGGTGGTTGATCTTGGATCTGGTGGTGGGATTGATTGTTTTCTCGCCGCAAAGCGCGTGGGCGCAGAGGGTCGCATCATCGGCGTGGACATGACGCCGGAGATGATCGAGCGCGCCCGCGCGAACGCCGCCAAGGTCGGCGTGGGGAACGTCGAGTTCCGCATGGGCCAGATCGAGGCGCTGCCCGTGCAAGATGCAACCGCCGACGCGATCATTTCCAACTGCGTCATCAATCTTTCGCCCGACAAGCCTCAGGTATTTCGAGAAATGTTCCGCACCCTCAAGCCGGGCGGGCGCGTGGCCGTTTCGGACGTTGTGACGAGCGGGCCGATGCCGGAGGCGCTCCAGAACAACCTGGATGCCTGGAGCGCGTGTGTCTCGGGCGCGATTCCTGCGGAAGAGTACGCTGAAGGCTTGCGCGATGCTGGTTTTGTGGATGTGCAGGTCAAGCCCAAAGGAAGTGCAGATACTGCGCTGTCCCTCATTCCGATCGGGACGCCCTTTTCGGCCCTCATCACGGCGCGCAAGCCGAGGTCTATATGATGTCGCCGGCCGATACTCAGCTTGTGCGACCTACTACCAGCACCATTTCCCCTGCGAATCGCTGGGATCATTTTCTGGCGCGCTGGGGCGTTGACCGCAGTGGACATCGAGTGGAGCCGGGCCTGTATGCCCTGGGCAATCCTACCAAGGATTCGCCTGTTTTTGTGACCGCCAATTACACGCTCAGTTTTGACGCGTTGCGGTCGGCGCTGGCTGGGGTTGACGGTTATATCCTGGTGCTGGATACCCAGGGGATCAATGTGTGGTGCGCTGCAGGCAAAGGCACCTTCGGCACGGATGAGTTAGTGCACCGGATCGAGGTGACGCAGCTTGGCAACGTCGTCCGCCATCGCGTGTTGATCTTGCCGCAACTGGGCGCGCCCGGAGTCGCCGCGCACGAGGTCAAGAGCCGCTCCGGGTTCAAAGTTGAGTACGGCCCGGTGCGGGCGAATGACTTGCCGGAATATCTCAAGACTCACACTGCCACGCCAGAGATGCGCGAGGCGCGCTTTACGTTGCTCGACCGCCTGGTTCTGATCCCAGTAGAATTGGTTTTCGTCCTGCTGCCGATGCTGGTCGCAGCGGTCGTGCTATTCTTTTTCAACGGCTGGCTGTCGGCTGCGGGCGCGGCCACGGCCATCTTGTCCGGTGTGGTCTTGTTCCCCATCTTGCTTCCCTGGCTGCCCACATCCGACTTGAGCACAAAGGGATTCATCCTGGGCGAAGTGATGGCGCTTCCCTTCGCCGCGGCGGCATTCCTGGGAAGGCCAGATGCGGCGTCGTGGTCGCGAGTGGGCGGAGCGCTGACCTATCTGTTGGCCATGCCACCTGTGACCGCTTACCTGGCGCTGAACTTTACCGGCTCGACACCATTCACATCCAAAAGTGGAGTCAAACGTGAGATCTATGCCTACATTCCCACCATGGCCTGGTCGTTTGGGATCGGCATCGCGCTGGTAATAGCCCTTCCCTTAATCCGGTTGCTGCGAGGATGATGATGTTCAACTCATATTTGTCCAACACGCTCAAATACAATCCGGAGTTGTGTGCCAATTGTGGGATGTGCACGGACGTGTGCCCGCACGGTGTGTTCGCGCCAGATGGCAATGCTGTTCGACTTGTTCGCCCTATGGCGTGCATGGAATGTGGAGCCTGCCAACTTAACTGTCCCACCGGCGCCATCGCGGTAGACAGCGGCGTAGGGTGCGCAACGGCTATGATCTTCGCTGCCCTGAGAGGGCAGAAGGAAGCGACTTGTGGCGACGTAGTCCAGCCATCTTGCAGCTCCGGAGGGTGAAACGATGAAAAACTCGAACGAATACTTTGCGCAGGTCGCCGGACAGTGGGATGAAATCCGCTCTGGGTATTTCACAGAGCACATGCGCGATGCGGCCATCGCCAAGGTCAACTTGCCGCCTGATGCTGTCGTAGCGGATGTCGGTGCTGGCACTGGCTTTGTAGCGATGGGGCTAGCGCCTAAAGTGGCAAAAGTGTTTGGCTTTGACGCCAGCGCCGAGATGCTCGATGTTGCTCGCCGGAACCTGGCCGCTTTCCCCAACGTCGAACTGCGCCAGTCCCCCGGCGATCACTTGCCGGTGCCAGATGGAACACTCGACGCTGCGTTCACCAATATGTACTTGCATCACACGCCCGACCCGGCTGGCGCGATCAAGGAGTTGACGCGCACACTCAAGCCTGGCGGCGCGTTGTGCATCACCGACCTGGACACGCACGATCACGAGTGGCAGCGCGAGCAGATGGCCGACTTGTGGCTGGGCTTTGAACGCGACGACATCCGCCGTTGGTTCGCCGAGGCTGGATTGAAAGACATTGACGTAGATTGCGCCGAGGGCACGTGCAACGCCTGCGGCCCTGACGGCACCGTCGAGCCGCTCAGTATCTTTGTTGCGATTGGGCGGAAAGCGTAGGGGGGCGCCGGATTTACTGTTTCATCTATTCCAAGGAGAAAACAATGTTACCCGAGAAACAGCTCAAGGCCTATACTGACTTTTATGATTCGGCACGCCATAATGAAATCTTGGAACCCAAGACGACGCTCTTGATTCATCTGGCTGCCGCGATGGCGATCGGGTGTTATCCTTGAATGGAGCATTACTTTGGCGTGGCCAAAGAACAAGGAATCACCGATGATGAAATAGGCGCTGTGCAGTCTATC
>Ga0316628_100005201_pt1 | contig 10364 bp, 7 predicted proteins | sample OWC_Aug_M2_C1_D5_FD_207648 | JGI IMG/M metagenome (GOLD analysis project Ga0316628, IMG submission 207648) | Wetland soil microbial communities from Old Woman Creek delta, Ohio, United States - OWC_Aug_M2_C1_D5_C | ecosystem: Environmental > Terrestrial > Soil > Wetlands | place: USA: Ohio... | reverse complement strand
GCTCACCTGGGGCTACGCGCGGTCGGGTCGCATGGACCTCGCCTGGCAGCACCTCGCGCGCAACACGATGCACGAGCACGCCAAGGCGTTCCCCGGCGTCTGGTACGGCATCTGGAGCGCGCCCGACGGCCTCGCCTCGAGCTGGGGCGATCGGCCCGGCGAGGCGTGGTTCAGCCCGGCGACGCCGATGACCGACTTCCCGGTGCAGAACAACAACGCCACGCTGCTGCCCATCTTCGCGGCGCTGAAGACGGCGGGCGTGGAGGTGGTGCCGGGAGGCCTGCACCTCGAACCGGGCCAGACCACGCACCCGTTCGCGTTCAAGACCGAGCTGCTCGACCTGCGCTGGGACGGCGTGACGCTGAGCGGAACCTACCGTCCGGTGTCGGCGCGGCACGTCGAGGTGGTGCTCCCAACGGCGCTGACCTCCTGCACCGTGAACGGAGCGCCCATCGGCGCCAGCGGCACCACCGTCGGCTTCGACACCTCCGGCCCGACGACCTTCACCGTGAGATGACCACGCCCCAGAGGGGAATCATTCAAGCCGCTTGGAACCCCGGGTGGCGCAACGCGCCGCACCGTGTTACTTGAATCTCACAGCGTCGCTCGACTCAAACCATTCGTTCTGTGGCCAGGGTCAACAAACGCCATTTCGGCACCCGCGGCTCGGAGTCACACGTGTCTCACCAGAATTCCGTTTCCTTCGACAGCCTTGGGCTGTCTGCAGCATCCCTGCGTTCACTGGCCCAGGCCGGCTACGAGCGCCCCACTCCCATCCAGGCGCAGGCGATCCCCGCCGCGCTCACCGGCGTCGACGTCATCGGCTGCGCCGCGACCGGCACCGGCAAGACGGCCGCCTTCGTGATGCCCATCCTCGAGCGGCTGCATGCGAAGCAGGGCCTGCGCGGCCTGGTGCTGGCGCCGACCCGCGAGCTGGCCAACCAGATCGCCGAGCAGGTCGAGAAGCTCGGCGGCGGCCAGGCGCTGAAGACGGCGACCCTCATCGGCGGCTCGCCGATGGGCGCGCAGATGCGGGCGCTCCGCGGCGGCGCGCAGCTCATCGTCGCCACCCCCGGCCGGCTCATCGACCACCTGCAGCAGGGCACCGCGCGGCTCGACGGCGTCGAGGTGTTGGTGCTCGACGAGGCCGACCGCATGCTGGACATGGGCTTCAAGCCCCAGCTCACCAAGATCCTCGCCAAGGTGCCGCAGAAGCGGCAGACGATGCTCTTCTCGGCCACCATGGCCGGCGAGGTCGCCACCTTCGCCAAGACCCACCTCAAGTCGCCGGTGCGCGTCGAGGTCGCGAGGAGCGGCACCATGGCCGCCCGCGCCGACCAGAAGGCCTACGCCGCCTCGCAGCCCGAGAAGACCGCGCTGCTGCTGGCGCTGCTCGCGCAGGACGAGGACAGCACGCTGGTCTTCACCCGCACCAAGCGCCGCGCCGACAAGGTCGCGCACTCGCTCGAGCGCGCCGGCCTCGAGGTCGCGCGCATCCACGCCAACCGCTCGCAGAACCAGCGCGAGGCCGCGCTGGAGGGCTTCCGCGACGGCCGCTACCGCGTGCTGGTCGCCACCGACATCGCCGCGCGCGGCATCGACGTGGCCGCCATCGGGCACGTGGTGAACTACGACCTGCCGCACGTGCCGGCCGACTACGTGCACCGCATCGGCCGCACCGCGCGCGCCGAGGCCAGCGGCCGGGCCTCGAGCTTCTTCGCGCCCGAGGAGAACGACCTGCTGCGCGACATCGAGAAGTTCACCCGCACGCCGGTGCCGCGAGGCGTGGTGCCGCGCGACTCCGAGGTGTTCCAGCGCGAGATGAAGGCCGCCCAGGCGTTCCCGCAGCGGCCCAGCGCGCCGCGCCACTCGCGCAACTTCGGCGGCCAGCGCCACGGCGGCGGCGGACGCAGCGGCGGGGGACGCGGCGGTGGACACGCCTCCAGCGGCCAGAGCCACGGCCACGGCCCCAAGCGCGACGCGCCGGCGCCCACCGGCGCGGTGCTGTTCAGCGGCGGCCCGCGGCGCCACCGGTAGCCGCGGCGCGAAGGAATCGACGCACCCGAGTGTCAAAGCCACAGGGGTCTTTCGACCCGCCTTAAGAGGGCGGTGCTCTACCGTTGAGCTATGGCCCCATATCGGGGCCAGCAGGACTCGAACCTGCAACATCCGGAGTGCGTGTAGGGCATTGACTGCCGGGTGCGTCTGCTCCGGTGACGGTCCGTCCCCCATGCACCTGACGCGGAGTCAACCGAGCCCTTGAGACGCGAGCGCCTGGTGCAGCTCGGCGACCAGCACGTCGGGCTCGTCGCGCACTGCCGCCCACGTCCACGGGAGCACCACGTACCCTCGAACGCCGATGGCCCGCCTTCTGCGCCGGTCAGGCTCGTACGTGTCGAAGCCCGAGTGGTACGCGTACCCTTCCGCCTCGATGACGATGCGCGTCCCGGGGATCAGGAAGTCCATTCGCCGGACGCCGCCGCGCACGCGCACTACCTGCTGCCGCACCGGCCGGGGGAAGCCCGCTGCCTCGAGCACCTCCGCGACGCGCGACTCGAGCTCGCTCTCGGCGGGCGCCTCGCCGCCGACCAGCAGCCGCACCATGTCGCGGAGCGCGACGACGCCGCGCTGATGCGCCGACCGCTGCAACGCGACCTCCAGCTTGTCGAGCGTCGTCCACCGCCGCCGCAGCGCCTCGTCGACGCTCGCGCGGAGCGTCTGCACATCCTCGACCGCAGCGAGGTCCACCAGCGTCCGCGTCGCCGCCGTCACGGTCAGCCCGTCGACCCAGGTGAGCTCTCGCGGCGGCAGGGCCAGCACGTGGTGCACGACCGCCTGCCGCGATGGAGCGCGCGTGCCCGTCACCGAGAGCTCGACGGACTTCGTCTTGTACCGCGCGAAGCCGAGCAGCGTGGCCGCGGCGCGGTGCGAGATCGCCGCCCCCCGCCCGCCCCACACCAGGGCCGCCCTCAGCTGCTGGTGCCAGGTGCGAACTGAACCCTCGACGCGGAACACGCCGGGGAACAGCGGCGCCCACCGGCCGCTGGCGAGCCGTCGGGTGATGCCGCGATCCGACATGCCCAGGCCGCGCGCCTGCTCCCGGGAAATCACACCGTGCTGGCGCGACGCCACCTTCAAACACTGCAGCTCTGCCGAATCCCCCACGCCGCCCTCCCCGCCGACACCGACGAGACCACGGGGGTCTGACACTGAGATCTCCGAAAAGGACGTTGGCCGTCCATTCCCTTGCGGTCATTCCTCCGGTGCGGACGGGGGCAGCACGCCCATTAGTTCGACCGCGCCCACGTGAGCGAAACTTGGTTGCGCCCGCGGGCCCGCAGCGAAATAACCCGCTTGCCATGGCCCAACTCGACAGCTTCAAGACCCGCACCAAGCTCACCGTCGGTGGCGTCCCCTACGACATCTTCTCGCTCAAGACGCTGAGCAAGCAGCTGCCGCGCCTGGAGAAGCTGCCCTTCTCGCTCAAGGTCCTCCTCGAGAACCTGCTGCGCTCCGAGGACGGCCGGGTGGTGAAGAAGGAGCTGGTCGAGGCCCTCACCAACTGGGACCCGAAGGTCGAGCCGGACACCGAGATCAGCTTCACACCGGCGCGAGTGCTGCTGCAGGACTTCACCGGCGTGCCAGTGGTGGTGGACCTCGCCACCATGCGCGAGGCGCTCGCGGCGATGGGCGGCAACCCGCAGAAGATCAACCCCCTCTGCCCGCTGGACCTGGTCATCGACCACTCGGTGATGGTGGACAAGTTCGCGACCAAGGCCAGCTTCTCGCAGAACGTGGACATCGAGTTCCAGCGCAACACCGAGCGCTACGCGTTCCTCAAGTGGGGCCAGCAGGCGCTGAAGAACTTCCGCGCCGTGCCGCCGGGCACCGGCATCTGCCACCAGGTGAACCTCGAGTACCTCGCGCAGGCGGTCTTCAAGTCCGCCGCCGGCGCCGCCTACCCGGACACCGTGGTGGGCACCGACTCGCACACCACGATGATCAACGGCCTGGGGGTGGTCGGCTGGGGCGTGGGCGGCATCGAGGCCGAGGCGGCGATGCTCGGCCAGCCCATCACCATGCTCATCCCCCAGGTGGTCGGCTTCAAGCTCACCGGCAAGCTCGCCGCCGGCGCGACGGCCACCGACCTGGTGCTCACCGTCACCCAGATGCTGCGCAAGAAGGGCGTGGTCGGGAAGTTCGTCGAGTTCTACGGCCCGGGCATCTCCAGCCTGCCGCTCACCGACCGCGCCACCGTCGCCAACATGGCGCCGGAGTACGGCGCCACCATCGGCTTCTTCCCGGTGGACGAGGCGACCATCGAGTTCCTGCGCTTCTCCGGCCGCTCGCCGGAGCACGTCGCGCTGGTCGAGGCCTACTGCAAGGAGCAGGGCCTGTTCCACACCGCCTCCAGCCCGGACCCGATCTTCAGCGACACGCTGGAGCTGGACCTCTCGAAGGTCGAGCCCTGCCTCGCCGGCCCCGCGCGCCCGCAGGACCGGGTGCTGCTCAAGGACATGAAGGGGGGCTACGGCAAGTTCATCAAGGACACCTTCAAGGTGGGCGACGGCGACCCCAGGCTCTCGGCGAAGGCCGTCGTCACCCAGGGCCCGCAGAGCTACGAGCTGACCAACGGCTCGGTGGTCATCGCCGCCATCACCTCCTGCACCAACACGTCCAACCCGTCGGTGCTGGTGGGCGCGGGCCTGCTGGCGAAGAAGGCGGTGGAGCTGGGCCTCACCACCAGGCCGTGGGTGAAGACCTCCCTCGCGCCTGGCAGCCAGGTGGTGACCGACTACCTCGCCGCGGCGGGCCTCACGCCGTACCTCGAGGCGCTCGGCTTCCACACCGTGGGCTACGGCTGCACGACCTGCATCGGCAACTCGGGGCCGCTGCCCGCGCCGGTGACCAGGGCGATCACCGAGTCCGGCCTCGCCGCCGCGGCGGTCATCTCCGGCAACCGCAACTTCGAGGGCCGCGTGCACCCGCATGTGCGGATGAACTTCCTCGGGTCGCCGCCGCTGGTGGTGGCCTACGCGCTCGCCGGCCACATCAACTGGGACCCGAACACCGAGCCCATCGGCCTCGACAAGAACGGCGCGCCGGTGATGCTGAAGGACGTGTGGCCCTCGGCCGAGGAGCTGAAGGAGGCGCTCAAGTCGGTGAAGCCGGAGCAGTTCAAGAAGCGCTACGCCGACGTGCTCAAGGGCGACCCGCAGTGGCAGAAGCTCGAGGTGGCGAAGGGCGACACCTACAAGTGGGACCCGAAGTCCACCTACGTGCGCAAGCCGCCGTTCTTCGACGACCTGCCGAGGGACCCGGCGCCGCTGAAGGACATCGCCGGCGCGCGGGTGCTGGCGTTGCTGGGTGACTCCATCACCACCGACCACATCTCGCCGGCCGGCGACATCGACAAGAAGGGCCCGGCGGCGAAGTACCTCAGCGAGCAGGGCGTCAAGCCGGAGGACTTCAACAGCTTCGGCGCGCGCCGCGGCAACCACGAGGTGATGATGCGCGGCACGTTCGCCAACATCCGCCTCAAGAACCTGCTGGTGCCGGGCGTCGAGGGCGGGGTGACGAAGCACCTGCCGGCCGGCGAGCAGATGTCCATCTACGACGCGGCGATGAAGTACAAGGCCGAGGGCGTGCCGCTGGTGGTGCTGGCCGGCGCGGAGTACGGCACCGGCAGCTCGCGCGACTGGGCGGCGAAGGGCACCATGCTGCTGGGCGTGCGCGCGGTGATCGCCAAGAGCTTCGAGCGCATCCACCGGTCGAACCTGATCGGCATGGGGGTGCTGCCGCTGCAGTTCGCGGCGGGGCAGGACGCGGCGAGCCTGGGGCTGAAGGGCGACGAGACGTTCTCCATCGCCGGCATCGCCACCGACCTCACCACCCAGAAGAAGCTCGAGGTGGTGGCGAAGGGCGCCGGCGGCGAGAAGAAGTTCACCGTCACCGCGCGACTCGATACGCCGAACGAGCTCGACTACTTCCGGCACGGGGGGATCCTGCAGTACGTGCTGCGGAGCCTCGCCAGGGCCTGAGCGCAGCGGGCAACCTCGCGCTCCTCCTCCTGGCGCTGGACTCCGCCTTCGCTTGAGCACGCGCCAGTTCTGGTAGCGTCGCCCCCATGCTGCTCCCGCTGCTGCTCGCCACGGTGCTGGCCCAGGCCGACGGCGGCGACGTCCACCTCATCCTCGGAGAGGTCCGCACCGTGGACACGCCTGGCGCGGCGCGCATCGCGGTCGGCGAGCCGTCGGTCGTGGACGTGAAGGCGAGGGACGGAAGGATCGAGCTCACCGGTCTCTCCGCCGGCGACACCACGGTGGCCTGGTGGAAGGAGTCCGGCGAGCGGGTGAACCTGGACGTCACCGTCGAGGCGCAGGTCGCCGTCGCCGGCCTCAAGGACGGCGCGAAGCAGACGGTGCACGTCGGCGAGAGCCTGGTGTACCTCAAGGACCCCGCGTGGAAGGTGCTGGTGCCGAAGGCGCCCGCCGTCGTCTCGGAGCAGCAGCCGAAGGGCATGATGGTGCGCGGCGTCGAGAAGGGCGAGGCCGAGGTCGTGCTGCACGGGCCGAAGGGCGAGGTGCGGCAGCTCATCGTGAAGGTGGTGCCCATCAACGACGCGCGGCTCACCGCCATCGAGCTGGTGAAGGGCGAGACGGTGACGCTGAACCTCACCGATCTCACGCACGCCAACGCCGTGGACACCGACGTGCTGGCCGTCGTCCAGCCGAAGAAGGGCGTGCTGCAGCTCAAGGCGCTGGCGCCGGGCACCACGCTGGTGCGGCTGGGCTTCGCCGGCGACGTGCCCCGCACAGGGCTGAACGTCACCGTCGCCGCACCGCCTGCCGAGAGCGGCAAGAAATGACCGGACGCGGTCGGCGTCGGGGCGTGCACCGCCGCGGCGCTGCCTGAACACGCACCGGGTCGGCCTCTGCCGCCGCGGTGGTCTTCCCCAGGAGGGCATCCCTGCCCAATTCGAGTACCCGTCGTGCGGCGGTCGCCGCGCGGTGCACCTCTGGCAGCGCTCCCCACTCGACGGCGCCCATCGGGGAGGGTCAGATGGAGCGATGCGCGCCCTCGCCGCCCTGCTCGTCGCCTCCGCTGCGCTCGCCGACGTCGCTCCGCACCCCCGGCCGCCGCCGCGTCCGCCGGCCGAGTGCTCGCTCGACGCAGACTGCGCCATCTCGACCTTCCCCGGGTGCTGCGGCAGTTGCTGCCCGACCGAGCCGTACGCAGAGTCGAACGCGCAGCTCTCGGCCGCCATGAAGCGCTGCGCGATCGTGGACTGCGCGAGGCCGCAGTGTGACGCCGTCAGGTGCGCGGCGGCGTCGCCGCCCTCGCAGTGGCGCGCGGTGTGCGTCGCCGGACAGTGCCAGCGGGTCGCCGCGTCGGCGGACCCCGAGGCCTGCGGCGGCGACGCCGACTGCGTCGTCACCGAGTTCCGCTGCTGTCCCGGCTGCTGCGAGGGCGGCCCGCGCGCCATCACCCAGGCGAAGCTGGCGCAGGAGGAACGCCTCTGCGCCGTCGAGGAGTGCGCCAGACCAGACTGCGGCCGGAGAGAGTGCAAGCCGCACCCGCCGGCCAGCGCGTTCCGCGCGCAGTGCCAGCAGAGCCGCTGCGTGCTGGTCGCGGCGCAGCCACCGCCGCCTCCGCCGCCATCGAGCGTGTGCCGCCGTGACGCAGACTGCACCGTCATCTACACGGGAGGGCGGCACGACGCCGCGTGCCGCGGCAGCCCCTGCGGCTGCTGCCCGGGCACCACCCCGACGGCGGTGTCGATCGAGCAGGCCGGTGCGACCCCGCTGACGAAATCACCCGGCGGCGGCCCGCCGACTCCGCCGTTCGGCCTGAGCCAGGGGCAGCGCCCGAACTGCAGCCCCTGCCCCACCCCGCCGCCCGCCCGCGCCGTGTGCGCCGCCGGCCAGTGCGCCCTCGCGCCCATCCGCTGAGCTGCTCGCCCCGCGGTGCCGGCGTGAGAGGCGGCGAGCGCAGCCACGGACCGAGCCCTCCGTCGCGAGGAGCGGGACTTCAGGACAGCGGATGCTCGACGGGCGACATGACGCGGCCGGGGCCGACGACGGTGTGCCGGCGGAGCGGGCTCGAGGGGTGGTCCGCGAGGAAACGCCACGCGTCGGCCACCGACTCGGCGATGGGCCTCGAGGTGTAGCCCAGCTCGCGCCGCGCCTTCCCGTCGTCGACGCGGTGCCTCACGCCGAGCTGGTGCAGCGCGTACGGCGTCACCAGCGCGCGGCGGCGGGTGACGCGCTCCCAGACCGGACCGAAGGCGGCCACCGGCCACAGCAGCGCCAGCGGCACCGTCGCGCGCGGCGGTGCCACCTGCGCCGCCCGCGCCGCGTGGGTGAAGACCTCGCGCATCGACACCCACTCGCCGTTCACCAGGTACGACTCGCCGCAGCGCCCGCGCTCGGCGGCCAGCGCCAGCCCCTTCGCCACGTCGCGCACGTCCACCCAGTCGTAGCCGCCGCCCACCGCCACCGGCATGCGGCCCTCGCCGACGCTGGCGATGAGCTGGCCGACCTCCGACAGCCGGAAGTCCCAGGGCCCCACCACGCCCGTCGGCAGCACCAGCACCGCGTCGAGCTGCCCGGCGCGCGCCGCGTCCTCCACCAGGCGCGAGGCCTCGGCCTTCGAGCGGCCGTAGGCCCCGCGCGGGTGCCCGAAGCCGGCCGCCTCGCTCAGCGCGCCGCCGCGCGGCTCCTCCAGCGCGTGCACCGAGCTCGCGTAGACCAACCGGCGGACGCCCGCGCGCCGGCACGCCGCCACCACGTTGCGGGTGCCCTCCACGTTCACCGCGCGCAGCCGCGCCTCCTGCCCGGCGGTGATGCTCACCAGCCCGGCCAGGTGGAACACCACCTCGCCGCCGGCGAACGCCCGCTCCAGCGCCGCGGCATCGGTCACGTCCGCCTCCGCGCGCTCGACGGCCAGCCCCGCCAGCGCCGCCAGGTCGTCCCTCGGCTGCACCACCGCGCGCACCGCGCGGCCGCGCTCCAGCAGGTGGCGGACCAGCACGTTGCCCAGGTGACCGGTGGCGCCGGTGACGATGTCGACGGTGCTCATGGGGTCATAATTGAACAGCTGCTCACATTTTGTTGCTCGCCCCGCGCTCGCATTGCGCTAGACCCGGGCCATGCCGCGCAAGCCCCGCCGTCCCTCTCGACGCGTGCCCCACCAGGAGCGCGCGCGGGTCACGGTGGACGCGCTGGTCTCGGCCACTGCTCAGGTTCTGCTCAAGGAGGGCTACGACGCCTGCACCACCAACCGCGTGGCGCGGGTGGCCGGGGTGAGCATCGGCTCGCTGTACCAGTACTTCCCCGACAAGGAGGCGCTGGTGATGGCGGTGGTCGAGCAGCACCTCACCCGGCTGCGCGAGGGCCTCGAGGCGCGCCTGCTGGAGCTGGGCGGCGCCGACCTGCCCACCGCCATCGAGGAGATGATCGGCGCGATGCTCGACGTGCAGCGCATCCAGCCGAAGCTGCACCGGGTGCTGCTCGAGCAGGTGCCCCGCATCGGCGCGCTGAGGCGGCTGCACGAGCTGCACTCGCAGTACGAGCCGATCATCACCGCCTGGCTCGAGGCGCACGCCGAGATGGTCTCGGTGGAGAGCGCCTCCACCGCCGCCTTCGTGCTGATCGCCGCGGTGGAGGGCGTGCTCACCCGCACCATGCTGCAGCGGCCGGCGTGGCTCGAGGCCGGGGTGCTCAAGCGGCACATCACCCGGCTGGTGCTGGGCTACCTCGCGCCGGGGTTGGTGGCCCGGCGCCGCCTCCCCTCTCCCCGGACTCGGGGAAAGGGTTAGCTGAGGGGTCGTTCTCATGCCACCTCGAGTCGCCGTGCTCGCCGCGAACGACGACCCGACGAGGCCGGGCCGTGCAACCCCTCACCCCGGCCCTCTCCCCGAGCCCGGGGAGCGGGGGATGTCGGCGCGCGCGGGGGCGATCTTCTTCCGCAGCACCAGCGGGCTGTGCGGATCCGTCGCCAGCCACCGCCACGCCTCCACCAGCGTCTGCTCCACCGGCCGGGTGGTGAAGCCCAGCTGCTCGCGCGCCTTCTGGCTGGAGATCTCGAAGTCCTTGGAGATGGTGTGCACCGAGTACGGGGTCAGCAGCGCCCGCCGGCCGGTCGCCAGCTCCCACGCCAGCCCGCCGTACGACAGCGCGGCCGCGAGCCACAAGGGCAGCGCGATCAGCGGCGGGCGCGCCTTCGCCTCCTTCGCCACCACCCGGCACAGCTCCGTCGCCTCGAGGTAGCTCGCGCTGAGCAGGTACGCCTCGCCGGCCGGCGCCTTCTCCGCCGCGAGCAGCGTGCCCACCGCCACGTCGCGCACGTCCACCCAGTCGTAG
>Ga0316628_100005199_pt1 | contig 10365 bp, 11 predicted proteins | sample OWC_Aug_M2_C1_D5_FD_207648 | JGI IMG/M metagenome (GOLD analysis project Ga0316628, IMG submission 207648) | Wetland soil microbial communities from Old Woman Creek delta, Ohio, United States - OWC_Aug_M2_C1_D5_C | ecosystem: Environmental > Terrestrial > Soil > Wetlands | place: USA: Ohio... | reverse complement strand
GATTACCCCGCATGCAATGCTCTCGCGACTCGTGGCTGGGATCCGCGGTCGGACACTCATCATCAACCTTCCGGGCAGTCCGAAGGGCGCGGTTGAGAATCTGCAGGTGCTGCTACCTGTGTTGGAGCATGCCATCAAACTACTCCGAGGCGAGGATGCCGGACATTAGCCTTGTCAGCCCTTGGACCATTACGCTATAATCCGCCCGTTTGCAATTTCATCAATAAGGAATGACCATGATCGACGTAAATGAACTCCGCAAAGGCGTGACCTTTGAGCTGGACGGAACACTCTATAAAGTGCTGGACTACAGCCACAACAAGACCGGGCGCGGCAACGCCAGCATCCGGGTGAAGGCACGCAACTTGTTGACAGGCGCCAACATCGAGCGCACTTTTTCTTCAGGACAGTCGGTGCAGGATGTGAGACTGGATTTCCATAATGTGTCCTACCTGTACAATGACGGCGAATTCTATTATTTCATGGATAACGAGACCTTCGAACAGCCGGCGATCAAGCGTGATTTGCTCGGTGACGACGCTCTCTACTTGCAGGATGGCATGGAAGTCAAGTTGACCTTCTACAAGGGCGAGCCGCTTGATGTCGAGTTGCCCACATCGGTGGACCTGGAAGTGACCGAGGCAGAGATGGCTATCCGCGGCGACACTGCGACCGGCGTGACCAAGAAGGTCAAGACCTCGACTGGGCTGGAGGTGCAAGTGCCGCAGTTCGTCAAGGTCGGAGATACCATCCGCGTGGATACTCGTACCGGCGAATACGTTACTCGCGTGTAGTGCAAGTCCCTGCAATTCCCTTGCCTCCTTTTTCATTCTCTCTGAAGAAGGGGGCAAAAAGAAAGTGTTTCTTATATGCGTACGCCTGCAGGCAAGGAATGTAAGTATTTCTACGGCGATTACTACCGCGGCCGCAATGTGGAAGAGTGTCGCCTGCTAAAGGCCTACAACCTGCGCTGGACTCCCGATCTGTGCAGGTCCTGTCCCGTGCCTGGAATCCAGCTTGCCAACGCCTGCGAGTTCCTCCAACTGCGACCTGCGGTAACCCGGTCGGTCGGGGCTTTCTTTCAGCGCCGTGTGCAGATCAGCGCTTATTGCGAGAAGACCCATCACGACGTAGCTGAGCCTCAGATCGGCTGCGGAGATTGTCACGGCCTCCCGTTCCACTTCGAAGTCAAAGAGTAAACATGCTAACATTGCTGCTGGATCTCGACGGCACCTTGTTGGATACCAACATGGATGCCTTTGTACCTGCCTACTTCCAGGCTCTCTCAATACATCTGGCTCCGTATGTGCAACCGGAGGTGATGCTCCCGGCGCTGGTTGCAGGCACCCGAGCAATGATGGCAAGCCTGGACCCCTCCCGCACGCTCCGCCAGGTTTTTGACGAGAAGTTTTATCCCAGCCTGGGCCTGAGCCGCGATGGTTTGCAGGCACATATTGAAGAGTTCTATGACGAGGTCTTCCCACATTTGCGCGGTGTCACGGCTCAGCGTCCGGAGGCCGTTGAGCTTGTTCGTTGGGCATTCCACCAGGGCTACCGCGTGGCGGTTGCCACTGATCCCTTCTTCCCTCGCAAAGCTACATTGCACCGCTTGCGTTTCGCCGGCCTGCCTCCCGAAGATTACCCCTTCGCGCTGGTCTCGTCCTATGAAAACTTCCATTTCACCAAATCACACACTGCCTACTTCGCGGAGTTCCTGGGGCGCCTGGGTTGGCCGGATGACCCCGTGCTGATGGTTGGCAACGATGCGCACCGTGATCTTGCGCCGGCAAGGGAGCTTGGGCTCGCGACCTTTTGGGTAAATGCTGAGGCGCCTGACAAATCTGGTCCTTACTCGACCGGGCGAGGTTCGCTATCCGATCTGCGCTCCTGGCTTCAGTCAGTTGATTTGAAGGGACTGGAGCCGCAGTTCAAGACCCGCGAGTCGATCACCGCGTTGATGACAGCTGCGCCTGCATCGATCTCTTCGCTCATGGAGGAAACGTCGCCTGCTTCTTGGGCCAGTCGTCCCGCTCCCGCGGAGTGGGCGCTCACGGAGATTCTCTGCCACCTGCGGGATACCGAGGTGGAGGTCAATCAACCACGCTTGCAGCGTATGATGGTCGAGGGCGAGCCCTTTATCGCGGCCCGGGTGACGGATATTTGGGCCGAGGAGAGACGATATCTCGAGCAGGATGGGCGTCTTGCATTCCATGCGTACCTGGAGGCGCGCATGGCGACCTTGGAAACGCTCAATGGATTGGGGGACTCGGATTGGGCCCGCAGAGCCCGGCATTCCATCTTTGGGCCGACCACATTGCGGGAGATGGTCGGGTTCATGACAACACACGACCGCATCCACATCCAGCAGATCTGGAAGCTCCTCCACCCGCCGGCGTAATTTGACCGGGCGTATCGCTTTTTGGAGGCCTGTGTTATAACACCCGGAATGTTGTCGGACAAGACCGTATCTTGTCCGATGCTCTTAAAAGGAGATTTGAATGCCGAACCGAGTGGTGATCACCGGGCTTGGGTGTGTGAGCCCGTTGGGTAATACTGTTCAAGAGACCTGGGAGGCTCTCTTGGCGGGGAAATCCGGCGCGGGACCGATCACACATTTCGATGCCAGCCAGCACAAGACGCGATTCGCGGCGGAGGTCAAAGGATTTGATGGCATAGCCATATTCGGGGTGCGCGATGCGCGCAAGATGGATCGCTTCACACAGTTTGCTCTCGCTGCCACGCTCGAGGCGCTTGCTCAAGCTGGCCTCAGAATCGATGAGGCCAACCGTGACCGCGTTGGGATCCTGATCGGTACAGGCATCGGTGGGATCGGCACCTTGCTTGAACAGGCCGATGTGTTGCGGGGGCGCGGCCCCGACCGGGTCAGCCCCTTTCTTGTCCCGATGATGATCTCGGACGGCGCGGCTGGGGCGATCGCGATTCGCCTCGGGGCGAGAGGGCCAAATATGTCGATCTCCACGGCCTGCGCGACCGGGACAAATACGATTGGGGAGGCTTCTGAGATGATCCGTCGGGGCGCGGCCGACGTGATGCTCGCGGGCGGATCCGAGGCCGCCATCACGGCGCTTTCGATGGCAGGGCTGAATGTGATGACTGCGCTCTCCACGCGTAATGATGCCCCCGAGAGGGCCTCCCGGCCGTTCGACAAGGAGCGCGACGGATTCCTGATGGGCGAGGGAGCTGGGGTAGTCGTGCTCGAGTCGCTGGAGTACGCTCGCTCGCGTGGTGCGAAGATCCTGTGCGAGTTTGCTGGTTACGGCACATCGGATGATGCCTATCACCTCTCGGCGCCGGCGGAGAACGGTGCGGGCGCCGCCCTCTCCATGCAACTTGCCCTGCGTCATGCCGGCCTGAGGGTCGAGGATATCGGCTACATCAATGCCCATGGTACCTCCACGCAGCTCAACGATAAGAGCGAAACGGCCGCGATCAAGGCTGTATTTGGCGAGCAGGCCTACAATGTCCCCATCTCGTCCACCAAGTCCATGACAGGTCACCTGATGGGTGCCTCCGGCTCTGTAGAGATTGTGATCTGCACCCAGGTCTTTCGGGAAAATGTCATTCCGGCGACCATTAACTACGAAGTGCCCGATCCTAATTGCGACTTGGACTACGTTCCCAATCAGCCTCGGAAGGCTGAACCAAACCATATTATGTCGAACTCCTTCGGGTTCGGCGGTCACAACGCGACTCTGATCCTTAGTCGTTTCAAAGAGTGAATCGGAAAGCCTGCCTTCGCTCGCTAGATGGGAAGGCGGGGAGTTGAGGTGTCTATGCCGTACGCACACATCACGGGCTGGGGCATGACTGTCCCCGAGCCGGTGCTGACCAATGATGACATTGCCAAGATTGTTGAGACCAACGACCAGTGGATCCGGGAGCGCACTGGCATCAGGGAGCGCCACATCGCGCGCGAGAACGAACACTCTTCGACGTTGGCTGTGCAGGCCTCGCTGAAAGCGCTCGAGGTCGCAAACCTACGTCCCACCGATATCGACCTGATCATTTGTTCGACCTCCTCGCCGGAATACATCTTTCCCGCGACCGCCTGTCTCGTACAGGATCAGCTCGGCGCCACCAAAGCCGGCGCCTTCGACCTGCTGGCCGCCTGCACCGGATTCATCTATGCCACCAACATGGCCGCCCAGGCCATCCGCAGCGGATCGATCAAGAGCGCGCTTGTGATCGGTTCCGAGACGCTATCGCGTTTCGTGAATTGGAAGGACAGAAGCACCTGCATCCTTTTTGGGGATGGTGCTGGCGCATTTGTCCTGCAGGCCAGCGATATGCCCGGCGGGGTTCTTTCCGCGGTGATGCACTCGGATGGCTCCGGGGCGGATTTGTTGACGCTGCCCGGCGGAGGGAGCCGAAACCCGGCTACGGAAGCAACCGTGCGGGAAGGCAAGCACTATATCCATATGGATGGGCGGGAGGTCTTTCGCTTTGCGACGCGCGTCATGGCTCAGGCCACTCGCGAGGCCCTGGATGCTGCCGGTCTGACCCTTGAGGATGTGCAGTGGATCATACCGCACCAGGCTAATTCACGGATCATTGAGGCGGCGGCGCGCGGGCTGAAGCTTCCCATGGAGCGTTTCATCGTGAATGTGGATCGCTATGGCAACACTTCCACCGCCTCCATCCCGATTGCGACGGTTGAGGCGCTCCAGCAGGGCCAGATCAAGCCGCGTGACAAGATTGTGATGGTGGGCTTCGGCGCCGGTCTGACCTGGGGGGCGCTGGTGGCCGAGTGGACTGGTCCGTTGCCGGCCAAGCAGAAGGTGCACACACAGCCCTACCGCGCCTTTGGAAGGGCGCGTTCCTGGTGGCGGCGGCTCATCCGCTTCATTGAGGGACTGTTCTACCCCCGCGAGCTCTAGGCTATACCCATATCGATGCGTTTGTGGTACAGTAACGTTGGCTGTAGGCGAGCCAACAAAGGAGAAACCATGTTATTTCGAGATTTCGGTGCCCCGGAACTGCTCATCATCCTGGTGATCGTTCTACTGCTCTTTGGGCCGGGCCGCATCGGTAAGATTGCAGGTGAGCTCGGCAAGGGCATCCGTTCATTCCGCGACGGGCTCAGCAGTGAAAAAAAGGAAGGGGAGACACAACCCCCGGAGAAAAAAGAGGACGAGAGTTGAAGAAGAGGCCCCGCATCCGGGGCCCTGTTTTTTGAGAGGGAGACCCATGGGCGAAATAAATCGGCCTGCTCCAAAAGACGCTCTCATGTTTGTTTACGACCAGGCCCTTGGCAAACCAATCGGATTGCTAAAGTTGTTTCTGAAGGTCCTGGAGCGTGGTGACTGGCAGGTTGCACACGAGGTTCTCACAGACGTAGGCGGTGACTTGCCCGCCGAGCAGTGGGCGCTCCGCGAGCAGAGCGGGGGATTCACTGGTGGGGGGGTAGGGGGAAGCAGCGACCACGAGGCCGGGACGGTATTCGGAGCGAACTAGTTCGAGCATCTGGCCGAAGAGCTGATCGGTTGGGGAACCGATCAGGGCGACTTCTTTCGTCGGACGGAGAGCAAACTCAACCGCGGTAAGCCAGTTGCCAAAAGCTGTGGGGAAGCGAAGTGCATTCTCGGTGATGAGTGGCAGGGCATGTTCCGCTGGGTCGCGATACTGGCTGTCTCCCGTGAAAGCGGCGAGTTTGAGGAGGGTCTCACAGGCGAGTGAGTTGCCACATGGGCTGGCATTATCCTGCAGTTCCTTGGGACGCAGGAGCAGGGGCCCGCCGTCAGAAGCTGTGTCGAAGAACCCCCCGCCTGCCGTGTCGCTAAAGCGGGCGAACATCTCGGCTGCGAGAGACTTGGCAGACGAAAACCAGCTGGGGTTGAAGTCGGTTTGGTAGAGCTCCAGCAGGCCGAGGATGAGTGCGGCGTAGTCTTCAAGGAATACCACCGGAGTTGTATTGCCCTCACGCCACGAGCGTCTGAGTTGACCATCCGCCATAAGGTGCGTGAGGACGAATTCGGCATTTTGTCTTGCTGTCTGCAGATAGGACTCGTTCCCCAGTACACGGGCAGACTCTGCGAAGGCCGCCAGCATTAGGCCATTCCATCCGGCCAGGATCTTGTCATCTGTGGCAGGCCGCACGCGGGTCTCGCGAGCTGCCAGCAGCCGGGAGTGGGCTTCGGCCAGTTTCTCAGGGATCTGCACGGGCTCGAGTGTGAAACGCGCCGCCAATGCTGCATCATCGAGGGCGCGCTGGAGGACAGTGGTCCCTTCCCAGTTCCCTTGGGGGGTGATGCCATAGGCTGCGATCACAAAATCGGCTTCCTCGCCGAGAACGGACTGGAGCTCTTCAAGGCTCCACACGTAGAACTTGCCCTCGTGGCCTTCAGAGTCGGCATCCAGCGATGAATAGAAACCGCCCTGCGGATGGGTTAGTTCCCGTTGCACGAAGTCGAGGGTGGACTGGAGCACACGGCGGAAGAAAGGATCCCCCGTAAGCTGGAAAGCATGCAGATAGGCTCGGGCAAGACCCGCATTGTCATATAGCATTTTTTCAAAATGCGGAACCCGCCAAAAATTATCGGTGGAATACCGGGCAAATCCTCCGCCTACTACATCGTACATCCCACCGCGCGCCATAACTCTGAGCGCATGCGTGGCTGCCTCCATCTCCTTGAGATGGCGCGGTCTGAGGGTTTCTTCAAGCTCGCGGTGGCGGGCCGTGCGCGCCAGCAGGAACTCAATCGTCATTGGCTGCGGGAACTTGGGTGCCTGCCCCCACCCGCCATAGCCCCAGTCATAGTTATCAACCAGCGAGCCGGCGATCGCGTCCATCTGGGCGGAGGTCAGGATTGGCCGGGAGGGCGCCTGCCCTGTGCCCAGCTGGAGATGCTCCTTGACCTGCGCGCCGACGCGCTGGATTTCGCCCTGCTCCTCCTTCCAGGCACGCGCAACGCCTCCCAACACATCCCGGAAGGAAGGCATGTTGAAGCGAGAGACTGGGGGGAAATAGGTACCGGCATAGAAGGGTTTTAGATCAGGTGTCAGGAAGACCGACATCGGCCAGCCACCGGACCCCGTCATCGCTTGGACCGCCTGCATATAGATCCCATCCAGATCCGGCCGCTCCTCACGGTCAACCTTGATATTGATGAAGTGCTCGTTCATGAAGGCTGCGGTTGACGGGTCCTGGAAGGATTCATGAGCCATCACGTGACACCAGTGGCAGGCAGCATAGCCGATGCTGAGGAAGATTGGCTTCTGCTCAAGACGCGCCCTCTCGAGAGATTCTGGTCCCCAAGGGTACCAATCGACCGGGTTTTCAGCGTGTTGGAGAAGATAGGGGGAGCTTGCGCCTGCGAGTTGATTGGGCATGGGAATCTCCGGGATATGAAGATTATAGCGTAGGGCGCATCGGAAAAATCCGGGGCAAAATTGCCCGTATGGCCTATGCCCTGGTATTTGCATCCCGCTGGGACAGGACGGGCGGAGTCGGTTGCGTGTGAGCGATCAATCACTGCAAGTTTCGTAGATCCCTGTGAGCGCCGCCCAAAGCGATTCCGCCATCTGTTTGCAGGCCAGGAGCACCTTTTCCTGCAGGGCCAGGGGGAGGCCCTCTATCTGCACTAGGATCTTCGTTGACTCTTCCCAGTTGGCCGAATGAAGTTCAAAATACCTCGCTGCTGCCTTCGGAACCTGGTAATGTGACCTCAGGCCCTCCAGCTTCGATTTCGCCGTCGCGGGCTGTTGCGCCTCGAAGGCGTACAATGCGCCCAGCGCGGAGACCGGTGTGGCAAAAAGCTGTGCCGCATCCCGCGCGAGTTTTTCCGTTTCGACGAGTGATGGTTCACCTCCAACGCCACCAATGGCAGCTGTAAAGTCGGCCCAGAGCGCCGCGTGCTCGCGTTCTTCCTGGGCTGTGCTGGTATCAAAAAGGGTCTCCCAGCCTTGAGGAAGAATATTGATGAATCCACCATACTCGCGGGCATACAAGCGCAGCGCTTCAACTGGCAAGTCTCCCGCGCGCCAAGCCTGGTAGAAGGGGTGTTTCAACAGGTCCCATGTTTCAAGGATCCGATCCAGCTGTGTTTTGATATTCATGATAGTCTCTCCTTCTGATAAATTTGGATAATATTACTCCAAATATAAGAAAAGGGGGGGGAAGAACCGGGTTTGGCGTTTGTGTCTAGCTCTGGTAGGCGATGATATATCAGGCGGCGGCAATTGATAAGCCGACGAAATGGTTTCGCCGTGAGATGTTGAGGTTGCCAGGCACGGTCGCCATGGTACACAGCCAAGTCGTGCTGGTTGATCCTTTTGGCGCTCACCCGGTCCTCCTGACGGGATCGCATAACCTGGGTCCAAAGGCGAGTCGCACGAACGACGATAATCTGTTGATCATTCATGACGTTCCCGGCCTGGCCGGCGCCTATGCAACAAACATCATGGCGATCTACGCCCAGTATTGCCGGCGCTTCTGCCGGAGTCTGCGGCCTGAGGCAAAGCGCTGGAAGGGGCTTGAAAGCGGCGATATCTGGCAGAACAGCTCTATCAAGCGTCGCAGTACCGCCCTGCGGGAAATTGACTTCTGGTAGGAGCCTGTGCTGCGTTTAGTGGTTCGCTCGACAACAATAAACGGCCTGCCTTCCTCCAGCAGGCCGTTTCAATTGAAGAAGTACGCCGGCTTGGATGAGCGCCCCGACAAGCCGACGATGACGGATCACTTGATCCTGACCAGGAGCGAGTAGTCCACTTCCTGACCGGCTTTTGGTACCACCGAAATGATGTAATCCTGTGTGGAAGGCAGTACCAAGCTGAAGTCCTGTACCCCATTCTGAGCCCGTGCATAGGGCTGCCCATCACTGAATCCCCATATGGTGAGCGCAGCTGTATCGCCAGGGACAGTGAGGATAACATCCATCTTCTGCCCCTTTTGCGCATAAGCAACATAAGCGACGCTAAAGCCATTCACCGTGGTGCCCTTGATTGTGGTCTTGATGGTCCCGGTTGCGAACTGAATGCGGGCACCGAAGATCACATCCAGGTTGAAAGTCTCAGTGTAGGAGCCTCCGGTGAGCTGGAAATAGTAGTCCTGCGTGGAAGGAAGCGTACCCTGCCACATGGCCGATCGCTGTGAGAAGGCAAGTAGTGTCTGGCCGTTTGCGCCGAAGATGGACATATGGACACCCTGGCTGGGCGAACCAACGGATGCGATGAGCGGCTGTCCCAGAGTGGCTTTGGCAACGAAGGTGACCACTTCCCCGGCATGGATCGTGCCTGTCGTAATGCTCTGGGTTGCTCCGGTGGAGAAGTAGATCCGGTTGGCGGCGGGAGGGACGAAAACCGGGGTGGGGGGGATCACCTGGGTAGGGGGGATCACCGCTGTCGGCGGAACGTTGGTGGATGTGGGTAACGCCGTGGGCATGGCGAAAGTCGGGATGGGGCTTGGCTGGGATGGCATAGCCTGGAGCGTGGCTGCCACCATTGTTTCGAGACCGCTGAAGGCGGGTGTCGGTGTGCCTGCTGCCGCGTTGCACGCGAGACCTGCTAGCAGGAGCGCGCCGAGCCCTAAGTATACGGCTAACCGTTTGGATTTGTGGATGTGATTCATCTTTCTCCAAAGTCGACATTCAGGTAGTCGTGCCGGCGAGGTAGAATTCATACCATGAGGACACTTCGTGAATTCCTGTTGGCGTGGGGGCTGGCTTTCCTGATGATGGCGCTCATTTTTGCGATATCATCCCAGCCCTCAACCTCCATTCCAGACTTTCGATCATTCGATGCAATGGTGAAGAAGGGAGGGCATATGGTGGGCTATGGGCTGCTGTCACTATTGTACTGGCGCGGTCTGGGCCTGCGCTCTGGAAGGCAGCCTGTTGCCTGGCTGCTGACGATTGCATACGCTCTAACAGACGAATTTCATCAAGCCTTTGTTCCGGGGAGGCATGCCGCGCTCATCGATGTTGTATTGTTTGACAATCTGGGGGCAGTGCTTTCTCTTCTTGCGTATAGCAAAATAAGGGAGAGAATGATGCTGGCGCGGTCCTTGAAATTCACCGACCCTTCTTGACAGGCAATGCCTTATGATCATCGGTTCTCCGCCCTGTGTGGAGCTCTGGACTCTCGCGCAGTGTTTCGTTCATGCCCCCCTTACTCGAATTCTATATCGATTTCTTCCGTGTCCTCAAAGTGGCCGCGGCGCTCGAAGAAAATGTCGCCGAACAATGACTCCTGGTGAGCCTCTACATGGTAGCGCTTGACCAATTCAAGCAGCGCGAGAAATGTGACAACGATCTCGATTCGCGATGCCTTGTCGCTGAGCAGCCCACTGAAACTTGCCCGCTCCACCTGCCGGAGTGTCCGGGTGATCAAATCGATCTTCTCGCGGAT
>Ga0316628_100005198_pt1 | contig 10365 bp, 8 predicted proteins | sample OWC_Aug_M2_C1_D5_FD_207648 | JGI IMG/M metagenome (GOLD analysis project Ga0316628, IMG submission 207648) | Wetland soil microbial communities from Old Woman Creek delta, Ohio, United States - OWC_Aug_M2_C1_D5_C | ecosystem: Environmental > Terrestrial > Soil > Wetlands | place: USA: Ohio... | reverse complement strand
TTGTTTCAATGAAACATGTCGGTATGAACGTGGCAGCTGACGCCGCAATGACGCTTGCCTACACCGGAGTTGAAGGCGGAATGGTAATCGCAGTATGCGATGATCCAGGAATGCACAGTAGCCAGAACGAACAAGACACACGGTATTTCGCAGTTCATTCAAATTTACCTTTGCTGGATGCTGGCAACCCACAAGAAGCTTTAGAGATGACCCGGGAAGCCTTTGAAATAAGCGAGAGACTCAAGTTACCAATAATACTTCGCCTCACCACTCGCGTAGCTCATGGGAAGGCAAGAGTAAGAATAAAAGACATCGAAAGAAGCCAGCGAGCTGCCGAATTTGATAAGAAAAGTTCTAAATGGGTCATGGTGCCTTCCAACGCAATTAAACAGCACAAGATCTTGCAGGCGAAATTGAAGGATGCTGCAAAAATTGCTGAAGCTTCAAAGTTCAATATCGCAGAAGATAACGGAAAAGAAATCGGAATAGTTGGCAGCGGAGTCGGATACTACTATGCAAGGTCAATATTGGACACGAGAAAATTCTCCTGGCTGAAACTTGGATTTGTATATCCCTTTCCCACCCAAATTGTCAAGCAGTTTGCGTCTAAAGTAAAGAAAATAATCGTTTTGGAAGAACTCAGACCCTATATTGAAGATAACATCAAATGTGTGAAAAAGAAAATCCTCGGAAAAGACTCGCTGGGATTGGACGAGGTTGGTGAATTCACGCCAGACGACCTAAGGGAAGCTTTGGCCAAATTGAAATTATGCAAGAAGGCAGAAAAAGGTGAAACAATCCTTCTGCCGCCTCGTCCACCTGTTCTTTGTCCCGGATGCCCACACAGGGCTTTCTATTACGCGTTGAATACTGTTAGGCAATTCGTTAATTGTAATCCAGAGAAATGCGTAGGATGCGACATCTGTGAGTACATCTGCTCTCTAGAAAAGGAGAAAACCTTCAATCCCGTCAAATCCAGAATCCGAGCTGTAAGACTTAATCCACTGTCTGTCATAGCTGTTACATGCAAAGCATGCAAAGATGCCCCGTGCGTGGCAGTCTGTCCGAAGGACGCTTTGACTCAATCCGTTGAAAATGGAACAATTAAAGTTGATGACGACAAGTGTGACGGATGCGGTTGGTGCATCCAGACATGTCAGTATGGAGCAATAACCATACACCCTGGAAGTAAGAAAGCAATTGTCTGTGATACATGCAACGGAGACCCGAAATGTATCCAATGGTGCCCCGAGCAAGCGCTGAGTTTTGACGGAGACACGAAGGACAAAGTCGTCACCGGCGACATAGGATGCTACACTCTTGGTTTCATGCAGCCAGTGAACACGGTTCAAACGTGCCTATGTATGGGCGCGGGAATCTCACAGGCTGCGGGCATGATTCACGCTGGAATCCAAGAAAAAGTTTTTTCAGTAATAGGCGATTCAACATTCTTTCATGCAGGCATGCCTGGCTTACTCAACATAGCTTACAACAAATCAAACGTATGTGTAATAATACTGGACAACCATGTTGTGGCGATGACCGGACATCAGCCAACCCCCGGCTCCGGAAAAAACCTCCTCGGCGAACAAACCAAGGTGATAATGCTCGAAGAAGTTGCCAGAAGCCTCGGCATCGAGAAGGTGCAAATCGTCGATCCTTATGACGTAAAAGGAACGACAAAAGTCCTTAGAGAAATCCTCGATTATCATGGACCCTCAGTCATTATCTCGCGGAGACCCTGCCCGCTTTCAATCGAGAGAGGACAATCAAGAGAAGTCTTGGAGGAATGCAATTCCTGTGGCATATGCGTAGATGCCTTTGGCTGTCCAGCTATTTCCATGAGTCCAGACCGCGCTGAAATCGATCCCACTCTCTGTTATGGATGCGGAGTCTGCGAGACAATTTGTCCCTCAAAAGCAATAAGGAGCACAACCTAATGGACCTTGCAATAGTTTTTGCAGGCGTAGGCGGCCAAGGTGTCGTCGTTCTGAGCGACATCTTCTGTGAGGCGGCGTTGCTCGACAGCTACGACGTAGCGAAAGCGGAAATTCACGGCATGGCCCAGAGAGGCGGTTCAATAGTCGCTCATGCTAAAATAGGCAGAAAAGTCGAGTCGCCATTGATAGAGAAAGGAAAAGCCGATATTGTGGTTGGGTTTGAAATGCTCGAGACCGCGAGAGCGCTACCCATGCTAAAGAAAAATGGAACCGTAGTTGTAAATACGAAGTATATAACGCCCAATACGACGTTTGATCCAGCTTCTAAACCGCTCACTCAGGAGAGACTCACGAACATGATCAGAGAAAAAGCACTCGCGGTCCACGAAATCGACGGGGTCGGAATCGCCGCTAAACTTGGAAACCCCCTTGTTGTGAACACGATTCTCCTCGGAGCTTTGTCAGCGCTTCCGGAAAATCCTGTCAAGGCAGATTCTTATAAAAAGGCGATAACTGCGCGACTGAAAGCAAAATACTTGGAATTAAACTTGGTTGCGTTCCAGACAGGTAGGGAAAGCGTGAAAATAGGATAATCTTATAAACACTTTGCAGACATCAATAGAAAACACGAAAATTGAAAAAAGAGGAAAACATGAATGAATAAAAGAATACTCGCGGCACTTGCAGTTGTAATTATAGTAGCAGCATTATTCGTGGCAATGTGGCAACTAAACTTATTATCACCAGCGCCTTCTGCTGAAGCTCGAAACATAAAAGTGGGAATCGTTGCAGGAATGCAGACCGTGGAAGGCCAAGACATTGAACGAGCTGCACGCCTTGCGATTGACGAAATCAACGCAGCTGGCGGAATACGAGTTGAAGAATGGCACACAAACGTAAATATCGAATTCGTTTTGGTCGACACAGTGGATGATGCCGCTGGAAGCACAGCAGGTCCAGTAACTCGCGCGATTACAGATCAGGGAGTTGATATTCTCATTGGCGGAGCCACGACCGGTGGAACACTCAATGGCCAAATTCCAGCCATCACAAAACGGGTCCCATTCATAATAACGGGTGCGTCGCTGAACCTCGTCACAAGAAGAGGTAATCTGCCCGCAGGTAATCCCTTGAGAATTGATGACGCTGAGGGAATGAGTTACATGTTCCACTATTGCACGACAATTTCCGATTATAGTGAAACTGTTGCCCACTTCCTAGCAGACAGCGTAAAGCCCAAACTTGACTCAACCTACAGCTTTGATTCCGCCAGAAGACTTAGGCTTGCTGTTCTCTACCGTGACGACGGTTACGGGAGAGGAGTCAGAGACGTTACCTCAAGCATAATAACCGAGGACATTCTTCCGATAGAGGTCGTTGCTAATGTATCGTATGCGACCACCGCTACAACATATCAGTCTCAACTGATATCAGTCAAAGAGAGCAATCCCGACGCAGTCTACATCGCAGGATTCACCGCTGACACAGCAGAAGTAATCAAAGAAGGAATAGAAGACGTGGGACTAAAATCCCTGTACATAGCCGTCGAAATTTGCGAGGATCCACAGTTCTATACACTTCTGGGACAAACTGGATCTGGTCAGATCTTAGAATCGAAGATTGCAACACAATGGCAAGGAGACACTTGGTACCTGCCCAAAGTCGGAACTTATGTTCAGGACTACAAACAGAAATTTGATGGCAAGATTCCTGGGATGTTAGGCGCAGACACCTACGATGCAGTTTACATCGCCAAGAACGCTATAGAGAGAGCAGAAACCTTAAACAAAACAAATGTCAGAGATGCACTGGAAACCACAAATATGCAACAGAGCTTACTTATAATGGAGAACGAGAAAATCACATTCAGCACAGGTACTAACTACCACGAAATTCTGCCGAAGACGTTCATCGAGCAGCTGATTTGGAACCAGAATCTTGGAGAACTGAAACCTTATGTGGTTTACCCTGCATCAATGCCCGGCATAAGCGCTTTCTACCAGCGCGATTTTGCGCTACCTCCAGACTACGAGCCGGGAAGCTCATAAGCTTCTCAGCTTCACCTTTTCTTTCCCAATCTCCATTTATCGCGCATGTTTTAAATAGTCAACCTGAGAAAATACGTCAAGCTGACTCAGCATGATAACTCCCTTGATCACTCCCTCTGGACTAATTCAGGCTCTTATTTGGGGAGTCGCAACCGGTTGCATTTACATTCTTCTGGCCACTGGGCTAAACCTGATCTTCGGCGTAATGAAATTGGTCAATTTCGCCCACGGCCAACTACTGATGGTCGGAGCATTCGTAGCATACCAAATAACCACGACATTTGGTTTAAACCCGTATGCTTCCATCATTGTGTCGATGGGTATAGTCGCCTTCATTGGAATTTTGCTTGAAAAATTCGCTTTCCGCAAGATTCGTGGCACTGAGAAACTTAATGAAATCTTCATCAGTCTTGGCTTAATCTACGTATTTCAGAACGTAGCTGCTCTTTTGTGGGTTGAAAACTATAATATCCGAATACCAAGTCCTTTCAGCAGTCTTAGCTTTTCGTTCGGTGAAGTGGCGCTGAGCTACGACAGAATACTCGCCATAGTTATCGTGATTGTTATACTTGTCGGGTTAGTGCTGCTTACAAAGAAAACCAAGATTGGTTTAGCAATGAGAGCGACCAGCCAAAAAAGCGATGCTGCAATGCTAATGGGCATAGACATCAACAGAGTCTACGTCTTCACTTTCGCGGTCGGCGCTGCTTTGGCGGGAGCGGCAGGGGCAATATATGGAATACTGTTTCCGTTTAATCCAACAATAGGGGCGCTGCCCACAATCAAAGCCTTCGCAATCATAATACTGGGCGGGCTTGGTAGCATACCAGGCGCCGTGGCGGGTGGTTTGCTTTATGGAATTGCTGAGAACACGACGGGCTATTTGTCAAATGGAACATGGCAAGATGCCGTTGCTTTTGCCTTGTTAATAGCAGTGTTAGTAATCAGGCCAACTGGACTTTTTGGCGAGAAGGGTGAGTAGATGGATTTCAAGGCAATTTTGGCAAGTTCCGCTAAGTCTTTTCTAACGCGAAAATTTCAGTTTGCTTTGGCGGCTTTAGCATTTGTAGCAGTCCTTCCCATTTTCGTGAGAAGTGAGTACATAATTGGCAACGTCTTCACGGTTATGGCCATCTTTGCGCTCTACGCCTCAAGCTGGAATCTCTTGGCTTATTCTGGACAAGGCTCCTTGGGACATGCAGCTTTCTTGGGAATAGGTGCCTTTGCCTCAGCGTTGTTGGCAGCAAGACTTGGGGTGCCCCCGATTATAGGGTTGTTTGTGGGTAGCCTGTTGTCAGCAGGTATCGGACTATTTGTCGGTCTTGCGTGTGTCAGATTGAAGGCGTGGTTCCTGGCGATGGTTACTTTCGGTTTTTCAATAATCATAGTCACTATAATTGGTCAGTTCGACAGCATATTTGGCGGAATGATCGGGTTTCCTACTGTAACCTTCGTCCCAGAAGGTTTACCATTTTATTACGGAACTTTGGCAATAGTTGCACTTTCGATCCTCGCCATTTTTTTGGTTATGAAGTCAAAATGGGGTTTAGCTTTCAAGGCCATTCGCGAAAACGAGCTTGAAGCAAAGATGATCGGCATCAACACTGCAAAATATAGGCTCCTGGCGTTTGTCATAAGCACTTTCTTCGCTGGTTTAGCTGGCGGCTTACTGGTCGAGTCCCAGCTTTTTATTCAACTCGATATCTTCAAAGTTGACAACTCTTTTCTTCCACTTATAATGGCCGTTATTGGGGGATTAGGAACACTAGAAGGCCCCATCATTGGGGCAATCATCATCGTTTCCATCGAATCTTTCATGCCACTCGCATATCCATACCTGCAACCTTTGAGTCCCTTTTTTCCAGGAGTGAGCAACGTCGGACCACCACTCAAATTCGTAGGTTTGGGGATTTTTCTCATCCTGGTGGTGATATTTCTCCCCAAAGGAATTACCTCGCTTATCAGCAAGTTGTATGACTATTTGAAAGAGGGCGAAACAAGAAAAGGTGATAAAATTGAAGGGAACTGATTATTTCAGAAAACACTTAGGCGTTGAAATCCTTGACGCTAAAGATGGCTATGCAAAAGTGAGTTTGAAAATAACCAAAGAACACACCAATTCTGCTGGAATGACGCATGGAGGCGTAGTCTTCGCCCTAGCAGACTGTGCTTTCGCTGAGGCAGTAAACTTCGGGGAGAAACAAGCTGTTGCCGTACAAGTAAGCATAAACTTTCTCAAGCCAAGTTTGGAGGGCGATATTTTGACAGCAGAAGCAAGCCAAATTTCCGAGGGAAAGAATTTCTCTTTATGTGACGTGAAAGTCAGCAAGGAAGACAGATTAGTCGCGTCGTTCTCAGGGTTGGCCTACAAACTATCATCTGAAAAGGTAGCAACAGGAAAAGCTTCTTCTAAAAATCAGTAACCGCTTGAGATCAAAGGCAGACTCATAATAGTGCGGGTCTTAAGCAGCGCGCAAATTAGAACCCATCAAAACAATATTACATTAGTTGAAGATGTTCTCCCTGAAGAACGAGAAATGAGAGGTTTATTGAAGCAAGCCGGATTTAGCAAGATAAGTATCACCGACCAAACCGGTTGCTATATCTGCATTTCTGAAAGACCTTAGAGTGTACATTGGCTTGAAGTGTTAGTCTACTACAGTGTTGTTTTAATATTTGATTTATTAGTAAATAGAGTCTGCAGTGGTTGGGGTCGTAGTCTAACCAGGTAGGACGATGGGCTCCAGAAGATTGCACGGGTATGCTGACCCTTCGGGGGATGACTTGATTCTGGAGCGGTCTTGAAGATACCCATTGGTTGAGTGTTCAAATCACTCCGACCCCACTGCACTTTCTCTTCCTTTAGGAATTTTGGATAATAACGAACATGGGAATAGACAGATAAGTCAAAACAAAAATAACTCATTGGGTGAACGTTAGCATGGATTTTAGCAATCTGGTGCGGGAAAACTGCAAATTCCGAACAGTATCCACCTCCCATTTGCTTGAACTCCAACGAGAAATCGAAAATCGTCGAGACGCAGGACAGTTTGATGGAGAATTTGCACGCCAGTACCTGCCAACTTTTCAGTTCGCGCCCCCTGAAGAGCTCAGAAACGCAAGATCAATTGTTATTGTTGCCATGCCCCGGCTGCCAACCAGAGCAATCTTCAATTGGAAAGGGAAGAGACAGTCGTTCATCTTGCCGCCTACGTACACAGCCTACGACGAGAAGCGTCTCCATATCGAAAGTCTCGTGGCTGAAGCCGCATCTTTAGAAGGCTACAGAATTGCTACACCTCGGCTTCCCCTGAAACTGCTTGCTTCGCGCAGTGGCTTGGTTGAGTATGGACGGAACAACATCACGTATGTTCAAGGCATGGGCAGCTTCATGAGGTTGGCAGCCGTATACGCGGACGCCCCATGCGAAATCGACAGTTGGCAAGAGACGAAGATGATGGCTCGCTGCGGAGACTGCAGCATCTGCCGAAAAGTCTGCCCAACTGGTGCTATATCCTCAGACCGTTTTCTACTTCACGCAGAAAAATGCCTTACTTACCACAACGAGAAAGAAGCAAAAATCCCATTTCCTGAATGGATAAAACCTGAATGGCACAACTGCATCGTTGGCTGTATTCGTTGTCAAGCAGCATGCCCTGAAAACAAAACATTTCTCGACATAGTGGGCGAGACTGCGGAATTCTCTGAAGAAGAAACAAAGCTTCTGCTGGAAGCAGTGCCTGTTGAACAGTTACTTTCAGAAACGCTTTCCAAAATGAAGCTTCTTAGTCTCACCGACTATTACAAAGAGCTGCCTCGCAATCTAGGTGTACTCTTACACTGACATAAGCCTGTCCTAATCTCGAATTCTTCGAGAAGCATCTTTCTCAAGTAGACTCAATGAAGCGGAAGCGAAAGGTTAATGAAGGAAAGTTTAACGTATACGTCTGGGTTTGCCGGCCATAGGGCGCGGGTCCCACCTGATCCCATCCCGAACTCAGAAGTTAAACCGTGTTCCGTTCCCCGCTGTAGTGTGGTCTTAGGCCACGTGAACCTGGGAAAGCTGGCAGCCCACTCTTGTCTTTGCTAATCTTAGGGAGATTTAGCTAAGATTTATAACTAAGTGTCAATAGTGTGTGGTGGAGTGGTGTAAATATGGCCTTTCTTCCTGGCGGCGACATAATCTCGCAGATAATTTATGCAGCAAGCATAATGCTATTTGTGGTTTTCATGTTGTATGGGCAGCGAATCCAGATGTATGTGATGATAAGGGAAGTCGAGGCGTCTCTCTACAAGTTGAAGTTCATGAAGGAAGAAGGGCGAAAAATCGCCATAGAAACCATAAAAGAAATCGGAAAACCACAAACCGACCCATCCCCCAGAGTGGATCGTTACCTGGAATACTTCACAATTTCACCGCAAAGCATGGATCCAGCAGGCATAGTCTACAAGCTGGACCACATACTCGACGTAAGGGACACTCGCCTGAAAGACGAAGCGAAGCTCATGGCACCTGCCAGCGACGAGATTCAAGTGAACAACTTGGAGAACACTCTGGAAGCAGCAATGGCCCTAAACTACATATTCAAAGTTGTGCGGCACTTTTACATTCAGGGCAAGAAAACCTTGAGCCTCTACGTCATAATGCAGCTGCAAATGATACTGCCCTTAGTCATGAAAGAAGCCGAAGCATATGCAAGCGCCTTGAAAGCTTTCGCCTATGGCCAACCGATAGGCGATGGTGCAGGCCCGTTGGTGGCTGCAAGACTCATGCATGGATACGAAATTCGAAAAGTACCAAAAGACTGTGTTGTGGCTACAGTTCCAATAGAAGGAAGGACTACCTTCATATTGAAGGCTGAGGGACCCGGTGGAAACGTGGGAAAACCTGGAGACGCGGTGCAGACTGTGATTGAAGAGAACCAGGGAAAAATTGCCAACGTAATAATGATTGATGCTGGCTTAAAGCTTGAAGGCGAAACAGTCGGTGAAGTTTCCGAAGGAATAGGTGCCGCTATCGGAGGACCAGGCGTTGACCAGTACAAGATCGAAGAAGCCCTCGCAAAATATCAAATCCCCATTAACGCGGTAATAGTCAAAGAAGACATCGGCGACGCAGTATCTCCAATGCGTAAAGAGATTTCAGACTCAGCTGACAAAGTCATAGAACGAGTGAAAAACGTGATCCTCGAGAGAACGAAAGAAGGAGACAAGGTAATTATCGTTGGTGTGGGAAACACCATCGGAATTGGACAATAAGAGGAAAAGCAAATGGTGGAAAGCAAACAATCATCTACGGCCGACAAGATCTCAACTTACCTTCTGACAATAGTAATGATAATCCTCGCTTTGTCTATAGTGGCTCTGTTATGGTCTGTTATGGCTTTTACTGCTGGGCAAACAGAATATGCGGGATTCTTGCTGATTGTAGGTTTCATAGCCATGGGTTTATCAGTGTACGTCTTGTTCCAGTCACGAAGACGCGTATCCAACTTGAAAATTAACGCTCCTAAAACCATGACAACTGTAGAATGCAAAAAATGTGCGTACAAGAGCGTAAGGGAATTCCAACGAGGCGACTACGTCTACAAAGAGCTCGAAAAATGCCAGAAATGCGACGACAAAATGATGATAACAGCCATCTACAGAGAAGTCAAAGAAAAAGAAAAGACCTATGCTTTCTAAGTTAAGACCTCACAACCTGTTTCAGTTATGAGCACCGTGTGTTCCGCTTGAGTCACGGTTCTTCTGCTCACTTCAACAAACACAGGATAACCCATGAGGGCTTTTGAATCAAGCAGTTCCTTAAAGGCGCCGCGTTCCTTAACCTCAGGTACCACATTTTTCAACCATCGCTCCGCGAAAGGGAGAGTCTTGAAATTCTCTTCGATGTATTTCAACATCGCTTTTGCATATGGGTCTTTCTGAGGTTTGGACTTGACCAGCCGGAAAATCGTGATTTCATCGCTATCTTCAATGCGGCCTGCAGCTTCAGGTAACGTGACAAAGGGTTCGATTGCATAAACCTCTCCGGTTTTGACCTTTCCGAATGAAACCTGAGAGACATTGGGAATGGAGGTTCCGGCGTGGATCAGGTATCTGCCTACCGAGTGACCTGTGAGGTTTGATATCGGCTTAAAACCGCGGTTCTTTATTGTTTTCTCGATTATTCCACCGATCTTTGACACGGCCATTTCCCCGTGTATACTATCTATGGCTGCTTTCAAAGCGAGTTCAGCGGTGTTTTGCATGCTTCTATATTCTTGGTTGAAGCAAGCAGTGAAGGCCGTATCGGTTACGTAGCCGTCGACGTGGACTCCTATATCCACTTTCACTACTGCTCTTTCAGGAATTCTTAGCTTGTCGTCCGGAGGTGA
>Ga0316628_100005197_pt1 | contig 10366 bp, 10 predicted proteins | sample OWC_Aug_M2_C1_D5_FD_207648 | JGI IMG/M metagenome (GOLD analysis project Ga0316628, IMG submission 207648) | Wetland soil microbial communities from Old Woman Creek delta, Ohio, United States - OWC_Aug_M2_C1_D5_C | ecosystem: Environmental > Terrestrial > Soil > Wetlands | place: USA: Ohio... | reverse complement strand
GTCCGAGCGCCGCGATCGCGCCGGCGAGCAGCCCACCGATCGCGACCAGCCACGAGCGGCGCTGGCCGAGCCGCGCCGAGAGCCACGGCAGTGACACGCGATCGAGCACCGGGGACCAGAGGAACTTGAAGCTGTACGCGGCGCCGACGAGCGCGAACAGCCCGACGTGCTCGAGTGACACGCCCGACTTGGTGAGCCAGATCTGCAGGGTCGCGCCGGTGAGCGCCAGCGGGAGACCGCTCGCGAAGCCCATGGCCAGGATCGCCAGCTGCCGCGGGTTCCGGTACACCGCGACGGCGGCGCGCCAGTCACTCATCGTCGCCACGCGCGCGCATCACGAGGACGCATCTGCATCCTCATCGGCGCGCTCCTACGACGGATTGACGAGAAACGTGCCGAGCCGGAAGCCGCGGCTCGACGCGAGCGCGGCCGCCGCGGTCACCGGCTTCTCGAGCTCCGCGAAGCGGCCGCCGTCGACGGCGAAGCGCGCGCACGCCTCGGCGTCCGCCGCGTCGAACTCCACGCGCTGAGCGTCGCGCACGTCGTCGTGCTCGTAGGTCGCCACGTACCAGGCGCGGCCGGGCTCGAGCGAGACGGCCTTCACCACGAGCGCGTCGTGGCGCACGGTGGCGAGCCAGCCCACGTCGCCGTCGCGCGGCACGATGCCCGCGATGCGCGGCGTCTGCAGCGCGTCCTTCTCGTAGTCGAGCGCGAGCAACACGCTCGCCAGCGCGTCGCGCGGCGGCACGCCGAGCGCGAGCTTCTCCGCGATCGGGTCGGTGTGGCTGCCGTTCGTCGCGACCGCGAACTCGCCCGCGATGCGCACACAGTTGTAGGCGATGTACGGATTCTTCTGCAGATCGCCTTCGTGACCGGGCCGCGGCACGACGGCGAGTCGGCCCTCGACCTCGACCGCCATTCGGTTCGGGAACGAGCGCGACGATACGCGGTACAGCGCGGCGTTCGCGCCCGCTCGCGTGCGTCCCACGGCGACGATCCGACCGACGTACATGCGCTAACCTCCGGCGGGGAGCCCGGCGATCATAGCCAGAACTTTCGCGAGGTCACATGGCCGCCTATCTCCACGACTCGATCCTTCTCTACCTCGAGAGACTCGTCGACTGGGACGACTACTTCGCGCGGCGCAAAGGTGAGGGCACGGACGCCGCCGCCGAGCGCGCGGCGCTGCGCAGCCTGCTCGAGACCTGCGCCGAGATCTGCGAGAAGCTCGAGCCCGAGTCGCGCGCCGGCTGGTGGGACGCCGCGCGCCTCGAGAACGGCGAGGTCGTGCACCCCGACCACGTCCGGCACGGCTACGAGCGCCTGCGCGAGGTCGGCCTCGTCAGCGTCGGTGTCGCGGAGCGCTTCGGCGGCTTCGAGCTGCCGACCTTCATCGCGAACGTCCTGATCCAGATGGTCGCGCGCGCCGACGCCGCGCTGATGACCGTGATCGGCCTGCAGGCGGGGGTCGCCGAGGACATCCAGAGGTACGCGCCCGACGAGCTGGCCCGGCGCTATCTGCCGCGCTTCGTCTCGGGCGAGGTGCAGGGCGCGATGGATCTCACCGAGTCGCAGGCCGGCTCGGATCTCGGCGCGATCAGCACGCGCGCCGTCGAGGAGAACGGCCGCTTCTTCCTCGACGGCCAGAAGATCTTCATCACGAACGGCGGCGCCGAGATCCACCTCGTGCTCGCGCGCGACGCGGACACCTTCGAGCGATCGAAGGGCACGACGAAGGGGCTCTCGCTCTTCGTGTGTCCGCGCACGTTGCCCGACGGGACGAAGAACCGGGTGCGCGTCGAGAGACTCGAGCACAAGCTCGGCATCCACGGCTCGCCGACGGCGGTGATGCGCTTCGAGCGCGCCGAAGCGTGGCGCATCGCGACCAAGGGCGAGGGCTTCAAGGCGATGCTCGACCTCATGAACAACGCGCGGCTCGGCGTGGCGGCGCAGGGCATCGGCATCGCGGAGGCCGCGGTCGAGGAGGCCGTGCGCTACTCGCGGGAGCGCAAGCAGTTCGGCATGCCGATCGGCGACCAGCCGCTGATGAAGAACCTGCTCTCGCGCATGATCGTCGCGCTCGAGGGCGGACGCGCGCTCTTGTACCGCGTCTGCACGTTGATCGACCGCAGCCGCGCGCTGCGCGCGACGCTGGACGGCGACAAGACCCTCGGCGCGAGCGAGCGCGCGGAGCTCGAGCGCGTGCTCGAGCGCAATCAGATCCAGACGCGCCTGTTCACGCCGCTCGCGAAGTTTCTCGCGACGGAGAGCTGCGACGAGATCACGCGCGCCGCGATCCAGGTGCACGGCGGCATCGGCTTCATGGCCGAGACCACCGTCGGCAAGCTGCATCTCGACGGCATCATCACCACGATCTACGAGGGCACGAGCGAGATCCAGGTGAGCTTCGCGCTGAAGGAGATCGGCAAGGGCGCGCTCGGGATCGTCTTCGAGGAGCTGCGCAAGGAGCTGGGCGCACTCACTCAGCCCGTGCTGCACCCCTTCGCGGCGCGCGTCGTGGCCGGCATCGAGCGCATCGAGCAGTCCGCGCACGCGCTGCTCAGTGACTTCGGCTACGCGCTGCTCTCCGCGCGCTCCGTCGCCGAGATGGTCATCGCGGTGATCGTCGCGTCCGAGCTCCTGAGCCAGGCGGACCACGCGCCGGAGCGCATCGAGCTCGCCGCGCGCTGGATCCACGTCGAGATGCTCGAGCTCGAGGCGCACGCGCGCCGCGTGATCGAGGGCGACGCCGGGCGCATCGAGCGCTGCGAGAAGATCGTCCGCCTCTGGGCCTAGGCGCGCGGGGCGAAGAAGCGCTCGGCGATGAGTCGCCCCGCGACGAGCGCCTGCAGCGGCACCAGCGGAAGCAGGTAGTGCATCTGCTTGCTCGGCACGAGTGACCAGGCCACGAGCAGTGAGACGAGCGCGAGCGCGAAGAACTGCAGCGGCGGATCGCCGCGAAAGGCTCGCCGCTTCCAGGCCTCCCACGCGATCCAAGGCAGGAGCAGCCCCGCCGGCGCGGTGATGAACGGGAAGCGCAGCCAGTAGTAGTACCACTCGCGCAAGTGAGTCGCGTCGGTCCCCGCCTGCGCCCCGAGCGGACCGACGAGGTACGAGCGGAACAGCTCGACCGCGTTCGGCACGCGCAGCAGGATCGCCGCGTACCACGACAGGCCGACGGCCGCCGCGACGAGTCCCCAACCCAGCACCGCGGGTCGCAGCGCGAGGTGGAGGCTGCGGTGCAGCGCCAGCCAGAGCACGATCGGCACCGCGATGCACAGCAGCGCCGCGGTCGCCTTCGCGAGAAACCCGAGCCCGACGAGCACGGCGAGCACCGGGAGCAGACGCCGGTCGCGCGTGCGCCACAGCCGCTCGAAGACGGCGAGCGCGAGGAAGACGAGCAGCGCGAGCAGCATCTCCGCGTCGCCGATCCGGCCGCGCACGTAGAACAGCGCGGTTCCGGCGAGCACCCCGGCGCTGCTGGCGCCCATCGCGAAGTCGCCGAGCGAGCGACCGACCGCGAACACCGCGAGCGCGAGCCCGAGCGCCGCGACCGCGGCGACCGCGCGCAGCGTGAGCAGGATCGGCCCGCCCGACAGGATCGCGGCGGCGGCGCCGGCCCAGTAGTAGAGCGGCGGCTTCTGCAGGCGCGGCGCGCCGTCGAGACGCGGCACCAGCCAGTCACCCGAGCGGACCATCTCGCCGACGACGGCGAAGCAGCGCTCCTCCGACGCCCGGTCCATCGCAACGGCGCCGAGCCGGACGAAGAGGCCGGCGGCGATCGCCGCGAAGAGGCCGAGCGCGATCCAGCGCCGCCGCGCGCGCTCAGTCACTCGCGTCCCTCCGAGCTCGCCCGTGCGCGCCGTCGCGAATCACGAGCGGCAGGAGTAGCACGGCAGGCGCGGTCGCGTCGAAAGAGCGAGCGGTCGCCCGCGCGCTCCCGCTTCAGGGAGCGAGGGTGTCGCGGCGCAGGAGCGAGTAGAGGGCGTGGTCGACGAAGTGGTCGTACAGCCACTCGGCCTCGCGCAGAACGCCGTCGAGTCGGAAGCCGAGCCGCTCCGCCACGCGGCGGCTGCGCGCGTTCTCGGCGGCGGCGGCGAGCGAGATGCGGTTCAGCCCGAGCTCCCCGAAGCCGTGGCGCACGAGCGCTCGGCAGCACGCGGTCACGACGCCGCGCCGCTCGCGGTCGGCGCGCAGCCAGTAGCCGAGCTCACCGGCTCGGTTGGCGGGGTCGAGCGTGCGGAAGCCCGCGATCCCCGCGAGCTCGCCGTCGTGCTCGATCGCGAGCTCGAGCGAAGAGCCGTCGCCCTCGCGCAGCGCGACGCCGCGCAGGAACTCGCGCGTGTGCGCGGCCTCGCGCACGGCGTCGACCCACGGCAGCCAGCGGCGCAGGTGCGCGCGGTTCGCGTCGATCAGGGCGAACATCGGCGCGGCGTCGCCGTCGGACAGCGAGCGCAGCAAGGTTCGCTCGTCCACGCGCAGAATCACCGGAGCACGAGCGGGCGAGTCATTGGATTCTCCCCGGGCTGACATTCTAGACTGGTCATGTGAGTGATCCGCGCGCGCACATCGATCGCATCCGGGAGCAGTTCACGCGCCAGGCCGACGCCTACGCGCGGACGCGGCAGGCTCGCGACGAGGCGGCTCTGAGCGGGCTGGTCGCCCTGGCCGGCGCCGCTCCGAGTCACCGAGTGTTGGACGTCGCCTGCGGCCCGGGATTCTTCACCCTGGCGTTCGCCGCGCGCGCGGCGCACGCCACCGGCTTCGACGCGACCGAGGCGCTGCTCGAGCGCGCGCGCGCCGAGGCCACGCGGCGGGGCGCGGCGAACGTCGAGTGGAAGTGTGGCGACGCGGAGCAGCTCCCCTTCGACGGCGAGAGCTTCGACGTCGTCGCGTGCCGCGCCGCGTTCCACCACTTCCCGCGGCCGGGCCGCGTGCTCGGCGAGATGGCGCGCGTCGCGCGCAAGGGCGGCCGGGTCCTCGTCGCCGACATGCTCGGCTCGGACGATCCGGCGCAGGCCGCGACTCACGACCGCATCGAGCGCCTCTGCGATCCGACTCACGTGCGCGCGCTGCCGGCGGCGGAGCTTTTCGCGCTCTTCGCGGACGCCGGGCTCGAGCTGCGCGAGGACCGGCGCTCGCGGATCCACTACGAGCTCGGCGAGTGGCTCGCCCACGGCGGGCCGAGCGCGGAGGCGGCGCGCGAGATCCGCTCGCTCTTCGAGGCGTCGCTCGACACCGATCGGTGTGGGCTCGAGCCGCGGCTCGAGAACGGGGCTCTCCGCTTCACGCACCGGACCATCGCGCTGGTCGGAGCGCGCCCGCTCAGCTAGTCAGCTGCCGCAGGATCGAGCCGGGGTCGAAGTAGACTCGCTCGCAGACCAGGCCCGCGCCCTCGAAGACGAAGAACGCGGCCATGCGGCTCTTGAACGCGCGCCCGGTCGGCGCGAGGCCGCCGAGCGGACCGCGGTGCGTGCCGAGCAGCCAGAGCTCGACGATCACGGCGTCGTCGGCGTGGCGCAGCGAGATCAGCTCGTTGCGCTGGTCCGGGAAGGCCGTGCGACTCACTCGGAAGTACTCGCGCACCGCCGCCTCGCCGTCGTGCGTCTGCTCGGTCGCGACGAGCTCGTAGCGCGGGTGGGCGAAGGTCGCGATCACGGCGTCGAAGTCGTGCTCGTTCTCGGCCTGCATGTGGCGGCGGACGATCTCCTCGCGCTTCGCGCGAAGTGACTCGTCCGGCGTCATGCGAGCGCGCCGTAGAAGGCGCGGAGCAAGCGCGCGAGTCTCTTGTCGCCGGTCGTGCCCGCGCTCATGCGGTTCATCACGTACGCGAGGCTCACGCGCGCGTCGCAGTCGGCGAGCGCGAACGAGCCGCCCCAGCCGCCGTGGCCGAACGTCCGCGGATTCGGAGACAGCGGCAGGTCGGGGCTCGCGAGCATGAAGCCCAGGCCCCAGCGCATGGGGCCGAGCACGAGGTCGCGCCCGTGACACTGCTCGGTGATGGCCGAAGCCAGAGTCGACTCGCGCAGGAGCCGGACGCCGTCGAGCGCGCCGCCGCACGCGAGCGCGGCCATCGCGCGCGCCGCGCCCCGCGCGTTCGCCTGGCCGTTCCCCGCGGGAACCTCGGCCGCGCGCCAAGCGCGCGTGTTCGCGATCGCCTGAGTCAGCGGCGGATTCGAGAGCGCGAAGCGCAGCTCGTAGCGCGCGTCGCCCGGCCGCGGCGGCTCGGAGAGCGGCGCTGGCGGGTCGGGCGGGATCATCTCCGCGACGCGCGCCTCCTCGGACTCGGGCAGGCCGATCCAGAACTCGGCGCCCAGCGGCTGCGCCACCTCTTCGCGGAAGAAGCGCCCGAGCGAGCGCCCGTCGATGCGCCGCAGCACCTCGCCGACGAGATGCCCGAACGTGAGCGCGTGGTAGCCGCTGCGCGTGCCCGGCTCCCAGAGCGGCCGCTGCGCGGCCAGCGCGGACGCGAAGCGCGCCCAGTCGAGCACGGCTTCGACCGGCATCGGCTCCGAGATCCCCGCGAGCCCGGACTGGTGCGAGAGCAGCCAGCGCACGGGAATGCGCCCCTTGCCGCTCGCCGCGAATTCGGGCCAGTAACTCGCGACCGGCGCGTCGAGGTCGAGCCGTCCGCGGTCCGCGAGCACGTGCGCGCAGAGCGCGGCCATCGCCTTCGTCGTCGACCAGACGTTCGCGAGAGTGTCTCGCTGCCACGGGCGCGAGCTCTTCGCGTCGGCGAAGCCGCCCCACAGATCGACGACGAGCTCGCCGTTCAGGGTCGCCGCGAACGACGCGCCGACCTCGTTGCCCACCGCGAAGTTCTTCGCGAAGGCGTCCTTCACCTTCGCGAAGCGCGAGTCACAGCGGCCGGAGATCTCCACGCTCAGGCGCGGGGCGGGGCGGCGTTGAACTGCGCGAAGTTCGGGTGACGCGTGCGCCACCAGTACGCGACGGTGAAGTTCGACCAGTTGTTGGTGACTTTCCCGGTCGCCGTCTTGTACCAGCTCTTGCAGCCCGCCGCCCACGCGGTGTCGCGCAGCTCGCGCTGCACTTCCTCGTTGTAGGTCTTCATGACCTCGGGCTTCACGTCGAGATACTTGAGGCCGCGGCGCGCGAGCTCCTGGATGCACTGGAGTGCGTAGCCGACCTGGCACTCGATCATGAAGATGATCGAGTTGTGACCCAGATTGGTGTTGGGCCCGTACATCATGAAGAAGTTCGGGAAGCCCGCGACCGTGAGCCCGAGGTGCGCCTCCGCGCCGTCGCGCCAGACGGCCTCGAGCTTCCGGCCGCCGACGCCCTCGATCTGCATCGGCGCGAGGAAGGACGTCGCCTGGAAGCCGGTCGCGAGGATCAGCGTGTCCGCGGGGTGGTGCACGCCGTCCGCGGTCACGACCCCGTCGCGCACGATGCGCTGGATCGGGCTCGTCACGACCTCGACGTTCGGTCGGGCCAGCGCCGGGTAGAAGTCGTCGTCGATCAGGATCCGCTTGCAGCCCACGCGGTAGTCCGGCGTGAGCTTCGCGCGCAGCTCCGGATCCTGGATCGATTGCTCGAGATACATCTTCGCGCCCTTCTGGAAGACGCGCGCGTAGAAGCCCTCGCGGGCGAACGCCAGGAAGTTCTTCTCGAGCTGCCAGTAGAAGAAGTAGCGGTAGATCCGAGTCAGCAGCGGGAAGCTCCGGAAGAACTTCTTCGCGCGCTCGCTGTAGGCGTAGTCGCCGCGTGGCACCACCCAGTTCGCCGAGCGCTGCAGGATCGTGAGCTTCTTCGCGACCGCCGCGACCTTGGGAATGAACTGGATCGCGCTCGCGCCGTTGCCGATCACGACGACGTTCTTGCCCGTGAGATCGACGGACTTGTCCCAGCGCGCGGAGTGGAACTGCTTGCCCTCGAAGTCGTGCAGGCCGGGCAGGTCCGGCACGTACGGTCGATTCAGCTGACCGGTGCCGCTCACCAGCACGTCGGCGGTGATCTCCTCGCCCTGCTTCGTGCGGATGCGCCACTGACCGTTGCTCTCGTCGAAGCTCGCGCCCGCGATCTCGGTGCCGAAGCGGATGTGCGGCAGCATCCCGTACTTCTCGGCGGTGCGCTGGAGATACCGCTGAATCTCGGGCTGCGGGGAGAACTTCCGCGACCAGTCCGGATTCGGCTCGAACGAGTAACAGTAGAAGTGCGAGGGCACGTCACAGGCCGCGCCCGGGTACTGATTCTCGTACCAGGTCCCGCCGACGCGATCCGATTTCTCGAAGATCGTGAACGACGTGATGCCAGCCTTCTTCAACTGGATTCCCATGCACAAGCCCGAGACGCCTGCGCCGAGAATCGCCACCGTCGGGGTCCGACCAATGTTCGCCACGCCAGAGATATAGCACGGCGCTGCCCTCGAATTCGGCAGGCGCGCGGCGACCGGCAACACGCGTGCGCCTGGCAGTGGCACTCGGATTGCTCCGAGTCGGCGCATGCTCGGTCTCGTGCTGACGGCCGGCGGCGCGCGCGGCGCCTATCAGGCGGGCGTGTTGAAGCGCATCGCCGAGCTGGCTCCGCTGCGCGATCGAGCGCAGCCGTTCGAGATCGTCGCCGGCGCGTCGGCGGGCGCGATCAACGGGGCGATTCTCGCGGCGCGGAGCGAGCGCTTCGGCGAGGCCGCCGACGAGGTCGCGCGCGTCTGGTCGGGGCTCGAGGTCGGGCGCGTGGTTCCGCACCGATCTGCCCGCGCTCGCGCTCGGCGGCGCGTCGCTCTTGCGCGACTTCACGCTCGGGAGCCTGTTCGGCTGGACCGGCACGTACGGCCTGCTCGACACGAGCCCGAGCTGGTCGCGGCGTACGCGGGCAACGGCGCGAGCGAGCCGATGCGGCGCATCACGCCGCTCGCGATCAGCCCTTCGGAGGACCTGGCGCTCGTCGCGCAGCGCTTCGCGCACCGCATGCCGCGGCCGCTGCTCTTCGACTCGGCGTACACGCGCACGCTCGTCGACATCGGCTACCGCGACGCGGACGCGCGCATCGGCGAGATCGAGGCGCTGATCTCAGCCGAAGTCGACCGGCAGATTCTCGGGCCGCCGGAAGAAGCCCATCTGCTTCCACCGAACTAGGTCGAGCCGGTGAGTCGCGTTCGCGGGCAGGAAGTCGAGCGCCGCGTCGAGCATGAAGCCCATCTCGGCGCGCGCCAGGTGAACGCCGATGCAGTAGTGCGGCCCGCGGCCGAAGATGACGAGCTCCGAGTTGTCGCGCTCGACGTCGAAGCGGTCGGGATCGGGGAACACCGACGGGTCGCGGTGCGCGCCGCTGAAGGAGAGCATCAGCATCTGGCCCTTCTTGATCTGCTTGCCGCGCAGCTCGAAGTCCCGGATCGCGTAGCGCGGCAGCCCGCCCTGCCCGCCGAACGCGTAGCGCAGTATCTCGTTCACCGCGCTCGGGATCAGGTGCCGCTCGCGGCGCAGCCGGGCCGCCGCCTCCGGATGCTCGAGCATGGTCAGGATCGAGACCATGCCGCCGATCGCGGTCGTCTCGCTGCCCGCGCCGATGAGGCCGGTCACGAGATTCACGATCTCGTCGTCGCTCATCGCGTCGCCGCGATCGCGCGCGCGCACGAGGTCGGTGATCAGGTCCTCCTTGGGTGAGTGGCGCCGCTCGTCGGCCATCTTGCGCACCCACTCCGCGAGCTCGACGAACGCGGCGTTGCCCGCCTCCTTCGCGGCCGGGTCGCTGAACGCGAAGAAGCCGCGGATGGTGGCCTGCGCCAGCTCGCGGAAGCGCACCTCCTCGCCACCCTTCGCGGGAACGCCGGTCACGCGGCTGATCACCGCGTTCGGGATCGGATCGGTGTACTCACTCATCAAGTCGACGACGCCGCGCCGGCCGCGGAGCGGCGCGGCGAACTGCTCCACGACGTCCTTCACCTGCTGGTCCATGCGCGCGATCGCGCGCGGCGTGAACGCGGCCGACACCAAACGGCGTACCCGGGCGTGCTCGTCGGGCGGCAGCGAGAACAGTCCCTTGTCCGCGACCTTCGCCATGTACGAGCCCTCGGGCGGCGGCACGTAGTGCTCGTAGGCGCGCGGGTCGTTCGTGACGTTCGGGTCCGTGAAGAGCTGGCGCACGTCGTCGTAGCGAGTGACGAACCAGAACCCGAACCCTGGAATCGGCGCCCAGTGCACCGGGTCCTCGGCCCGCAGCCGAGCAATGACTTTGTACGGCTCGAGCATGAACTCTTCGGTCAGCATCGGAGACGGCGGTGTCGCGGTGGGTTCGCTCATGCCGCAGATCCTAGTCGCCCGCAGGCGGCCGCGTCCAACGGCCGTCGCCGTCGATCTGCCAAGGCGCGGGCGGCGAGTGATCGCAGGTGAGGTACCCGGGTGGGCCG
>Ga0316628_100005196_pt1 | contig 10367 bp, 7 predicted proteins | sample OWC_Aug_M2_C1_D5_FD_207648 | JGI IMG/M metagenome (GOLD analysis project Ga0316628, IMG submission 207648) | Wetland soil microbial communities from Old Woman Creek delta, Ohio, United States - OWC_Aug_M2_C1_D5_C | ecosystem: Environmental > Terrestrial > Soil > Wetlands | place: USA: Ohio... | reverse complement strand
AAGCCATGCCAAAAGGAAGTGCAGGCCGTCACATCCTGGGCCTCCGCGACGGCAGCGGATATGGATGAGGACTCTCCTGCCACCGAGGCGAAGACGCTGGTAATGGGACAAGGCAACGGCGGCCATTACTACATCGATGGCTCGGTAAACGATAGCTACCTGAATTTCGTCATCGATACGGGCGCCACTCTGGTGACGCTTCCGCTTCCGGTGGCGGCGAGCGCGGGGGTGAAATGCCAGGGAAGGGCGATGCTGCAGACCGGGAATGGCGTCACCCAGGCTTGCACCGCAACCATCCAGAAACTCAAGTTCGGAAACTTCACGTTGCACTCCGTGCAAGCCATGGTCGTCCCTAACCTCAGTCAGCCCTTGCTCGGCATGAACGTGCTGAAACGGTTTCGCGTAGAGCAGGACAACGGGCAGATGCGGTTGTCGAGGAAGTACTAGGTTTTCGGCGCAAACGTGAACGCGTCCGAGTAGAACGCATCGTTGGGCAAGCCGCGCTGCGTGGTGAAGTCGCGATGAGCAGCTTCCACTACCACCGGTGCGCCGCAGGCATAAACTGCATAGCCTGACAGATCCTTGAAATCCTCCATCACGGCCTGGTGAACGAATCCGGTGCGACCGTTCCACGCTTCGTCGGAAACCACGGGCGTGAACCTGACCCCCTTCGCTTCCCACTCCGTAACCTTGTCCAGCATGTAGAGATCGGACGGTTTGCGTACGCCCCAGTAGAAATGCATCTCGCGGCGGAAGCCGATGTGCAGCGCGTGTTCGATGATCGCCTTGACCGGTGCGAAGCCGGTGCCACTGGCAACGAAGATGATCGGCTTGTCTGAATCCTCGTGCAGGAAGAAGTCGCCGAGCGGCCCCTTGATGCGCAGGATGTCGCGCTCCTTCATGCCATTGAAGACGTGGTTGGTAAATGCGCCGCCGGCGATGTTGCGAACGTGCAGTTCCAGAAACTCGTCGTGATGCTGTGCATTGGCGAGCGAGAAGCTGCGCGGTTTGCCGTCCTTCTGCAGGACGTCGATGTATTGGCCGGCGAGAAACTGCAGGCGTTCGCCGGCGGGGAGTTTCAGATACAGTGCCATCACATCGTCGGTCAGCTTCACCATCTTCTCCACGCGACACGGCAGCGTCTTCACCGGGATATCCCGCTCTGTGGTGACTTCATGGCTTTCGATGACCAGATCGGAAAGCGGCTTCGCGCAGCAGAACAGCGCCAGCCCGGCAGCCTTTTCCTCTTCGCTCAGCATGAATGCCTGCGCCTTGCCGTGATCCACCGAGCCTTGCAGAACTTTCCCTTTGCACACGCCGCACGCGCCGTTGCGGCAGCTATACGGCAATGCGTAACCGTGCTCGAGCGCAGCTTCGAGGATGGTCTCATCCTTGCGGATGGGGAAAGTATGGTTGTGCGGCTGGATGGTGGTGTTGAAGCACATGGCTCGATCCGGTTTAACGAAGGCCGCGATTTTAACGCATAATCTCGCCATGAAAAGGCTGCTCATCATCGGTTCCGGCGACATCGCGCGCAGGACAATCCCGCTGCTCAAAGGCCGTTATCGCCTCTACGCGCTGGTCCGGAAGGACACACGGCGCCAAGGGTTGAGGGCGCAGGGTGTCACCCCGATTCTGGGCGATCTGGATGACCGCGCAAGCCTGACACGGCTCGCCGGGCTGGCCGACATCGTGCTTCACTTTGCGCCGCCGCCGGCGACTCCCAAACGCAAGGCGGGAACGCCTCTCAGCAAGGTGCCCGTCGGTGCACGCCTCGCCGGTGCAAAGGGAGGCCGCGAGTGGGCTCCCGGTGACACACGCACCCACCATCTGCTTGCGAGCCTGTCGCGCGGAGCGACACCTACCCAACTTGTCTATATCAGCACCAGCGGAGTGTATGGCGATTGCATAGGGGCTCGTGTGAGCGAGACGCAGCCAGTGAACCCGCAATCGGAACAGGCACGGCGCCGGGTGGATGCCGAGTTGCAGATACGCAGGTGGGCGAGATGCAACGGGGTGAGGGCCAGCATCCTGCGCGTTCCCGGCATCTACGCGGTAGAGCGCCTGCCGCTCGAACGGATACGCGCGAGCCTGCCCGCTATCGTGGCGGAAGAGGATAGCTACACCAACCATATCCACGCGGACGACCTCGCGCGCATCATCGTCGCGACCCTCCGTAACGGCGAATCGAATCGCATTTACCACGCCAGCGACGACGGCGAGATGAAGATGGGCGACTACCTCGATGCTGTCGCGGATGCGTACCCGTTACGGAGGCTGCCGCGCATCACGCGCGCCAAGGCACAACGCATGTTGCCGGATTCCTTGCTGTCGTTCCTGAATGAATCGCGGCGCCTCCGCAACGAGCGGATGAAGAGAGAACTGAAAGTGAAGCTGCGCTATCCGACCGTGGCTGACCTGCTGGCTACGATCAAGGGCCGTTGAGGCTTCAACAGGAGAACGCGGCCTGGCGCAAAGCGCGGTGACGAAGAGGATAAAGTGCGGTGACGAAGAGGATGTCGATCGGTTGCCGGCGATGCAATTGAAGTCAGGTGGCGGAAGAGAGTGGGAGTCGAACCCACCTAAGCACGCTGGCGTGCTTAACCGGATTTGAAGTCCGGCCGTCCCACCGGGGAACGAATCCCTTCCATGATGTCATCGCATTGTAACCAGACGCACCTCACGGCATGAGGCTTTCCTGGCGCAAGCGATGTTCGTCGCCCGTGCGGCGCGTGTAACCGATCCGGTCGAAAAACTCCAGTATCTGGATTGCCAGTTTGCGGCCAACCCCGATCTCGTCGCGGAATCTTGCGGCGCGCACACAGTCCTGCGCCGCAGCGATGCATCTGATGGCCGCAGACAGCTTCTCGATCGCATCTTTGGTGAAGTAATGATCGTGGGCGACCAGATAAACCTCACCTGCTCTGGCGATCCTTCGCAGCAGCAACCGGACTGCTGCTTCTGCCAGATCAAGGTCGCGCGCAATGTCTCTTACGCGTGGTGGTGCGAACGGCGACTCTTGAAGTATGGGGAGGATGCGCTGCCACAGTTTTTCTTCAGCGGCAGTAAGTGCCACCTTGTGCTCGGGCAAGTGCAGCCAAGGGCCGCTTTGTGCGAGCCGTCCGTCAGACAAGAGCGCGTCGAGCACCGCAGAAAACACCGGCCGCACCAGCGCGGGCAGCGTCATGCGATGCAGACGCGCCCTGTCCGGCCCGAGCGAATCCGGCGCCTGCTGATGCTCCGTTGCCACGCGATCCAGAACTGATTGCTGCAATGCCATCCAGCCTGCCGGTGCAAAGCCGACCGTGGCGGACGGCGTGGCGACTACCTGCATCGGCAAATTCCGCCACAACGCTTGTGCTTCTTCCTGCCGGATATTCCGGCTTAGGGAAAAGGCAGTGAGGTCCACCCCGACGGAAGATTCCTCCAGCGCGAGCATCAGCGCCATGCCGTAATCGGTTTTCTGCATGGCGTGCAGCGCAGCCATGCGCCCAGTAGTGCGCCGGTTTCGAGCGGGCGGGAATGGATCCAGCACGCGGCCACCACCCAGGGTGCGGGTCGCGGACTGGTCGCGCAGGATGAAGCGGTCGCCGTTCAAAAGGCAAACCGGTTTGTCCGCGATAACCTGGATAAATGCCGCGCTGCCGGGCTCGATCGCTTCGCCTTCCAGCACTGCAACCCGGGCAGCGACGTCCGATGCGCCGACATGCAGATGCACCGGCGTCCAGTGCTTGAGCGCTTTTTGCTCGGAGGCCAGCAGCTTGCAGTGCGCGTCGAAGCGCTGGACTGGCTGGTGGATGGGCTCCTCCAGCAGCCAATCGCCGCGGCGCACGTCGTCCTTTCCGAATTGTGCGCCGGCAAGATTGAGGGCGCAGCGCTGGCCGGCGCGGCCGGCTTCGGATGGCTGGTTCTGCGCGTGGATGTTGCGCACGCGTACTTTGATGCCGGCGGGAGAAACGACGAGTTCATCCCCCATGGCGACCTTCCCGGAAAATACCGTGCCGGTCACGATGGTGCCGGTACCGCCAAGCGTAAAGGAGCGGTCCACGGCAAGGCGGAAATGGCCGGAGGCAGAGCGCACCGGAAGTTGAATTGCCGCCTTGTCCAGATAGGCGCGCAATTCGGGTACACCTTGCCCCGATATCGAGGAGAGAGGAAAGACCGGGCAACTCGAAAGACCGGTGCCCGACAGCAGCGCTTGGATTTCCGAGATCGCGGAGGCAACGCGATCAGGCGTCACGCGGTCAGTTTTTGTGAGTGCCACTGCGCCGCGATTGAGGCCGAGCAGGTCGAGAACAGCCAGGTGTTCGCGCGTCTGTGGCATGGGGCCATCGTCCGCCGCGATCACCAGCAGCACGAAGTCGATGCCGGTGGCGCCCGCCAGCATGTTGTGAATCAGCTTTTCGTGGCCGGGCACATCGACGAAACCGAGTATCTCCCCATTGGGTAAAGGCGTGTAGGCAAAGCCGAGGTCGATGGTGATGCCGCGCGCCTTTTCTTCTTTCAGGCGGTCGGCGTCGATGCCGGTGAGCGCCTTCACCAGCGAGGTCTTGCCGTGGTCGATATGGCCAGCGGTGCCGATGATCATGTTCTGAATTTCAAACCTGGAACTGCAACTGTCCGAGCTGGCCGATCAGTTCGTTCATGTGGATTTCTTCCAGGCAACGCAGATCCAGGCAGAACGCGCCATCCGCAATCCGGCCGATGACGGGCACCGGAAGGGCGCGGAACGCCTGCTCGATCTTCTTCAGCGCAGTGCCCTCGCCTTTTCCTTTTACCAGCGGCGTGATGGCGATGCATACGCTGGGCAGCATATCGACCGGCAGCGAGCCGCTGCCGATCTGCGTGTGACAGGGTTTGATCGCCACGTTTGCCTTGCGGGCCAGCGCCCGTTCCACGACGGGCAGCACCCGCTGCGCGGCGATCTCGATCTCCGCCAGCGGCCGCGTGAGCAGGCGCAGCGCAGGCAGGGTTTGCGTGAGGCGTCCTGGGTCGCGATAGAGGCGTAGCACAGACTCCAGTGCGGCATAGGTCATCTTGTCCACGCGCAGTGCACGCTTCAACGGGTTCTTCTTGATCTTGGCGACCAGGTCGCGGCGGCCGACGATGACTCCCGCCTGCGGCCCGCCCAGCAACTTGTCGCCGCTGAACGTCACCAGGTCCATGCCGTTGCGCAGCGATTCCTGCGGCGTGGGCTCCCTGGGCAGGCCGAATTGTTCCAGGTCAACCAGGGTGCCGCTGCCCAGGTCCACCATCGCGGGCAAGCCGTGCTCGTGCGCGAGTGCAGCCAAGGCCGGTTCGGCAACGGCTGCGGTGAAGCCTTGGATGGCGTAGTTGCTCGTATGCACTTTCAGCAGCAGCGCGGTCTTGGGTGAGATGACTTCGGCGAAATCCTTCAGGTGGGTGCGGTTGGTGGTGCCGACTTCCTTGAGCCTGCACCCTGCGCGCGCCATGATGTCCGGCACGCGGAACGCGCCGCCGATCTCCACCAGCTCGCCGCGCGACACGACGACTTCCTTGCGCAGGCCCAGCGTGTTCAACGCCAGGAACACGGCCGCCGCGTTGTTGTTGACCACGGTGGCCGCCTCGGCACCGGTGAGTTCACACAGCAGATCTTCCACCAGTGCATCGCGGTCGCCGCGCGCCCCGCTGTCGAGATCGTATTCCAGGTTGCACGGCCGCGTCATGGCGTTCGCCACCGCTGCAACGGCAGATTCAGGCAGCAGCGCGCGCCCCATGTTGGTGTGAAGGACGGTGCCGGTCAGGTTGAAGACGGTCCGCAGTGCCGGCTGGGAAGATTTCTTTAGCGCTTCCTTCAGGCGTGCTGAGATGGCGGGCTCTGAAAACGCATCGTGCGGCAATGCATCGCCGCGCGTGGCAGCTTCGCGCAACGCAGCCAAGATGGAGCGGATCGACATGACCACTTGCGCCCTGCCGTATTCGGCGATCAATGACTGTGTGGTGCCCATATTAAGGACGCGATCCACGGAAGGAATGGCGACCAGCACGGGGCCGGCTGGTTGGTCTGCAATACTGGGTTTGTTTGGCACGTTCTGCTGGAATGTTGGTTATTGTTATTCCGCCGAATCCGAAGCGCTGACCAGAAACAGATTGGGGCCGCTCCTTGATTTTCCGCTCTGGTCCATCAGCAGATCAAGCACAAGCGTGGCCAAATCGTCGGCAACCGGATCGACGTGCGGATCCTTGTCCATGTATTTGATCTTGAGGTAGGTGCCGCACTCGTCGCAGGCCTCGGCTTTGACGGCGCCGGATGAACCCTCGATCGAATAATAACCGATCCCTTTCGTAGATTCGCAATTGCTGCATTTGACGCGAACCATATGCCACTGCGTCTGGCAGAGCGAGCAACTGAGGTAGCGCAGCCCCTGCTCGGCGCCACCGATGCGCACGATGCTCGACACGGGTGGGGAAGCACACACCGGGCAGAGGTTGGCAACGTCACTCCGGCCGAACGCACGTCTACCCAATGTTGTGGCCATGTGCGTCCAGTAGACCTGCAGTGCGGCCGCGACAAATGGTGCGATCGCAAGGTCTATGCTTTCGAAACGGCCGGCGAGGATGGCGTTGGCGTATGCCTCCACGAAGTCACTGTTCATGTTCCGCAAACGCGCCAGCGATTCTTTCGCCTCCGCGTTGGCATTCGCTTCCAGCTCAATAGCGAGTTGCCTGAGCGTCTCCTGCCAGGCGGGTGCGCGCTGCCAACTCTGCACCGAAAGCGGGGGCATGCCGTGATCGCGGCAAAGCTTGAGCTGCGCTGTGGCCGGCAAGGGCACGTCGGGGAATGAATTCAGGGCTGCCTGCTGCGCATCACTGATGTCTGCCACGAAAAGGAGAAAGTCCTGCATGGTGTGGCCCTGTGCAAGCGAGCGCAGCCGCGCAGCGCGATCACGAAAAACCGCGCTTCGTTCCGGCAGATAGAGAAATGGAATCTCGCTGACCGGTTGCCCGATTTCGCCCGGCTGGATGATGTTGGTGGCCGTCATCACTTAACTCCTTTGGAAACGTCCTCATACCATCCCGGATGGTGATGCCTGGCCCAGGCTGCGGTCACTGTGCCGCGGGTCATGGCGCGGAAGGTGCCGCGCGTCCAGATGGCTGCGTACACGTGCACGATGATGGTCAGGATGGCGACGAACGCGGCGAATGCATGGATCAGCGCGGCGAAGCGGACAAGTCCGATCGGAAAGGCTGGTGCGAAGTAGGGCTGCCAGATGATGAAGCCGGATACCAGCAGGGCCGGAATCGTGATTACCATCGTCCAGAACACATATTTCTGGCCCATGTTGTATTTCCCGATCTTCGGAAGATTCCTGGCCTTGTTCGCCATGATCTCCCTCAGGTGTTTCTGCCACTCGCGGTCGGCATCCGTGATGTGATTATCTTTCCAGAACTTCGCTGCGAGGCCCAGAAAAGACACGAACATGACGACGCCGATGAAGGGATGCAATATCCGCGACCATGTTCCGCCACCGAAGAGGTTGGTCAGGAAAAAGAATGCCGGGTGGAACAGCGCGAGCCCGCTCAAGGCCAGCAATACGAAAGCGATGGCCACGACCCAGTGGTTGATGCGCACATTGGCATCGTGGCGTTGCACCAGATTTGTCTCGTTGCTCATGATCGCTCCTTCAGAGTCGGGTTACGGAGCAGACCGACGCTGGTCTGCTCCCGGATCATTGCGTCACTTTTCCGTGTCTTCGTCCACCTCAACAGGACCAGCCTTGACGTAGTGGAAGAACGCACCCAGCACCGCCAGGCCGATGCCGATGCTCGCCAGCGGTTTTGCGATCCCTTTCCACAGACTGACCATCAGGCTGATGGCCGGATCTTTCGGCAGGCCGTGATACAGCCCCGGCTGGTCGGCATGCTGCAGCACGTACATCACGTGCGTGCCGCCCACGCCCGGCGGATCATACAGCCCAGCATTCTTGAAGCCTCGTTCGTTGAGGTCCTTGATGCGCTCCTCGGCGTGCTGCTTCATGTCTTCCTTGGTGCCGAACACCAGCGATCCGGTGGGGCATGACTTGATGCAGGCAGGCTCCAGCCCCACCGCTACCCGATCGGAGCACAGCGTGCACTTGTACACCTTGCCGTCCTTCTTCGAGATGCGCGGAATGTTGAAGGGACAGCCGGTGATGCAGTAGCCGCAGCCGATGCAGTTCTCCTCATGGAAATCCACGATGCCGTTGCTGTATTGCACGATGGCGCCGGGAGCGGGGCAGGCCTTGAGGCAGCCCGGGTCGGTACAGTGCATGCAGCCGTCCTTGCGGATCAGCCATTCCAGGCCGCGGTCGGTCTCCACTTCCGAGTAGCGCATCACGGTCCACGACGCGCCGGAGAGGTCGGGCGGGTTGTCGTAGACGCCGACATTGCTGCCGATCTCGTCGCGCACGTCGTTCCATTCCATGCAGGCCACCTGGCAGGCCTTGCAACCGATGCATTTGGAGACATCGATCAGCTTGGCCACCTCGGCGGTCTGGCGCTGGTGCGGAGATTCCGTGGTGGTGGCCGAACGGCGGGTGACGTCAAGCGATTGCAGTGCCATGGCTCACCTCCTCACGCTTTCTCTAAGTTGACAAGGAACGACTTGAACTCCGGCGTCTGGGTGTTCGCGTCGCCTACGAATGGCGTCAGGGTGTTGGCGATGTAGCCGTTCTTCGCAACGCCCTTGAAGCCCCAGTGGATCGGCACGCCGATGTGGTGGACGGTCTGCCCGTTCACCTGCAGCGGCTTGATGCGCTTGGTCACCACTGCCTTGGCCTTGATGTAGCCGCGATTGGAGGAGACCTTCACCGTGTCGCCTGCCTTGATGCCCTTCTCCCTGGCCAGTTCCTCGCTGATCTCGACGAACTGCTCGGGCTGGGTGATGGCGCCCAGCCTGGTGTGCTTGGTCCAGAAGTGGAAGTGCTCGGTCAGGCGGTAGGTGGTGCACGCGTAGGGGAAATCCTTGGATGTGCCGAAGGCCTCCATGTCGCCCTTGAACACCCGCGCCCCGGGGTTGCTCACCACCTTGGGATGCATCGGGTTGGTGTCGATGGGAGTCTCGAAGGGCTCGTAGTGCTCGGGGAAGGGACCCTCGACCATCTTGTCCACGGCGAACAGGCGCGCCACGCCTTCCGGGTTCATGATGAACGGGTTCATCGGATCGCCCGGGGGTACGTCGGCCTTGAAGTCCGGCACGTCGGTGCCGCCCCACTTGGCCCCGTCCCAGCCGATGAGCTTGCGCTTCGGGTCCCACGGCTTGCCGGTCTCGTCGGCGGAAGCGCGGTTGTAGAGGATACGCCGGTTGGCCGGCCAGGCGAACGCCCAGTTCAGCGTGTTGCCCAGTCCGCTCGGATCCGAGTTGTCCCGGCGCGCCATCATGTTGCCCTTCTCGGTCCAGGCGCCGGAGAAGATCCAGCAGCCGCAGGCCGTGGTGCCGTCGTCCTTGAGCTGGGCGAAGCCGTCCAGCTGCTGGCCCGCCTTGAGCACCACCTTGGTTTTGTCCTTGGGATCGGTGAGATCCGCCAGCGCCTTGCCGTTGTATTCCTTCGCCAGTTCCTCGGAAGAGGGGGCGTGCGGGATCTTGTACGGCCAGGTGACATTAAGGAGCGCATCAGGGAAGGCGCCCCCCTCTTTCTTGTACATCTCGCGCAGCTTGAGGAAGATGCCGGCCATGATCTCGCCGTCCCCCTTCGCCTCGCCGGGGGGCTCGGCGCCCTTCCAGTGCCACTGCAGCCACCTGCCCGAGTTGACCAGCGAGCCGTCCTCCTCGGCGAAGCAGGTGGAGGGCAGCCGGATCACCTCGGTCTGGATCTTGGACGGGTCCACGTCGTTGAACTCGCCGAAGTTCTTCCAGAACTCGGAGGTATCCGTCGCCAGCGGATCGATCACCACCATGAACTTGAGCTTGGACATCGCGGCGGTGATCTTGGCCTTGTTGGGGAAGGAGCCGATCGGGTTGAAGCCCTGACAGACGTAGCCGTTCATCTTGCCCTGGCTCATCAGCTCGAACACCTGCAGCACGTCGTACACCTTGTCGAGTTTCGGCAGGTAATCGAAGCACCAGTTGTTCTCCTTGGTCGCCTTGTCGCCCCACCAGGTCTTCATCAGGCTGACGTGGAACTTGGGATAGTTCTGCCAGTAGGAGAGTTGGCCCGGCCGCAGCGGCTTTAGCGTGCGCTTGTCGATGTATGCCTTGTAGTCGGTCTCCTTCTCGCCGGGCAAGGTCATGTACCCAGGCAGCAGGTTGGACAGCAGCCCCAGGTCGGTCTGCCCCTGGATATTGGAGTGGCCGCGCAGCGCGTTGATGCCGCCCCCCGCCATGCCGATGTTGCCCAGCAGCAGCTGCAGCATGGCCGCGGTGCGTA
>Ga0316628_100005195_pt1 | contig 10367 bp, 9 predicted proteins | sample OWC_Aug_M2_C1_D5_FD_207648 | JGI IMG/M metagenome (GOLD analysis project Ga0316628, IMG submission 207648) | Wetland soil microbial communities from Old Woman Creek delta, Ohio, United States - OWC_Aug_M2_C1_D5_C | ecosystem: Environmental > Terrestrial > Soil > Wetlands | place: USA: Ohio... | reverse complement strand
TTTGCGCGGCCGGGATAGGCTGGCGTGCGGGGGGGCCGCAACTTGCACCCTGATTTGAATTCCAGTAATCTCGCATCCCCTTGCTTGAAAACAAGAAATGAACTCGTCAGTCATCTGGCGTAGTTTGGCGGCCACAGCGCCGTTGTTCGCGGCAATGACCAGCGTCTGTTGGCGTAGCTGCATGACATGGCTGCTTCGGATCAGGCTGCGCGGGGCGAAGGACTCATAGTGTCGTTGCAGGGCTGCAAGTTGCCCGGCTTTGCTCGAAAGCTGCCGCAAGTCTTGATTGGATGCCAGATAGGCGTTCAGGCGGTGGGCCACTGTGGATTCGGGGATTACGTCAATTAAGGGGAATGCGTGGATATTATTCTAGTTTCCGATCGGTTTGCACAAGCACGAAGCATTCGGCTTACCACTCTCCATCTGATCCTGATTGCGGCATTGGCCACCGTGCTGTTCGTAGCCGCGGTGCTCGCAGCTCAATACGCCATCGTGCGCTTCCAGCCTGGCATGATGAGCAACGAGCTGCGGACGTGGCTGGCCAGTGCGCAGCAGGAAGAGCAGCAGAAACAGCAGGCATACCTGCGCAAGAGCCTGGATACACTGGCCATGCACCTGGGCAAGATGCAGGCTCAGCTCTCGCGGCTGGACGGGCTTGGCGCGCGGCTCGCGAAGCTGACCGGCATGAAGCCCCAGGAATTTTCTTTCGGACAGCCGCCGGCACAAGGCGGACCCTACCTCCCGACAGCACTCCACCAGGATCTGTCGCTTGCCGGTATGGAACAACAGATGTCTGATTTGACTGCGCTCTTGAGCGATCGCAGCGACAAACTGGTGGCGCTCGAGACCTTGCTGATGCAGGACAAGCTGAGCAAGAAGCTGCTGCCCTCGATTCCTCCCATCAACGCTGGCTGGTACTCGTCCAATTTCGGCTGGCGCATCGACCCGTTTACCGGCCAGAGCGCCATGCACGAAGGCGTCGACTACATGGTTCCGGAAGGCACGCCCATCTATGCGTCGGCAGGCGGCATCGTGGTGTATGCGGACACCCATCCGCAGTATGGTAATATGGTTGAGATTGACCACGGCAATGAGGTGATTACGCGTTATGCGCACGCCTCCAGGCTGGAGGTCAAGGTCGGCGATGTGGTGCGCCGCGGGCGCGAAATAGCCAAGGTGGGGAGTACCGGGCGTTCCACGGGTGCCCACCTGCATTTTGAAGTGAGATACAAGGGCATCGCCCAGAACCCGGTTCGCTTCCTGGAAAAAGCCAGGAGCTGAGGCACAGGCTTTGCAGAAGGGGTGAGGTGGTGTGCCTCACCCTTTTTTTATTTGTTCGATGGCAGCAAAAAAGAAAATAACAGCATGATCGCAAAATTACTGAAGTCCGTATTCGGGAGTCGTAACGACCGCCTGCTCAAGCAGTATCGCCAAACAGTTGCGCGCATCAATGCGCTGGAAGCGGGAATATCCGCACTTTCCGACGATGAGTTGCGCGGCAAGACGGCAGAATTCAAGCAACGGGTGCAGCAAGGTGAGACGCTTGATGCGCTGTTGCCGGAAGCGTTTGCCGTCGTGCGCGAAGGCGGTAAGCGTGCCTTGCAGATGCGCCACTTCGATGTGCAACTGATCGGTGGCATGGTGCTGCACTACGGCAAGATCGCCGAGATGCGCACCGGCGAAGGCAAGACGCTGATGGCGACCCTGCCTGCCTATCTGAATGCATTGTCCGGCAAGGGCGTGCATGTGGTGACGGTGAACGACTATCTGGCGGCGCGCGATGCCGAGTGGATGGGCAAGCTGTATAAGTTCCTCGGGCTATCGGTCGGCGTCATCCTGACCAGCATGGAACATGCGGACAAGCAGACCGCTTACGGCGCGGACATCACCTACGGCACCAACAACGAATTCGGTTTCGATTACCTGCGCGACAACATGGCGGCGGACGCCGGCGACCGCTTCCAGCGCGGACTGAACTTCGCCATTGTCGACGAAGTGGACTCCATCCTGATCGACGAAGCACGTACGCCGCTGATTATCTCCGGCCAGGCCGAAGACAACGTCGACGTGTATCTGCAAATAAACAAGCTGGCGCCCAATTTGAAGCGCCAGGCAGACGAGAATGCGCCCGGCGACTATTACGTCGATGAAAAGAACCATCAGGTTCTGCTGAGCGAATCCGGTCACGAACACGCTGAGCGCTTGCTGGCCCAAGCTGGAATGCTGCCGGTCGGCGGCAGCCTGTATGACCCTGCCAATATCACGCTGATCCACCACCTCTACGCCGCGTTGCGTGCGCACAACCTGTTTCTGCGCGACCAGCACTATGTCGTGCAGAACGGCGAAGTGGTGATCGTGGACGAGTTCACCGGACGCCTGATGTCCGGTCGGCGCTGGTCGGATGGCCTGCACCAGGCGGTGGAGGCCAAGGAAGGCGTGGCGATCCAGAAAGAGAACCAGACGCTTGCCTCGATCACTTTCCAGAACTACTTCCGCATGTACCACAGGCTGTCCGGCATGACCGGCACCGCCGACACGGAGGCATACGAGTTCCAGGCCATCTACAACCTGGAAACCGTCATCATCCCGCCGCACCGACCGACCATCCGCAAGGACATGATGGACAAGGTTTACCTCAGCGCGCGAGAGAAGTATGCGGCGGTGATAGCCGATGTGCGGGATTGCTACGAACGGGGGCAGCCGGTGCTGGTTGGCACGACCTCGATCGAGACGTCAGAGCTTCTGTCCGGCCTGCTGCAAAAAGAAAAGCTGCCGCACCAGGTGCTGAACGCCAAGCAGCATGCGCGCGAAGCCGAGATCGTGGCGCAGGCAGGCCGCCCCAAGATGATCACCATCGCCACCAACATGGCGGGTCGCGGCACGGACATCGTGTTGGGTGGCAACGTCGAGAAGCAGATAGAGCAGGTGCAGGCAGACGAGTCGCTGGACGTGCCGACGCGCACCCAGCGCATCGAGAAATTGGCAGCCGAATGGCAGTCGCTGCACGAACAGGTGCTGGCTGCGGGCGGCCTGCACATCGTTGGCACCGAGCGCCATGAGTCGCGCCGCGTGGATAACCAGTTGCGTGGCCGTTCCGGCCGTCAGGGCGACCCCGGTTCGAGCCGCTTCTACTTGTCGCTGGAAGACCCGCTGTTGCGCATCTTCGCTTCCGATCGTGTTGCGGCGATCATGAATCGGTTCAAGTTGCCGGAAGGGGAGGCCATCGAGCATCCCTGGGTGACGCGCGCCATTGAGAACGCGCAGCGCAAGGTAGAAGCGCGCAACTTCGACATGCGCAAGCAGATTCTGGAGTACGACGACGTTGCCAACGACCAGCGCAAGGTGATCTACCAACAGCGCGCCGAATTACTGGAAAGCACGGACATTTCGGAAACTATCACTGCGATGCGCGAAGGTGTGTTGTCCGACATGGTCGCCGAATACATCCCTCACGGCAGCATGGAGGAGCAGTGGGATGCGCCGGGTCTGGAAAAGGCGCTGGCGGGCGAGTTCCAGCTCCATCTGCCGGCCGTTCAGTGGCTGGAACAGGACAAGCATCTGGATGAGAGCGGCCTGCTCAAGCGCGTGATCGAGGCTGCGCAGCAGCAATACCAAGCCAAGGTCGACCAGGTTGGCGCCGAGGTGATGCACGGATATGAGCGCATCGTCATGCTGCAGACCCTGGATCAGCACTGGCGCGAGCATTTGGCGTCGCTTGACCATCTGCGCCAGGGTATTCATCTGCGCGGCTATGCGCAGAAGAATCCGAAGCAGGAATACAAGCGCGAGGCCTTTGAGCTTTTTGCCAACATGCTGGACGCGATCAAGCGCGATGTGACGCAGACGCTGATGAATGTGCAGATCCGCAGCGAGGCGGATGTGGCCGCGGCGGAAGCGCCCCACGCGCCGGAGAATGTGCAGTATCATCATTCGGATTACGATGAGGCGTTGGGGCAATCTGACAAGGAAACCGCCGAGCACAAGCCTTTCGTGCGCGGAGCCGAAAAGATCGGACGCAATGATCCGTGCCCATGCGGCTCAGGCAAGAAATACAAGCAGTGCCATGGCAGATTGAACTGATGCAACCAACTCCACGGAGATGAGAATGACAAAAGAAGACCTGATCATACAAACATTGCACAATTCCACGCTGACGGAGGAGCTGCGCGATTCCGAAATCGAGCAATTGGCGAGCCTGATAACGGTGCGCGAATACAAGGCCGGCGAATACATCCTCAAGCCGGGCGCGACCATGCTCAAGGATTCACTGCTGATTCTGGGCAGCGGCGACGTGGAAGCGACGGCAAATACCGGCGGCGAGCAAATGACCCTGCACATGCTCCAGCCGGGCGATCTCGCTGGAATCATCGGTTTCGTTGGCGGCAATGTGATGCAGATCAGCGCAACGACCATCGCCAAGACGAACAGCAGAGTGTTGGTGCTGGAGCGCTCCAAGTTCGAGTCCCTGCTCAACACCCAGCCGGCCATCGTGTACTACGTCATGCGCGGCATCGTGCGCTACGTGCATGGCATCGTCCGCCGCATGAATACCCAGTCGGTCGAAATGAGCAACTACATCTACAGGACACAAGGTCGTTTCTAAAGGAAGTTAAATGCCGGTGAATCTCTCTGCGCCCGTCGCGGCACAACTGTTGCCCGTTGCGGGCATTTCTTTGGGCGTCGCGGAAGCAGGCATCAAGCGAGCTCACCGCAAGGACCTGCTGGTCATCAAGCTGGATGAGGGGGCAACGGTCGCGGGCGTTTTCACCACTAATCGATTCTGCGCTGCCCCGGTCACTGTCGCACGCGAGCACCTCGCCGCGGGCAGAGGCATACGCGCACTGGTGGTGAATACCGGCAACGCCAACGCCGGGACCGGCGAGCAAGGCATGGCCGCTGCGCGCACCACCTGTTCGGAACTGGCGAAATTGCTGGGCTGCACGCCCGAGCAAGTGCTGCCGTATTCCACAGGCGTGATCATGGAGCCGCTGCCCGTCGACAGGATCGTCGCCGGCATGCCGCAAGCGGTCGCAAACCTGAAAGCCGACAACTGGTTCGACGCTGCTCACGCCATCATGACCACGGACATTGTCGCGAAGGCCGTCTCCCGGCGGGTACAGATTGGCGGCAAGACTGTCACCGTCACCGGCATCTCCAAAGGTTCGGGTATGATCCATCCCAACATGGCGACCATGCTGGGCTACATCGCCACCGACGCCGCCATCGCGCAACCGCTGCTGCAGCAGATGGTGAGCGAAGCCGCCAATCGTTCGTTCAACTGCATCACTGTGGACGGCGACACCTCCACCAACGACGCGCTGATGCTTATCGCCACCGGCAAGAGCGGTGTCGCCATCGACGCTTCGAACCGCGCAGCCCTGCAGGCCGTCGTCACCGAGGTTGCCACCGTACTGGCGCAAGCCATCGTGCGTGACGGCGAAGGCGCGACCAAGTTCATCACCATCAAGGTCGAAGGAGGTAAGGACGAGGCCGAGTGCAAGAAGATCGGCTACGCCATCGCCCATTCGCCGCTGGTCAAAACCGCATTCTTCGCGTCCGATCCCAACCTCGGGCGCATCCTCGCTGCTATTGGGTATGCCGGTGTCACCGATCTCGATGTCGAGACATTGACGTTGTACCTCGACCATGTGCTGGTCGCCGAGAACGGTGGGCGCGCGGCGAGCTATCAGGAAGAAGATGGCCAGCGCGTGATGAAGCAGAGCGATATCACTATCCGCGTGGTGTTGAACCGCGGCGCGGTGAATGCAACGCTGTGGACCTGCGATTTCTCGTACGATTACGTGAAGATCAACGCCAGCTATCGTAGCTAGCTTGACCCAACTTCGCCGGGAGTTGCCCGACAGCAAGTTACCTTTCTTGTCTTGCCAAGACAACGGAGTTTCGGTGGAGACTAATCTTTAGGTTATGTCGGAACCAAAGGTAGCCCAAAGAAGTCGCCCCCGGTTTGCCGCCCCTGCAGGGTTCCCTGCGTTGCTCGACTCGTCAGGCGGCTGCGGAACTCGCACGATCCGCTACGCGGCCATGTGCTCAAACAGTCCTCGCCGACTTCCCCTGACCAGCCTGCGCTACTCGGTGGCGCACAGGGGAAACGGCGGTCATGGAAAGACTTCGAAATGGATAAGCTAGACAACTTCCTCACCCGTGCCGAAGGCCTGCTCGCCCGCCTGGAGAACATCCTGCCCGGCGCACAGCCGCAGGCCCCCGACTGGCAGGCTGCTGACGCCTTCCGCTGGGATCACCAGCAGCGAGCTTTGCATCCCGTTCCCAACTTTCAGCGCATCGCGCTCTCCGACCTGCTCGGCATCGACGACCAGAAGCAACGCATCCGGCAGAACACGCTGCAATTCGTGCATGGCGGCACGGCGAACAACGTGCTGCTCTCCGGCGCGCGCGGCACCGGCAAGTCGTCGCTGGTGAAAGCTTTGTTGAACGAATATGCCAGCCAAGGCTTGCGCGTGATCCAGATTGACAAGCAGGGTTTGATCGACCTGTCACACATCGTTGGCCTGGTGCAGGGGCGCGCCGAGCGCTTCATCCTGTATTGTGACGACCTCTCCTTCAATGCCGACGAGCCCGGTTACCAGTCGCTGAAGGCTGCGCTGGATGGCGATCTGGTTGCGTTCTCCGATAACCTGTTGATCTACGCGACCTCTAACCGGCGCCATCTGATGCCGGACTACATGCAGGACAACCTCGCAACCAAATATGTTGGCGACGAGGTGCATCCCGCGGAAAGCGTGGAAGAGAAGGTGTCGCTGTCGGAGCGCTTCGGTCTGTGGATCTCGTTCTATCCGTTCACGCAGGACGAGTACCTGGCAGTGGCGGCGCACTGGCTGGCGCATCATGGTTGGAAGCAGGGGCTCACTGATGAGGTGCGGGTGGCGGCGCTGCAGTGGTCGTTGCTACGGGGATCGCGGAGCGGGAGGGTGGCGGGGCAGTTTGCCCGCGATTGGTGTGGACGATATGGCACCAAATAAAATCGTTGAAGTTTCCGCCGCTGTGCTGCAACGCCCTGATGGTTCTTTTCTGCTCGCCCAACGCCCCCCCGACAAGATCTGGGCCGGTTACTGGGAATTCCCCGGCGGCAAGATCGAACCGGGCGAGACCGCGCATCATGCTCTGGTGCGCGAGCTGCGCGAAGAACTGGGTATCGAGGTTGAGACTGCCTATCCCTGGCTCACGCGCGTGTTCACCTATCCGCACGCAACCGTGCGGCTGAATTTCTTTCGCGTGACGGAATGGCGCGGCAAGCCGCATCCGCATGAAGGGCAACAGTTTGCTTGGCAGCATCTGCCGCACGTAGATGTGGAACCCGTGCTTCCGGCCAACGCACCTATCCTGCGTGCACTGGAATTGCCCGCCTTGTATGCGATCAGCAATGCCGCTGAACTAGGTGTGGAGCGCTTCCTCGCGAGGCTGGAGGTCGGTCTGGATGCGGGATTGCGGCTGGTGCAGGTGCGCGAAAAGCATCTTTCTCCCGGCGAGCTGCACTTGCTGGCGCAACGCGTCGTAACGCTGGCGCATGCCCGCGGCGCGAAGGTGCTGATCAACGGTGATGCAGTGCTGGCACAAGAGGTCGGCGCGGACGGGGTCCAGTTGACCTCAACGCAGTTGGCCGAATTGTCTAAACGTCCGGCGGTCGACTGGTGTGCCGCTTCCTGCCATAACGGTGAAGAATTGCGCCGCGCGGAAGGGTTGGGCTGCGACTTTGCGCTGCTGAGTCCGGTGCTGCCGACCCAATCGCATCCCGGCGCGCCCCATCTAGGCTGGGAGAACTTCGCAGCGATCGTGGCAGGTTCGTCCGTTCCGGTGTATGCACTGGGAGGGCTCGCACCTGAGGACATGAAGGCCGCGTGGCGGCATGGCGCACACGGGATTGCGCTGCTTCGTCAGGCCTGGGTTTCGTGATCGCCGGAATCGCGTTCGCGTTGTTCGACGCGATACTCCTCGTTCGCCCACTTACCCAAGTCAATCAGCTTGCAGCGTTCACTGCAGAACGGGCGGAAACGGTTGTTCGTGTTCCACTCGATTTCCATGCCGCAGGTCGGGCAGGCGACGACGGGCTTCTTGTCGGTCATTGCAGGGAACAGAAAGTCAGATCGAACGCAACATCCTGATCGAAGAGCGTGGTCTTGGCGGTGTAATTCGCGTTAACGAAGCGGATGTTAAGTGCGTATTTGTTGGCACTGATCTCGGGGATGCAGGGAATTTCGGCACCGAGCGCAATGCGCAACATCTGGGCGACGCGCCCCCCCTGCATTTGCTGGAAGCTGCCGTGGAAGGCTGTGAAATGGTGCACCTTGCCATTTTCGCGCAGCAGCTTGAGCAAGATGGTAATGGCGTCGCGCAACGGCAGCATTGGAGCAAGCCATGCGTTCAGATTTTCGCGGCGGCGTTCGGCACTTTGGTGCTGCCAGTAGTGGTAGGAGGGTAGATCGAATTCGCACACGCCACCGGGAATGCAGGCGCGCTGTTTGATCGCCATCAGCCACTCGTCATCCCGCAGGTACTGTCCAATCTTGCCGGTTATGTTCAGCAGCCTGGTACTGGCGCCTTCAATCTCGCCGAGCACTGCATCCAGAGCGTCTTCCAATATTTCCGGGTTGTTGTGCAGGGCATTCAATGCCTTCTTCTGGCGCTCCAGTTCCTGCAGCAGATCAGACTTGAGGTCGGCACGGCAGGCCACTTCGAGTATTTCGAACAGCACGCCCAGTGCCGCATGATGGTCCGGGCTATCGTCACTTTCAATGAATCGAACAATGCGGAAGAAGAGGTCATCCAGGCGCAGCATGGTGCGCACGCGTTCGTTGAGAGGAAACTCGTAACTGATCACAATCGCCTACTCGGGCCAGGATTCCATTGGTTGCGAACGATATAGGCAGCGCGGCACGGCGTCAATTGCTTTCCGCCGCCAGCGCGCACAGGTGGCGGTGCATGCTGTCGACTTGGGATTGCAGGTCCAGCAGAGTGCCGTCGTTATGGATTACTTCGTCGGCCAGCCGCAGGCGCTCCGAGCGTTCAAGCTGTTGCGCCATGATGGCCCTTACTGCGGCCTCATCCAGGTTGCTTCGCGCCATGGTGCGCGCTATCTGAACATCTTCCGGGCAATCTACCGTGATCACCAGATGCAGCCAGCCCGCGTAGCGCCCGCTTTCGAACAGCAATGGCACGACGATAAGGGTGTACGGTGCATTGGTCGGCAGCAACGATTCCCGCTTGGCTTGCGCAAAAATAAGTGGATGCAGGATGGCTTCCAGGCGCTTTTTTTCGGAGGTGTCTTTGAAGACGAGCTCGCGCATCCTGTTGCGATCCAGTGCTCCTTCGCGATCGATGAGTTGCGGCCCGAATGCATCGCCGATTGCAGGAATGGCCTCTCCACCGGCTTGCGTTAGTTGGCGGGAGATGAGGTCTGTGTCGATGATCCGAGCCCCCAGCGCCGCGAACATGTTTGCAACGGTGCTCTTCCCGCTGCCTATGCCTCCGGTCAGACCAACCAGATAGTTCATGGAGTCAGAAGCTGCAGATAACTCTGCGTGAGCGGCTGTCCCCAGAACAGTGCGATCAACCCACCCCCGGCCAGATAAGGGCCGAAGGGAATGGGGATATGCCTGCCATGCTTGGCGAAAGCGATGAGGGCGATGCCGACCACGGCGCCAACCAGTGAGGAGAGCAGAATGACCAGCGGCAGCATCTGCCAGCCCATCCAGGCACCGATGGCGGCCAGCAGTTTGAAGTCGCCAAATCCCATGCCTTCCTTGCCGGTGGCGAGCTTGAACAACCAGTACACGCTCCACAGTACGAGATAGCCGATCGTTGCGCCGATGATGGCGCTTGCCAATGACGTGAACACACCGTTCAAGTTGAGCAGCAGGCCCAGCCAGAGCAGCGGCAGCGTGATGTCGTCCGGCAGCAACTGCGTGTCAAAGTCGATGAAAGTGAGCGCGATCAGCGCCCAAAGGAACACCATGGCGGCGAGTCCGGCGAGCCCGAAGCCGAAATGCCAAGCGGCATAAGCGCTCAGGATGCCACTGATCGACTCCACGATGGGATAGCGCGGCGAGATGGCAGCGCCGCATCCTGCACATTTTCCGCGTAGAAACAGGTAGCTCAATACCGGTATGTTTTCCGCTGCGCTGATGGCGTGGCCGCAGTGCGGGCAGGTGGAACGCGGCACCAGCAGGTTGTAGCGCGGTGCGGACTCGGGCGACTGTCCATTCAGCTCTGCGCATTGCGCGCGCCAATCGCGTTCCATCATTTTCGGCAGGCGATGGATGACGACGTTCAGGAAGCTACCGACGATAAGTCCCAACAGGCCTGAGACAACGGCGAACGCGGGAGGATTTGAA
>Ga0316628_100005194_pt1 | contig 10367 bp, 12 predicted proteins | sample OWC_Aug_M2_C1_D5_FD_207648 | JGI IMG/M metagenome (GOLD analysis project Ga0316628, IMG submission 207648) | Wetland soil microbial communities from Old Woman Creek delta, Ohio, United States - OWC_Aug_M2_C1_D5_C | ecosystem: Environmental > Terrestrial > Soil > Wetlands | place: USA: Ohio... | reverse complement strand
TCGATCCCTTGTACTTGACCTACACAGAACGCCTTCTACAGCGATTTGGTATCAAGTAGAGCGTCAGCTATTCAACGGTTCATCCCCCGAGTTTGCTTATGGACTGTGCTGCCCCTGAATTTTGCCACTTGGGCGTGTGTCCTAAAAGAGGATGAGTCGCGAAACCCGCCTTACATTAAGTAGCCAATAAATGGGGGGTGATCACCGAAGTGACGAGTTGCATTACACTCAAGCAACGGCTCACGGAGGTGACAAATGTTTCCCAAACAACAGATCGATGGTTTCGAGAAGTACTGGCGACGACGGAAGCCTGGCTCCAGTACTGCACTGCATTATGCCAGCGATGTACGCATCTTTTTCAAATGGGCAGAAAGCCAACCCCCTGAAGCCATCACGGTGCATGATGTGGATGAGTTCATTGGATGGCAACAGGATCTCGGACGTGCTCAAGCTACAATCCGACGGCGATTGATTGCCCTGCGCATGTTCTATGATTATTTGGCATATGTTCGTGAGGAGGGAATTGATAATCCGGTTGTCACCCAGCGACATTATATCGACCAGGGTCACCTTCTGCCGAGAGATATCCGCCAGAGTGAAATCGAGAAGCTATTCACTGCAATAGGCGATCACCTGAGAGACCGCACGATCTTTACTTTGATGCTGCATACCGGGATGAGGGTAGGAGAAGTAGTCCATCTTCGCCTTGCCGATGTTTTCTTATCCGAGAATCGCCAACCGCACCTGCGCGTCATTGGCAAAGGCCAACGTGAGCGGATCGCATTCCTATCAGCCACTGCGGCCCAGTTGCTAAAGGAATATCTGTCAGAACGTCCCAATAAAACCGAAGAAAAGGTGTTCCAAAACTGGCGAGGAAAGCCGATCACAATAACCGGTATTCAATTGCAGTTGGCTAAGTATTGCCACAAAGCGAATATTTGGGTTACTTGCCACCAGTTACGCCACACTTTTGCCTGTCGCATGATTGCGGCCGGAGTGCCGGTCACTTCGGTTCAGAAGATGCTTGGGCATGCCAGTATACGAACTACTCAACTGTATGTTCAAGTTGCTGACGGTCAAGTAGAACGGGATTACCACGCCGGGATACAGAAGGTGATCGAGATTTGTTCGCTTCCTACAGAGGTGTCCCGTGGATGAAGCTTCTGTTCACACTTCACCAAACAGGCTGTTCAAATCACCCGAAAATACAACCACACTGTGGTCAACGCCGAATGGTTTACACGACGATCATAAACCAGGATCGGATATCTTGGCCTTGCCAGAGGGTTTGAATGAGATGCCAGAATGGCTGTGTACACCGCTACGGCGCTTTCTACGCCTGAAGCAACGCAATTGGCCTACGAAGACCGTCCAACGCTCGACCCGACAGCTTTTCAACCGTTTGAACCATATGACAACCTTTTTCATCCAGCACTATCAGTGGAATGATTGGCAACAGCTCGCCCCACATTGGCTTGAAGATTACATTGACTCCAGGTTGCGTGAAGGGATCGCGCCCGGTACCATCAATTGGGATCTAATCTATTTCCGAGCCTTGTGCCTGTTTCTTGTCGATGAAGGTCAGGATGTGCCGAAGGCCATCCTGAAGCTCAAAGTGTTGGATACCCCACGCTGTTTGCCCCGTCCTCTATCCAGCGAGCAAGTTCACCGATTGGAACGCGGTATCCAAGCAGCTGTTGTTGAGGCTATAACCGATTCCGACTTGAGATTAGCAGTCAGAGATCTGGCCTGTTTCTATCTGCTGTGGCACTGCGGTCTGCGCATCAGCGAAGTCAGCTATTTGCAGTTAAAGGATATTGACCTTCAGGACCGTAAGCTCTTTATCCGCAATAGCAAGGAACGCAAAGACCGGATTGCGTATATGAGTGACACTGCCGCTATGGCATTACAGCAGCATCTGGCGATCCGGCTCAATCAGGATGCTGAATACGTATTCGCCATAAAACACAGAGCCATAACCGCACGTAGTCTGCAAAGGCGCCTTGTTTATTATAGTCAGCGATGTGGCGTCCCCGTGACTGCTCAACGTCTCCGACACACTTTTGCCAGCCAGATGCTGGCAGCAAGTATGCCCGTGACCTCATTACAACGTTACCTGGGCCATGAGCACCTGGACACCACTATGATCTACGCGGAAGTTTCGGACCCTTTGCTGAGGCAAGATTATTATCAGGGAATTACAGCACTGGATCCTGGTTTTGAAAACTTATCCATGAGTGGATTGTCACGATCTCAACAACACACACTCCGGCAATTAGTCGAAGAACTCAAAACACCAGGTTTGGAGCATTCACGCCGTGATGAGATACTGGATATCATATTGGTGAATATCTGTTAATTTTGGAGTGCTATGTATAACCCGGATTCTACGTCACCCAATCAGTGAAGGAAAGACTTAAAAATGTAGCGATCTTTCAGTTGATGATGCTGGCTTACAATCTGTTTTTGCTGTTCAAGATGGACTTCGCAGGGGAAACAGAATACCGGCAGCAAATCAAGACCTTCCGCTTGAAGTACATTTTTCAGCCGGGAAGATCATCAAAACGACGAGAAGTGTGGTGATGAAGCTCTCTGAGAAATATCCTTATCAAGAGATGTATGAAAAAAAGCCTGTCTTAGAAATATCACCCTTCATGTCTCAAGCCGTTGTTACCATTTAAACCTACGAGAAAAAATCATTTCAGATGCCCGAATTTGTGAAAGTAGATCACTATATTTAATGCAAGCTAAAGGAAATGATGCTACACTTTAACCTAGATTGTCAAAATCATCACCCTTTAAGGTGAAAATGTTGGTCGAATTCATTCGACGTGGAATCTCGAACATACAAAATAATTGAAAGGAGCAATTTATGAATGTGCCTAGTTTGGCGGACAGGACCTTTCATATCATTATAAGGCGTATGGTGGAGACCGGTCAGGCTCCCCACTTCACTGAGATAGCAGCTGACTTAGGTGTATCCATGGAGGAAGGGCGACAGGCGCTTCATGCATTGATAGGGATAGGTTTAGGGGGTTGGTTATATCCGGGGACGGATCTTATTGTCTCAATGGCACCCTTTCACAATTTACCAAATCAATATCGAATCACCATCGATGGTCACCAGAAATGGTTTGCCCAATGAGCTTTCGAATCGCCAGCAGTTAGCTGGCTTTTCCCAGGTAAAACAATCCATCTTGAAGCGCCATGTCTCGATTGTGGCGAACCGATTCGCGTGGATTATAAGGACGGGGAAGTTCTGAACAGTGATCCCGAGGGACTGATTGGGCATGTGTCTGTTCCCGTTCGCAAATGGGCAGAAAATGTAACCTTCACCTGAAGTACCATGCACTTCTTCCGGTCGGAAGAACATCTACGGAACTGGGCTGGTTTTGACAAGGAAAAGGAGGGCGGAATCATTTCCCTATCTGATCTTGTCAAATTGACTTCTATTGATCACTTCCGAAAGCGATTGGAACCTGACTATATTTCACACTACTTCGGGATTGGAGAGTCTATGAAAAAGTTGCAAGAGATCGGTAAGAGAGATCCATATTGGTCGCCCTAGCCCGGATGTGGTCAATGATCCAATTACAGTAGCTTTCGACTACAATTAATATCGACGGATTAATTGAGTCACGGTTAACCTCAAATCCAGCAAGTGATACTTCTGCCAGTTGGTCACCTGATGGAAATTGGCTACTACCCGGATTCTACGTCGCCGAACCAGTAATAGAAGAGCATTTTTATAAAAGCCCCATTTTCGATGTATACATGGGGCATTTGAGTTGATTTTTCATCAATTTTCAGCAAAAATCGCTACTTTTAACCCACATCGGAGATATTTTGGAATTTGTCATCAGACACATGCCTTAACCCATTGGGTGAAAGAAATGACTACCACTCCAGACAGCATGTTAAAATCTTGAGGAATAGAATTCCTGCAGGATAGGATGTTGTCTTGATTAATAAAATCGAATTTTCAGCCAGAAATCTCACCTCAAATGCCGGTTTATTGCTCTTTCTTGAACATGCCAGTAAAAATGGGATTTTTGACCTGATTGATCACGACCTGGTTTTGAGAATGTATCCACCAATAAAATCAAAATGAACCACATCAAGACCATGCTCTGCGGTAACTTCATTAAGGAAGCCAAGTATGACATGACGGTTGGGCACCTGCTGCTCCAGTCATTTTGGGCCAATGAAGCGATCTTTCAGTTGATGATGCTGGCTTACAATCTGTTTTTGCTGTTCAAATTTGATTTTCTGGGCATTTCAGAATTCAGACAGCAAATCAAGACATTCCGTTTGAAATATATTTTTCTTGCCGGGAAAATTATCAGATCGGCAAGATATATTGTCATGAAGCTTCCGGCAAAATACCCATATCAAGATGTGTATGAAAAATGCCTGGCATAATAATCGTTCGTAAATACCACAAACTGTTATTTCTATTTAATCGGGACGATGAAAACGTTTCAAAATGTTTGGTTCTGAGCAATTGGTTGCGAAAATTATTAGGAAATGGCTAAAAAAATGTGAAACTCAAGATGGTTCAGCCAAAGTTTTCGCCTGGTTTGGGCGAAATTAATGACAAAATGATTTCGACGTGGAATCTCGGTTTAATTCCTAAAGGAGTTCGAAATGACAGTCAATACAGTCTCAGAGGTTCAGACGACCCAAAAAGAACCGGAACGCGAGCTGCGTATTTTTACATATAAAGCCCCCCAGGTGGTCTGGCTGTTACTATGCATATTCGAAGCATTGCTCGCCCTGCGCTTCGTCTTGAAACTGAACGGGGCCAAACCGACCAGCCTGTTTGCCGCGGTTCTTTATGTTTTCACCGGCCTTTTACGGCTGCGTATTTTCCAGTTTTGATCGGGACACCCGCAGCCGGCGGCATGGTACTGGAAGTCTCAACTTTGATCGCCATGCTGGTCTATGGCTTGATCGCATGGGCAGTTGTCAGTGCCGGTGATATAAGTACTTAAAATCGCGGTTTAAATAGTCCACTTAATCGCAACTAAAATGTACCTCAGCGTGTGCGAGCACAAGGAGCTACACATGTAACGAAAGGAGGACTTTGCTGTGATCAATTCGCTGAACCAACGTGGCGTCTACCTCAAGGACATCGCTGTCGAGTTGGGGTATATATTAATTTAAAAATAAGGACATAAAAGAGTATTAGGAAAATATTCGGATAATTATTGGATTGCGCCGTCACTTAATGTCTCTACACCAATACATATAACGCCGAAACTGGCAGCGGCCCTGTCGTTTGTGATCAGCGGAGGGCCTATGTGGTCTGACATTCAAATTAGCAAGACTGTATTGGCCGGTCACTTCAATCTTCTGTGTGTTCTTACTTCTTCAATGCATTCCCCTGAATTCTGTCACAAGTTTGTCAAATTTGCTATGGACGACAAACGAGAGAGTTAACAATGATCTTGGAACAACTCAACAAGATCGCCCCGATATTGCATTAAATGGTGCAGGTAAAGCTTATTCCGTCTGGCGTGATCAGTGAAATGGTAATTTCGATATTAACTTTAGCTATCGACCGCCCAGCGGAAGTTGGGTACTACTTATTTTGGGCACAGGAAAATACAGGTCGAAGTTTCGGATTAGTGAAATCGATCACTAATATATGTAAGATTGTGAAAACAATGCTAAACTATAGGAAACCCACAAAAGTTATCACCTGTTCAGAGCTCCTTCCTGGTATCCGGCAAGTCTCCTGGCAGCCTGGAATACGAAATTCTGACTGCCAGCGACTGGAGGGAAGGAAACCGTAGCGAAATATGTGAGTGAGGTGCGCATGGAAAATCCGCTGGAAACGCAAAATCAATCTCAAAAATCCACTTTGGCTTCTAATTGGAACTACCGGGGGCTGGCTTTCGCCAACCTGCTACGGATGGGTCACTGTGCACCAACGGTGATGAAGACTATCCTGGACATTACATCCGCTGAGAAAGAATGGTTAGTCAGGCTCAGTGCCGGGATGCCGGGGGGCATTGGCAATACGGGGTTTGAATGCGGTGCGGTCACATCACCCTTGGTGCTGTTGGGCACACAATTCGGCCTGCGCCAGGTTGAACGCGGCCTGCCGGTGATCTTCGATAAAGGGCATGCATTATGCCAGAATTTTATCGCCTGCCATCACACCCTGCAATGCAAAGAGATCCGTGGGAAAGACCGCTTTCCAAGGCACTGCATCCCCCCGGTCTTGCGATCCTCGGAGCTTTTCATGGATGCCTACAACAGCAACCATCAAGAATCCATTCCAGCAGGTATTAGGGCAGGTTACTCCAGGCTCTACTCGCACCTGGTCGAAAATAATTTCCACTGCGCCCAGGCAGTGCTTACCCATCTCGGTTACAACCCGCAAGAGAATCAGGAGCTCTTTGATGCAGCCTCCGCCTTCATCGGAGGGACGTTATTCATGGGACGCACTTGTAGCGCCTTCACCGCTGCTGTCATGGCTATCGGCTTGCGGACTGGTGAAATCGAAGACAGTCCCCCGCGGGTCATCCGCTTGCTTGCCATCATGACCGTTGGTGGAAATGCCTTCGATGAAAAGATCAACAAGTTCAACCGCAGCATGAACCGTGGATACAAGCTATCGAGATGGTTTACCAAAGAATTCGGCAGCACCCAATGTCAGGCGATCACACATTGTGATTTTTCTAGCCTCACGGGTGTGGATAACTACATTGAAGGTGACGGAATCACGAGGTGCGTGCAAATCGCTGAGAAGGTTGCCGTAAAGGTTCAGACGATGATTTCTACGTAAGATATATCAAAATCCAAAAGTGAAGGGGGATTGTCATGGATAATTTATTAGCAAGTGTAGATGTAGGCAGGAATTTTATAAGAGCGGTGTGGAACGGTCGCAACCCACAAATAAAAGGAAGGAAACATGGAAGAGAGGCTTCAGCATGATTCGCGCCCAAAGGATGCCACGGGCAGCGGTGCCCGCGTCAAAGGACTGGTACTCGGGTTAATCGCAGGCCTGGTGGCTACAATTGTAGTCGATCTGATCATGATGGGGGTTTTACTGTTCAGGGGAAAACCAGCCGATGCCGGGTTTGCCGTCATCGGAGATACGGCGGCGGGTTCCTTTTCCTTGTTCGGCGTAGACGTGGCTGGCGGCGTTCCCCCGGGTTTGGTGTGGCACTATCTGATAGGCATTGCCTTTGGCGTCATCTTTGTTGCAGCCGTGACCCGGTTTGATGCTCTTCGTCTGACCTCTATGAAGAAAGGCGTTGGGCTTGGTATTCTGTACACAGAGGTTATGAGTATCCCGATGCTTGTTCAGGTGCCCATCTTCTTGAAACAGACTGCATCTGACATGGCAGAGTTACTCGTATTCTTTTTTATCATGCACGCGATATGGGGCTTTCTACTTGGGGTAGTCGTGAGCTATGGCCTGCGTTCTGAAATGGCGGCTCGGCAAGGATGATTTAGAATAACCTAAACTTTACAGATGATCAGGAGCCTATAAATTAATCAGGTGCCTACTATGTCACATGAGATTTGGTCGTTGAGGCAGGTGCCCCGAAAGGAGGATCGCTTATCATAATAAGAGATAACGTGTTCGCTCAGACGATGGTCACCAGTCGTTTGTACACCTCATTTAGAGCCAACATTGGATGAAAGGAGAAATAACCATGCATGGTCAAAGAGAAGATATCCCCCTAGTGTATCAGTCCGGCTCTTACTATAGCCGCCAAATCGAATGGGGAGACATGGATGGTGGTTTTTGGGGCTTCCCGGCAGGATTTGACTCTACCCCATTATTCAAAGGGTTCCCCAACGGTTGCGAGTGTCCCCATTGGGGCTACTTGCTCAAGGGGAGAATGCGGGTGAAATATGCCGACCACGAAGAAGTCATCACGGCAGGGGAAGCCTATTATTTGGCCCCGGGTCACCTCCCGGTGATGGAAGAAGATTGTGAGATGGTCGAATTCAGCCCCAAAGACCTGAGTCGGAAGTGGATGGAGATCGCAGGTCGTAATATGGCTTCTAGGTAACCAGGCTGTCCAAACACTCACTGTCAGGGTAGGAGGACACCCATCCACTCAAATCAATCAGGGACGCAGGTGAGCGTCCCTGATAGTTTCCGACATCAGGTCAAGAGAGTTCCATAACCAACAAATCCTGCAATGCTTGGAAGGCATTTTCGTCAATGTGCATCCTGTAAGCCCGTCTGGCGGGTTAATCGCAGCCCGCTCACCAGCAGGATCCCACCTAGCACGATCAGCAAGATTTCAAACACAGGCACCTGATACGGCAATAGCGCCAATGAATTGATCAGTTCCAAGCCGCTATCGCTTGCCCTGCCCACCGCCCAACAACGGCATGAACCCGACCTACTCTTCGCTACGCTTGTCACAAGCGGGTTATGCCGACCGTTAGTCACTTTGAATCTATAGTGAACAAAATACCTATTGTGTTTACTCGGGTGAGAAAAGAGCCGATATAACGGCTCTTGTTTTTGGTTAGATAATCTGCTAAGGTGTTCTTAGTGGACACAATTTACCTGTGTGATGCTTGTGTTCACTTGATTTTATGAATTTTGTAGAACCAATCCGTGACAGAAAAAAGATCGCCCAAATCAAAAACTTGCTGCGCGGTCAAGGACGTTTTCGCGATCTGTTGTTGTTTACGGTGGGTGTCAACACTGCTTTGCGTATTTCAGATCTGCTGCAATTGCGACTTGGTCAATTTCTGGATGAGCGAGGACGTTACAGACATCGCTTCTGGATTCATGAACAAAAACGGAACAAACGCCACGAAGTGACCATCAATCAAAGCATCCAAGAAGCCCTGGGAGAATATTTGGAGGCTTATCCTGGTGTTGCTGAAAACTCTGAGCACTTTGTGTTCTTCAACACCAAGAAGAATGGCTACTCCGAGCCCATCAAGCGAGGACAGGCTTGGAAGTTTATTGTCTCAATTTGCCAAGAGGTGGGGTTGCCAGGCAACTTCGGCACTCACAGTCTGAGAAAAACCTGGGGATACCACGCCCGCATGCAAGGGGTTGACCTGGCCTTGATCATGCACAAGCTCAATCATGAGAGCATCGCTTATACCAAACGCTATTTAGGAATAACAGACGATGAACTGCAGGCGGTGGCACAACGACTAAATCTTTGACCCTTTAAAGATAAAGATATCTGTTATCATTGCAGCAGCACTCACTTCGGTCTGATTTTTCTCCAGGGTGGACTTTTACTTAATGTAACCCTTCATGGGCGAATTCCGCGCACGCCAACGCCAGATGCACGCAGTTGTCCAGGACGAGCAAGAGGCGTTTGTCGTGGAGCAAATCCAAGATCAAATCCAGCAGGGCGCGCCCAGGAAGCTCCCTGGTGATCAGGGCTTTGGCGATGGCTTGTGGGAGGAGAGTTGGGTCCGCCAGCGGTGCCAGATCGACCCAGCACACGCCGTTGGCATAGATTTCCTTCAAATCAGAAGCAACGTTCAGCGCAAGGCGCGTCTTGCCGCAGCCGCCTGTGCCTGTCAGTGTAACGAGACGTGAGGATGTGAGCAGTTGCTTGACTTCTGCCGTCTCGCGCTCGCGCCCAATAAAGGAGGTCAATTGGGTGGGCAGAGGGAGAATTGCAAGGTCCTGGGGACGATTGACCATCATCGTCGTGCTGTGCATTCCGAGGATTATTCTTATGAATCCTCTTATTGTCATTATGACGCCAAATATTCCGGGTGTCAATATCCCGGCGGTTTGATGCAACCTTTGCAGTATGTTATGGGAGAAATTTAAAGCCGACACTCAAAAGAAATCTACTAAGTGCCGGAAGATCGACGCCAATGAAATCCAGGTTGGGGAATATATAGGCAGATAAGGGCCTCGGCAAAGCGCTTTATAATTGTCGTATAATGTCTTTGTCCTTGAGAGGAAGATCAAGCCATGCAAATTCCTAAGGGAGAAATCGACTTAGTTGCCGTTGGTGAGACGTTGATCGATTTCATTTCGGTCGAGATGGCCAGCTCTTTACAAGAAGCAGCCACCTTCCAACGCTATCTGGGCGGCTCGCCGGCCAATATCGCTGTCAACGTCGCCAGGCTCGGTGGCCAGGCCGCTGTGATCTCCAAGACCGGGATTGGCGCCTTTGGCCAGTTCCTAAGAAGCGAGCTGCAGCATTATGGGGTGATTACCGATTACCTGGTGATGGATCCCCGCGTCCATTCGAGCATCATCTTCGTTTCACGCACCTCTGCGACGCCCGATTTCGAAGCCTTCCGCAGCGGAGATTTCCAGCTCACTTCCGCTGAAATATCCGAGGATGCCATCGCCCGTGCAAGGGTGGTCCACGCCTCGACCTGGCCGCTCTCTCGCCAGC
>Ga0316628_100005193_pt1 | contig 10367 bp, 10 predicted proteins | sample OWC_Aug_M2_C1_D5_FD_207648 | JGI IMG/M metagenome (GOLD analysis project Ga0316628, IMG submission 207648) | Wetland soil microbial communities from Old Woman Creek delta, Ohio, United States - OWC_Aug_M2_C1_D5_C | ecosystem: Environmental > Terrestrial > Soil > Wetlands | place: USA: Ohio... | reverse complement strand
ACCCTCCCCGCTCACGCCGCCTCCGCCACCAGCGAGCCGTCCCGCATGGCGAGGCGGCCCAGGACCCGCCTGCGTCCCGCCGCCCAGGGCGCATCCGCCGGGACGCGGGCGCCGAGGTAGTCCTCTGTCACCGCGTCGTGGAATCCGGCGCCGCGCGCCTCGATCACCAGATCGGCCCGGCCGCCGACCCGCGCCAGCCTGTGGCCGGTCTCGCGCTCGTCGGAGAGCGAGCGCAGCTCCGCAGCGCGCTCCCGCACGATGCCCGGGGCGGGCCGCGCGCCCAGCCGCTCCGCGGCGGTCCCCGACCGGGGCGAGAACGGGAAGACGTGGAGGTAGCTGAACGGCAGGCTGCGCACCAGCGCCACGGTCGCGCGGTGGTCCGCATCGGTCTCTCCGGGGAAGCCGACCATCACGTCGGCGCCCAGTCCCAGGGGCCGGACCCGGGCCGCCACGTCCTCGATCCGCCGCGCGTACGACTCGGCGGTGTACCAGCTCCGCCCCATCAGTCTCAGCACCCGGTCGCTCCCCGACTGCAGCGGAGCATGGATGTGCGGGGCGAGTCGCTCGGGCGAAGCGGCCATCAGCCCGAGCAGGGCGTCGTCGATCTCGGTCGCCTCGACCGATGAGAGCCGGAAACGGACCTCAGGTACGCGCCGCACCAGCAGCTCGGCGAGACCCGCCAGCGTCCAGCCTCCGCCGAGGTCGCGGCCGTACGCGCCGGCGTGCACGCCGGTCAGCACGATCTCGGCGTGCCGCCCGGCAAGCAGCGCCGCCTCGACGGCCACCTCCTCCGGGGTTCGCGACCGGCTCGCCCCGCGGGCCAGAACGGTCGCGCAGAACGTGCAGCGCTGGTCGCAGCCGTCCTGGACCTTGAGCCAGGCGCGGCTCTGGCCGGCGAATCCACGCAACGGGCCCGAAACGCCGGGCGGCAGGCCGAGGGCACGCGCCACCGCGGCGCCGTCGGCGCCCGCCACGACCGACACTCCGTCCGCGAGCGCCGCCAGCCGGCCCTCGTCCAGCGCCGCCGCGCAGCCCATCACCACCACCCTGACCCCGGAGCGCCGCCGCGCGATGCGGCGCACCAGGCCCCGCATCTTCGCCTCGCTCACGTGCGTCACGGCGCACGAGTTGACCACCGCGGCGTCGGCCTCCTCGGCGGTTCCCACGACGCGGCACCCCGCAGCCTCGAGGCGCTGCCTGACCACTTCGGTGTCGTACTGGTTGGCCTTGCAGCCGAAAGTGTGGAGCAGGACGTTCACGGCCGGATGGTGACGCCCACGAACGCCGTCGTGAAGCGCTCGCTGGTGGCGCCGGCGCTGCGCCGACCCGAATCCACGCCCACATCCAGCACCGCGCGTCCTTCCGCGAAGGAGAACCCGATCCCGGCGCTAAACGCCCGCTCGTCCAGCGTCGCGCCGTTCGCTCGGAAGGGCAGCTGCCGCCAGCGGTAGCCGGCGCGGACCGGGAAGCGCCCGCCGAGCAGCGGGGCGTTCTCGTACTCGCCGCCCACCGCAACGCTCCACACGCTGCGGGACCGCTCCTGGCCGGCCGCTTCCAGGTCGTCCGCGGCCCGCTCCCACGTCTGGCGCCCGACGGAGAGCGCGACGGTCGTGCGGGCGGCCGGAGCGAACATGAGGCCGGCGGAGAACTCGGCCGGCATCGAGACGCGCGCGGTGGCGCCGTTCGTGGCCGCGGCCTTGAGCCGGGAGTTCACCCGCGCAGTGGCGGACGCAGCCATCCGGTTGCCGATCCGGAGCTGCGCGCCCACCGACGCGCCCCAGCCGGAGAAGTCGGTGACGGCGAGGTCGCTGTAGTCGACGTAGGTCGCGCTCGAGTCCGCCATCGTGAAGGTCCGCTCCACGGAGAGCCGGGTCGAGCCCGAGAGCACGTGCAGACCGGCTCCGACCGTCAGGACGGGCGACACCGTGTACGCGGCGCCGAGACGAAGATCCGACACTCCGCCGCTCGACCGGGCTTCGTCCTCGAACGTCACCGTGTCGCTCCTCAGCACCGTGTCCTTGGTGGTCCGCACCGCCCAACTCCGGTCGAGGTAGTCGCTCACCGCGAAGCTCACCGTCAGCTTGCGCCCTACCGGAGAGGCGAACCCGAAGAGGGGGAACCGGGTCGAGCCGAGCGCAGCGCTCGACGCCCCGCCGTCGTAGCGCCACCACGACGACGCGCTCACCGCCCAGCCCGCCGGGCTGCGGAACAGCCCGAGCGCCGAGGGATTCAGCGCGGTCCCGGGGTCGAAGAGGGCGAACGCTCCCCCCGCGCCGGCCGCGCGCGCTGAAAGGGGACGGCCCATCAGCCCCAGGCCGCGGATGCCGAACACCGAGTCGTCCGCCGCGGCGCTCGGCGCCGGCGCGATGGCCGCGGCGACAAGCGCCATGGCCAGGATGGTCCGTCGCCGCATCAGGGCACCCCGAACACGTAGGGAATCACGTGGGTCACGCGGAGCCGCGGGGCCGCGGCGCCGGCGGAGGCGGGCGCGAACACGACCTCGCCCATCCCGGAGGCCTCCGGCTCAACCAGCAGCATGAGCGCGCGCGGCAGCGAGTCCCCCGCGGCGGAGCCCCACTCCCGCAACAACCTCACGACGTCGATGTGGACCTCGCCCGAGTCCCCGGCGGTCAGCGGCACCGTTCCGCCCGCGGACGTGTCGGAGTAGACGAGGGACTTGGCGCCGAAGTCCCGAACGACACCGCGCGCCGAGAGGCGGAACTCCTCCAGCGGACGGCCGCCCACCGGCCGGATGGGAGTGAGGATAAGAGTGGCGCGCACCAGACCGACGGAGTCGGTGGCCCAGTCCGGGAGGCTGAGCCGCAGAATCGACCGCGACGCCGGCATCCCTCCCGCGCGGAGCGCACCGGCCGGGAGGGACCCTGCCTCGCTGGCGAAACCGTCGTACGACGGCGACGCGGAGAGGGTCTTCGCCAGCGTGTCGGCCGGCGCCCGGGCGTGCACGTACCAGTCCAGGCGGATGCCCGTCACGGTGTCGTTGTCGGACGACGCGATGCTCAAGGACGTGCGCTGCGAAGCCCGGACCGCGAGCGCCAACGCGACCACACCGCTGTCGGTCGCGGGGATCGTGTCCAGCACTCCGGCGCGCAACCGCACCGTCACCGCTCCCGAGGCCACCGAATCCGGCACGGGCAGCGAGTCCACCAGCAGGGAGTCGGCCAGGTACTGCTGCGCGGCCACGTAGCCCATGCCCGAGTCGAAGCCGACCGGCATGCGATAGAGGAGGACCCGGAGGTCGTGCACCGACGTGTCGCGCCTCAGCACGTAGACCCTGGCCGTGACGCTGTCCACCCTGCCGATGCCGACCGCCGTGTCGCTCCCGCTCGGCGTCCACGTCGAATCCCTGGCGCCGAACCTCACCAGAGCGATGGCCCGCTGCGAGTCGGTATCCGAAAGCACGACGAAGTCCGCCTCGCTGACGGCCACGTATCCGACGTACGTCGAGTCCTGGGTCACGATGCCCGCGAGCGTGGTGTCCGCCATCCGCACGCCGCTCGACGGACACAGACCGGGGCAGTTCCCCGGCGCGACGAGGTCCTCGCTGCAGCCGAGGCCCGCCGCCACCACCGCCAGCGCGGTGGCGACGGCCAGTCCGAAGGACGCCGGCCAGCGGCGGCCCGGCGCCCTCACCTGGCCCCCGCCCCGGGCAGATCGCCGCGCGTGAAGGCGCGAGGCAGCAGCTCGCGCAGGTTGTACGTCACCTCGCCGCCGGCCGCCCCGGCGGACACGATCTCGAGGTCGAGACCGAACTCCGCCAGCACCTGGCGGCAGATGCCGCACGGCGCCACGGGCTCCGGCGCGTCGCTCGCCAGCGCCAACCTGCGGAAGGCGCGATGGCCCAGCGAGACCGCCGCCGCGACTGCGCTGCGCTCCGCGCAGATCACCGCGCCGTACGACGCGTTCTCCACGTTGCTCCCCCGAACCACGGTGCCGTCAGTCGTCTCCAGCGCGGCGCCCACGCGAAACCGCGAATACGGAGCGTAGGCCCTCTCCATGGCCGCCCTGGCCGCCTCGACCAGAAGGTCGCTCACAGGCCCACAGCTCCCAGGAACGAAACGCCCGACCCGACCGGCTCGACATCGAAGTACTCGGCCACCGTCTGGCCCACATCCGCGAAGCTGGCGCGGACCCCCAGGTCGACGGGCCTCGCCCTCGGCCCGAACACCAGCACGGGCACGTTCTCGCGCGAGTGATCGGTGGACGGAGTGGTCGGGTCGTTCCCGTGATCGGCAGCCAGAATGAGCAAGTCCTCCTCGCGGACCATCGGTAGCATACCGCCCAGCGCGGCGTCCAGTTCCACCAGGCCTCGATGGAAGCCCGGCACGTCGTTGCGGTGCCCCCACGTCTGGTCGAACTCGAGCACGTTCGCGAACACGAGCCCGGAATCTACATCGGCCAGGGCCGATCCGAGGAGTTCGTAGGCCGCGGCGTTCGTCGGCGTGTGCGCGCTCGCGATGTTCTTCGAGGCGAACAGGTCGTCCACCTTCCCGATTCCCACCCTGACCACGCCCCGCGCGGCCAGGTGGTCGAGCAGGGTCGGGCCGGTCGGCGGCACGGAGTAGTCGCGGCGCCGCGGAGTGCGCGCGAACGCCCCGGGAACCCCGACGAATGGCCGCGCGATCACCCGCGACACCGCGTGCTCACCCGCCAGCATCGCACGCGCCGTCGCGCACGCCGCGTACAGCTCGTCGACCGGCACCACGCCCTCGTGCGCCGCGACCTGGAAGACCGAGTCGGCGGAGGTGTACACGATCCATTCGCCGGTCTCCACGTGCCGCGGGCCGAGCTCGTCGAGAATGGCCGTCCCCGAGGCGGCCTTGTTGCCGATACAGCCTCGCCCCGTGCGGCTCGCGAACTCCGCGATCACCTCCGGCGGGAAGCCGTCCGGGTAGGTAGGGAACGGCCGCTCCAGCGTCAGGCCGCACAGCTCCCAGTGACCGGCGGTGCTGTCCTTCGCGGGGCTCGCCTCGCGCGCCTGCCCGAACGCGGCCCTGGGCCTGGCGACCGGCTCCAAACCCTCGATCGGCCGGATGCGGCCCAGTCCCAGGGACTCCAGCACCGGGAGCCGCAGGCCGCCGACCGCCCGCGCCACGTTGCCCAGCGTGTCGCTGCCCGCGTCGCCGTACGCCGCCGCGTCCTCCGCCCCTCCGACGCCGATGCCGTCGAGGACCACGAGGAACACGCGCTTCACCGGTAGACCCTCGCCACCCGGCGCGAGAGGCCGGTCAGGATCTCGTAGCCGACCGTGCCGGCGGCCTCGGCCACTTCCTCGAGGGTGATGGACTCGGCGCCGTCCGCGCCGATCAGGGTCGCGACCATCCCCTCACCTGCGGGCGGCTCCCGCTCGCCCGCATCGAGCACCGTCATGTCCATCGTCACGCGCCCCACGATGGGGACGCGCCGCCCTCCCAGGATCGCGCTGCCCCGATTCGACAGGTGGCGGCGCAGGCCGTCCGCGTACCCCGCGGCGATCGTGGCCAGGCAGGTCCGGGAGCGGGTCGCGTACGTGGCTCCGTAGCTCACCGTGCAGCCCGCCTCGCGCCAGCGCACGTCGATGACCCGGGCCAGCCACCGGACCACGGGCTCGGGCCGGTGCGCCGCCACCGCTCCGCCGTACAGGAAGATGCCGGGCCGCACCAGGTCGTCGCCGTCGCTCGCCCCGCCGAGCACGCCGGCGCTGTTCGCCGCGTGCACCTGAGCCGGCCGCGCGGGCAGCGCCGCGACCGCGGCCATGAACCGCTCGCGCTGCTCCCGCGCCGACGGCGGATCGCTGTCGGCCGAGTGGAAGTGCGTCAGCACTCCCTCGAACCCGCTCTCGCCCGCGAACCGGGCCGACGCCGTCCCCATCTCCCGCCAGTGGTAGCCGGCGCGGCCCATCCCGGTGTCCACCTCGACGTGGAACGGACGCCCCGGAGCCAGCTCCAGCCACCGCGCCACCTGCGCGTCGCAGCCCAGGGACGGCGTCACGTCGAGCGCAGCCGCCTCCTCCAGCGCACCCAGCGTCGGCGCGATGACCAGGATGCGACGCCGCACTCCCGCTTCGCGCAGCTCGCGACCCTCGGCCACCGTGGCAACCCCGAATCCCCACGGGTCCAGCGCCTCGAGCGCGCGCACCACCGGCACGGCGCCGAGACCGTAAGCGTCCGCCTTCACCATCGGCAGCAGCCGCGCGCGACCGGCGAGCCGCGCCAGGGTCCTGGCGTTGGCCACCAGCGCGCCGAGATCGACCTCGATCCAGGTCCGTTCGGGTGTCATTTGCCCCAGGTTGGCGAGCCTGATAGCATACCCGGCCGGGAGGCCGAATGGAAGACGAAACGGCGGTGGCAGACGTCTACTCGCTCGTCCGCGATCTGCGGCGACGCTGCGACTGGGACAGGGCGCAGACTCCCGAGACACTGCGACCGTACCTCCGCGAGGAGGTGGCCGAGCTGGAAGAGGCGCTGGTCGAGGGCGACGAGGACCGGATCGCCGGCGAGCTCGGCGATCTCCTGCTCCACGTGTGCTTCCAGGCCGACCTCGCGCGGGACCGCGGCGCCTTCACCATGGCGGACGTGGCCAGGCTGATCACGGCGAAGATGAAGCGCCGGCACCCGCACCTGTTCGGCGGCGGCGAGGGAGCCGGATGGGAGCGGCAGAAGGTGGCCGAGCGCAAGGCGCACGACCTCCGGGCCGGACGCCCGCACGGCGTGCTCGGCCACCTCCCACCCACCCTGCCCGAGCTGGAGCGGGCGTTCCGGACCCAGGAGCGCGCCGCCGCCGTGGGCTTCGACTGGGACGACCTCGCGGGGCCGCTCGACAAGCTCGAGGAGGAAGTGCGCGAAGCGCGGGCGAACCCCGCCGGCGAGATCGGGGACGTGCTGTTCGCGGCCGTCAACGTGGCCCGCAAGGCGGGCGTGCACCCCACGCGCGCCCTTGCGGATGCCACGAGCAAGTTTGTGATGCGGTTCCGCGAGGTGGAGAGCCTCGCGGCGGCGCGCGGCATCGACGTGGAGACGGCGGGCCTGGAGGTGCTGGACGGGATGTGGAACGAGGTGAAGTCGCGCGCCTCCCTGCCCTGAGCGGCGACCCGGACTGCGCCTGCTCCGGCCCGCGCAGCGCCGCCGGCCGGATCTAGGGATAGAGCCGGTACATCATCCTCGGGAACGCGATCGTCTCCCGGATGTGGGGCGTCCCCGTGATCCACTGCACGGTGCGCTCCAGGCCCAGGCCGAACCCCGAGTGCACGAAGGTGCCGTACTTGCGGAGGTCGAGGTACCAGCCGTAGGCCTCCTCGGGCAGCCCCTGCTCGCGGATGCGCGCCAGCAGGCGGTCGTAGTCGTCCTCCCTCTGGCTCCCGCCGATGATCTCCCCGACTCCCGGCGCCAGGCAGTCGTCGCACAGAACGGTGCGCGGGTCGGCCGGGTTCTCCTTCATGTAGAAGGCCTTGGCCTCCTTGGGGTAGTTCATCACGAACACGGGCCGGTCCAGGCCCTCGCTCAGCTTCGCCTCGTCCTCGGCCCCCAGGTCTCCGCCCCACTCGATGTCGGAGCCCAGCGACCGGAGCTTCGCCACCGCGTCGGTGTACGTGATGCGGTGGAACGGCGGGGCCACGCTCTCCAGCGCCCCGGTGTCGCGCTCCAGCTCGGCGAGCTCGGCCTTGCGCCGGTCGAGCGCCCTCGCCACGATGTAGGAGACGAAGTCCTCCTGGAGCCTCATGTTGGCGTCGGAGTCGTTGAAGGCCACCTCGGGCTCGACCATCCAGAACTCGGTGAGGTGCCGCCGCGTCTTGGACTTCTCGGCGCGGAAGGTGGGCCCGAAGCAGTACACTCTGCCGAGCGCGGCGCAGGCGGACTCTACGTACAGCTGCCCGGTCTGGGCCAGATAGGCCTTGCCCAGGTCGAAGTACTCGGTCTCGAACAGCGTTCCGGCCGACTCGCCGATGGATCCGGTCAGGATCGGCGTGTCCACCAGGTAGAAGCCGCGCTCGTGGAAGAAGTCGCGGATCGCCTGGACGACCTCGTGACGGACCTTCATCAGCGCCACCTGGCGCCTGCTGCGCAGCCAGAGGTGGCGGCGCTCCATCAGGAAGGCGGTGCCGTGCTCCTTCGGAGTGATCGGGAAGTCCGCACTCGGCCCGAGGACGGAGAGGTCCGCCACGGACAGCTCCACGCCTCCGGGAGACCGGGAGTCGGCCCGCGCCACGCCCTCGAGCCGCACGCAGGTCTCGTGAGTCAGGCTCTCGAAGCGCGCCCACACCTCGGGCGGCACGTCCTTCCTGCTGACGACTCCCTGCAGGTAGCCGGAGCCGTCGCGGATGACGACGAACCCGATCTTGCCGGACGAGCGGGTGGTGGAGACCCAGCCGCTCACCGCCACCGGTGTGCCGACGTGCTGCGGCAGCTCGGAAACGCGATGGATGGAAGCCATAGGGCGCTCGCCATAGTAGCCGTCGCGCTGGTGGGCGTCAACGCGTGCACGAGCGTTCAGCGCATCGGCCCCGCCACCCAGGAGCGCGTGTGGCGCACCTACCTGGGCAGCGATCGGCGCGCGCCCGACTCCGCCGACTCGCTCAACGCGGACCCTCAGCCGGTGTGGCGCGTCGACGTGGGGCGCGGGGTCGCCGGCGCGCCGGCGCTCACCGAGACCCTCGTCATCGTGGCCCAGGTGGACCGGCAGGTCGCGCTGCTCGATCGCGCCACCGGCGACGTGATCTGGCGCCGCCGGTTGTCGACTCCGCCCGGCGCCGGCCCGCTGGTGGAGAACGACCGCATCCTGGTGGCGACACAGGAGGCCGGCGGCCGGGTCTACGCCCTCCGCATTGCGACGGGCGGCGGAGTGTGGTCCAGGGAGGTGGGCGACGTCGCCGCTCCCCTGGCCGCGGACGACAGCACCGTCTTCGCCGCCACGACCGCCGGTCGGGTGCTGGCCCTTCACGTGTCCGATGGGAGGATCCGCTGGCGCGCCACCGTTCCCGGCGCGGTGCGGACCGCCCCGCTGCCCACCGCCGCGGGCCTCGTGGTCTCCACCACGGCCGACTCCCTGTTCCTGCTCGACCGGGCGACCGGAGCGGTCCGCGCGCGCCGCGGCCTTCGCGGCAGCGTGCTCGCCAGCCCCTCCGTCGGCGACTCCCTCGTGGTGGTGGGAACCAGCGCGGGGGATCTCGTCGCGCTCCGCGCCGAGTCGCTGTCGGTGAGCTGGACCAGGAACCTGGGCGGGCGGATCGTGGGGACCGTGGCAATCCAGCGCGGCTACGCCTTCGCCCTGACCGACCGCGGCGCCCTGTGGCGAGTCCCGCTCGGCGACCCGGCGCGCGCCGAGTCCGTCGCGGCCGGAGTCATCGCGCGCGCCGGACCAACGCCGACCGCCTCCGGCGTCCTGTTGTGCGGCGTGAACGGCGAGGTGACGCTCGTGGACCCGGCTACGGGCGAGCGCCGCTGGTCGGCGCACCTCCAGCCCCCGATCGAGCAGCCGGTAATCGTGGATGGGCGGCTCTTCCTCGCGGCGTCGGCGCGCGGCGAGCTGGTGGCGTTCCGATGAGAGGCGCCGCGCGTCTGGCGACCTGCGCGCTGCTGCTCGCCGCGCTGGGCGAGCCGGCGGCCGCCCTCGCCCAATCGCAGGCTCCCCCGCCACGGCGGACGACCCCGCCCACCATCAAGTACGGCAAGTGGGTCGCCTTCGGCCTCGCCGCCGGCTTCGCCACCCTCGGCGCGGTGACGCACGAGCGCGCCGACTCGCGCTACGACGACCTCCTGCACCTGTGCCGCGGGGGCGGCTCGTGCACCCTCGAACCCACGGGCCGCTACGCCGACCCGGACGCGGAGAACCTGTACCGGCGCGTCGTGAGCGCCGACCGCGGAGCGCGCCAGTGGATCCTGGGCAGCCAGGCCGCGCTGCTCGGCGGGGCGGTCCTGTTCGTCATGGAGCTGAGCCGCAAGGGCGGGCCGGAGAACATCCCGTTCTCGCCGTACATCGTGGCTGGGCCGTCCGGCACGCTCCTCGGCGTCCGCCTGTCCCGCAGGTAGGGGCCGGCCGACGCCGGCCCCGGCGCGTCCGGGACGCTACCTGCCCGGGCCCGGCGGAGCCTCGGGCATGTGGAACAGCAGCCGCGCCGGCACCTCCTGCTTCGCCATCCCAGGGCCGTCCATCGAGACGCGGAGCCCCACTCCGCCGTCGCCCTGGAAGAAGGTCAGCTCGAAGGCGTGCATCCCCTGCCGGAGCGCGACCCAGCCCGACCTCTCGATCACTCCGTGGATGCCGTCGTTCTCGGCCACCTGCTGCCCGTCTATCAGGAGAGCGCTGCCGTCGTCCGACGCCAGGTGGAAGCCGTAGACGCCCGTCCTGGGGATGAGGATCAGGCCGCGGAAGCG
>Ga0316628_100005192_pt1 | contig 10371 bp, 12 predicted proteins | sample OWC_Aug_M2_C1_D5_FD_207648 | JGI IMG/M metagenome (GOLD analysis project Ga0316628, IMG submission 207648) | Wetland soil microbial communities from Old Woman Creek delta, Ohio, United States - OWC_Aug_M2_C1_D5_C | ecosystem: Environmental > Terrestrial > Soil > Wetlands | place: USA: Ohio... | reverse complement strand
ATGACGCCGTCGACGATGGCCGAGGGCTCCTGGTCGTTCATCCCGATACAGGAGGTCGGGAAGAGGCCGACCTTGCCGTCCGGGGAGACCTCCCCGAACCGGCAGCCGGCTTCCTCTTCGAAGGCCCGGGCGACCGCCGCCCGTCCCTTCATCCGGGAAGTGATGGAGTCGTTCAGGTAGACCGTCGATGCGCCTCGAGGGGTCAATGAAAAAAAATGGTAGAACGTGACCGCGCCCCGGACCTCCGCTTCGGAAAGCCTCAGATGGGCGGCGATGCGGGAGACGGCCTCTTCAGGAATATGTCCGTAGCGGCTTTGGGCGTCGCGCAGGACGTCCAGGAGCGCCGCCGGGTCCTTGGGATGCCGGAGGAGGTAATCTTTTTCATGGGCCATGTCCAAACCCCATTTTCAGGTTTTGAGCGTTGTAGTTTAACACAAAAGGAAATCCGGGGGAACAAGGCGAGTCCGTCCCAACAAAAAGGCTTGCTTTTTCCGGCGGAAACACGATAATATTCCCGAAGACAGATATTGGAAGAATCCCGGAAGGAGGAAAGATGAGGAAAAAGACTCTTCTCGTGATCGGTCTCTTGGTCGCGTTTTTCATCGTGCAAGGCTGCACTTCGAATCCTGAGAAGACGCTCCTCTCCCGCTATTTCAACGCTGTCACACTGAACGACAACGACACGATGTCCAGCATGGCCCTGGAACCCTTCCAGCCGGAAATGGTCTCCTGGGAGATCGTCAGCATCGGCGCCGAGGAGGTCAAACCGGCCTCCCTGCCCGAGCTGAACAAGGTCGAGATCGAGGCCAAGAAGGCCCAGGACGCCCAGATCGGCCCGACGATCGACGCCGATTCAGCGGTCAAGGAAGCCCAGGACGAGAAGGACCTGGCCAGGTCGGCCGCCGGCAAGGCCGCCGCCCAGAGGAAGATCGACGACCTCCAGGCCAAGTACGACATCGAGTACGCCAAGATGACGGAGCTCAAGAAGGCCTATACGGCCGCCAAGGCCGCCGCCGCCGCGGAAGAGGAGATGACCATGTTCTCCCTCGGCGTCCGCGAGCTGGCGACTGTCCGCGAGCTGACCGGGGACGTCCATTCCAAGAACGTCGAGATCGCCGTCAAGACCAAAGTCGGAGGGACCAAGAACTACAAACTCCTCATGAAGCAGTATCTGCTCCGGGACGAGGCCAACAACATCCCCCATCGCGGCCGCTGGGTCATCATCAAGTTCGAGCCCCTCGGCTGAGGGGCCCGAGCTTTCGCCGGCGGATGTTGACTCTTTTTCCCCTATCACTATAATAGAGTTTTTTCCGGGCCGTTAGCTCAGAGGGAGAGCACCGGCCTTTTAAGCCGGGTGTCGCTGGTTCGAGTCCAGCACGGCTCACGTTTTCTTGCCCCTGTCGTCTAGAGGCCCAGGACACCGCCCTTTCAAGGCAGCAACACGGGTTCGAATCCCGTCGGGGGCGCTTTCCCTCAGCGTTCAGGCCTTGTCATCCCTCGCCCGGTTCTTCCATCTTCTCCTCCTGTAGAGCCAGAAGACATAGAAGGCCGGCAATTGATAGAGGGTGATGATGACGGGCGAAAGGATAAGCCAGTAAATGTTGAAATCCCGGGCGAAGAGGACGACGAACCCGCCGATGCCGGCCAGCGAGAGGAGGATGGAAGCGACGAGCAGGAGGGCCGCCTTCGCTCCAGGGCTGGGCACCTTCATTCCCTCCGCTCGCTGACGCTCATGGGAGTCATGGCGATTTTCATGAGGGCGGCGATATTTATCACGATATTTCGCAAAAGCCCGGCTCCGGGCCGCTCCGCCAGGCTTTTGCCTCCTCCGCTCGCTGACGCTCATGGGAGTCATGGCGATTTTCATGAGGGCGGCGATATTTATCACGATATTTCGCAAAAGCCCGGCTCCGGGCCGCTCCGCCAGGCTTTTGCCTCCTCCGCTCGCTGACGCTCGCTACGGGATGGGCGGTGCAGGGTTCGAACCTGCGACCCCCGGTTTGTAAGACCGATACTCTGCCACTGAGCTAACCGCCCGCGGGGGACGGGCAGGCCGCCCGTCCGGGCGCCCCTAGCGTAGAGAAAAGGGTCCGCCCTGTCAAGGCGGGCTCATGAATTCTTGAGGCTCGTCCGCGGCCGCGGATATCTTGAGTCCGTAAGGAACGGGTCGATCCTGAGCTTGAAAGGGGCGATCCCGCGCGGGGAAATAAAGGCTCCTGTCATGAGTCGACCGCCCTTGACACGGATTCCATCGTGGTCTATCCTCCCTCCGTTCTCGAAGCGGCGTGACCAGGGCAGGGAGAACCGGCCGGCTTGGACGGATCGATCGGAGAAGTGCGATGAGAGGACCTATTCGGGCGGCAAGCCTGGTTTTCGCCTCGTGCCTGGCGCTGTTGGGCTGCACCGCCGGAGCGCCCAGCGCGGACATCAACTTCCTTTTGGTGACGATCGATACCCTGCGGTCGGACAGGCTGAGCTGCTACAGTTCCGAGCATCTCCGGACCCCCCGGATCGACGGCCTGGCCAAGAAAGGCGTGTTATTCGAGCGGGCGTTCGCCCATGACCCCGAGACCCTTCCTTCTCACACGAACATCTTCCTGGGGATGACGTCCCTGGCCCACGGCGTATGTGAGAACAGCCAATCCATCGTGGCCGCTGATTTCCTGACCCTGGCCGAGCACCTCAAGAGCCGCGGCTACGCGACAGGCGCCTTTGTCAGCGCCTTCCCCCTGGATTCCCGCTTCGGGCTGAATCAGGGCTTTGACGTATACGACGACCACTATCCGGCGAGGGCGCTGCCCGGCGTGCTTGTTTCGGAGCGGCGGGCCGATAAAACCGTTTCCGCCGCCCTGGAGTGGCTCTCGGCTCCGAAGGGCAAATGGTTCTGCTGGGTTCACCTCTGGGACCCGCACGAACCCTACGCTTCACCCGAGCCTTTTTTCACTCAGTATCGGGACGACCCCTATTCGGGGGAGGTCGCCTATGTCGATTCCCAGCTCGGCCGACTGTTCGGCGAGCTCGAGAAGCGTCATCTCTTGGACACGACGCTGATCATCCTGACCGGCGATCACGGCGAGTCCTTGGGCGACCACGGCGAAGAGTTCCATGGCTACTTCGCCTATAACTCGACGCTCTGGGTGCCCCTGATCATCTCCGCCCCCGGGATCAAAGCCGCCCGGGTGAAAGACTATGTCAGCCATGTGGATATTTTCCCGACGGTCTGTGACTTGATCGGCCTGGAGAAACCCGCGTCCCTCCAGGGCGAGTCCCTGCTGCCGTTTCTGCGGGGCAAAAAAAGCCAGGCCAAGCCGATCTACTTCGAGGCCCTGGAAGCCTATTTGAACAGAGGTTGGGCGCCCCTCCGCGGCGTCATCGAGAACGGGAAAAAATACATCGAATCGCCGATCCCCGAGCTCTATGACCTGGAGAACGATTTCGACGAGGAGAAAAACCTGGCCCCGGCCTCAAGCCTTGCGCCCTACCAGAGAAGGCTTCAGGAGGTCATGAAACTCGGCGCCTCGCCCCTCAAGGCTCGGTCCGGCCGGCAGACGACCGACAGGGAAACGGTGGAACGGCTGCGCAGCCTTGGCTACATGGCTTCGCGCGTGACCCAGCTCAAGTCCTCCTTCGGCCCCGAAGACGACCTCAAAACGCTCCTCCCCCTCGAACATAAGGTCGCCCTCGCAGACCAGCTGAGAAAGCAGGGCCGGCTCGCGGAGAGCGTCCGGCAGCTCGTGGACATCATCCAAGAGAGGAAGGACTTCGCCAAGGCCTATGAGCAGCTCTACGAAATATATCGTTCGCAGGGCTTGGTCGACGATGCCCTACAGGTTTACGAACGAGGGTTTATCGCCAATCCCGGCAACTATATCTTCATCGCGGATTACGGAGTCGCCCTGGTCATGAACGGGAGACACCCGAAGGGCGCCGAGATCCTGGAGAAATCGCTCAGCCTCTTTGATCAGGACCCGAGGGTCTGGAACTCCCTCGGGGTGGCCTACGGGAACATGGGCGATCTAGAGAAGGCCCGCGAAAATTTCGGCAGGGCCTTGGCTCTGGCGCCGGAAGACGCGATCCTCAACGACAATGTCGGCATGTTTTACCTGGCGGTGGCCTTGAAAACGAAAAATCTCGAATCGGCCCGGCAGTCCATCGCGTTTTTTGAAAGGGCCATCGCCGCCGACCCGACCCTGGCCTCCGTGTACAACAGTTTGGCCGGCGCCCTGCGGATGTTGGGCAGACGCGACGACGCCATCGTGAACTGGGAAAAAGCCGTCGGCCTCGAACCGAACTTCGATATGCCCATATACAACCTGGCTGTAGCCTATCTGGAGAAAGGGAATAAGGCCAAGGCCCTCGCGTACTGCGAGAGATATCTCCTCGTCAGGGGCGGAAACATCACCCCGGAAGAGTTGCGGGAGATCAATTCGCTCATCCAGAAGTGCAAGGGGTAAAGCGGCGGCCATGGGTCCGGAATCGTTCGAATCAAGACCCCTCCCCTCCAACGGCACCTCCAAGAAGACATGGCTCCGCTGAGCTAGCCGCCCGCGGGGAACGGGCCGGCGGGCCTTCCGGAGGCCTCCTCGCTCATTTGACATCAGGCGGGTCCTATGCTAAATTTAACGTCCAACTTTTTTATCCCGACAGAAGGGTAGGCCAATATGTACGCAGTGATCCTGACAGGCGGAAAGCAGTACCGGGTCAAGGAAGGCGACACGCTCGCCATCGAGAAACTCGACCTCGCCCCAGGCAGGAAAGCCCAGTTCGACCGCGTCCTGCTGATCGAGGACGGCGATACGATCCAGGTGGGTACGCCGTACCTTGACAGCGCCATGGTCGTGGCGCTCGTCCTCGAGAACTTCAAGGACGAGAAAGTCCTCGTCTTCAAGAAGAAGAGAAGGAAACAGTTCCGCCGGACGCGCGGGCACAGGCAGCCGCTGACCAGGATCCGGATCACCCGGGTGGCCCCGGACAGAAGCGTTCTCACGGCCGAGGACCTGGCCGAGGAAAAACCGGCGCCCGTCGAGATCCCGGCTCCCGTGGTCGTGCCCAAGAAGCCGGCTCCGGCGGCCATGCCCAAGAAGGCGCCGGCCAAGGCCAAAGCGCCGAAGAAAGCCGCCGTCAAGGAACAGGCCAAGCCCAAGGCCGCGCGGAAAACGGCCTCCCCGAAGCCAAAGAAAGCGACCAAGGAGTAAGCCATGGCCCATAAAAAAGCAGGCGGAGCAGGGAAAAACGGGCGGGACAGCGCCGGAAAGAGGCTTGGCGTCAAACGCCATGGCGGCCAGAAGGCCAACGCCGGCTCCATCATCATTCGCCAGAGAGGGACGCCCATCAAGCCCGGCCCGAACGTCGGCCGGGCCAAGGACGACACCCTTTTCGCGATGGTCACCGGGACCGTCCAATTCGCGGACAAGGGCCGGAAGGGAAAGGTCGTTTCCGTCGTGCCCGCCTGAGGAAGAGCCGATACCTCCGTTGTTCGTTGATCAAGTCACCGTCACCCTGAAAGCAGGCAAGGGGGGGAACGGCTGTGCCAGCTTCCGCCGCGAGGCCGGGGTCCCCAAGGGCGGCCCGGACGGCGGCCATGGCGGCGACGGGGGGAGCGTTTATCTCATCGCCGACGAGAATATCAGCTCTCTCGCCTACTACCGCTTTCACCCCATCCTCAAGGCCAAGAACGGGGCCCCCGGCGAGGGCGGCAACCGACATGGAAAACGCGGCGCCGACATCCGCCTTCGCGTCCCCGTCGGGACGGTCGTCAAGGACAAGGACGGCGTCCTCTTCGACCTCGTCGCGCACGGACAGGAAGGCGTGGCGGCCAAAGGCGGCAAGGGCGGCCGCGGCAACGCCTCCTACGCCACCTCGACGCACCAGACGCCGCGCGAATGGCAGCCCGGGCGGCCCGGCGAAGAGAAGGAGCTCGTGCTTGAGCTGAAGCTCATCGCCGACGTCGGTTTGGTCGGCTTCCCCAACGCCGGGAAATCGACCCTGATCTCGCGCATCTCGGCCGCCCGGCCGCTCATCGCCGAATATCCTTTCACGACCCTGGCTCCCAACCTGGGCGTCGTCGACATCGGCAAGTACCGCTCGTTCGTCGTGGCCGACATTCCCGGTCTCATCGAGGGCGCCCATCTCGGCCAGGGGCTGGGCATCCGTTTCCTGCGGCACATCGAGCGGACGAAGGTCCTCGTCCACATCGTCGACGTCTCGCCGTATACGGGGCGGGATCCGCTCGAGGATTACCGGGTCATCATGAAGGAGCTTGAGGCTTTCTCGCCCGAGATGGCCGCCCGGCCGCAGGTCCTGGCGGCAAACAAGATCGACCTGCTCGGCGGCGACAAGACGCGCCTGACGCGCCTGCGGCGGATGGCGGCGAGGAAAAAGATCCCCTTTTTCGCCATCTCGGCCATAAAGCGCGAAGGGCTCAAGCCGCTCATCGAGGCCCTGGCCCGGGCGCTCGACCGGCTCGCGGAAGAACACGGGAGCGGTCCGGCCTGATGGAAATGATCGGCCTGTTCGGCGGCACGTTCGACCCGATCCATTTGGGGCATCTACGGGCGGGAGCAGAAGTCCGCCGGCGGGCCAGGCTCGACCGCGTCCTGTTCATCCCGTCCTACCTCCCGCCGCATAAGAAATCTGGTGCGGCCGCCTCGGCGGCCGACCGCTTGCGCATGGTCGAGCTTGCCTGTCGAGGGCGCGCCGGGTTCGAGGCCTCGTCGGTCGAGGTCGACGCCGGCGAGAAGTCTTATTCCATTCTAACCCTGCGCAAGGTCAGGGCCCTCGCGCCCGAGGCCCGGCTCTTTTTCATCCTGGGCGTCGACGCCTTCCTGGACATCGGGACATGGCGGGAATACCATCGGGTCCTTGAAGGGTGCTTTTTTATCGTCATGGGGAGGCCGGGCTTCGTACTCGAGCGAGCCCGGAATGTGCTTGGTGGAAGTCTCCGGGACCGGATGGCCCCCGTAGAGGGGAGCGAAGGGCTGGCCGGCGCGCTCCCGCCCCAGGCCCGGATCTTCCTCATGCCCATCCGCGCCCTCGACGTCTCCTCGACGGAGATCCGGGAAAAGGTGCGGCGCGGGAAGAGCCTTGAAGGGCTCGTCCCGGCGGCCGTCGAGGAATATATCCGGGAACGTCAACTCTACAGAGGTCGATAGGAGCCATGGCAGAAGAGAAGAAAAGGCGATTCACCAAGCGGAGCCTCCCCGCGTCCGTCAGGCTGGCCGTCGAGACGTCGCTCGGGAAGAAGGCCGAGGACCTCTGCGTTCTCGACCTGCGCGAGCTCTCCTCGTTCACCGATTTTTTCCTGGTCATGCACGGGAACTCGTCCCGGCAAAACGCCGCCGTCGCCGAATCGATCGAGGCGGCGCTCAAGCCGGCCGGCCTCCGTCCCCTGAGCGTCGAGGGCCGGGAATCGGCCGAATGGATCCTGCTCGACTACGGCTCCCTCGTCGTGCACGTGTTCTCCCGCGCCGCCCGGGACCATTACGCCCTGGAGAAGCTGTGGGGCGACGCCCCGCGGCTCGACTTCTAGCCGCCGCGCTCCGCGCGGCGAAAAGTGGCAAAAAAGGGTTGACAAGCCGGGGTCGAATCGTTATTGTTTTAGGGCGTTTTTGGCGATGCGGCTGAAATTCCTCTGGCCCGGCAAGACGAAAAGTCCCGAGTTGCGGGCGTTGCAGGGCTTCTACGCCGCGCGCATCCGGGCCTTCGCGGCTTGCGATATCATCGAGACCCGAGAAGCCCGCGGCATCGAGGAGAAGTTCGCCGGGAAGGTCAAAGACCTTGAAGCGCAGGGAATCGAAAAGCACCTCGACGGGGCCTATGTGATCTCGCTCGAGGATCGAGGAAGGGAGATGACGTCTCATGAATTCGCGCGGCTCCTCCGCGACCGCGAACGTGACTCGGGAAAACCGCTGGCCTTCGTCGTCGGCGGCTTCCTCGGGCTTGCGGACCGGGTCTCGGCGAGGGCCGACATGAAGATATCGCTGTCGCGGCTGACGTTCCCGCACGAACTCGCCCGCGTCGTCCTGCTCGAACAAGTCTACCGGGCCCTGGCCACGATCGGGGGCCGGCAATACGCCAAGTGAGGGGGTTTGTCCCATGCCCAGGAAACTGAACAAGAAAGAGAAAAACGAATTCCGGAGGCTGCTCGCGGTGAAGAAGGAGAGCATCATCCGGAAGCTTAGCGCCACGATCACCGAGAGCAAGGAGATGGAATCCAACGTCGCCCAAGACGTCGTCGACAAGGCCGAGACTTCCTACACTAAGGAATTCCTGTTAAGCCTTTCGGACGCCGAGCGGGAGCAACTCCTCCTGATCGACGAGGCCCTCAAGAGGTTGGAACACAACGAGTTCGGCGTCTGCCAGCTCTGCCACCAGGACATCGGCGCGAAGAGACTCGAGGCCATCCCCTGGACGCCCTACTGCATCGACTGCCAAGAGAAGGCCGAAGAAGAACTCAAAGCCCAGTGACGGCCCGCTTCCGGGAACGGGCGGCCTCTCTGGCCAAGCTCGTCGAACTCCTCCTCTACCCGTCTTTTTGCCGGCTCTGTTCGGAGCCCCTCGACGAGCCCGGGGAAAGGGTCGTCTGCCGAGCCTGCCTGGCCCGGTTGGTCCCACGGCGCGGGCCTCTGTGCCCCGCCTGCGGACGGTTCCACGAAGGCGGAGGCGAGGACCATGTCTGTTCCACATGCCTGGACAGGGCCCCGGCCTTCAGCGTCCACCGCTCCTGCGGGACCTACGGCGGAACCCTCAAGGATGTCATTCTGCTCTTCAAGTACCGGAAGTACGCGCCCCTCAGCCGGCCCCTGGCCGCGTACGCCGCCGCCTGCACCGAGGGCGAGACCGGGATATGGGAAGGGGCCGACTTCCTCGTCCCCGTTCCGCTCCACCCAGCCCGGCGGCGGGAGAGGGGCTTCAACCAATCCCGTCTGCTGGCCCGTGACCTGGCCGGCCTGCGGGGGATGAGGGTCCTCGAAGGGTGCCTCGTAAAGACAGAGAACGTTCCGCCCCAGGCCGGCCTCCGCGCGGCCGAACGGGAGACGAACGTGAAGGGCGCGTACGCGGTAAGACGGCGGCGGAAGTTCGAAGGGAAGACGCTCGTCCTCCTCGACGACGTCAGCACGACGGGCGCGACCATCCGGGAATGCGCCAGGGTGCTGGTCGAGGCGGGGGCGAAAGAGGTTCGGGCCGTCACGTTGGCCCGGGCCTAAAAAAAAGGCGACCCCCCGTCCGGGGTCGCCCTTGATCGTCAGCAGAAACGCTTACTTCTTCAGCTTTTCGGCCGCAGCCGCGATCGGCTTGAGGATCTTGACCTTCCGGGGCTTGAGTTCGGCCCTCTTGGGCATCCTGATCTTGAGGACTCCGTTCTCGTGTTCGGCCTCGATCCGGTCTTGGTCGATGTAGCTCGGCAGGGCGAACGACCGGAAAAATGAGCCGTAGGAGCGCTCGATGCGGTGGTAGTTCTCCTCCTTGGTCTCTTTCTCGAACTTCCGTTCGCCGCGCAGGGTCAGGTTGTTGTCCTCGACCTTGATTTCGACGTCATTCTCGTCGACGCCGGGGATCTCGGCGGCCAGGACGACTTCGTTCTCGTTCTCGTAGATGTCGACCGAAGGCGCCCAGGCGCTGGCCATGACGTCTTTTTCCTCGGATCTTGGGCCGGACACGTCTTCGAAGAGCCGGTTCATTCTGTCCCTGAGATTCACCAGATCCCGATAGGGATCCCATCTGATAATAGCCATGGATTCCTCCTAATTTAATATCTTAGTGAGATATTAATATAATATCTTAGTAATTACTTGTCAAGTATTCCATAAAAATTATTGATAATTCCCTGGTCGAGGATAAGCAAGCAATGAAGACCCCATATCGACTGCCAGCCGCCCTGCTCGGCCGCAGTTCTGGGTGTCGCTAGGAAGAATGCGCTCGCCCCCTGCCCTCGACGAGGACCGTGGCTTCTCCCTTAAGGATCCTTTGGCCAAGGGATGCCTGGAGCTCTTCCGCGGTTCCCCTGAGGAACTCCTCGTGGACCTTGGTCAACTCCCGCGCGATGACGATCCGCCTGTTCCCTACAGTCTCGATGACCGCCTTGAGAAAATCGGGCATTCTTCGCGTCGGCAGATAAAAGATCAGGGTGGCGTCTTCGTCTTTCAGCCCCTCCAGGAGCTTAAACAGGCCGGTCTTTTTGGGCGGGGGGAAGCCGGCGAAAAGGAAGCGGTGGGTGGGCAGGCCGGAGGCGGCCAGGGCGGCCGTCACGGCCGAGGGGCCGGGGATGGGGACGACCGGAATTCCTTCTTTGAGCGCCTCCCGGATGAGCGGAAAACCGGGGTCGGAGATCCCGGGCGTTCCGGCATCGGAGACGAGGGCGCTATCACGGCC
>Ga0316628_100005191_pt1 | contig 10372 bp, 8 predicted proteins | sample OWC_Aug_M2_C1_D5_FD_207648 | JGI IMG/M metagenome (GOLD analysis project Ga0316628, IMG submission 207648) | Wetland soil microbial communities from Old Woman Creek delta, Ohio, United States - OWC_Aug_M2_C1_D5_C | ecosystem: Environmental > Terrestrial > Soil > Wetlands | place: USA: Ohio... | reverse complement strand
TCTCCATAGCAGACGCGGGATGGCCGTGGATCATTCAGGCGCTGCCGGGGCAGGGCCGGGGCCTGCCGTGATGCTTGACGCCCGCGGGGCTCCAGGCGATTCTGCCGCACCTCGATGCGCGCCCTCGTCCCTGGCCTCGCCGCGATCACCCTCCTGGCCGCGGGCTGCGGCAACTCCTGCCAGGACCTGGGCGAGCGGCTCTGCGAGTGCACCCCGCTCGGCACCACCCACGCCTCCTGCGTGGACGCGGTCAAGGCCGAGATCGGCAACCTCAATCCCAACAAGGACGAGCAGGCGGTCTGCGAGGAGAAGCTCAAGACCTGCTACACGCGGACCGACCGGGTGACCCACAAGGAGATCGAGTTCTGCTCCTGGATCGCCGGGCGTTGCGGGAAGGCGGCCTGCGGGCTGTCGGAAGAGATCTACTCGAACCTCTCCGGCTTTCACGCCCCGCCGCCGGACGGGGACGGGCTGCCCATCACGCCCGACCCGGACGACCCGAGCCTGCCGCTCTGCCCCAGGTAGCGCGGGGCGCGTTCACGCCCGCGGCAACCCCAGGCTCCACCGCATCCCGCTGCTCGGACCCGCCGGCCCGCCCTCGAACCGGCCGGCGATCCGCGTCCCGCAGGCCGCGCAGGCCGAGCCCCGGAGCCGGATGCGCCGGACCGCGTGCCAGTCGCGCTCGATGACGGCCTCACCGCAGGACGGGCAGTAGGTGGTCTGCCCGGCCGCGTCGTGCACGTTCCCGGTGTACACGTGGTGAAGGCCCTCCCCCAGCGCGATCTCGCGCGCCCGCCGGAGCGTCGCGGCCGGCGTGGGCGGGAGGTCCCGCATCCGGAAGTCGGGGTGGAAGGCGGTCAGGTGGAGCGGGACGTCCGGGCCCATGTGCTCGGCCAGCCAGCGCGCCAGCGCCCGGGTCTCCTCGGGATCGTCGTTCTTGCCGGGGATCACGAGGTTCGTCACCTCGACCCAGGTCTTCTTCTCGCGCGCCAGCCACTCCAGCGTGTCCAGGACCGGCGCCAGGTGGGAGAGGGTCACCCTGGCGTAGAAGTCCTCGGTGAACGCCTTCAGGTCCACGTTGGCCGCGTCCATGTGCGGGAAGATCTCGGCCCGCGCCTCGGGGGTGACGTAGCCGGCGGTGACGAAGGCGGTGAAGAGGCCGGCCGCGTGGGCGGCCCGGGCCACGTCGATGGCGTACTCGGCCCAGATGACCGGATCGTTGTAGGTGAAGGCGATCCCCGGCGTCCCGGCCTCCCGGGCCAGCGCCACCACCCGCTCCGGCGTCCAGTCGTCCTCCGCCCGGCGGTCGCTGAGGCGCGCCTTGGAGATGTCCCAGTTCTGGCAGAAGCGGCAGCCCAGGTTACAGCCGGCGGTGCCGAAGGAGAGGACCGTCGAGCCGGGCAGGTAGTGGGCCAGCGGCTTCTTCTCGATGGGGTCGACCGCGAACCCGGTGGACCGGCCCCAGGCCGTGGTCACGAGCTTCCCGCCCCGGTTCTCGCGCACGAAGCAGAAGCCGGCCTGCCCCTCGCGGAGGTGGCAGTCGCGCGGACACAGGGTGCACCGGACGCGCCCCTCGCCCAGGTCCTCGAAATAGCGCGCCTCGCGGATCACGGAAGGAGTGTATCGCCCCGCAGCCTCTGCCGCTCGAGCGGACGGCCGGGCGAGCGTCGGACCTGGTCGCCCCGATCGTTCTCAGGACGGCTGGCCAGCGGCGCCGTGCCACGCCGTCCGCAAGACCGGAGTATCGTCCGTGAGCTTGACAGCATCGGAAGGCCCTACGTAGAACTGGGGTGGAGCCTCGCGATCGGCGGGGCGCCCGTGGCGATTTGAAGCGTATTGCGGCCACGTGATGCCAACCGCTAAAAAGCCCCCGCCCTGAGCATGGCGAAGGGTCCCGCCTCGGGTGTGCAGGCTTGCCTCGTTCGCGCCCTCCGGGAGAATCGGAACGCACCGTGACCCTCCGCGAGTTGATCGAGCGCCGCCCCGCCGTCTTCGACGGCGCCATGGGGACCCAGATCCAGGGCCACCAGCTCAAGGCAACCGAGTTCGGCGGCAAGGAGGGGGCCAACGACCTCCTCACCCTCACCCGCCCCGACCTGGTCGAGGACATCCACGCTCGCTACTTCGCGGCCGGCTGCGACGCGGTGGAGACCAACACCTTCCAGTCGTCGCGGCTCAAGCTCGACGAGTACGGGCTGGGCCACCGCACCTACGAGGTGAACTGCCGGGCCGCCATCCTGGCCCGGCGCGCGGCCGATCGGTTCTCCACCCCCGAGCACCCGCGCTTCGTGGCGGGCTCGATGGGTCCGACCGGGATGCTGCCCTCGTCGTCCGACCCGGCCCTGGGCAACATCACCGCCGACGCGCTGGAGCGGATCTACCTGGAACAGGCGCGCGGCCTCATCGAGGGTGGCGTCGACGCCATCATCATCGAGACGCAGCAGGACATGCTCGAGCTGCGGGCCGCGGTGCTGGGCGCGGACGCCGCCCGGAAGGAGTCGCTGCGCGAGGTGTTCCTCATCGCCCAGCCGACGCTCATCGACCAGAACGGCCGCATGCTGCTCGGCACCGACATCGGGGCGGCGCTGGCCTCGCTGGAGCGGCTGCCGGTGGACGCCATCGGCCTCAACTGCTCCACCGGCCCGGCCGAGATGCGCGCCTCGGTCCGCTACCTGGCCGAGCATTGCTCGCACTACGTCTCGGTGCTGCCCAACGCCGGCATGCCCGAGAACCAGGACGGCCGGGCCGTCTACAGGCTCTCGCCCCAGGCCCTGGCCGAGGCGCTGGCCGAGTTCGCGGGCCAGTACGGCGTGGACATCGTGGGCGGCTGCTGCGGGACCACCCCCGAGCACCTCCGGGCGGTGGTGGAGAAGGTCCGGGCGCTCACGCCGCGGCGGCGGACGCGGCCTCCGGCGGCGCCCGAGCTCTCCTCGGCCATGAAGGCCGTACCGCTCACCATGGACCCGCGGCCGCTCATCGTGGGCGAGCGGCTCAACGCCCAGGGCTCGCGCAAGGTGAAGGAGCTCTTGCTGGCCGACGACTACCCGGGGCTGGTGCAGATCGCCCGCGGCCAGGTCGAGGCCGGCGCGCACGTGCTCGACGTCTGCGTGGCGCTCAACGAGCGCGACGACGAGGCGGCGCAGATGCGCACGCTGGTGAAGCTCCTGGCGCAGTCGGTCGACGCCCCGCTCATGATCGACTCGACCGAGGCCGACGTGGTGGAGGGCGCGCTCAAGACCACCCCCGGGCGCTGCATCGTCAACTCCATCAACCTCGAGAAGTCGGGGGAGCGGGTCAAGAAGGTCCTGCCGCTGGTCAAGCGCTACGGCGCGGCGGTGGTGGCCATGACCATCGACGAGAAGGGCATGGCCCAGACCGCCGACCGCAAGGCCGAGGTCGCGCACCGCACCGTGGCCATCGCCCGGGAGTACGGGATCCCGCCCGACAGCCTGGTCTTCGACGCCCTCACCTTCACGCTCGCCACCGGCGGCCAGGAGTACCGGCACAGCGCGGTCGAGACGCTGGACGGGATCCGGCGCATCAAGGCCGAGAACCCGGGCGTGCTCACCACCCTGGGCGTCTCCAACGTCTCCTTCGGCCTGGCCCGGGGCGCCCGCGAGGTCGTGAACTCGGTCTTCCTCTACCACGCGGTCCAGGCCGGGCTCGACCTGGCCATCGTGAACCCGAAGGACATCCGCCCCTACCCCTCGCTGGGCGAGGAGGAGCGGGCCCTGGCCGAGGACCTCATCTTCGACCGCCGCGAGGACGCGCTCGCGCGCCTCATCGCCCACTTCGGCGAGAAGGGCCAGCCGGAGAAGGCGGCGGTGGATCCGCTGGCCGCGCTGGCGGACCGGCCGGCCGAGGAGCGCATCCACCTGCAGATCCTCCACCGCCGGCCGGACGGGATCGAGGCGCTCATCGACGAGGCCTTGACGCGGCACTCGCCGGTCGAGGTCCTGAACCAGGTGCTGCTCCCGGCCATGAAGGACGTGGGCGATCGCTTCGGCGCGGGCGAGCTCATCCTCCCCTTCGTGCTCCAGTCCGCCGAGGTGATGAAGAGGGCGGTGGCCCACCTCGAGAAGTTCCTGGAGCGGAAGGAGGGCGTCACCAAGGGGAACGTGGTCCTGGCCACCGTGTACGGGGACGTGCACGACATCGGCAAGAACCTGGTCAAGACCATCCTCTCCAACAACGGCTTCACCGTGCACGACCTGGGGAAGCAGGTCCCGGTGGCCACCATCCTCGACAAGGCGCTGCAGGTGAACGCCGACGCGGTCGGCCTCTCGGCGCTGCTCGTCTCCACCTCCAAGCAGATGCCGTTCTGCGTGGAGGAGCTGCACCGGCGGAACCTGTCCTTCCCCGTGATCATCGGCGGGGCCGCCATCAACCGGCGCTTCGGCTACCGCGCCCACTTCACGCAGGAGGGCACGCCCTACGCCGGCGGCGTCTTCTACGCCAAGGACGCCTTCGAGGGGTTGGACATCGTCGAGGCGCTGGTCGACCCGGCCCGCCGCGACGGCTTCCGCCACGAGGTGCTGCAGAAGGCCGTGGCCGAGAAGAACCGCCCGGCCGAGAAGCCCATGGCGCCGGCGCCGGCGCGCCGCTCCGCCGCCGTCTCGCCTGCCGAGCGCGTCCCCACCGCGCCGTTCTGGGGGGCCCGGGTCGTCCCGGCCGGCGAGATCCCGCTCTCCGACATCTGGCCGCACCTGGACCTGGCCGAGCTCTTCAAGCTGCAGTGGGGCGTGAAGGCCAAGGGGGCCGAGTACGAGCGGCTCATCCGCGAGGAGTTTGGCCCGCGCCTGGAGGAGCTGAAGGGCGAGGCGCAGTCGCGAGGGTGGCTCATGCCCAAGGTGGTGTACGGCTACTTCCCCTGCCACGCGGCCGGGAACGACCTCGTCATCCTCGATCCCGTCCACCGGCGCTCGGAGCTGGCGCGCCTGCACTTCCCCCGGCAGCCCGACGACCGGAACCTGTGCCTGGCCGACTACTTCCGCGACGAGCCCGGCTCGGACGTGGTCGCCTTCCAGGTGGTCACCGTGGGCGACGCCGCCACCCGGCTCGCCGGCGAGGCGCAGGACCGCGGCGACTACAGCCAGGCGCTGTTCGTGCACGGCCTGGCGGTGGAGGCGGCCGAGGCGCTGGCGGACTACTGGCACAACCGGGTTCGCAAGGAGCTCGGGATCCCGCCCGAAGAGGGCAAGCGCTACTCGCCCGGCTACCCGAGCTGGCCCGAGCTCTCGGACCAGACGCAGGTGTGGAAGCTGCTCGAGCCCGACCGGACCATCGGCGTCACGCTGACCGAGGCCCACCAGATGGTCCCCGAGCAGTCGACCAGCGCCGTGGTGCTGCATCACCCGCAGGCGATCTATTACACGGTGCGCGGGGTCGCGGCCGCCGCGGTCTAGCCGCATGGTGACCCGCGTGTCGGCGTCGATGACCCGGCCTCGCGCCGCCAAGGGCGCGGCGACCCCGGCCCGCTAGCGGGCGGAGAAGTTGCCTCCCAGATCGAGCGGGACCTGCAGCCCGGCGACATCGGCCGCGCCCCGCAGGCCGACGTTGACCCTGCCGCCGCGGACGAGGTCCATCGCGGCCCGGCCGGCCTCCTGCAGGTCGAGCTGGACCGGGATGGCGACCACGGCGCTGCCGTTGCCGGCCACCGTCGAGAGCGCGCGATCGTTCACCCGCGCCACCTGCGCGCCGCCCAGCGAGAGCGCGGAGTCGAGCCGGCCGGCGGGCAGCGGAAAACCGTTGGGGTTGGTGATCCGGACCCGCACCTCCAGCGAGACCCGGGAAAGGGAGGCCGACCGGATGCTGAGCCCATCCAGGCTGAAGCGCGGCGCGCGTGGGATATTGACCTGGTCCTCGTGGGACATGGGCAGCTCCAGCACGCCGAGCGGCGTCTGCACCCCCACCGAGCCGGAGAGCCGGTACCGGACCACCTCGCGCTTGCCGAGGAGCGAGGAGATGCCGGGGACGTCGCGGTAGCGGAGGCGGGTCGTGAAGGTGAGCGGCGCCTTTCCCCTGGCCGGCAGCCTCAGCCCTCCGGGGATGTCACCGGCGGTGACGCGCGTCCCCTCCACCTCCAGCCCGTAAGTGATCTTGGCCACGTCCAGGCCGAAGGAGTTCCGGTTCTCGACGTCGAAGTTGAAGCCGAGGGTGGCGCCCTCGAGGTCGAGCGAGCGCACGTCCACCGACCGGAAGGTGAGCTTCGGCGGATCCACGGCGGCCGCGGCCAGCTTTCCGACCTCGGCGCAGCCGGGGAGCAGGGCGATGAGCGATGCCAGGGCGAGGGGAGCGCGCATGGTTCCCTTGTACCGGCGCCCGCAGAAACGGTCGACGGCGGTCGGTGTGGGCGGCGGACGCACTCCGCGTCGATGGCACCCGGAGCCTCGTGCAAGCAGGCGAAAGCCGGGCATCTGGAGGGCCGATCCGTCGCCAGACCCCTCCCGGGCCGCTCGCCAGGGTCACCCCCGCGGCCTCCATCCACAGTCTCTCCACACCCCGTCCACGCGCTTTCCACCAGGTTCTTCCTGGCGATTTTCGGGGTTGTCCACCGCACTTCGACAATGAATCCCGTCGGCCCCGGCTGCTAGAGTTCGTGGCTCGATGCTGGAGGATCCCGCTCGACGCGCAGGTGAGGCCGCGGTCTCCCCGCTCCGGACCGCACGCGATCTGCCCCACAGCGTGGAGGCGGAGCAGGCGGTGCTGGGCGCCATCCTCACCGACGAGGCGGCCTTCGATCAGGTGGCGGCCCTGCTGCGCCCGGGCGACTTCTACCTGCTCGCGCACCAGCATGTGTACGGCGCGTGCGAGGAGCTGGCCCGCGAGGCGCGCACCCTCGATCCCATCCTCGTGCAGCAGCGGCTCGACGCCAAGGGGCTCCTGGGCGCGGCGGTGCCGCCGGAGCTGACGCTCTCCCTGGCGCGGGCCATCGGCTCGGCCGCCAACGTGGTCCACTACGCACGCGTCGTGCACGAACAGTCGATGGCCCGCCGGATGATGCTGACGGCCCAGCGCATCGTGGAGCTGGGGTACGAGTCCGGCACCGACATCCAGCGCTTCCTCGACACCGCCCAGCAGGAGGTGTTCGGCGCCGCCCAGGGTGCCAGCCTCGACACGCTGAAGCGCATCTCCGAGCCCACCCTGCGGGCCCTGGAGGGCATCGAGGCCGTCCAGAAGCGCGTCCAGCAGGGGCTCTCGCCCGTCACCGGCGTCCCCACCGGCATCCACAGCCTCGACCGGAACACCCTCGGCCTGCAGCCGGGCACGCTGACGGTCCTGGCCGCCCGCCCCTCGGTGGGCAAGACCGCCTTCGCGCTCAACGTGGCGGTCCACGCCGCCACCCGCGCCAACCGCAAGGTGGCCTTCTTCTCGCTCGAGATGCCGTCCGATCAGCTGGCGCTGCGGATCCTGGCCTCCGAGGCCAAGCTCGACTGGCGCCGCCTCTCGCAGGGGCAGCTGGGCCGCCACGACTGGGACCGGCTCGCCACCCAGGCCGACAAGATCGGCGCGGCCTCCATCTGGCTCGACGACAACTTCGTGCTCACGCCGGTCGAGCTCCGCTCCAAGTGCCGCAAGCTGAAGCGCGAGAGCGGCGGCCTGGACCTGGTGGTGGTCGACTACCTCCAGCTCATGCACGCCCCCACCGACCGCCCGAACCAGTCGCGCGAGCAGGAGATCGCCACCATCAGCCGCTCGCTCAAGGCGCTGGCCAAGGAGCTGCAGTGCCCCATCCTGGCGCTGTCGCAGCTCAACCGCAGCGTGGAGAAGCGCAAGGGCGAGCCGCCCATGCTCTCCGACCTGCGCGAGTCGGGGGCCATCGAGCAGGACGCCGACATCGTCCTCTTCCTGCACCGGAGCGAGGAGGACTCCAAGGACGCTCAGACTGGCCACGCCACCGGCGACACCGTCCCGGTCCAGCTCATCATCGCCAAGCAGCGTCAGGGGCCGACCGGCAACGTGGATCTGGTCTTCTTCCGGACCACGACGTTCTTCGCGGAGATGGACAGAAGGCAGGCGAGCTGACCGCTGCCCCCCCAACGCTTGGAGTCCGAGGAGCCGCTGGGACGAGGGCAACGGCAGGGGCAACCGCAGCGGCGGGGCTGCGACCGGAGTCGGCAGCGCCTTGCGGCCCTACTCCTCCCGTTCCCACGTCTGCGTCCGCCCGATCAGCGCGATCCCGATGAACCCTCGCACCTGCAGCTTCTTCCCGCCTTCGGCGAGCATGAGGTTGCAGCGGTACGTCTTGCCGTTGTCGGGATCGAGGATCTTGCCGCCCGACCAGCTGCTGCCGTCCTTTTTCAGACCCCACATGATCCTCATGCCGAGGATGGGCTGATCCTTGAGATCGCCGCTGCACTTCTTGCAGACGGGGTGGGGGTCGTCGGGCTTGGGATCGAGGAGCTGGTCGACCTTGCCGTAGAACTTGCCGCCATCCTCCCAGATCTCCACGACCGACTTGGGCTTCCCGGACTTGTCGTCGATGGTCTTCCACTTGCCGACGGGGGTGGAGTCGTCCGCGTGTGCGGGGACAGCGACCAGGAGCACGGGGAAGAGAAGGCAACCGAATAGGACCGATCTCATGTCGAGCATCTCCTTGCTGAGGGTCGAAGCAGCTGGGTGTCGCGCCGTCCTCACGACCGGCGCGGGTCCGTGGCATTCTCGGGCGCGGGCCCGGATTCGGCACGCGGGCCCACGTCCCACCACTTGGACAGGTTCTGGGCCGGGGTCCGCGGCTGGTTGGCGTAGTGGGAGGTGTCGTTGAAGAGCATGAGCCGCGCCCGGACCGAGTCCTTGAAGTCGACCACGTTCAGGCACGCCGGCGACTGGTCGAGCCGGTCGCGGTAGCCGCGGGGGTCGATGCCCAGGAGGCTGGAGAGCAGAAGCCGCAGGGTGGCCTTGTGCGAGACCACGATGGTGGTCTGGTCCCGGTGCGCGGACACGATCCGGCGCACCGCCGGGAGCGACCGGGCCAGCACCGAGATCCCGCTCTCGCCTCCGACCGGGGCGAACGTGAACGGATCGGACTCCCAGGCGGTGTACTCCTCCGAGAACTGCTCCTCGACCTCCTGGCGGGTGAGCCCCTCCCAGCGACCGTGGGAGATCTCCTTCAGCCCATCGTCCTGGATGGGCGTCAGGCCGCGCGGGCGGGCCAGGATCTCGGCCGTCTCGACGGCGCGCGACATGCTGCTGCAGTACAGGGCGGCGATCTCGTCGCCGGCGATGCGGGACGCGAGCCGGGCCACCTGGGCGCGGCCCTCGTCGGAGAGGTCCACCCCCACCGCCCCCGAGAAGCGGTTCTCCGCGGTGAGCTGCGTGGCCCCGTGCCGAACGAAGTAGACCCGGGTCGTCATGCTGGCTCCCTAGCCCACCGGCCCGACGCTGACGCGCGCGAAGAGCAGGTGGACGGCGTGCGATTCCAGCCGTACCACGTCGGTGATGGCGTTGGCGGTCTCGAGGCAGAGCATCCGGCGCGAGCCGCTCGGCCCGAAGTCGCTCTCCGGCGCCGCCCCCTCCAGCGCCGGGTTCCACACCACGGTGGAGTGGCTGTTCCGCTTGGTGATCCGGATGGCGCGCGACAGCCCCGGATCCTCGATGACGCAGTCGCGCACGGACTCCAGATAGACGCGATCGGTCTTCCCCGCCAGCCGGAGCGCTCGGTCCTGCACCTTCTCCTGGCCGTCGAGCCTGTCCAGGTAGCGCGACCCCTCGACGCCGTGGACGGTCACGCCGGCCCAGTCGCTCACCCGGAAGTAGGTGTGCAGCGCCTGGCCCACCGTCACCGGCTCAGGGCCGGCATTGCGCGTCACGAGATCCAGCTCCAGCGTCCGCCCCACCGTCACCATGTAGAGCAGCTCGGTGGGGTGCGGCCACGCCTCCTCGCCCTGTCCGTCGGGCAGGCGGAAGGTGAGCCGGATCCGGTCATCGAAGAGGCGCTCCACCGCCACCACCTGGAAAGCGGCGGTCCGGGCGACGCCGTGGTGGGGCAGCTTCGGATCGCTCGCGTGCGCCCCGAACCACGGCCAGCAGATGGGGATGCCACCGCGGATGGGAACGCCCGGCGCGTACCGGGCTGCCTCCGATACCCAGATGACCGGCTCCTCGTCGTGCGGCGTCCAGGCCAGGAGGTGCGCCCCCTGGAGAGCGATGCGGGCCTCGGCGTGGCGGTTCTCGATCTCCACGCTCTCCAGCTCGCCCGGGCCCTCCCGGAACGCGACCCCGGGGATCCCGAAGCGCGAGTTCAGCGCGCGCGCTCGCCCTCCACTGCTCGGCATGCTGGCTCCGGTGCGTGGACTCCAGGTGCGCCAACCTGTCGCAGGGGACGTACTTAGCAGCAACCCGCGCGTGCCGTCGACGTCTGGACGGGGTGGGG
>Ga0316628_100005190_pt1 | contig 10372 bp, 10 predicted proteins | sample OWC_Aug_M2_C1_D5_FD_207648 | JGI IMG/M metagenome (GOLD analysis project Ga0316628, IMG submission 207648) | Wetland soil microbial communities from Old Woman Creek delta, Ohio, United States - OWC_Aug_M2_C1_D5_C | ecosystem: Environmental > Terrestrial > Soil > Wetlands | place: USA: Ohio... | reverse complement strand
CCCCCAGGGCAACGCCACCCAGGTCGAGGTCGAGTCCGCCCTGCCCGATGTCCGCGCGGAGAAGGGCAAGGCGTCTCTCGTGCGCGATCTCTTCTGGTCGAAGGACGTCATCCTCTTCGAGGCCGAGGGGCCCGGCTCGCGCCTCCAGGTCCCGTTCGACGTCCCCGAGGACGGCGACTACGAGGTGTACACCCAGCTCGCCCAAGGCTCGGACTACGGGACCTACACGGTGCTCCTCGACGGAAAGCCGCCCACGGCACCGCAGCTCGAGCACGAGCCGGGCGCCGACGTGCGGCCGCAGACGCAGATCGACGGCTACGCGGTCGAGACCTACGTGGGTGCGGACTACCAGGTGGGATGGCCGCGGCTCGCGAAGGGACGCCACACGCTGACTTACGTGTGCCTCGGCCGCAACGCCGCCTCCAGCGGCGACAACCTCGGCGTCGACAACATCGTCCTCGCGCGGACAGGGGCGAAGGCGTGGGCCGCCGCCGCCGCGGTGCGCGAGCCGCGGCGCCCGTCCGGGAGCGTGACCGACCTCGCCCGGGCCCTCTCGGACCCCGACCCGGTCACCCGTGGTCTCGCCGCCATCGACCTGCGCGCCCGGGGAAAGGACGCCCTGCCGGCGCTCGACGCCCTGACGGCGGCCCTGCGAGACGGGGACGCAAACGTTCGCCTGATGGCAGGCAACACCATCGCCGCGATCGGAGCCCCCGCGGCGCCTGCCGTGCCCGCCCTCGTCGCGGCCTGCTCGGTCCCCGACGAGGAGGTTCACGTGCTCCGCGCCTGCGCCACGGCCCTCGGCGCCATCGGCCCCGCAGCCGCCGCGGCGCTGCCGGTGCTTCGCGAGATCGCGAAGCAGCCCCGGGTGAGCTGGACGGCCGATGCGGCCATCCGCCTCATCGAGGGCCGGGAGTAGACGATGCGCCTCGGCCTGTCGAGCTACACCTACACGTGGGCTGTGGGCGTCCCCGGCCACGCGCCGCCGAGGCCTTTCTCCGCCCTCGACCTCGTCGATCGGGCGGCGGCGGCCGGGCTCGCCTGCGTCCAGATCGCCGACAATCTGCCCCTCGACCGACTCACCTTGGTCGAGGCGAACACGCTTCGGACTCACGCGGCGGCGCGCGGTGTCGCGATCGAGGTCGGGTCGCGGGGGCTCACGCCGGAGAGGCTGGCGGTCCAAGTCGAGCTAGCGGTCTTCTACGGCTCGCCGATCCTCCGTTTCGTGATCGACGGTCCCGGGTACGAGCCGACCCCGGATGAGGTCGTTCAGGTGATCCGCCAGGGCCTGCCGCAGCTGCGCGCGGCGGGGGTGCGCCTCGCCCTCGAGAACCACGACCGGCTCGAGGCGCGCACCTTCCGCGAGATCGTCCGGGCCACGGACGAGCAGCAGGTCGGCATCTGCCTCGACTCCGTGAACTCGATGGGAGCAGGGGAGGGCCTGGCCGAGGTCGTCGCGACGCTCGCCCCCCTGACGATCAACCTCCACCTCAAGGATTTCACCATCGAGCGCGTCTCGCACAAGATGGGCTTCGTCGTGGAGGGCACCCCGGCGGGCAAGGGCCGGCTGCGGGTTCCGTGGCTGCTGGGCGAGGTCTCGCGCCACGGGCGGTGTGAGAGCGCCATCCTGGAGCTCTGGACCCCTCCCTCCGACTCGATCGAGGCCACCGTCGAGAGGGAGGCGCTCTGGGCGGAGGAGAGCCTGCGCTTCCTCAAGCCTCTCTTCGCCTGAGCCCGGCTACCGGCTCTGTCGTCGACGAGCAGCGGCGCGGCTCAGGCCGCGTTGCGGGGGCGCACGTCCCGAGCGATCACCCCGGCCACGTCCCGGCTGGCGCACTGGAGGTCGTAGCTCGACTGCAGGTTCAGCCAGAACTCCGGGGTGCTCCCGAAGTAGCGCGCCAGCCGCAGGGCGGTGTCGGCGGTGATTCCGCGCCGGCCGTTCACGATCTCGCTCACGCGATTGACGGGCACATGGAGGTCACGGGCCAGTCGGTTGATGCTGAGGCCGAGGTGCGCCATGAGGTCCTCGCGCAGGATCTCCCCGGGGTGAACCGGGGGCAGGCGTCGAGGGGTGCGATCCCTCCTCACACGCCTAGTGGTAGTCGACGATCTCGACATCGAAGGCATCCCCTTGCTCCCAACGAAAGCAGACCCGCATGCGCGCATTCACCCGGATGCGGTGCTGGCCTCTGCGATCCCCCTTGAGGGCCTCCAGCCGGTTACCGGGGAAGATCGCCAGGTCCTCCAGCCTCGTCGCCGCGTGAAGCTGCGTCAGCTTCCGCTGCGCGACCCGGGCCACTGGCGCCAGCCGGCGCGGAACCGCGCCCCGGAACAGCCGCTCGGCGTCGGCGTCCCGGAAGGAACGGATCACCCGGACAGGATATCACGGGAGGCGTGATATCCGATCCGGGAAGCCGCCTCCTGGCCGGTCAGCGACGCCGGGGCCGGGCCTGTAGGCTGTCGAGGAGCACGGCCACGAAGATGACGGACGCGAGGACCATCGGGTAGAGGTACGGGTCGGCGTTGACGATGACGAGGCCGTTCTCGACCGTCTGCAGGAGGAGCGTCCCCAGGAGGACGCCGGGAAGCACCCGCCCCTTGCCCCCGAAAAGGCTCACGCCCCCGAGGACGGCCGCGGCGATCGCGGCGAACTCGCGATCGCGACCGAACGTCGGCGACACCGCGCCGAGCTGCGCCACCGCGACCGCCCCCCCGAGGGCGGCGAGGAGGCCCGCCGCGGCGTAGGCGCCGAGGAGCGTCCTCCGGACGGGCACGCCCGCGCGGCGAGCGACCTCGGGATCGCCGCCGACCGCGTAGAGGTGTCGGCCGAAGGGCGTCCGCTCGAGGACCAAGTGGGCCGCGGCGAGCACCACGCCCAGCACGACGATGGGGAGGGGGATCTGGGCCACGCGAGCCGATCCGACGAGGAGGAGCGAGTCGGGCAGGTTGAGGGCACGGGTCTGGGTAAGCCAGAGGCCGAAGCCGCGGCCGACGTAGAGCGTCGCGAGCGTCACCACGAACGGCTTGACCCCGAGCCGCGTGACCGCGAGGCCGTTTCCCAGGCCCCAGGCCAGGCCGACGCCCACGACGACCGCGAAGGCCGCGCCGAGCCCCCAACCCGCCGCGACCAGCTTCCCGGCGAGGGCGGCCGAGACGAACATCGCCGAGCCAACGGACAGGTCGATCCCCGCGGTGAGCAGGACGAAGGCCATCCCCGTCGCGACCACCCCGAGCGAGGCCGACTGGACGAGGACGTTGACGAGGTTCCGCGGCTCGAGGAAGGCCGGAGAGAGGGCGGAGAAGACGGCGGCGACGAGGGCGAGGAGCCCCAGCGCCGGCCAGCGGCGGAGGAGGCCGGTCATGACGCCGCTCCTCCGGACGCGGTCCCGAGGGCGGCGGCGAGGATCCTCTCGCGGTCGAACTCGGGCCGAGCCAGCTCGTCGACCACCGACCCGCGGCGGAGGACCAGGATGCGGTCGGCGAGGCCCAGCAGCTCCTCGATCTCGGAGGACGCGAGGAGCACCGCGGCGCCGGCGGCGGCGAGGTCGGCGACGAGCCGGTAGACGTGCTGCTTCGCGCCCACGTCGATCCCGCGCGTGGGCTCGTCGAGCAGCACCACGGAGGGGCGGCCGAGCAGCCACTTGCCGAGCACGACCTTCTGCTGGTTCCCCCCGGAGAGCGTGCGCGCGGGCCGCCCCAGGCCGGCGGGCGCGTCGAGGCGCACCGCCTCCGCCTGCGCCGCCAGGGCGCGCGCGAGGGCCCCGCGGTCGATCCACCCCCCGTGGGCGTGGGCGGGGAGCGACGCGAGGGCGAGGTTCGCGGCGACGCTCGCGTCCAGCACCAGGCCGTCGGCCCTCCGGTCCTCCGTGACGATGGCAACCCCGCGTGCGATCGCCTCTCTCGGCACCGGCCGCAGGCGCCGGCCGTGGACCCGCACGTCGCCCGAGTCGGGCGGCTCCAGGCCGAAGATCGCGCGCAGCACCTCCGTGCGCCCCGCGCCCATGAGCCCGGCGAGCCCCACCACCTCGCCCGGGCGCACGGCGAGACTCACCTCCCGGAAGGCCCCCTTCCGTCCCAGCTTCTCGACCTCGAGCGCCGGATCGGCGGGGGGCGCTGCGGCGCGGGTCGGGAAGACCGTCTCGATCGAGCGTCCCACCATGAGCGCGATGAGCCGGGGCTCGTCGAAGCCCGAGGCCGGGCCGGCGGCCACGGCCTCGCCGTCCCGCAGCACGAGCACTTCGCCGGCGAGGCGGAGCACGTCGCCGAGGGCGTGCGAGATGTAGAGGAGGCCCCGCCCCTCGTCCCGGAGCCGGCGCACCAGGGCGAAGAGCCGCTCCGCCTCGGGCGCGGTCAGGGACGTCGTCGGCTCGTCGAGGATGACCACCCGCGCGTCGGCGGCGAGCGCCCGGGCGATCTCGACGAGCTGGCGGGCCCCGGGCCCCAGCTCGCCCACGAGCCCCCACGGCGACACCTCGAGGCCGACGGCGAGGAGTCGCTCGCGGGCGTCTGCCTCCAGGCGCCTGCGGTTCACAAGGAGGCCGCGCCGTGGCAGGCGCGCCAGGAAGAGGTTCTCGGCGACGCTGAGGTTCGGGAGGAGGTTCAGCTCCTGGTGGATGTACGCGACGCCCCGGCCCATCGCCTCGGCCGGCCCGCGCGGGCGGAACTCCGCCCCGGCCAGGCGCACCGCGCCGGCGTCGGCGACGACGATCCCCCCGAGCACGTTCATGAGCGTCGACTTGCCGGCCCCGTTCTCGCCCACGATCCCGAGCACGTGCCCGGCGGCGAGCGAGAGGGACACGTCCTTCAGGACGGGGATGCCGGAGAAGGCCTTGGAGACGCGCTCGACCTCGAGGAGGGCGCTCACCGCGACTCCGCCAGCCGCTCGCGCGCCGCGTCGACGAGCGCGGCAGCGAGGATCACCGCGCCCTTCGCCATGAGCACGCTGAAGCTCGAGAGGCCCATCAGGTTGAGCCCGTTGTCGAGCAGCGTGATGAAGAGGGCGCCGAGGACCGTGCCCGCGACGCTGCCGCGCCCCCCGAAGAGGCTCGTCCCCCCGATCACGACCGCGGCGATGACGTCGAGGAAGAGGCGCTGGCCCAGGACCGGCGAGCCGGTCTCCAGGCGGGCGGTGTAGAGGACGGACGCGATCGCGGCGCAGGCGCCGCACGCGACGTAGGCGAGGAGGGTCGCGCGCTCGACGGGGACGCCCGAGACGCGGGCGGTCCGGGGGTTGCCCCCGATCGCGAAGAGCCAGCGCCCGGCCACGGTCCGCTCCAGGAGGGCGTGGGCGGCGAGGGCGAGGGGAAGGACGACGACGAGGGCGGCGGGGAAGGGCCCCAGGCGGCCCGTGCCGAGGGCCCGGAACCCGGCCGGCAGGCCGGCGATCCCCTCGGAGCGGGTGAGCCAGATCGCGAAGCCGCTGGCGAAGGTCGTGGCGGCGAGGGTGGCGAGGAAGGGAGGCATGCGCAGGCGGGCCACGGCGAGCCCGTTGACTGTGCCCACCGCGAAGCCGGTGGCGAGCATGACGACGACCGCCGCCGGGACGGCGAGCGGGCTGCCGGCGAGGAGGCCGCCGTCCCCGGTCATCACCCGCGCCCCGAGGACGCTGGCGAGGGCGATCACCGCCGTCACCGAGAGGTCGATCCCGCCCGTGACGAGGACGAGCGTCTCGCCGACGGCCACCGCCACGAGGGGGAGGAGGCTCGAGAAGAGGTTGCGCAGGTTCCCGGCCGACGCGAAGCCGGGGACCACGGGTGCGAGCAGGGCGAAGAGGGCCGCGCACGAAAGCGCGACCCACGCCCCGGCGGGCAGCCCGGAGAGCCGCCTCACGGAGAGGCGCCCGCGCCCTTCGCCCCCGCGACCTTCGCTCCCCACATCCGTCCGGCGACCTCGGTCCTGTTGCCGGAGTGGATGACGAACCCCCGGTCGAGGATCCGCGCCGGGACGTCCTTGCCCGCGCGCAGGTCCCGGATTGCGCCGACGGCGGCCTCGGCCTCGAAGAAGACGTCCTGGACGCCGGTCGCGTCGAGGTAGCCGTCGACGAGCATGCGCCAGGCGGTCGCGTCCCCGTCGAAGCCGCCCAGGATGACGTGCCCCTCCTCGCCCGCCTTGCGGTACCGGCCCGCCGACTTCAAGGCCGAGACGATCGAGGGGAGCATGAAGTCGGAGGACGTGAAGACGAGGCCGAGGTCGGGGTGGGCCTGCAGCGCGTTCGTCATGCCGGCGAGGGCCTTCTCCTGGTTCCACTCGGTCGGGATGCGGGCGACGACCTCCATCGCGTCCGGGCAGGCGGCCGCCGCCTGGTCGAAGCCGTCGCGGCGCTCGATCGCGTTCGCGTCGCCGAGGTCGCCCACGAGGATGGCAGCCTTCTGCTTCCCCCCGGTCTTCCGGGCCAGGGCGCAGAGGTGCTCGACGGTGGCCCGCGCGATGCCGAGGTTGTCGGCCACGACGGCCACGGACCGCGCGTCCGTGGGGTCGGCCGGCCGATTGAAGAGCACGATCGGGATCCGCGCCTCGTTCGCGGCGCGGATCATCGGGACGATGCTCTTGGCGTCCTTCGGCACGACGATGATGCCGCCCACCCCGCGCGCGACGAAGCCGCGCACCTGCTCGAGCTGCCGGTTGGCGTCGCCGTCGGCGATCGCCTCGACCATCCCCAGCTGCGACTTCCCGAGCTCGTCCCGGATGGCGTCGATGCCCGCGACCCAGAACTCGGTCTGCAGGGTCTCGAAGGCGACGCCCACGACCGCGGCCTCGTTCTGCCGCGCTCCGGAGCAAGCCCCCGCCACGCCCAACGCCAGCGCCAGCCCCGCCGCCGACCACGCAGAGACCCTCATCGCGGCCTCCTGGCTCGTCTCACTGCGGCGGCGGCCGGAGGATGGACTCGAGCTGCGCGCGGACGGCCTCGGGCTCGAAGACCTTCTTCCAGTCGGGCTGGAAGAGCTTGGCCTGGGCCTCGCGGAGCATCTTCAGGGCGCCGTCCGAGTAGCGGGCGTCGATCTCGCCGAAGGTGATCGCGAGCTGGATGTTGATGTGGCCCATGAGGAACGCGCGCGCCGCCTCCGCGGGCACGCCGCGGCGGACGGCCTCGTCGAGCCCCTCCTTGATCATCATCACCGCCGGGGCCGAGGTCGTCTCGGCGAGGGCCGGCTCGAGGATCGCCATCTGCTCGACGGTGACCCGGAAGGCGTTCATGACGGGGGCGAAGAGCGTCCGGCACAGGGCCACCCCGCGCTCGTAGTCGGCCTCCGTGCCCTGCAGGAGCGCGCAGACGATGTTCTGCCTCGCCTTCACGCCGCCGAAGAAGTCGCGCTTGGACTCGAGGTCGGTCTCCTCGTTGAAGACGGGCGGGTGGCAGGGATGAGTCACGAAGCACGCGATGTCCGGGCGCAGGTGCACCCGGCCAGCGCACGGCGCGGCGGGGTCGAGGCAGACGAGGAGGGCGCCCGGCTTCATCAGGGGGACGATGGTCGCCGATATCGTCGCGATGCGGTTGTCGGGCACGGCCAGGACAACGCAGTCCGCGGCGGGCACCGCCTCCGCGGCGGCCACGGGAGTGACCCCGCGCCGCGCCAGGTTGGCGATCCCGGCCTCGCCGATCTCGATGTGCAGCATGCGGTAGGCCCGCTGCTTCTTCATGTTGTCGGTGACCCGGCAGCCCATCTTGCCCCCGGCCCCGACGAGCGCGACCGTCGTCATGGTGTCCTCCCGTCCTCAGAACCGAACGACGTCTCCTGACGCCGCGGCGTCGTACGCGGCGAAGGCGAGCCGCAGCGTCTTCAGGTTGTCCTCGGCGGCGGTCTCGGCCGGTCCCTCGCCCCGCAGCGCCCGGAGCAGGTTGGCGTTGCACGGCACGCCGCTCGCGTGGACCACGTCGTAGCGGGGGTCGGCCCAGGCGTAGCGGGGCGGCGGCACCCGCCGGGCGTGCGTCCCCTCGGCGGTGGTCGTACGCAGCCAGTAGTCGGGCCCGAGCTCGACCGAGCCGCGATCGCCCTCGGCGAGCACGAACGTCTCCGGGAAGCGCTCCCGCTCGAGCGGGGTGCCGGCGTAGCCGAGGGAGACGACGACGGTCGTCCCGCCGCGCGTCCGCAGGAAGACGGTGGCCACGTCCTCGCCCCGGATGTCGGGGCGGACCCGGGCCGTGTGACACGCGAGGCTCTCGACCTCGCCGAACAGGAAGCGGGCCGTGTCGAGCATGTGGCTGCCCATGTCGGTGAGGACGAAGCGCTCCAGCGTTCGGAGGAACGGCTGGTTCGCGAAGAGGTCGAAGCCCGAGACCATCTCGATCCGTGCCCGGAAGACCCGGCCGAGGCGGCCCTCGTCGAGCACTGCCTTGAGGGCCCGGATCGGCGCCTGCCAGCGCCAGTTCTCGTGGACATAGAGCGTCGTGCCGGTCCGACGGCAGGCCTCGACCATCCGCTCCGCGGCGGCGAGATCCTTGGCCATCGGCTTCTGGCAGATGACGGAGCGCACACGTCCCGCAGCCAGCGTCACGAACCGCTCGTGCGTGCCGGGGTCGGTGATGATGTCGACGAAGTCGAGCTTCTCCCGGCGCAGCAGCTCCTCCGCATCGTCGTAGACGGCGGGGACGCCCATCTCCGTGGCGAGGGCCTCGGCCTTGGCCCGCGTGCGGTTGTAGAGAGCCACGCAATCGACCCCGCCCACCTCGCGCCACGCGGAGAGCTGGAAGCGCGCCCAGAACCCGGTGCCGAGCGCGGCGAATCGCAGAGTCGTCATGGAGTGACCTCCGCCGGAGCGAGGCCTCGTGCCGGCGGGCGGATTCTAGCGGAGCCCACCCGCCAACCGCCAGCACCGAATCCGTTGCGATGGCTTGACGCGTCCCGCGTGGTGCGAGTAGCGTGCGCCCGGTCCGGTTTCAGCGAGGGCAACGCCATGAACAGAGCGAGCGATCCGGGCGGCAGGCGTCGTTTCGTGGGACTGGCGGGCCTCGGGCTCGGGGGCGCTCTCGTGCCGCGCGAAGCCGGGGCGGACCAGGGAGCCGGCCCCGCCGCGGCGCGACGACCGCTGCCGCGCCGGCGCCTGGGCCGCAACGGACCCGAAGTGGCCGTTCTCTCGCTCGGCGCCGTGATGGACGCCGACAACCAGGTCGCGTACCTGGCGGCGTACGACATGGGCATCCGGTGCTGGGACACGGCGAACGTGTACGCCAACGGGGCCAGCGAGATCGGGATCGGCCGCTTCTTCGCGGTCCACCCGCAGGCGAGGAAGGACATCGTCGTCATCACGAAGTCCTCGATCTTCGGGGAGGCGGGGCCGGGCAGCCACGCCGTCGTCCGCGCGGAGGAGCTGGACCGGCGGCTCGACCTCTCCCTCGAGCGGATGAAGACCGACTACGTGGACGTGTACTACGGGGTGCACGAGCTCGTCGGGGTCGACCAGCTCTCGGACGAGGTCCGCCGCTGGGCCGAGCGGGCGAAGCAAGACGGGCGCATCCGCCAGCTCGGCATCAGCACCCACCGCTCCAAGAAGGAGCTGCTCGCGATCTCGCGGTTCGAGTGGGTCGACGTCGTCCAAACCATCTACAACTTCCGGGCACAGAGGGACCCCGAGATCCAGGAGGCGGTGACCGCCTGCCACGAGAGCGGCAAGGGCGTCGTGGCCATGAAGGTGATCGGCCACGGGCCCGATGCCAACCAGCCGGAGGACGCCACGCTCCTCGCCCACTTCCTCGAGCGCGGCCTCACCCCGGGCCAGGCCAAGGTGAAGGCCGTGATCGGAGACCCCGCGGTGACCACGGCCTGCGTGGGCATGAAGGACATCGACCAGATGGTGGCCAACGTCGAGGCGGCCACCGACGAGCGGAAGCTCACGGAGGCGGACCACCGCGCGCTGGCGGAGTACGCGCGCGCCACGCTCGGGAACTACTGCGGCGGCTGCGGCGAGCCCTGCGACGGCGCCGGGGCGCCCTGCGTCAGCGAAGTCCTTCGCCAGCTCATGTACCTCAACAGCTACGGCCAGGAGGCGCGGGCGCGCGAGGCGTTCCGCCGGCTGCCGCCCTCCATGCGGGAAGAGCTGGCCCGCCTCGATCTCGACGCCGCCGAGGCCCGCTGTCCGCACCGCGTTCCCGTGAGACGGCGGCTGTCCGAAGCCCTGGCCCGCCTGGCCTGAGCCCGGCTCGTCAGCGGAGCCGTGACGACGCGACGAGCTTCAGGAGAGCCTCGCCGTAGCGCTCGACGAGCTTCGGTCCGAGGCCGGTCACGGCCAGGAGCGCACCTTCGTTCTCCGGGCGGGTCTCGGCGAGGGCGAACAGGGTGCGGTCGCCGAAGATCCGGAACGCCGGAATGCGGCGCCGCCGTGCCTCGTCGAGCCGCCACGCGCGGATCCGGGCGACGAGCTCGGGGGGTGCGCCCGT